>Ga0247718_1000328_pt1 | contig 12935 bp, 8 predicted proteins | sample 21E_DmetaG_FD_189045 | JGI IMG/M metagenome (GOLD analysis project Ga0247718, IMG submission 189045) | Soil microbial communities from hillslope of Landscape Evolution Observatory, University of Arizona, Oracle, AZ, United States - 2-1-E_D | ecosystem: Engineered > Artificial ecosystem > Mesocosm...
CGCAGGACAAGACCTATTGCCGCCGCGGCGGATTCATTCCCGGAGCTGACTTCAATCCGATCGAGTTCGGCTTGCCGCCGAACATCCTCGAGCTGACGGATGTGGCGCAGCTGCTGTCGCTGATCATCGCGCGGCAGGCGCTCGCCGACGCCGGTTATGGCTCGGCAAACCCGCACGCCGAGCGGACCGGCGTGGTGCTGGGTGTCAGCGCGCTCGGGCAGATCACCCCGCTGGTGAGCCGCCTGCAGTACCCGATCTGGAAGCGCGTGCTGCGGAACAGCGGCATGAACGAGGCGGACAGCGACGCAATCGTCCACACGATCAAGCAGGCCTACATCGACTGGCGCGAGGATGCGTTCCCGGGCTACCTGTCGAACGTGGTGGCCGGCCGAATCGCGAATCGTCTTGATCTGCGCGGTATCAACTGCTCGATCGACGCCGCGTGTGCCTCGTCTATCGCGTCGCTGCAGATGGCGGTGCGCGAACTGGCGGCCCACAGCTGCGACGTGATGCTGGCCGGCGGGGTCGATCTCAACAACTCGGTCTCGGGCTTCCTCAGCTTCAGCAAGACGCCGGCGTTTACCGCGCACGACCACATGCGTCCGTTCGATGCGGCTTCGGACGGCATGTTGATCGGCGAAGGCATCGGCATGCTGGTGCTGCGCCGGCTGGAAGACGCCGAGCGCGACGGTGATCGGATTTACGCCGTGATTCGCGGCATCGGCGCGTCCAGCGACGGCCGGTTCAAGAGCATCTATGCCCCGCGCATGGAAGGGCAGGAGCTTGCGCTCCGCCGCGCCTATGAGGACGCCGGCTGCGCGCCGTCGAGCATCGGCCTGGTCGAAGCGCACGGCACCGGCACGCCAACCGGCGATCCGACCGAGCTGGCGGCGCTGCAACGCGTGTTCGGCGACGCGACCGGACGCGGCCGGCTCATTGCCCTGGGTTCGGTGAAGTCGCAGATCGGCCACACGAAAGTCGCATCAGGCGCGGCGAGCCTGATCAAGACCGCGCTTGCTCTGCACGACAAGATCCTGCCGCCGACGATCAACGTCGATACGCCTCACAGCGCACTCGAGCGCGAAGACTCGCCGTTCTACCTGAACACGCACGCCCGTCCGTGGTTCTCACTCGAGCCCCGGCGGGCGGCCGTGAGCAGCTTCGGCTTTGGTGGCACCAACTTCCACGTGGTCCTCGAAGAACACTCCCGCAGGAAGCCCGAGGGGCCGCGCACCCAGCCAGCACCGTTCGCCATCCTCCTTCACGCGCCGGATTCCGCTGCGCTGAGAAAGAGGTGCGACGAGTCCATCGCGTCGTTGCGATCGGACGCGGGCGCGTCCGCCTGGCGCGCGCTGGTTGAGTCCTCCAAGCGAGACGCCATTGCCGCGGATGCGGCGCGCATTGGTTTCGTCGCCGCCACCGCCGCGGAGGCAGCGAGCCTTCTCGAAGGCGCGCTGAAGATCATCGACGCGAATGTTGATGCGGCCGCGACCCCGGGGCGCGTGCACTTCCGCCGCAGGTCGATGGACACCAACGGTGCCCTCGTTGCGTTGTTCCCAGGACAGGGTTCGCAGCATCTCGACATGGGTTCGGCGGTGTGCCAGTCGTTTCCGATCGTTCAGCAGTCGTTCGAAGACATGGACGCGGTACTTGTGGACCAGGGGCGCGATCCGATCTCGGGCGTGGTGTTTCCTCCGCCGTCTTTCAACGCGGACGTTCGCGATCAGCAGAACCAGTCGCTTCGCGCGACCCAGCATGCGCAACCGGCGATCGGCGCGTTCAGCCGCGGGCTGTTCTCGCTGTTGACCGGCATCGGTTTCATCCCCGACTTCGTCGGCGGCCACAGCCTCGGTGAGCTCACCGCGTTGTGGGCCGGCGGAGTCATCAGCGACCTGGATTACGGAGTGCTGCTCGCCGCCCGCGGCCGCGCGATGGCCGTGGCGCCGGATGCGTCGATCGACGCCGGTACGCTGCTGGCACTGAAGGGCGATGCCGACATGCTCACCCAGTTCATTGCCGGCCATGCGGGTGTGACGGTCGCCAACCGCAACTCGCGTTCTCAGCTCGTGGTTGCCGGTTCACGGCCGGCTCTCGAGGCGTTGAAGTCGGAGCTGGCCGCCCTCGGCAACAGCGCGACCTTCCTGCCGGTGTCGGGCGCATTTCATTCGCCGTATGTCGCTCATGCCCGGGTGCCGTTCGCCGAGGCGCTGGATCATGTCGCGTTCGCCAGCCCGCGGATCCCGGTCTACGCGAACAGCACGGCCGCGCCATACCCGGATGGGGCGGACGCCATCCGGCACCAGCTGGCGAACCACATCGTCACCCCGGTCAACTTCCGCGAGCAGATTGAGTCGATGCATGCGGCCGGCGGCCGCGTGTTCGTCGAGTGCGGCCCCGGCAGCGTGCTGACCAGTCTGGTAGGCGACATCCTGTCAGGGCAGCCGCATCTCGCCATCGCGCTCAACCCCGGCAAGTCCGGCGACAGCGATCGCCTGCTTCGCGATGCCTACGTTCAGCTGCGGGTTGCCGGCGTGGCGTTGTCCGATCTCGATCCCAATCAACCGTTGCCCGAGGTGCGCGCCGTTGCGCCGGGTACCGTGCATCTCACCGGCGCTCCCTATGTCAGCGACACGACCAGGAACGCATTTCAAACCGCGCTGGAGCGCGCCCCGAAAATCATGAACAACACCGAGCAGCCCACCAACGTCATCGAACAGACCGTCACCCTGACCGGCGACACGAGCTCGAACGCGCATCACCGCTACCTCGAGAACATGTCGCAGCATTCGGAGCGCTATTTTGACCTGATGCAGCGGCTCTACACGCTCGTCAGCACACCGGGCTGCCAGCCGGCATCGCTCGCGGTCTTCGAACGCGGCATGAGCCAGTTCCACGAGCAGCAATTGATGGCGCAGCAGGTGCACACCCAGTACCTGCGCAACCAGGTGGAGTACTCGCAGCGGGTCGTGGGAGCAGATGCCCCGGCGTCGTTGCCACAGATGTCGGCGTATTCGCGGCCGCAGACGATGCTGGCGAATGCGCCGGCGCCGGTTGTCTCGGCGGCGGCGCTGCCGCCGATCGCCGTGAATGAGCCCGCTGCCCCTGCAGCGTTTACGCAAGTGACGATACCGGTGGCGATCCCGGTTGACGCGGCGCCCTCCCGCGTGCCGGCTTCCCACGACGGCGGCGCGGATGACGTTGCCGCGATCCTGCTCGAGGTGATCAGCGACAAGACCGGCTATCCAATCGAGACGCTGGACGTGTCGATGGATCTCGACAGCGATCTGGGCATTGATTCGCTGAAGCGTGTCGAGATCATGGCCGCCCTCGAAGGCCGCCTCTTCACCAGCCTCGCGGGCATCAACTTCGAAGCATTCGCGGAACTGCGAACGGTGTCCCAGATCGCGGGATACCTCGCCTCGATCGGAAACGCGCCGGCGATCCGCTAGTGGTCACTGTCTCGAACGATGAGCGGTCGGCGGTGTGCCGCGGCGCCGGTCTCAGGTTTCTTCCCGAGCCGGATGTGCTCGAGCACGCCTGGGAGCAGGACTGTGTGTGCGCGATCCTGGATGACGGGGAAGTGGCAAGGCCGCTCGCGGAGGTCCTCGCAGGGCGCGGCTGGCGCGTGGTGGTGGTGTCCCTCGATCTCGCTGACGCGTCGAGCTGGCGGGCGTCGCTCGGCGCGGCCGGACGCATCACGGCGTTCATCGACATTCATCCGGCAACAGCATCGCCGGGTGCCGACTTGCTCTGGAGCGACGTCGAAGAAGCGCGAGTGAAGGCGAGTTTCCTGCTGGCGGGACACCTCAAGCAGAGCCTCGTTGGCGCCGGGGCGTCGCGAGCGTGGTACACGGTGGTCACGCGCGTTGACGGCCAGTTGGGACTCGCCGCATCGCCCAAGGTGAGCGGCCTCGTCACCGCCGGCGTGGCGGCACTCGCCAAGACGCTGGCGCAGGAGTGGCCGGCTGTGCATTGCCGCGCGATCGATCTTGATCCGGCGATGGATCAGGCGACCGCGGCGCGGCTCATTGCCGGAGAAATGCTCGACCCGGACGCGACCATCGTCGAAGTTGGTCACGGGCTCGCGGGCCGGTGCACGATCGCGGCCACAGAAGCGGTGCCCAATGGCTAGGGCGATCGCCGACACGGTGTTTCTGGTGAGCGGTGGCGCCAGGGGGGTAACCGCGCAGTGCGTGATTGCGCTCGCGCGGGCGCACAAGAGCGCGTTTGTCCTCCTGGGCCGCACGCCTGTCGATGCCACGCTGCCGTTTCCTGCCGGCCTTGGCGAGTCGGCGCTCAAGAGCGAGATCGCATCGTACCTGCGCGCGAAGAGCGAGGCCGCCACGCCCGTGAAGATCGTGGCGATCTATCGTGCGGTCACGGCGAGAGACGAGATCACCGCGACCCTTCGCGCGATTTCGGATGCCGGCGCGCGCGCTGAGTACCTGCCGGTTGACGTCACCGATCCGGACGCGCTGCGCGCGGCGCTCAGCAGGTCCCGCCTTGGCCGCGTGACCGGAATCATTCACGGCGCAGGCGTCTTGTCCGATCGGCTGATTGAAGACAAGACCGCGTTTGACTTCGACCGGGTCTACGCCACGAAGGTCCACGGCCTGCGCGCCATGCTCGACTGCGTTGAGCCGCGCGATCTGGGTTACCTGGCACTCTTCTCGTCGGTTGCGGGCTTTCGCGGCAACCGCGGCCAGGCGGACTATGCCATTGCCAATGAAGTCCTGAACAAGTTTGCCCACGCCTTTCGGCAACGCGTGCCAGCCTGCCACACCACCGTGTTCGACTGGGGCCCGTGGGACGGCGGCATGGTGACGCCCCAGCTGCGCTCGCTGTTCACGTCTCGCGGTGTCTCGATCCTTCCGGTTGACCGTGGCGCGCGCGTATTCGTTGACACGCTCACCGATGAAAGTCGTGCCGTTCAGCTGGTTGTCAACGACCCGGGCGTTATCGCGGATGCGACGCCGTGGCCTGCGGCATCCCGCCGGATCTCACGTTCACTGAGAGTGGAGGGTAATCCGTTCCTTCGCGATCACGTCATCGACGGCAGCCCCGTGCTTCCGGCTGCGTGCGCGGCGGTGTGGATTGCCAACGCCTGTCAGCAGGTGAGGCCGGGCTATCGCTTCTTCAGCTTGTCCGGCTTCAAGGTCCTGAAGGGCATCGTCTGTGGCGAAGGCCTCGCGGAACGCTACACGCTCGACATGGCGGAGCGCGCGGTGTCTGAAGATGGCGCCACCTATTCGGTTGTGATTAGCAGCGCATCGGCCGGTCAGAAGCCGCGCTATCACTATCGCGGCGAGGTGAGCCTGGTGCGTGCCGCGCAACCGACTCCTCGGCTACGGACCATCGAACTTGCGAGCGATGGCCGCATCGACAACCGGCCGCTGTACGGCGACGGCGCCCTGTTTCATGGTCCGGCATTCCAGGCGATCACGCGAGTGGTGCGCGTTGACGCGCGCTCGATCTGCGTCGAATGCCGGCGTCCGGATTCCGCGGAGGGGACGCTTGGACAGTTCCCCGCGGTTGCGTTCGATCCTGTGTGGGCCGACACGCAGTACCAATGCGTCGGCATCTGGGCTCAGCACGTGTTGCGCGCCGCCGCCCTCCCGACCAGCTGCGAACGCTACGAGTGGTTCGGCGCGCCGCCGGCCGGAGTGCCGGTCTACATCACCGCGACCATCGATCAGCAGACCGCCTTCAACGTTCGCGCGTCCATCTCCGTTCACGATTCGGATGGGCGGGTGTTTGCCCAGACGACGGGCGCGGAGCTCACGTTGAGGCAGGTGGCAAGTGCATCACACGGGGCACCGCCAGTGGCCGTCATCGCCGAGCAGCCGCCAACCGTCATCGATCCAAAAGGGACCATGCGGCTGTTACGGGATCTCGACACCCCGTGCAGCGTCGTTCGGCAGGGCGATGGCGTGATGCTGGCGCGTGATTCCGGGCGCAGTGCCGGGAGCGGCGAGCCGCTGGCACGCGTCCCCGCGATCACGCCGGCGCAACTCGGCTCGCCGGGATTCAGGCAGGCCCATCGCGTGGAGTACGCCTACATGGCCGGCGCCATGGCCAAGGGCATCGCGTCGGAGGACCTGGTCATTGCGCTCGGCCGCGCCGGCATCCTCGGCAGCTACGGCGCCGGAGGCCTGACGCTCGACCGCATCGAGCAGGGCATCGTCCGCATCCAGAAAGCGCTGGCCGGCAAACCGTGCGCGTTCAACCTGCTGCACAGCCCCAAGAAGCTGCAGACCGAGGACGCGACCGTTGACCTGTACTTGAAGCACAACGTTCGCACCGTTGAAGCCTCGTCCTACATGGATCTGACGCCCAGCATCGTTCGCTATCGTCTCGCCGGGTTGCGGCGACGCGATGACGGCGGTGTGGCGATCGACAATCGCGTGATCGTCAAGCTGTCCCGCGTCGAACTGGCGACACGGTTCATGCAGCCGGCGCCATCGGCGATCGTGCAACAGCTGCTCGCGGCGGGTCGCATCTCACCGGAGCAGGCGGCGCTTGCGCCGCTGGTGCCGATTGCCGACGACATCACGGTTGAAGCAGACTCCGGCGGCCACACCGACAATCGTCCGCTGGTCGCGATCCTGCCGTCGATGCTGCGGCTGCGCGATCAGTTGCAGGCCCGTCACCGCTGGACCGAGCCGATTCGGATCGGCGCCGCCGGCGGCATCGCCACGCCGCACAGTGTGCTGGCCGCCTTTACCCTGGGCGCGGACTACGTCGTCACCGGCTCGATCAATCAGTCGTGCGTGGAAGCCGGTACATCGGCGGTCGTCAAAAGGCTGCTGGTCGAGGCGGCCATGACCGAAGTGGCGATGGCACCGGAGAGCGACATGTTCGAGCAGGGCGTGCGCGTGCAGGTGTTGAAGAAGGGTTCGCTGTTCCCGATGCGCGCGCAGAAGCTGTTCGAGTGCTACCAGCGCTACGACAGCCTGGAAGCGATTCCGCAGCCGGTGCGACAGCAGCTCGAGCAACAGGTGTTCAAAGACTCGCTCGATCGCATCTGGAGCATGACCGAGGACTACCTGTCGGCGCACAAGCCGCATCAACTGGCGCGCGCCGCCGACGATCCGAAAGTGAAGATGGCATTGCTGTTCAAGTGGTACATGGGCCAGTCGTCTCGCTGGGCGGTCGAGGGCGCCGCCGATCGCGTGCTGGACTACCAGGTGTGGTGCGGCCCGGCGATGGGCGCATTCAACGAGTGGGCGCGTGGCACCTATCTCGAAGCAGCCGAGAACCGGCGCGTCGCAGACATTGCGCGAGTACTGATGTCGGAAGCGGCGTTGCTCTACCGTGTGCAACTGCTGAAGGTCCAGGGCTTTGGCGCGCTGGCGGGTGTGAGCTAGATGCAGGCCGCATTCTCCTCGTCACGGATTGCCGGAATCGCCGCGGCGGTGCCGCGCCGGGCCCTCGACCTGGTCCACTATGCGCCGCAATGGGGCGCGAGCGACGTCGCCAACATCATCCGCAACACCGGCATCACGCATGTGCGAATCGCCCCCGAGGGCACGACGACCGCGGACCTGTGTTGCGCGGCAGTCGCGCCGCTGCTGTCGGCGCTGAACGTGGATACTGCTGCGATCGACGGTGTGGTGTTCGTGTCGCAAACCTCCGACTACATCATGCCGGCGACGAGCACCGTCATTCAGCATCGCCTGGGATTGTCGAGGAAGGTCGCCGCCTTCGATATCAACTACGGCTGCTCCGGGTACATCTACGGATTGCTGCAGGCCGACATGCTGATCCAGTCGGGCATGTGCCGCTCGGTGCTCGTGCTTGCCGGTGATACCACGACGCGGTTGGTGAACTCGCGCGATCGCGCACTGCGCATGCTGTTTGGTGATGCCGGCAGCGCGACGCTGGTGGTGCAGGGCGATGCGAGACACACCTACTCGGTTCGCACGGACGGCTCCGGCGCAACCTCGCTGATCATTCCTGCGGGTGGCGCGCGGCAGCCGCGTTCGACGGAAACCGGTGTTGAGAAGGCCGGCGAAGACGGCAACTATCGCAGCGCTGAGAATCTCTTCATGGACGGTATCGCGGTGCTCTACATGGCGCTGCGCGACGTGCCAGAGACGATCGCGGAGGCGACCGCGCTGGCCGGCTGGAACGACGAAAAGCCCGCTTTCTACGGACTGCACCAGGCCAATCGCTTCATGATCGACTACTTGGCGCGGAAGCTTGGTTCCTCGGCCGGCTCGACGCCGTTCTCATGCGCGGACGTCGGCAACGCCGGCCCGGCATCCATTCCCGTGATGCTCGCGCGAGAGTATCCCCGCCTGTGCGCGGAGCAACGCCTGGGCCGATCAGCGCTCTGCGGATTCGGCGTCGGCTTCTCGGTCGCGGCGATGACGGTGCCGCTCGACCGGACCACGACTCTCCCCCTTATCGAAGTGGATTGAACATGACCGACACCCACGTGATCCTCGACATCGTCCTCGAATGCTGCCGGCAACATAACGAGGTGTCCGAACGCCAGATCGATGTTGCGCTTGGCGCCGACGCGCCGTTGTTTGGCGTCGAAGGCGTCCTCGACTCACTCGCGCTCGTCAGCCTGGTGCTGGCGGTGGAGCAGGGCATCGAAGAACACCTCGGCGCGCTCGTGACCCTTGCGGACGCGCGGGCCGCCTCGCAATCGTCGAGTCCGTTCCGCACGGCGGGTTCGTTGGCCGCATTCGCGGCGAAGCTGGTGGCCGAGGAGCGGGGCGCCAGTGTCTGAGCCAGTCACGCTGATCACCGGCACGCGCAAGGGCATTGGCCGGTCGCTCGCTGAGCATTACCTGGCGATGGGTCACCGCGTCTATGGCTGCAGCCGCCAGGACAGCGGCATCGCGCACGCGTCTTACAAGCACTTTTGCCTGGACGTCACTGACGAGAAGGAAGTGCGCCGCATGATCTCCGAGATCCGGCGTGACGCCGGACGCCTCGATCACGTGATCAACAACGCCGGCATTGCGTCGATGAACCACGCGATGCTGACGCCGCTGTCCACGGTGCGCGCCGTGCTGGACACCAACGTCGCGGGAACCTTCCTGGTGTGCCGCGAAGCAGTCAAGGTCATGAGGACGTCCTCCTACGGCCGCATCGTCAACATGATCTCCGTAGCGGCCCCGCTGCAGCTCGAGGGCGAGGCAATCTACGCGGCATCGAAATCCGCGGTGCAGACGCTGACGCAGATCCTCGCGCGAGAGTTTTCCGAGTTCGGGATCACGGTCAACGCCGTCGGGCCCGGACCGATCATGACGGACCTGATTCGCCCCGTGCCGCCGGAGAAGCTCGACAGCCTCTTGAAGCGCCAAGCCATCGCCCGGCTTGGCACGTTCGAGGACGTGGCCAATGTCGTTGATTTCTTCCTGAAGAAGGAAAGCGGTTTCATAACCGCGCAATCCGTGTTCCTTGGGGGTGTGTGTTGAGCGGCCTGCAGTTTCTTCGCGATCGCTTCTCAGCATTCGGTGACCGTCCCGCCTTGATCTGGCAGGACCTTCCCTGGTCGTATGAGTGGATGCTGGCCGCCCTCGATCAGTGGCGTGAGCACATCGCGGACCGGAAGATCCCCAGGGGCAGCATCGTCAGTCTGACCGCGGAGTTCTCGCCTTCTTCTACCGTTGCCCTGCTGGCGCTGATCGAACACGAGTGCATCGTGGTTCCGCTGACCAGCGCGTCGGCGCAGAAGCGGGATGAGTTCCTCGAGATCTCGCGCGCGTCCGTCAACATCGCGCTGCAGCCGGATGACACTGCGCTCGTCACAAACCTCGCAGGCGGTGACCCGTATCCGCTGTATCGGCAGGTCCGCAGCGACGGGCATCCCGGCCTCGTGTTGTTCTCCTCCGGGTCATCAGGGCGAAGCAAGGCCGTCCTTCACGACGCGCATCGGCTGATCGACAAGTTCAAGACGCTGCGGCAGGCAAAGCGCACCATCGCGTTTCTCTCGTTCGATCACATTGGCGGCGTCAACACGCTGTTGCACGTGTTGTCGAATGGCGGCACGGTCGTCACGGTGCCGGAACGATCGCCGGCGCGGGTCTGCCAGGCGATCGAGCAGCATCGCGTCCAGGTATTGCCGACGTCGCCCACGTTCCTGAACCTGCTGTTGATGAGCGACGCTCCGTCCAGATTCAACCTGTCGTCGCTCGACACCATTACCTACGGCACCGAGGTCATGCCCGAGGGCACGCTCGCGCGCCTGCGCGAGAAGTTCCCGAACGCGACGCTGCTCCAGACATACGGCTTGTCCGAAGTCGGCATCCTGCGGTCGAAGTCCGAGTCGTCTGATTCGCTGTGGGTCAAGGTCGGCGGCGAGGGCGTCGAGACGCGGATCGTCAACGGCCTGCTGGAGATCAAATCGCATTCGGCGATGCTGGGCTATCTCAACGCGCCGAGTCCGTTCACGTCGGACGGGTGGTTCATGACGGGCGACGTGGTCGAGGAGCGGGACGGCTTCCTTCGCATCCACGGCCGGCAGTCGGACATCATCAACGTTGGCGGAGAGAAGGTGTTTCCGGCGGAGGTCGAGGACGTTCTTCAGCGTCTCGACGGCGTCACCGACGCCGTGGTCTTCGGGGAGCCCAACGCCATCGTCGGCCACATCGTTGTGGCGAAGGTGAACCTGTCGACCGGAGAGACGGCGCCGGAGTTCCGCAAGCGGATGGTCCAGTTCTGCCGCCAGCACCTGCAGGCCTACAAAGTGCCTCAACGGGTCGTGCTTTCCGCCGACCCTCTGCACAGCGGCCGGTTCAAGCGCATTCGCCGCGAGGAGGCGATGACGGGAGAATCTGTCGGCTGACGCGCGATTCTGTTAGATTGCACCGATGAGCACGCGAAACTGGATTGCCGTCGGCCTCACCATCGTCTCGCTGGCGCTGATTGTTCCCGGCCTGCGCAGCGACGCGATGACCATCACCGCGTCGATTCCAATCTTCAACAAGCCCACGGAGATCTTCCGTGAAACGCAGAGCATCCTGCGGGCGATCAAGCGGCTCTACGACTCGCAGAACTACTTCGTGGCCGGACTCATCCTGCTGTTCAGCGTGGTGGTCCCGTTCATCAAGGCGGCGTTGCTGGTGGTGATCCTGCGGGCGAGGAATCCGGTGACCAAGTACCGCCTCTTCCAGTTCGTGCGCTCGGTGAGCAAGTGGGCGATGGCGGACGTGTTTGCCGTCGGCATCTTCATCGCCTTCATGGCGGGTAACGCGATCGACAACCTGAATGCCAGCGTGCATCCAGGCTTCTATTACTTCATCGGCTACTGCCTGGTCTCGAACCTGTCGTTCCAGTTCCTTCACGTGCCGGAGCCTCGTAGTATTTCGAGTAGTCCATCTTCTTGAACCAGCCTTTGCGGAACAGGTATCCGCCAAGCGGGCCGCCCCACTGCAGGACATAGTGCATCGCGCGAAGATCCATGACCTCGATCAGGATCCCGTTGCAGTCCTTGATGAAGAAGAACTCCTGGCCGCCATTCGGTGAGCGCTGGGGTTCTTCGAGGATCGTGACACCCTTCGCCTTCAGGTAGTCGTACCACTTCCGGATGTTGCTCACGCGCAGGCTGAAATGCGTGACGCCGGGGCGATTCCACGTGGTGTCTTCGGCGGGCAGTTGCGGGCTGAATTCGAAGATTTCGATCACACCACCGCCCGGAATGCGAATCCATCCGATCCGGCACTTGGCTTCGGGGTGGTCAACGCCGAAGAACGATTTGACCCTCGTGGGGTCCGCGTTCGACACGCCCACGAGTGGGAGCCCAAAGACGTCCCAATAGAACCGGACCGTCTCGTTGAAGTCCTTGACGGTAATGCCGACGTGGCTGAACGATCGGACGCGCATTCGGTAATACTATGCGACTCATGAAACCGACCACAGCGCTGCTTGCCCTCTGTCTGCTGGTGCCAGGCGTCCTGTCGGGACGCGAGCTCTTCGACGATGCCCAGGGGGGAACGGCACCGGCGTTGAAAGGTGTTCCGCAGTTCACCGCGGACCCGAAGTGGCCGACCCTGCCTGACGGATTCACCTGGGGGCAGGTGATCGGAATCTTCGCCGACGCGAAGGGACACGTCTGGACCTCGAGTCGCGGGACGATTTCCGAATGGGATCCGCAGGGGAAACGCCTGCAGTCGTGGGACGCGCGTGGACCAGACGGGAAGTGGAACACCATTCACGGGCTGTTCGTGGATCACAACGGCTTCGTCTGGACCAACGCGCGCGAGAGCAACCTCACCGTGAAGTTCACGCGCACCGGGCAGGTGGCACTGGTGATCGGGCAGTTCGACAAGACCGGTGGCAGCAACGACACGTCGTTGATGGGGCGGCCGTCCGAGATCTGGGTCGATCCAGTAGACAACGAAGTGTTTGTTGCGGATGGCTACGGTAACCGGCGTGTCATCGTCTTCGATGGCGCGACCGGGAAGTACCTGCGGCATTGGGGGGCGTACGGCAAGAAACCGGAAGATCCTCCGCCGGGTGCGCCGGGTGCGCCGGGTGCGCAAGGTGCGCAAGGTGCACGAGCAGCGGAGGTCGTTCCGGAAGCGCCCCCAACACAACTGCGCGTGCCGCACGGCATCATCGGGTCGCGTGACGGGCTGATCTACGTGGCCGACCGGGCCAACAATCGCATCCAGGTCTTCCGGCAGAACGGCGAGTTCGTGGTGGAGAAGATCCTGCGTCCGCGCTGCGGTGCCCAAGAGAAGGCAACGTGGGCGCCGAAGCGGCCGTGCGGCAACGAGGCGACGTTCTCGCTGGCGATCTCGCACGATGGCCCACAGACCTACATCTACAGCGCCGATGGTGGATCGCACGTCATCAACGTGCTGCGGCGCAGCGATCTCGAAGTGGTGAGCGAGTTCGGCGGCCCCGGCGTCGGCGTCGGTCAGCTCGGCCGGCCGCATAACCTGACGGTGGATCCGTCAGGCAACATCTTCGTC
>Ga0247718_1000331_pt1 | contig 12901 bp, 13 predicted proteins | sample 21E_DmetaG_FD_189045 | JGI IMG/M metagenome (GOLD analysis project Ga0247718, IMG submission 189045) | Soil microbial communities from hillslope of Landscape Evolution Observatory, University of Arizona, Oracle, AZ, United States - 2-1-E_D | ecosystem: Engineered > Artificial ecosystem >...
CCCCCCATGCCCCGCCGTCCTGCCCGGCGACCAAGCCCGAGCCCTGCTCCGGAACGTGCCATGCGTCCGAGGTCGCTGCCGCCACCGATCCTGCGTCGTGGAATGCCAAACATGAGCGGGGCTCGGAGAGGGTGGCCTTCAAGGTTGCCGCGCACCCGTCGATTTCCTTCAGGCGGGGGGCGGGGCAGGGAAGCGAACGCGGAACCGAGTGCCCTTGTCGGGGGCCGTGTCGTAGTCGAGGGTGGCGTTGTGGCCCTCCACGATGCGTCGGATGATGCTGAGCCCGAGACCGGTGCCGTCGGGTTTCGTGGTGACAAAGGGCTCGAACATGCGCTCGGCCACCTCGGGCGCGATGCCGGGGCCGTCATCGGCCACCTCCACCTCGACGCACCCCGGAAGGTCCCGCGTGGCCACGGTGACTGTGACGCCGCCGGGCGCGGCCTCCACCGCGTTCTGGAGGAAGTTCAGCACGAGCTGCTGGACCTGGAGGGGGTCCCGCTCCACGGTGCCGCGCGCCTCCAGGTGCTCATGGATCGTGATGGCCCCCTGGAAGGCCTGCTGGAAGAGGCGCACCGCTTCGGCCACCGGGCGCGAGAGGTCGCCGCGCTCGAGGGGTCCGCGCTTTGCCTGGATGAAGCGGCGCAGGTCGCGGACGAGGTGGTTGATGCGCGCCACGTTCTCCTCGCTTGCCTCCAGGTGCGGAAGGAGCCGGCCCGCAAGGGCGGCCACCGCCGGATCCTCCCCCGCCTGCCGGAGGGTGACGCGGAGGATGGCGAGGTGGTTCGAGAGGACGGTGAGGGGCGTCCGGATCTCGTGCGCGAGGCCGCCCACGAGGCCGCCGAGGGCAGCAAGCTTCTCGCCGCGCGCAAGCTCCAGGCGGGCCTGCTCGAGGGCGCGTTCCGCCTCCTTGCGCGCCGTCACGTCCCGCAGGATCGCCACAAAGGTGGGCACGGGGCGGCCGGGGAGCGTGCGCACGCTCACCTCCACGGGGAAGGTGTGCCCCGCCTGGTGCCGGAACTGGAGCTCGAGAAAGGTCTCCACGGGCTCGCCGCGGACGCGGCGCTCATGGAGCGCGCGCACTCGCTCGAGGTCTTGGGGCGCGATGAAATCGTAGATGGTGAGTCCATGGAGCGCCTCGGCCGAGCGGCCAACGAGGTGGCCCGCCGCGTCGTTGGCGTAGATGACTTGGTCGCGTTCCACGAGCAGGATGCCCTCGCCGAGGTCGCTCTGCGCCCTCAGCAGCGTCTCGTAGCGGGTCGTTTGCGCGCGCAGGGCCTCGTGGGAGCGGACGAGATCCGTCACATCCTGCAGCACCACCATGGCGCCCGGCCGCAACGGCATGAGCATCACGGGACTCGCGAGGACGTCGAACACCTGGGCGGCGCCGTCGCTGCCCGGCCGCTTCACGCGCAGGACGGCTGTGGCGTCCGCCTGCTGGAGGAGCGTGGCCAGGCGCGGCCGCTCCTCCTCCGGGAAGAGATCGAGAAAGCGCGGCGCGCCCGTGCCCTCGGCGGGGAGGCCAAAGGTGTGGCGCGCGGCGCGGCTTGCGCGAACGATCCGTCCCGCGGGGTCCAGGAGGACGATCCCGATGGGGGCAACCTCGAGGATGTGGTGCTGGAACTCGGGGGGCCGCGGCGCCGCCGCCTGGGGTTCCGCAAGCTTCGCGTCGAGGGCGGCGAGCACGGTGCGCTGGTGGGCCTGCAGGCGGAAGCGGGCGAGGTGGGCCTCGATGGCGCGGACGGAGCCATCTCCCGCGGGGATCGCTCGCACCGGCTCCCCGGGGAGCGGCGTGAGCAGGAGGCTGTGCTCGAGCCAGGGAAGCGTGGCTCCGGTGCCGAGGACGAGGATCGGGAGGTCGGGCCGTACCGCCTTGACGCGGCGGGCCACCTCCAGGGGTTCCTCCACGGCTTCCCCGAGGAGGACCGCGTTCAGGTCCGGGGGCGCGTGGTCGATGGCGTCCATGAGGTCTGCCTCGGTACGGCAGTGGAGGGGGGGTCCTCGGCCCAGCCGCCGCTGCGAGGCCGCCAGGCCCGCGTGCAGGGTGTCGTCCACGCCGAGGATCACGATCATGGTTTACCCCGAAAGGAGGGGGACGCCCAGGAGCCAGCGGCCATGCCAGGACCGGAGCATGTCGGAGGTGGGGGCCATCACTGGGCCGGCCCGCGCGTCGCGATGGAACCGGTCCGCCCGGGAGCCGCGGCCGTACCCGATGCCTCCGAGAAGCGCGAGGGCCTCGCCGGTGACGCGCACGGCCGTCTCCGTGGCCTCCACCTTGGCGCTGAGGATCGCAGGCATCGCGTCGGGGCCTCCAAGGTCCCCCTGCTCCGCGGCGTAATAGCTGAGGCGGCGGGCCTTCTCGAGCTCCGTCCACAGGGCGGCCACGCGGTGCTGGACCAGGGGCTCGCGGCTGAGGCTCTGGCCCGTGTGGGCGTGCACGCGGCTCTTCAGGTGCACGCGGACCTCGTCGAGGGCCGCCTGGGCGACACCGAGGTAGGTGCCGGCCATGGCGGTGACGAAGAAGGGCGCGACGACGTTGAACACGTACCACGTCTGCGTGCCCTCCTCCCCCAAGAGGTTCGTGTGAGGAATACGGACGCCCCGGAGGGCCACGCTGCGGCTGCTGTTGCCCCGCATCCCGATGCCGTCCCACGGCTGCTGCCAGGCAAGGCCGGGGGCATCGCCGGGGACGACGACGCAACTGAACTGGCCGGGCGGCGCGGCCTCGCTCGCATCCACCACGCTCATCACGTAGGAGTCGGCGTGGCCGCCGTTCGTGACGAAGGACTTCGCCCCGTTGAGGACGTACGCGTCCCCCTCGCGGTGGACGGTGGTCTGGGGCAGGTAGAAGTGGGACCCGGTCCCCGGCTCGCTGAGGGCGAGGGTGGTGAGGTGCTCTCCCCGACAGATGGGGCGCAGCAGGTTCTCGGTCTGGTGCGGGGTGGCGCGGGCCGCGATGACGGCGGACCCCACGAGGTGCATCCCGAAGCACATGGCCGTGGAGGCGCAGTACTGCCCCAGGGTTTCGGTCACGCGGACCACTCCCTGAAGCCCCAGGCCGAGGCCCCCGTGGGCCGTCGGGACGGAGAGGCCCCCGAGCCCCGCTGCCTGGAGCGCCCGCAGCCCCTCGGCGGGCCAGCGTGCTGCCCGGTCGGTCTCCTCGGCAAGCGGCTGGAGCGTCTTCACGCCGACGTCGTTTGCCCGCGTGAGGACCTCCTCGAGGTGGGTGAGGGACATGACGAACCCCAACCTCCCGGCTTGGCAAAAAAGATGACGGCCCGTTTTGACGGCCGCAGCGGCTCAGGTTCGGACGCGGCGGAGGAACCGCGGCGCGGCCATGGTGCCCCGGAGCATGCGGACCCCGAGGAAGCGCACGCCGAGCGCCACGGGATTGAGGCTCGACATGCGGCGGGCGCGGCGGAGCATCCAGAACCCGGCGGCAAGCTTCGCGGTGCGGCGGAGGTGGACGCCTCGGCGATCGATCTTCAGTTTGTCGACCATGCCCGCGACTCTGCCGGAACCTCCCCAAGTAGCTTCCCGCCGCTTGCGCGGTCGCTCCCTCAAGGGGCACGGAAGGCTCAAGCTATCACCCGGGGTTCCGGGCGCGATGACGCAGACCGCCCCGACCGATCAGGAGATCCGCGAGATGGCCGAGGCCCGGGTGGGCTTCAAGCGCCATGCGCTCATCTACGTCCTCGTGAACCTGCTCCTCGCGGGCATCTGGTTCTTCACCCGTGGCATGGACGCGGACGGCGGCGGCTTCTACTGGCCTGTTTGGTCCCACCTCGGGTGGGGCCTCGGCCTCGCCTTCCACGCCTTCGGGGTGTACGGGCCCGGCAAGAGCTGGGAAGCCCGCGAGGAGGAGAAGCTGCGGCGGAAGTATGGGCGAGCGTAGGCCAATCATCCCCTCGCCACAACAGTCGCCTCGGGCAGGGAGATGAGTGTCAGCCCTGTGGCTACCTCCATCTCGAGTGCGGGATCGTCTACAACGCCAACATGGCCCCCGAGCGGAAGCCGTTCAACAGTTCCCGGGGACTGGGCGATCGAGATGCCTTCACTGCACCTCGGCGCGGATTACCTCGTCGACAACTGGTACGACGACGTCAGCAAACGCCCTTAGTTTTTTGTTGAACTCCCCCACAGTTGGGTCCGTAGGTGGCCGGATCGGCGCGATGACATTCAGTCGGCCCCGGCTATTCGTTCTCCAACCCGGAAAAAGCCCGCTCTGAAGTGCTGCCTCTACCGCTCGTTTCAGGCGAGGCGCCAGGTGAGTCCGAAACCGCGTGTGTGCACTAAGCCTTTCACCAGCCAACCTTCGGCCCCCGCGAGGATAGGGGTACGGCTCACAGTCCAAGCTCACCCGAAGGCTGGACCTTGGGGTTGACGGGCCGACGGCCACAGACACCTCGATATGGACGTCCGTGTGAACCTGACCCTGCCCATCGGTGACAAGCCAGTGTGGGGGTCGTGCATTAAGGTGGTCAAATTGTTCCTTCCTGCCCCGCCCCTCACGGGAGGCGTTGAACCACCACCCTGCCGGTAGGTTCTGTTTCATTAGCGCCTCTATCAGGCGCCTCCTTCTCCGCTCGTCCGTAGCGAGTTCGAGGTATGCCGTTAACGACTGCCCTTCCTCATAGGAAGGAATGGCCGAGTAGTTGCGGATGATCTCTTCTAGATCCTCAAGTGCGAATTTCGTTCTTGGATCCTCGATCTTGTACCTCATTCTGAGCGCTGGCAGAATATTTTCGAACCTGACGGGAATGAACTGCGGGGAGTCAGGGAGTTGGGCTTCTAACGAGAGAAGCCGGTATTCCATAAACTGGGGTAGGTGAGCGTACCGGTCTAACTGACCTGCCCCTTGCGAGGCTCCCCACTTGACCTCGATGAGGGAAGAGGAAAACGTAAGGTCAGGATGGCCTGCCTCGTCATGGCCTTTCCTCACCTGCGGGGGCGCTTGTTGACTTGGACAGCCAACATCGATGAGGAAGGCCGTTTGGAACTCAGCCGAGCTACTGCATGCGGCCGCAATCACGTTTGTAACCGGGTCCTCCCGACCTCGGACGCCGAAAATATCGAAAAGATTCATGCCTTCTCCAGTGCTCGGATAAGGGCGCGCCGCTTGTAGGTGAGCACCTCTTCGCCGCGCTGGTTCGTCACCACGTGCTTCACCTCCACGAGGCCGCGCTCGGGGCGGCTCGTGGGGCGCTTGTCGGTGACGATGCTCTTCACCCGGATGGTGTCGCCGTGGAACACGGGCTTCGTGTGCTCCACGTCGTAGTACCCAAGGTTCGCCACCAGGGTGCCGGCGGTGAGGTCCTCGACGCTCATCCCGACGCTGAGGGACAGGGTGAGGAGGCCGTTCACGACGCGCTGCCCGAACTGGGTGGTTTTCGCGTACTCCTCGTCGAGGTGGAGGGGCTGGTTGTTCATGGTGAGGGCGCAGAAGAGGACGTTGTCGGCCTCGGTGATGGTGCGGCCCACGCGGTGCTCGATGACCTCGCCCACCTGGAACTCCTCGAAGAACTTCCCCGGCATGGCGCCGCCATCCGGACGGGAGGCCATAAGGGTTGCGTGCACCCGCTCCCGGGCCATAGTGTCCCCTGGTGCACCCCTGTGTCAAGTGGCAACACGTTTATAGGTGGCCCTCACCCTTCCTTCTCGGTATAGGGTGGTGTGAGGAAAAATGCCCAGAACCCTGTGTGAACTCTTCCAGAACGCCGTCGTCCAGGGCGGCAACAAGGCGGCCCTCCAGGAGAAGGTGAACGGAACCTGGCGGACCGTGACCTTCGCGGGCTACGGCAAGTACGTCCAAGACACGGCCATGGGGCTTCGCGCCCTCGGCATCCAGAAGGGTGACCGCGTGGCCATCTTCTCCAACAACTGCATCGGTTGGGCCGTGAGCGACTGGGGCATCCTGCACCTCGGTGCCGTGACAGTCCCCATCTACGACACGGTCACACCCGAGAAGGCCGCCTACGTCCTCAACGACTCGGGCTCCAAGGTGGCCATCGTCCGCAACCAGGCCTACCTCCAGAAGCTCCTGTCGGTCGAGGAATCCCTCACTTCCGTCACCCACTTCGTGGTCATCGAGGACCTCCCCGCCAACCAGCGCCCGAAGAACGCCATCACCCTCGCCGAGCTCCAGAAGATGGGCGAGGACTACGCGAAGGGCCACCCCGAGGACTTCAAGAACGGCTTCATGGCCGTCCGCCCCGACGACCTCGCGAGCATCGTCTACACCTCTGGCACCACGGGCAACCAGAAGGGCGTCATGCTCTCCCACTGGAACTTCGCCTCCAACGTCGAGGCTGCCCTGAGCCTCATCAAGATGTCCAAGGACGACATCCTCCTCTCCTTCCTCCCGCTCAGCCACGTGTTCGAGCGCCTCGGCGGCCACTTCACCGCCACCACGGCGGGCTGCTGCGTCGCCTACGCGGAGTCCGTCGAGAAGGTGCCCCAGAACCTCCTGGAGGTCCGCCCCACGGTGGTCCTCAGCGTCCCCCGCCTCTACGAGAAGATGTACAACCGCATCCTCTCCACGGTGGAGGACGGCAGCAACGCCAAGAAGGCCATCTTCCAGTGGGCCCACGGCGTGGGCCGCGAATACGCCCACCGCAAGGCCGACAAGAAGCCCATCCCGGCCTCCCTCCAGATCAAGTACAACATCGCCAACAAGCTCGTCTTCAGCAAGCTGAAGGAGCGCACCGGCGGCCGCCTCAAGTTCTTTGTGAGCGGCGGCGCCGCCCTCGCCCCCCACCTGCAGGAGTTCTTCGCGGCCGCGGGCCTCTGGATCCTCCAGGGCTACGGCCTCACGGAGACGAGCCCCGTCACGAACCTCAACACCTTCGAGAACATGCGCTTCGGGAGCATCGGCAAGGCCGTCCCCGGCGTCGAGGTGCAGATTTGGGACGAGACCGGCAAGCCCCTGCCCCGCGGCAAGGAGCACCAGGGCGAGATCACGGTCCGCGGCCCCAACGTCATGAAGGGCTACTACAACCTCCCCAAGGAGACGGCCGAGGTGCTGACTCCCGAGGGGTGGTTCAAGACCGGCGACATCGGCTACATGGACGCCGACGGCTACGTCTTCATCACCGACCGCAAGAAGGAGCTGCTCGTGATGAGCAACGGCAAGAAGGTGGCGCCCCAGGCCGTCGAGAACGACCTGAAGACCGTGGGCCGGTACGTCGCGAACGCGGTCGCCATCGGCAACAACCGCAAGTTCATCGCGGCCCTCCTCTGCCCCAACTTCGAGGAGCTCGAGAAGTGGGCGAAGGCCGAAGGCATCACCTACAGCTCCCACGCCGAGCTCGTGAAGAACCCCAAGGTGCGCGCGCTCTACGAGGGCGAGGTCGCCAAGGTCAACGCCAAGCTCAGCCGCTTCGAGCAGGTGAAGACCTTCGCCATCCTGCCCCGCGACCTCCTGCAGGACCAGGACGAAATCTCCGTGAAGATGAGCCTCAAGCGCAAGGTCATCGACGCTCACTTCAAGGACGAGATCGAAGGCCTGTACGCGAACGCGAACGTGGCGGAGTAAGGAGACCAGCCGCGCTCCCGTTCACGCTCCCGTTCACGCTCCCGTGAAACGTTGGACGTCCGTCGTGAGCGTGAGCGTTAGCGTGAGCGTTAGCGTGAGCGTTAGCGTGAGCGTCCGCCGTGCCCGCGCTCTTGGCTCGTCTAGTCGTGCGATCTCGGGACAACCCTTTTCGCACCCGTGATGGACCAGGGCCCGTGCCTAACACACCCCTCGGGCCGAGGGAGCAGGGCTTCCAGTTCGAACGCTTGGACGTTTACCGCCTCGCTCTTGAATTTACCTCGTTTGCCCACGAGACGGCCTCCGCCCTCCCGCGGGGCCATGCGGGCCTTGCGGACCAGCTTGAGCGGGCCGCCGCTTCCATCGTCTTGAATACAGCTGAGGGAGCGGGAGAGTTTAGCCGGAAGGAGAAGGCACGTTTCTTCCGGATGGCACTAAGGTCCTCGGCAGAGTGCGCGGCAGTCCTCGCCGTCTCGGGCCGCCTCGGACTGATTTCTCCTGAGCAAGAGGACCGGGGGCGGCAGATGACGTATCGCCTCGCGGCGATGCTCACGAGGCTTGTTTTGAGGCAGGAACGGCTCTGATTGTATGGCTCGCTCAATCCCGTTCACGCTCCCGTTCACGCTCCCGTTCACGCTCCCGTTCACGCTCCCGTTCACGTGAGACGTTGTACGATGAGTATGAGCCGTAGCCGCCGCGGGTTACCTTTAAGCCCGGGCCGTATCTCTCTTTTTCGTGCCTCGCATCAACTGGCTTGCCCTCAAGACGATCGGCGTCTTCTTCGGCGGCCTCATGTTCCTCCTCGGGCTCCTCACGGTCGTGAGCGCTTGGCAGTACGGGGACACCCTTGAGGTTGGGCGCTCGAACCCCGACGTGTACAGTCCCCGGGATCAGATCGTGATCGGGCTCGTGCTCGTGCTCGTTGGGGGCGGGCTCGCGGGGTACCCGATCTTCCAGAGCCTGTCCGAGGTCATCCGGGTGGGTCGCCGGCGCTTGCGCGAGCGTGAGGGTGGGGACGAGTGAGCCGCCGGGGCCGCCGCACCCGCGGCACCACCGTGAAGATGTGGGCCCTCGGGCTTGGCCTCGTGATGATTCTCGCGGGCTTCGCGCTGGAGGCGTCAAGCGGGTTCACGCCGGGAACGCCCGCTTTCGCGTGGGGGCTTCTCCTGCTCGTGGTGGGAGGGTCCGTGGCGTTCCTGCCGAACCGGAAGGCCTTCCTCGGCCGCTGACCGTTAGGCCTCGACGTGCTTGCCCTCGGTCCAGGCGTGGGTCTTTCCCTTCTGGTCGGTGATGCGGTCCACCTTCGTCTTGCAGGTCATGCAGCGGAAGGCGTACTCGGGGGTGCCGCTGCTCATGGGGCCACAGGGCTCGGCCTTGAGCTCCATGAACTTCCGGGGCTCGTTGCAGGCGGGGCAGACGGCGGTGAAGATCATGGCGGGCATGGAGGGGACCGGACGGGGCAAGGGGCAAGCGGAGGAAAAGGGTTGCGTCGCGCCGGGGGACCCCCGTTGGTGGTTCCCAAGGACTATTGCCCCGTCCCGCCGAGAATTACCCGATCCTATGGCTCCCCCTGACCGCACTTACCCGAGCGCTTACAACATGCGCGAAAACCACGTCCGCCGCCGCCGGCACGAGCCCGAGTCGGACGCCACGGACGTGGTGGCCTGGTGCGAGAACTGCGGCGCGGAGACGCGTTTCCTGGAGGAACGTGTTCAGGCCCCGTACGAGACGGAGGGCGTGGAGGAGCCCTTGGACGTGCGCGGCATCGTTGTCGGGAACGAGGTGTGGCGCTGCCGCGACTGCGGCACCATCCGCGAGGACCCCATCGCGGACGAGGCCTACGTGTGGGAGCACGGGAATGACGGGTACCGCGTGCGCGCTTTCCCCGACGAGGAAGTGACGTGGCGCGCCGCCGGTGACGAGGTTCGCACGAAGTAGAAGGGGGGAAGAGGGGGCGCCGCACGACAAGGGTGGGCGCCCCGCCGCCGCGTTCTCACGCGCGGCGGTGTCTACTCAAGCAGTTGCGGTGCCCCAAGGGGCCTTTCGCACAAGGATGGGGCTCCCGGGGGAGACTATCAACCCTCTTGCACAGGGGATAGCCAAAGGGGGCCTGGAAGGGGAGGCCCTGGCGGGGTGAGCGTGAATGGTGCCAACCTCTTCACGCAGGGAAATATCGAGGGAAAGCAGTTCCCGCCAGGAGGCGCCGAAGCGCCCGGCGGCGCACGGCGATATAATTATAAAAGGGCTTGGATGGCCCTGCGAGACCTTGGCGTGGCCCAGGCTCGGGGAAGGGCAAGAGGCGAGAGAAGAGGCGGCGGCGGGGGCCGCCGCGGGAACCTGATCGGAGGAAGGGGGCGTGGCTTCACGCGGAGGGGGTTTCAGTTCTGGCCGAGGGCAGCCCGATCGGAGAGCGTCTTGAGGACGTTCGCGAGGAACGCGATCTCGTCGGCGCCGTAGCCCGCAACCACGAGGTCGCGGTACACCTTTGCGGCAGCGTCCACGAGGTTGCCGGGGTCCGCGGACCCGAACTCGACCTCGTCGTCGAGCTGCGTGGTGTCAAGGCTGCTCCTGTTCCAACCCCATTTCGTCAGGGCATTCTGCCCCGTGATGACTGGCGTCATCATGTGTGCATCCCGAACCCTGAAAAGCGGCGGCAAGGCAAATACCTTCGCAACCCTCCCTCTGCAGGCGATGGGGGAGTCGTTTCGTCCCCGCGACGGCAGAAGGGTTTAGGACCGGCAAGGAAGTCCCCTTTCGGGAGGCCCCGCCTTGTCCTCGAAGCTGCCGCTCATCCTCGTCACCCTTGCCCTTGTTGCCGGATGCTTGAACATGAGCGGCCCCAACGGGCCCGCTGCCCCCGTGGCGGGGAACGCGACGGACCCCTTCGCCCCCTTCACGCCCCCCGTGCCTGACTTCGACTTCGGCACCGTCGTGGACCCTGACCACGGCGCCCACAACGTCCCCGACCTCCACACGGGTGGTCACGGCCTCGCCCTCGTCGGCCACGCGGGCATCCAGGACCTCCTCCCGCCCGGCATGCAGGGCAGCATCACCCAGATTGACCTCTGGCAGAACTACGCGGTCGTGAGCGGCATGGACGGCGAGCTCGGCTTCGCCATCGTGGACCTCACGGACCCCGCCGCCCCCAAGGCGCTCTCCTACTTCCCGAGCGTGGCCGACGACTGGACGGCCCGCTTCAGCGACGACGGCAACTACGTGTTCCTCGGCTGCCAGATCCTCACCGGCTTCTCCGCCTACGGCGCCGTGAAGGGGGACTGCGAGAACCCCGACTCGGTCCACGCTCCGGGCGCCGCCCGCGCGGGCGTCACTGTGGTGGACGTGAGCGACAAGGCGAACCCGAAGCTCGTGACCTTCACGGCCACCGGCGGCAGCCACAACCTCCAGGTGGCGAACATCAACGGCACGGACTACGTGTTCACGAGCGCCGTCACCATCCTCAAGTTCGACCGCGACGAGCTCACCCTCACCGAGGTGGCTGCCGTCCCCGGCCGCCACGACGCCACCGTCGCGAAGCACCCCGTCACGGGCGACTGGCTTCTCTACACGGGCACGGAGGAGCTCGCCATCTGGAACGTGAACAACCCCGCCGACCCCCAGGCCGTCTTCGAGGGCGGCGTCGAGGGCGTCGTGGGCTGGCACGAGCAGACGGTGATCCCCGGCCTCATCGAGGGCCGCTACCTCATCGCCCTCGCGGGCGAGAGTTTCGCGGGGGCCGCGGGCGTCCCCGACGAGGTGAGCTTCGTGGACATCACCGACCCCGCGAACCCAGTCCCCCTCGGCACCTGGGCCCCGCCCTTTGCCGCGAACACGAAGGTGCCTTGGGTGAGCTACCTCTACAGCGCCCACGAGATCGCAGCCACCCCGCAGGGCCAGGTCGCCATCTCCTGGTACCACGGCGGCGTGTGGGTGGTGGACGTCTCCACGCTTGAGCGCGCGAAGGCCCCCGTGACCCTCGCGGCCTACCTCCCCAACAAGCTGATGAACGTGCAGCCCTCGACCTTTGCGCAGACGCCCATGCCCGTGGTGCCCTTCGTGTGGGGCGCCGGGTGGGACCACCGCGGATACCTCGTGATCCCCGACATGCACACGGGCGTTTACGTCCTCGAGCCCGAGTGGGGCCTCCGCCCCGCCCTCGACTCGGGGCAGTAGTCAGGGCACGTAGCCCTCGAAGCCGCCGGGGTCGTGGCGGGCCGCGCTCGCCACTGTCTCCCGGTATGCCGCATCCGCGCTCTCCCAGGGGTTCGGCCAGAGGGCCTCCTCGGGCTTCACGAACTGGAGGAGGTACTCGCCGTCAAGCGCCATCTGGGAGGCGTGGGCCTCGAGGGCCTGGCGCTTCCCTTCCACACCCCACCCTGCAGGCAGCGCGAACCGCAGAGGCTCGGGAAGTACCCCGAGGATGCCCCCGGGGGACTGGAAGGCGGGGGGCGCCGCGTAGTCGGGACGGCGGGAGATCCAATCGATCTCGCGACCATATTCCGAAGGCACCCATGGTGCCGCCGTTGTCCAGTGGACGAGGTAGGCAAGCGTGGGCGAGTCGAGGGTGGCCGCCTCCGCCGCAGCCTGCACAAACAGGGCCGTGGCACGGTGGTCGCCGTGGGAGTCCAACGGGTGCATGGTGACGAGCCGCGTGGGCTTCCGTGCCGCCAGCAAGTCCGTGAGTTGGGCAAGCAGCTCGCGGCCGCTGTGGGGCGCGCCGGGGCGGTAAGCAAAGGGATAGGGGACGGCCGTGGCGTTGGTCGCTTTCGTCCGCCACACCGCGTCCTTCTCGAGCCAGTGCCGCCACAGGTGCCCGTCGGGGAAGGCGAGGAACACCACCCGCGCCTCAGGCACCCCGAGGAGGCTGGCGGCTGCCACGGCCTCTGCATGGCGCGTGAACCCCAGGTCGCGGTAGTCCACGTCGCCGTCCCCGTCACGGTCCGCTGCAGCGCCCTCCCTCGCGCGGAGGGCATGGAGCGCGTCCGGGTAAACGTCGCCCACAGTCAGGAAGACCAACGTGATTTCCTCCCCGCGCAGGACGGCGTCCCGGATGACGCCTGCTGCGCCGAGCACCTCGTCGTCAGGGTGGGCGGCGAACACCATGAGGTGGCCCCCCGGGGATGGGCTGCCGGGCGGAAGCGGGAGGGTGACTAGGCCCCCAAGCACGAGGAGGCCGCCGAGGGCAAGGTAGCGCTGCCGCATCGGTACCTGGGCCTCGGTCCTCCTGCGGGTGGAAGGCCCTTCCGTCTCGATGCGCCGGTTCGGGCGGCCGCCGTGCGGTGGATTCCCAGGCGCGAGCCGTTCTTGGGTCCCGCATCTTCTAGGCCCCAGGCGAGGCCTAAAGGGGCGGAGCAAGGGTCGTGCAGTCCGCAGGGA
>Ga0247718_1000332_pt1 | contig 12878 bp, 11 predicted proteins | sample 21E_DmetaG_FD_189045 | JGI IMG/M metagenome (GOLD analysis project Ga0247718, IMG submission 189045) | Soil microbial communities from hillslope of Landscape Evolution Observatory, University of Arizona, Oracle, AZ, United States - 2-1-E_D | ecosystem: Engineered > Artificial ecosystem >...
CGCCGCGTGCGGGCCCGCCTCATGGGGCGGGTGGAGCTGAGCGAGGGGATCGCGGCTCGCAACGCCTCGCACCGCACCGCCGAAGACCTGATCCGCGACGCCGACCGTCGGCTGTACGAGATGAAGAGCACCCGGAGGAGCGCGGCGTAGCCCCGCGAGGGCGGAGCGTACCCGAGGAAGCCCCCGGCTGTGGTTGGAAAGACGACAATGCCCCATCCGCACCTGGCGGATGGGGCATCGCTATGGAGTAGCAGGGGGGGGCCTCGAACCCCCGACCTTACGATTGTGAACGATTGGAGGGAAGAAAAAGCTGGCGCTCATCAGCGTTGCTCAGCATCTATCAGCGACAGAAACCCTCATCAGCGCTGAAAATCCCAAAAACCGGCGCGTGGAACAGTTGCTGAATCTGGCTTCCTGCGCCTCGCCGTGCGGCGTGCTACGAATGCTCCGCACCCGCATCCGCCGAGCGGCAGCGGCGGCCACAGGCCTGCCGGCCTCCAGCGCCCATATCAACCGGAGCACCACCCGCGAGCTGTACGGATCAGCGGCCGACGGGCGGCGGCACCAGTGCGCGGCTGTCAGGTAGTCGTCCGCCTCCTCATGGCACTCGGCCAGCCGCTCCAAGGCCTCTCGCTCTCCACCACCGCGAGGTTCAGCGCCACCTCGTCGTCCACGGCCACGAAGGCATCGTCGCCGATCGCCTTCCGAAGCACGTACAGCGACTCGGAGAGCAGGTGGCGCGCGGCGTCGCCGGGGTGCTCGGGCCAGAGCAGTCCGATCAGCCCTCTCACGCGCGACCGGCCATTTGCGAGCCGTGGCCAGCGCGCGAGCAGGGCGATCCTGCACCGGTGGCCAGCGCGCCCACGCACAGGTCCGTTGGGGCCTTCGAGCAGGGAGCCATCCAGCAACGTGAGGGAGAACACGGTGGTTGGGAGAAGGTTAACAGGGGACGGGACGGCAGGTCGAGCGCAGTCGCGCATGGTATGCCGCGTCCCTGAGCACGCCATCGGCCCGAGGGCGTAGCCAGGGAGGTGCCGACCCGCTATAATGATGGCAAAATCCAGCACCAGCCGTGGACGCACGGACCCCAGGTGCGTCCGCACAGCCCGGCTGAATGCGGTACACCGCTCACCAGCGACCATCGTTCCAGCTGGTTCAGGTCCCGCCAGGGCGCACATCTGGCCGCTCGATCCTGCTGAAGATCCATACCTGAGGCGGGACCTCACAGAAAGTACATGAGGAGTCCCGTACACCGGTTCAGCCCACCGGGGTCTCGTTTACGATCGCCGCTGCACGATGAGAGATCGTCCGATTTACCTGGACTACCAGGCGCATACACCCATCGACCCCCGAGCCCTGGCCGTGCTCGTCGACGCGTACGCCCTTGAAGGGAATCCACACTCCTCCCATGGCCATGGTGCCCTGGCCCGGGATGCAGTGGAACGCGCGCGCGCGCAGATCGCTGAGCTGATCGGGGTGCTCCCCGCAGAGATTGTCTTCACCAGCGGTGCCACCGAGTCCAATAATCTCGCCCTCACGGGGCTCGCGACTCATCTGACCGCGATCTCCCGGCCGCGCGTCCTCGTTTCAGCGGGCGAGCATCCGTCAGTCCTCGCTGCGGCGAACGCCACGCTCCGACTCGGGTGCCAGGTTGAGATCCTGCCGCTCAACAAGGATGGCCAGGTGGATCTCAGCACGCTCACCGAACGCTTGGACGACTCGGTCGGCCTCGTCTCGATCAGCGCCGCTAACCATGAGATTGGCGCGGTCGCCGACCTTCCGCAGATCGCGGCCGTTTGCCACATGGCAGGCGCTCTCCTGCACAGTGATCTCTCGCAGGCGCTGGGGTCGATCCCGATCTCGGCCACAAAACTCGACCTGGCAAGCTTCTCGGCGCACAAGCTCTATGGGCCTGCAGGCATCGGAGCCCTGTACGTTCGGAGACCACTCCGGCCGAAGCTGGTTGCCCAGATGCTCGGGGGCGGGCAGGAGGGGGGGCTTAGGGCCGGAACGCTGCCGGTCGCGCTGTGCGTCGCCTTCGGCGCTGCCTGTGAGCTGGTCCGGGTTGAGCGCGACGAACAGGCGCGCCGGCTGGGGACACTGCGCGACGAGATGCTGGACTCACTCCTCCAGATCGCGGGGGCTGCGCTGAACGGCGCGCGATCACCTCGCCTACCCGGCAACATCAACATCCGATTCGATGGAGTCGACGCTGAGGCGTTGCTCGTCGCGGTGAAGGATACCTTGTCCATCTCGTCAGGTTCGGCATGCACGTCCGCCAGGCTGGAGCCATCTCACGTGCTGATCGCCATGGGTCTATCCGAGGAGGAGGCCGAGCAATCCGTGCGAATCGGGCTCGGGCGGTGGACTACCCCACAACATGTGCAAGTCGCAACGCAGGCGATCGCAGCCGCCGTTACCTCCCTTCGGAATACACGTTGGCGACTCGAAGCATGAGCGACCTTCAGACGGCTCAGGCTGGGCAGCGCCATGAGGAGTTGGGCCTCGGCGATCGCGTCCGGCTCATCCGTGCCGATCTACGCGACGAATACCTCCAACCCCATCAGCTTCCCTGGATCGTTGGCTTCTCAGGAGGCAAGGACAGCACCCTGCTGACGCAGCTGGTACTGGAGATGATGCTTGAGCTGCCGCCCCGGCTCCGACAGCGGCAGGTGCACATCGTGGCGAACGACACACTTGTCGAGTCACCGGTGTTGGCTCGCCACCTCGAATCCGCGCTGGCGCGGATCGAGGCGGCGATCGCACCGCTCCGCGTTCCGCTCACGGTAGCGAAGACCACGCCACTCGCCGATCAGACATTCTGGGTCAACCTGATCGGCCGAGGCTATCCCTCACCGAGCAGGATGTTCCGGTGGTGCACGGACCGGATGAAGATCCAGCCGACTACACGGTACATCAAAGAGCAGGTGGACGCCGCCGGAAAGGCGATTCTGCTCCTGGGCGTACGTCGGGCCGAGTCCTCAACGCGAGCGGGCAGTGTGAACCGTTACGAGAATGGTGCGCGACTCAATCCCCACAACAGTCTGGCCGGGTGCGAGGTCTACAAACCAATTGTCGACCTGACTACGGATGAGGTCTGGCAGATCCTGCTGCAATCGCGGCCGCCGTGGGGCGGGACCCACCGCGATTTGGTGACTCTCTACCGCAACGCGGCCGGCGGGGAGTGCCCGCTCGTGACCGACGAGGCCGAGGCGCCGTCGTGCGGCACGAACTCATCGCGCTTCGGCTGCTGGACCTGCACCGTGGTGGAGAAGGATCGCAGTGCTGAGGCGTTCATCGATGCCGGCTTCGGGGACCTGGAGCCGCTCCTTCAGTTCCGGGACTACCTAAAGGCAATCCGCGAAGACGGGACAAAGCGCATGGCTTCGAGGCGGGACGGCAGCCTCAACTTCGTGGGAGAAGGACGGCTTATCCCCGGGCCGTTCACGCCGCAAGCCAGGGCCGAGATCCTTGAGCGACTGCTCGATCTGCAACGTGAGTTTGACTTCTCCCTCATCACTGAAGCGGAGATCGAGATCATCAAGGAGATCTGGGCAAACGACCTGAGACTGGAAAAGGGCAGAAGCCGTGCGGGTGCATAGCGTTATCAGCCCGGAGGCCTGGCGGTTTGTCGCGGCGGCCGGCGCCGAGGCGGGTCTGGGAGCCGGAGGCATCGCTACACTTCTCGAGGCGGGGCTGCAGCACGGGGGGGAGGCCAATCGACGGCGGCTCTTCGCCGATCTAGATAGCTTGCTGGACGGCGAACCCTTCAGCCCGGAGGCTCCCGCCTCGGAGGTGGAGGCCGGAACGCCAGCCAGAGTCCAGCTCCGCTCGGTCGAAGCCCGCAACTGGAGCGTCTACCGACACCTCAAGCTGGACCTGCCTGAGTTCACACCGGAGCAGCCACTCGTCCTCATCGGAGGGAAGAACGGAGCCGGTAAGACGAGCCTCCTCGCGGCGCTGGTCTTTGGCCTCTTTGGTTATCTGTCGGTCAGTGACTTGTTCGCCGGGGTGGACCGCGCCGGACGCATGCGGTCGGCCTACCGCCGCCGCATCGAGTCCCTACTCCATCGCCCCGCGCGCGACCGCGGCGATCTCGCCATGAGCGTCGCGCTTTCGTTCGACACCGCGACGGGTCCTCTGCGGATCGAGCGTCGCTGGTTCCTGAGCGCGGACGGCAAGTTCGAGGACGAAGACGAGGAGCTCATCCTTCAAGTCGGCGCGGACGGTGATCTGCTCCCCGTACCGCCCGGTACAGATCCAACTGCCCATCTCCAGGCCGAGATCACGCGGCGCTTGCTGCCGCCCACGCTCGCGCCGTTCCTGTTCTTTGATGGAGAGCAGGTGGAGCGCCTCGGGGGAAGACGGCTGGAGGAGCAGCTACGTCTGGGCGTCGAAAGCATTCTTGGTGCCTCCTACCTGAGAGCGGCGGCCGCAGATCTCCGCGACTACGCCCGGGACCGGATTCGTGACGTGGGTCCCAACCGGGGGGAGGCGGACGCCTCGACTCTTGCCGAGGTGGGGGAGTTGGAAGCGCAGGAGAGGGACCTTCTCGAGCGGTTGGAACGCGTTCAGGGGGCGATCGGGGATTCGCGGTCCGGACGTGACCGTGTGATGACTGAATTAGGTCGTCTCTCAGGCGATACCTACGCGGCGCTTCAGGATCTCCTGGAGCAACAGCGTAGAACCGAGGGCGATACAGCCAGGGTCAAGGCAAAGATCGCGCAGTTCGCGGTGGAAGACCTTCCGGTGTTCCTGGCTGGCGTGGCGCTACGCGATCAGCTCTGCCATCGGCTGGAGGAGGAGGAGTCGGCCGGGGCCCTCACCGCCGATCAGGGCGCCGACCTGACCATTGACCGGTTCTTCGAGGTCCTGGTCTCCGAAACCCGCCCGTCGTCCTTCGCGGTCACGCCAGAGCTCGCGTCCCGCGTCCGTGACGAATGGGTTCGATGGAAGGCCGAGCGTTCAGCGGTAGACATCCGGCATCACTACCTGATCGGCAGGACGCGGGAGGTGGTGCGAACACGCCTCCGGAACGCGGAATTGACCCGTGAACACGGGCGCACCCTCATGAACGAGCTCTCGCGCTGCACGGCGGCAGGCGTGGACCTGGAGCGTCGGATTCGGGAGCAGCATGGTTGGTCCGCGGACCGGGAGCGGCTTCAGGGCTCCCTTGAGGAACTGACCGCGAATCTCGAGGCACTAGACAGCGAGAGGCAGGCGCTTCAACGGTCCATCGACCAGGTCCGGAGCGCACTGGAGCCCAAGCGCGAGCAACTCCGAGCGAGCCTCGCGATGCAGGGGGCGGGACTCCCCGCCACCCGGAGGGCACGCCGGGCCAATGAGCTCGCCGGCCTCCTGCTCCAGGTCGCGGATCGGGCGGCCGCGGCCTATTCATCAGAGCTCTCCGCTGCGCTTACCCGATCCTTTCGGGAGCTTGCTCACAAGGAGCTGATCGCAGAGATCGCGGTCGGGGCCGACGGCAGGATCCGAGTCACGGACCGCAATGGACGCGCGATCGACGACCTCCAGGCATCCGCGGGGGAACGCCACGTGTTTGCGATCGCGCTGATGGCAGCCATCGCGGAGTTGGGCGGCGCGTCCCTTCCCGTTGTTATGGACACTCCGCTTGGACGTCTGGACCGCGAACACCGGGAGCGAATTCTCCAGTACTGCATGGCACGCCGGAGCCAAACCATTCTGCTCTCCCACACGGAAGAAATCGGGGACAGATACCTCGCACAAATCGAGGATCGGATCGCTGTCCAGTTCCTGCTTGAACACAGGCCCGATCCGAGCGGGCTCGGCGAGAGCGTCGTGACCGAAGGCTATTTCGCAGCGGCAGGTGCTCGATGAACCGCGAGGAACCGGTTCTTCAGCTCGTTGATGTTCTGAGAACCGATTTCCGTCCTTCGAGCGATACCGACGCGCTCAATGCCGAACTCCAGCAGGCGCTTTGCCTGCCGTACCGGTATCACCCCGCACGATTGGCGATCGGCCTGTCGCTCCAGGACCCGAGTCCGCCCACGCCGGTCCAAGATGCGTCAGGTCGTCCGATCAAGGGTGAGACCCTCTTCGGCCATGAAGAGCACGACCTTGCCGTCTGGCTTGGACTGCTGATAGAACACAGTGGAACCCACGGGATAACGAAACGCATGCTGCAGGAAACGGTAGCCGCCCACTGGCACCGAGGCATGCAGCGCCTGTGGCTCCACTGGACCGAGCATGCCGGTCAGGATATTCTGAACTTCTACGCGTCGCTCCTTGACACTGCAGGCCGGAGCGGTCCATCGAGCTCCTGACCATGATTCGCATCCGTCCCTCGTTGAAAGGACAGCTATGAGTGCCGACGAGCCAACGTCGGGGCACAAAGGACTTCTCCAGTATCGAGAGGCGATCCAGGCGGTATGTGAGGCGAATGGCGTCTCCGTCGAACTCGTCGAATCGCTGCTTCAGTTGGAGGAGCGGTATCGCAATATCCATAGCTGGGGCGTAAGGCCGCGCCTACGCAGCGCGATCAAAGACATCCTCGAGATGCACCGGTCGACCACGTGAAGCTCACGAGAATCATCATTGAGAACGTCTTCGCGTACGATCGCCTAGTCGAGCTCAATTTGGACGTAGTCGCCCCGGGGAAGAACGTTATTCTCATCTGGGGCCGGAACGGGATGGGGAAGACCAGTTTCCTCAACGCCCTGAAGCTCCTATTCCTCGGCGCAGAGGACGAATTCATGCGCCACGTGGGCTTCCCGCCGAAGAAGCTCGCTACGTCCCGGTACGTCCTTGGTGACGATGCTGGAGGCTGGTCGGGGATCATCAATCAGAGAGCCCGCGCGCATGCCCGCGCCAAAGGCCAGCTCGCAACCGGCCGCGTGCTCGTGGATTGGATCACTAAGGACGGTAGGCCCATGGGAGCCGAACGCCGGTGGACCGAACAGCCCGGATCCAGTTTCCGGGAAGAGATCTCCTACTGGGATGGGCAGGAGCGGCTGACCAAGCAAGCGGCGGAGGAGCGGCTCCGGGACTTCATGCCGCCGGAGTTTGTGCACTTCTTCTTTTTCGACGGCGAGTACATCAAGCACCTAGCCGAGACCGACGAGCCCAAGACAATCGACTTCGATCGCCTGCTTCGCATCACCTTCTTACAGACGCTAGGGGAAGAGCTCAGCGAAATCGCCAAGGAGCGCAGCCGCACCAAAGACGCCGAGCGGTTGAGGGCGCAGATCGCAGCCAATGAGGAGGCCCTTACCCGAGCACAGAACACGCTCGAGGCCGATGGTCAGCGCCTTGAGGAATTGGACGAGCAGATCGCCGGTGGGCAGGTGGAGTTGCGCCGTCTGTCGAACAGACGTGAGGACCTCAGCTCGGGCGCCTCGGAAGCCCAGCGCACCGCGCTGGAGGCGCGGCTCAAAGCATTAAAGAAGGACCTTGAAGAGGACGAGTTCGAGCTGTCGGAGACGCTTCCGGTAAACGCCCCTTTGATTGCGAATCTATCGCTGGTGCAACTGGCGGTCAGCGAGTTGGCGGAACGGGTTGCCTCGGCGGGTGCCGCCGAGCAGGGAGTCGCCAACCGTATTCAGCAGGAGCTCCCCGGCTGGCTCGCCGAGGAGAAGCTCCCGCTCACGCCTGAGGACGTTCGTAGGCTGGCTGAAGCCATCTCAGCCCGGATCCATGCCCTCGTTGCTCCGAGCACCAGCATGGGGCTCTTCGGCACCATGCATCTCCTGAAGGCTGAACAGATCCACCGGCAGCTCGAGTTGGTCCTGATAGGTGGCGAACGGGAACGCGAAGACGCGGTTCGCCGCCTGACTCGAGTACAGCGCCTACGGAGGCAATACGCGGAAGGACGCGAGGAACTCCTCCGGCTCGAGGTAGGATCCCAGGCCAGCCTGGAGGAGTACCGCAGGATCGTTCTTCGGATAAACGAACTCCAAGGAAAGCTCTCCGAGTGGCTCCAGACCCGGGGGCTGCTCCGCGGCCGGCTGGACGAGGCTGAGCATGAGGAGCAGCATCTGTTGGCCGCCCTTCAGGAGCTGCGGACGAAGCAGGAGGAGGAACTGAAGCGCAACAAAGAGAGTTGGAAGATCCTCAAGCTCGCCGGAACCTGTGAGGACTTGCGAAGCGCGATCCGGAAGTCCGCTCGAACCAAGATCGAAGCTCTCATCAACGACCGCTTCGACCATCTCGTGTATGGTGACGGGGTCGTCGACCGCATCCGGATCGACGACGACTACACATTGAGTTTCCTGAGCCACAGTGGCGGTTTGGTCGGTCGGTCGAGCCTCTCGAGCGGAATCAAGCAGCTCGCCGCGACCGCGTTCCTATGGGCCATGAAGGATGCGGTTGGGGAACCCATGCCTGTCGCAATCGATACGCCGCTCGGCCGCCTTGACCGTGAGAACCAGGATCAAATGCTCCTGGAATATTATCCGGAGCTTTCTCAGCAGGTCATCGTCCTCCCGACGAATACCGAGATCGACGACCGGAAACTCAAGCTGCTGGAGCCCCACATCGCTTACGAGTACCGGATCATCAGTCCGGATGGAGAGGGTGCGGACATCGTGAAGGGATCTCTGCTCGGCGCGTTCGATGATTAACAAGATCTATCTCGACGCCGCCGACCGGCAGACCATGGAAGCCATCCTGGGCCGTGGTCTTGGGGAGAAGAGCGACCTGTGGCGTCCCGCCAGGCTAGCGCTCGCCCGTTCGCTGCAGATGCCTGATCCGCCCGCACCGGAACCGTCAGCCCATACCGCCCTGCAGGGTCGTGGAGTCGAGCTCCACGCGGCGCAGTTCACGGGCGAGGGCAAGGGCGCGAAGGACGACTTCTCGGATCTGTATCGGGTTCTCCTCTCCGCTCACCACGGTGAGGACCTTTCAGACAACGACGAGCTGTTCCGCGACCTTCTCCAGCGCCACGTCAAGCGGGGACTTCAATTCTTCCGCGAGCATTGGGAAGCGCTGCAAGATGACTTTGCTGAGTTCCTGCTGCGTGAGATGTTCGCGGACGCACGGGCCCCGGAAGGGATTTCCATCTCCGGCATCACGCTCGCGCCCAGAGTCGAGGAGATCCTCGGGCAACTGGGCGTCGGCGCGACAGTTGTCGCGACCGAGGACGGACCCCGGCTGACCCGCTACACCCTCGAGCTTCACCAGCTGGCTGATCTGGACCGTCTCCGTCGCGGCTTGAGCAAGATCGCGTTCGCACTGGGGTACGGGGAGGCAGCCGTCACCTCTTCTCTCGCTCCAGGAGAGCGCCGCCTTTACCTGTCCGTGCCCCGCCCGGAAGAAAGCTGGCGAATTGTCACCTGGAGGGACGTCTGCAGGGTGTTCACCGAAGAGCGCGTCAAGTCGATGGCTCTACCCATCTGCGTGGGGACGGACGCGATGGGAAATCCGCTGGCGCTCGACCTCGCCGAGGCCCCGCACCTCTTCATAGGCGGTACCACCGGGAGTGGTAAGAGCATGTGCCTCCACTCCATCCTGCTGTCGCTGCTGCAGGGGCAGCCGAGTCCTCCCGAACTCGTGCTGATTGATCCGAAGGCCGTGGAGTTCACGTCGTACGCTCGCTCACCCCATCTGCGCGAAGGCAAGATCGTCTCCAACTCCGACGGCGCCCTCGCCGCGCTCAACGGAATCGTCAACGAGATGGACGAGCGGCAGGAGCGTCTACAGGCGCTGGGTGCCCGCAACATTGATGAGGCCAATCAGCTCGGCGCCCGACTCAGGCGCATCGTGGTCATAGTGGACGAGCTCGGCGACCTCTTCATGACGAACGAGGACGTTTCCGTCCCGCTCATCCGCCTCGCCCAGAAGGCGCGCTCGTCCGGCATTCACCTCGTGCTGGCGACCCAGCGCCCGGAGGCTGCGAGCTTCCCAGGCCTCCTGCGCTCGAACATCCCGAGCCGCATCGCGCTTACGGTCCAGAAGGGTTCCGAGTCGCGGATCATCCTCGACGAACAGGGCGCGGAATCGCTCCAGGGCAAGGGCGACATGCTGGTCCGGTTCGCCGGACGGCCGACGTTCCGGGCGCACGGCTGCAGGGTCGATCCGGCGGACATCACCGCGGCGGTGGGGCTTCGCTAGTGGATCTCGCGATCACGGACTGGAGAGTCCTTCAGCTCACGGTCAAAGACGTCGGCCCGTTCCGTCATGGCCAGACGACGATCTCTTTTCGCGGCGAGACGCCGCCGAAGGGGGTGAACCCAGGTGACGGCCCGGACGAGCCGGCCAACATCTTCATGCTGATCGCCCCCAACGGGATCGGCAAGACGACGGTTTTGGAGGCGATCTACGGCATGTTCGCCCTCCTTAACCGTCCTTCGGAGGGGATGTTCTCGAGCCCCTTGTTCGAGGGTGCCGTGCAGCTGGATCTCCGCGGGACCTGGCACATAGATGGCTTTGCGCGCTCGGTGCTGCTTTCGATGTGGATCGGATCAACGGGGCCTCTCATCGATTGGAAGGATGTCGATCTGGAAGAGGAGGCTCGCGCGAGCGAATGGGCGAAGCTCAGCCTTGCCGTGATCGCGGGTGAGGCGCAGACCCTGGAGGAGAGCAACGACCTTGGCCGGGCGCTCTTCCGCGAGATGCAGGAGGCGTTGAAGGAACTCACGGACCCGCAGTCGCACTCGAGTCGGCTGCCGACGCTCCTCTACTTCCCGGCCGACCGATCGGTCATTGCGCCTCAAGGGGAGCGCATGGTGATACGTCCCGATCATTGGGGGTATCAACCCGCGCACCAATTCAGTCACGACGGCCCCGAGTGGATCAGCTCGATCGACAATCTCTTGGCTTGGATGGAGAATATCGGCGACGAAGGACTTCCCGATCTGTTGCAGAGCGTCAACGAGCATTTGTTCGGGAACGGCTCGGAGAAACGGGTTCTACCCCCCGACCCCACTCATCACCTCACCTTCGTCGAAACGCCTACGGGATTTCACCCGCTCTCCGCGCTGAGTCACGGCGAGCGATCACTCCTGCAGATGTTCGTCAGGGTCTTCGCCCACATGACAGAGAACACGATTCTCCTGATTGACGAAATCGAACTCCATCTACACACCCGATGGATGAACCGAATGTTCGAAAGCTTCAAGCGGATACTCCAGTCTAGTGCCGGACTGACCCTGATCTTCACGAGCCACGACCGAGAGCTGATTCACGTCTTTAACCACAAGACGCCGGAGCCCGGGCTCACGAAGGGCGGGTTCCTGATCACGCAGGAGCTTGTTTGATGCCGCGATTCGGAGAGATCGGGGATCCCACCGCAGTCGAAAACCTCTACGTTGAGAAGATCGTCGTCTACGTTGAGGGTGAGGTGGACGCAAACCTATACTACGAGATCGCCGGATCGGACGTCCGAGGTCACCTAGAGTTTCGCGGACCTCCCGTTGGCGGGGGGGGCTCCGACGCCGTAATCACGCGGGTGCGCGCCGAGCGCCCCGTGAACGCGAAGGTGTTCGGGCTGGTCGACGGTGAGGCCGCTGCGAAGGCCGGCGCCGTGGACAAGCTCCTGGAATGCACTGACTTGTTCTTTCGCCTCGACGACCCGGGCTTCATGGGTATCCTGTTCCTTGGACAGCATGAACTGGAGAACCTGCTCGCCATGAGCGGCGATCTCCCCGATGTCATCTTGCGTGACCTTGAGCCACGTCTTATCGGGCAGATAACGCGGGAGGAGGTGGAGAAATCAATCACAGAAGCGACGCGGATCTTCTTCTTCGCAGCATTGATAAAGTACGCGTCCGTCACCCTAAACCATCAGTTCCGGACCGCGGGGGCGCAAGGTTGCCGGACTCTGCAATCCAGCCAGTTCCTTGATCGCCGGGGTTTTCGAGTCACTCTCGCCGAGATCCGGGCGCAGGTCGCCGCTGAAGGCGAGGTGACGTGGGGACAGCTGAGACGCGAGATCCGGCGAACGCACCAGGCGTTCGTTGGTCGGCTTCGTACCGCGGGAGCGGACGTCCACGAGGTCTCTCTCGCGAAGCTGCGCGTCGCGGATGGAAAGAGCCTGCTCAAACTGCTCAAACGAAGGTACTCTCCCGGCGGGCGATGGGAGTCGCACCTCGCCACTGCGATTGGAGGGACAGATTTTGGTGAGACCTTTCGGCACCATCTGCTGGCGATGACCACGTAGATCGGTATGCCTTGTCGGCGTGCAGCTTCTCCGGGCGCCTTCTCGGCCGACCGACTTTGCTCGGGATCGGCGGAATGGAGTCGATCAGGCTCTCAAGGAAGAGGATCTCGTTGCGGTTGGCCGGCGAGATCTGCTCCGCGAGCGGGATGCCGTGGGCTTCGACCACACCATGGCGCTTCGTACCCGGTTGGCCGCGATCCGTTGGATTTGGCCCGGTCTCTGGGCCCTCTTTGTCGCCGGCACCCGAGCCGCGTCGATAGAGGCACGGGACCAGTGCAGTTGGTCGGCTTCTCGGAGCCGGGTGAGCAACTCTTGCTGGAGCTTCTCCCAGACTCCAGCCTCCTGCCAGTCGCGCAGCCTTCGCCAGCAAGTCATGCCGGAATCGAAGCCCATCTCCTGGGGCAGCATCTCCCACAGAATGCCGCTCTTGAGCACGAAGATGATCCCCGCCAGACACCCTCGATCCGGCTTTCGAGGTCGGCCGCCCTTCGTCTTCGGCAGCTCGGGAGGAAGCAGCGGTTCAACGACCGCCCACAGTCCATCGGGTACCAGTGGAGTAGCCATGCTCGGCTACTCCTGCAAATCCGGTTCTGTTAGACGCTCTAATACTACAACGACGGAACAAGTGATTCACGGCGTCGTCGCTTGAGGTGAGCGACACGGGCGGCTTCGTTGAGCTCAGCGGTTCGCAGGAGCCAGGCGAGCAGGTCCGCGGTGCTCCAGTGACGGCGCGGCAGGAGGTGCA
>Ga0247718_1000333_pt1 | contig 12877 bp, 10 predicted proteins | sample 21E_DmetaG_FD_189045 | JGI IMG/M metagenome (GOLD analysis project Ga0247718, IMG submission 189045) | Soil microbial communities from hillslope of Landscape Evolution Observatory, University of Arizona, Oracle, AZ, United States - 2-1-E_D | ecosystem: Engineered > Artificial ecosystem >...
GGCCACCGCCGTCGCCGACCCCACGGGAAGCCTCGGCATCACCCTCAGCCACGCGGAGACGGGTCGCCGCCGCTGCAACCTCAACACCGTGGAGGACTGGGCGACCCCCCGCCGCGGCACCGTCACCTGCAGCGGCGTCACGTTCACGGACAAGCTGCCCGACGCCTGGAAGGTGCGCGCCACGGGCGGCGTCGGCGTGGCCGACCTCGTGACCGTGGAGCTTCTCACGACGCCCCCCGACGGCCTCCTCGCGGAGCTCGACCTCACGCAGCTCAGCCAGCGCGAATACGAGCTGGAGGAGACGAAGGTGGAGATGGTGCCGAGCTTCGACGGCACCCTCCTGCGCGTGGAGACCACGCTCCCCAAGGGCGAGGGCCCCTGGCCCGTCATCCTGTGGAGCAGCCCCTATAGCCACGCCGACCGCCTCACGGGCAACCCCGCCGCCTGGACCTACTTCGTGAAGGACTGGGCCGAGCGCGGCTACGCCGTGGTGGCCGCCGATGTCCGCGGCTACGGCGAATCCGAGGGCTGCGTCGAGACCTGGGGCCCCAACGAGCAGCAGGACCAGGTGTTCCTCGTGGAGTGGGCCGCGAGCCAGCCCTGGAGCGACGGCCGCGTCGGCTTCTACGGCCAGAGCTACGTCGCCACCACCCCCGTGGAGGCCGCCGTGTACGGCCCCGAGGCCCTCAAGGCCATCGTCATCGTGGCCCCCGTGATGAACGCCTACAACGACTGGCACTACGGCGGCGTCCCCAACGGCGAGAACGCCCTCAGCCCCTTCGGGTACCAGACCATTGGCGGCGGCGTCGACCCCTTCGGTCTCCTCAGCGGCAACCTCCCCGACGCGCAGTACGCCGCCCGCCGCGCGGACAACGGGTTCTGCGACCCCATGCATGCGCTCCGGCCCAACGACCCCCGCCAGGTCTATGACGACTACTACGAGACCCGCAACTTCAGCGCCCGCGCGAAGGAAGTGAAGGCCGCCGTCCTCTACACCCAGGGCTTCGAGGACGCGAACGTGAAGGCCGCCATGATCCCCGGCTGGTTCAACGACCTGGAGGTCCCCAAGCTCGGCGTCTTCGGCCACTGGGTCCACCAGCACCCCACCCGCGCCGACAACGAGGTCCTCTTCCTCGGCTGGATGGACCAGTACGTGAAGGGCAAGCCCGTGGGCTTCGAGAAGCTCCCGCCCGCCGTCATCACCACGAACGTGGAGACCCAGCGCGTGGACACGGCCTGGCCGCCCCTTAACGCGACCCTCACCCACCTCTACCCCGACTTTGCGGGCGGCGCCCTCGGTGCCGAGCCCGAGGAGGGCTCCGCCGGCCTCTACACAGGCCTTGCGGCGGAAGTCATCGGCATGTTCCCCATGGGTCCCCGCGTCGCCGTCGTGGAAACCGAGCCCCTCACGGAGGCCCTCCACGTGGCCGGTGAGCTCCGGGTCCGCGTCGTCGGGTACCTGGACGGCGCGGAGAACGCGTACCTCGGCGCCACCCTCCAGGAGGAGACGACGAACGCGACGCGCCTCGTGACCTACGGCATGTTCAACCTCGCCCACCGCTTCGGCCACGACCGGTACGCGCCCATGACCCCCGACGAGCGCTTTGAGGTGGAGCTTCCCCTCGTCCCCACCGAGTGGGTGTTCCAGCCCGGCGCGAAGCTGGTGCTCACCTTCCACGCCGTCACGAGCGCCGACACGCTCGTGGCCTACCCGCCCGTGAGCCCCGGCGTCGTCACCCTCCTCGCCGGTCCCGAGGGGAGCGCCCTCGTGCTGCCCACGCTTGACGGCGTGACGGGCGTCACGGCCCTCCCGGCGACGGCGCAGCGGTAAGCTGGGCGGGTAACCCCCGCCCAACAATCTTTTTCAACCCCTGGACCCGTCCAGCGGGCATGCCCCATGCCGGACGAGCCCTGACTCTCGTTTTCCTGCTCACAGCCACCGCCCTTGCCGGGTGCCTCGCCGGTGAAGCCCCCGCGAGCCTCGACCAGGCCGGGGAGACGGTTCCCCCCATCCCCTACAAGGTGCCGGAGCCCGACCTCGACCTCCCCCTCCTCGAGCACGCGGAGCTCATCCCCATGCCCATGGGCGACGTCCAGATTCACGCCCGCATCGTGCGCCCCGACACCGACGAGCCCGTTCCCGTCATCGTCCAGTTCACGCCCTACACGGCCCCCGGCCGCGGCATGCTCATCGAGCCCATGGTCTCCGCCCCTGGCGGCGCCTTCGTGAACGAGCTCGTGCGCCGCGGCTACGCCTTCGCCTTCGCCGACGTGCGCGGCACCGGCGACTCCGGCGGCTGCCTCGACCTTCGTGGCCAGCTCGACATCGAGGACGCGTGGCACCTCACCGAGTTCCTCGGCACCCAGGAGTGGAGCAACGGCAAGGTGGGCTTCATCGGCGCCTCCTACCCCGGCTCCGAGGCCCACATCGCCGCCATCGCCGGCAACCCCCACCTCGGCGGCGTCATCCCCGTGGTGGCCTCCACGAGCTTCTACTCGTACCACCACAAGAACGGCGTCCCCTACGTCAACCACCTCGCCACCAACACGGGCTACACCCAGAACGCGGTCACGCCCACCAAGAACCCCCAGTACGAGAACTGGGTGACGCGGCAGGTACGCGAGCCCGTGGAGTGCGACACGACCACCCACCTCACGGAGCAGCTCGACCAGTCCGGCACCTATGACGCCTGGTGGGCCGACCGCAACCTGCGGCCCCGCGTCCACAACGTCACCGTTCCCGTGCTCATGGCCCAGGGCCTTGCGGACTGGAACGTGAAGCCCGACCACATCGCCGAGTACTACAACAACCTCAAGGTGCGCAAGATCCTCATCGCGGGCCAGTGGGGCCACCAGTTCCCCAACGACGCCCCCGAGGCCTACGGCGCGTGGTGGGAGTACGCCACAGCGTTCTTCGACGAGACCCTCAAGGGCATCCCCACGGGCCTGTTCGACGAGGACAAGGCCTACGTGCAGGACACCGAGGGCAACTGGAACGTGTACCCCGGCGAGTGGCCGCCCCTCAACGCCCGTCAGGTGAGCCTCAACCTCACCGCGAACGGCCTCAGCCCCACGGAGGCCCCGAGCGGGTCCGCCGAGTGGGAAGCGCGCATGAGCGAGGGCCAAGGCGGGTTCACGAGCCTCGTGGCCCCCGACAGCACCTCCCAAGTGGTCCTCACGCTGCCGCCCCTCTCCGAGGCCATGCACGTGAGCGGCGTGCCCCGCCTCAACCTCACGGTGATCACCGCCGCCGAGAACGTCCACCTCGTGGCCGTCCTCGAGGTGAACACCGGCAAGGGCTGGACGCGCGAGAACTACGGGTACCTCAACCCCATCTACCGCAACGGCGTGGACAAGCCCGAGCGCGTGGTACCCGGCAAGCCCACCCCCGTCACCATCGAGATGTACCCGCAGGAGGACATCTTCCCCAAGGGTGCGGAGCTGCGCCTCATCCTCCGCAGCGTCGACGAGGGCCGCACCGTGGCCGTCTTCGACGAGGGCCCCATCCAGGTGCAGTTCGACGGCGAGCGCCCCGGCCAACTGTGGATCCCCCTCAGCCCCCTCGCCAACTAACCGCTGACCCCCTGGGCCCCCGCATGGGGGTCCGATCCTTTTCACAACCCATTTATTCCAGCGTCCCGCCTCCCCGGGGTCATGATCGAGACCGACTTCGCCGATATCCCCTACGTGGGCGTCCTCGTGGCCTCCCTCGTCAACATGGTGCTCGGCATGGTCTGGTTCTCCATGCCCCTGTTCGGCCGCCCCTGGATGGCCCTTACTCACCCCGGGAAGACGCAGGAGGACCTCGCCAAGGGACCCAAGACGGGGTACGTGGTCGCCCTCCTCGCGAGCCTCGTCACGGCGCTCTTCCTCGCCTACCTGCTCCTCCTCCTGCAGGCGGAGACGGTGCTCGATGCCTTCCGCGTGGCCGTCACCCTCTGGGTGGGCTTCATCGCGACCGCCTACGCGCAAACCTACATCTTCGGCGGAAAGCCCCTGAAGCTGTACCTCATCGACTCCACCTACTACCTCGTCCTGCTCCTCGGGCAGGCCCTCATCCTGGTGCTGTGGCCCTTCGCCTTCTGAGGCCCCGAGCGGGCCCCCGACCGGGTTCCCGCTCCTGCCTTTCGAAGCATTCCAGTTGGCGCCGTAAGGGTTAAACTCCGCACGCCATACGGCCCTAAGTGGCGACTCCTCCCGACTCCCAGAACCCCTGGACTCCCGGCGCCTCCCAGTGGGCCGTGGAGCACGCCCAGGACCTCACCCTCTTCCGCCCCTCGGGCCCCCCGGGCCGCGCCGAGGTCGTGCTCCTCACCGACCCCTGGAGCGTGTGGTGCTGGGGCTTCGAGCCCGTTCGGCGCGCCCTCGAGCACCGCTACCCCACCATCCAGTTCTCCGCGCTCGTGGGCGGCATGTTCCCCACCATGCCCGACCCCGCCGCGCTCGGGTTCAACGTGGAACGCTTCTTTGCTATCGTGCAGCGCTCCACCGGGATGCCCATCGCCTACGACGCCACGCGCTACGACCGCCCCACGAGCACCTACCCCGCGTGCATCCACTACTACACGATGCGCCTCGTGCGGCCCGAGCTTGCCGACTCGTACCTGCGGCGCCTCCGCGAGGCCGTGTACCTCGACCGGCGCAACGTGAGCCGCCCCCAGGTGGCCGCGGACGTCGCCGTCGCCATGGGCGTCCCGCGCGAGGAGTTCGAGGAGGCCCTCGCCTCGGGCGAGCCCGAGCGCGAGTTCGAAGCAAACCTCACGCGCCTCGAATCCAACAACCTCCACGCCTACCCGACCTTCCTCGTGCGCTCCGGCCCGCGCCTTGCCCGCGTGGAGGGCTTCCAGAGCCTCCCCGCCCTCCTCTCCCTCGTCGAGCAGGTGACAGGCCGCGCCCACGCCACGGCGCCACCGCCCCCGCTCCTCGACCTGTTCCGGGACGGCGAGCGCCTCGCCACGCGCGAAGTGGCGGAAGTGCTCGACCTCAGCCTCGAGGCCGCCGCCGAGGAGCTTCAGGGCGCGGCCCGGGATGGGAGCCTCACGCGCGAACGCCACCCCACCGGAGACGTGTGGCGGAAGGCATGACGCGCCCCGCGACCTTCGCGCAGGAGGTGGGCGAGGAGGACTTCCACCTCGCCCGCGCCTGCCTCCTCCTCTCCCGCGACGACACGCCCACGCTCGACGTGGACGCCCAGCTTGCGCGTTTCGCCCCCTGGGCTGAGCGCGTGAAGGCGCTTCGGGCCGAGGGCGTCGACGTGCCCACCGCGCTGCGGCAGGCCCTTGCCGAGGAGGCGGGATTCCGCGGCGCCGAGGCCAACGAGTACTACCTGCCGCGCAACTCGTACCTCGACCAGGTGCTCGACACCAGGCAAGGCATCCCCATCACCCTCAGCATCGTGTACCTGGAAGTGGCTCGCCTCGTGAACGAGCCCCTCGTGGCCATGGGGATGCCCGCGCACTTCCTGGTGCGGCACGAGGAAACATACCTCGACCCCTTCCATGGGGGCCGCGAGGTGACGCGGGAGACCATGCAGCGACTCCTCGACGGCATCACCGGCGGACGCCTCACCCTCACGCCCGCCATGCTCGCCCCCACGAGCGACCGCGAAATCCTCGCGCGCGTCCTTGCGAACCTGCGGAACGCCTACCTGCGGCAGGGCGACCTCCCGCGGGCCATCCGCACCATGGACCGCCTCGTCGAGCTCCTCCCCGACGACGCCACCCTCCACCGCGACCGCGGCCTCCTCAAGCACGAGGCGGGCCGCTTCCCGGAGGCCCGCATCGACCTGGAGCACTACCTGGACGTGTTCCCCACGGCCCGTGACGCCGAGGGCATCCGGGGGATCCTGCGGCGTCTCCAATAAGACAACCCTGCGGCGGTGGCGCGGAGGGCGCGGAGGGCGCGGGCCCTAGGAATACGCGGAGCGGGTAGAGGCGCGGTGCTGGCCGAACTCCGGTTCGGCCGCATCTCGCTCGCTGCGCTCGCTGCGATGGACGCGGAGACTGGTTTTGGGATCCGCGGAGGGAGCGGAGCGCGCCGAGCCGGACGGTATACGCAGAGGCATCGAAGGCGCAGGGAACGCAGAGGACGGATTGTGGGATCCGCAGAGAGGGCGGAGAGCGGGGAGTGGCGCCGGGACTTCCCATCTCCGCCCCTCCGCGGATCCCAAAAACGTCGTCTCTGCGTTCCCTGCGCCTTTACCTGCTCTGCGTATACCGTCCGCTCCGCGGCCTCCGAACCCTCAGCGCTTCAACTCCACCTTGGGCAGCGACTCAGGAGCCACCGCCACGGGCACCGGCCGACCCGGCGCGGGCCGCGCCACGAGCGCGAACCCGCTCGCGATGAGGATGAAGGCGAGGATGGCGCGCAGCTCGAAGCTCGCGGGCACCCACTCGAGGCCCGGGATGAGGACGAGGAGCGGCGCCGACAGCGTCGCGGAGAGCGCGGCCACGTGGCTCACGAGGTTCACGCGGATGGGCCCAATCCGCTCAAAGAGGGTGTAGTAGATCACGAAGCCGATGGCGCTCGAGATGAGGGCGAGATACAGGAGCGAGGTGACGCCCCACAGGTCGAAGGTGGCGCGGCCTCCGTCCTCGAACAGGAAGCTCGCGGCGTGCAGGACGACGGACCCGGCAAGGCAGTGCCAGGCGATGAAGGTGAAGACGTCCATGCCGTGCTTCGTGCGCTTCACGAGCACGGACCCGAGGGCCCACGCGCCGATGGCGCCAAGGCACAGGAGCTCGCCGATGCCCTGCGCATCCAGCAGGCTCCCCGGCTTCATTGAAGCAAGCAGCACGACGCCGCCGAAGCCGAGCGCGAGGCCCACGAGGCCCGCGGTGCCCACGCGCTCATCCTCGAGGAACCAGCGGCTCGCGACGGTGGTGAGGACAGGGTTGAGGCCCACGATGACGGCGGCGATCGCGGCCGAGGTGGAGAGCTGGCCCCAGAACAGGAAAGCATGGTAGGCCGCGATGTTGAAGACGCCCGCGATGGCGATGGCGGTCCACTGCCGCGCATTCTGAGGGAGAAGCGGGCCCTTGCGGCGGGCCGCAGCAATCCCGAAGAGCACGAGGGCCACGATGTCGAACCGCAGGGCTGCGAGCAGGATGGGGCTGAAGCTCTGCAGGCCCACGGTGATGAACACGAAGGCAGTCCCCCAGATGGCGCCGAGCAGGAGCAGGAGCGAAAGGTCGCGCGGCCGCAGGGGGAAGGCCATGGGGCGGCGATTCCGGGGCCCCGGGATAAGCCTATCGGGCGGGCGGCAGAAAGGATATCGGCGGGGGGCGGCCTTGGGCGACAAGTCGGATGAATTGTTCTCCCGTTCGGGTCCCTAAGGGGCTTCGCGCGGGGCTCGCGCCCCTTCGCTCGCGAGGACGCAGTGCGTCAGAGGAGCGCAGAGAGGAGGACAATCGCCCCCGCTAACCCCCTCTGCGCTCCTCTGACTCCCTGCGCTCTCGCGAGGGAGCACGAAGTGCGACCGAGCCCCCTACGGGACCCGGACGGCGCAGCACGCGCAACCGAGGAGATCGGGGGGCACGAAGTGCGACCGAGCCCCCTACGGGACCGGGACGGAAGTAGCGAGAGAAAGAAAAAAAAGGAGGTGAGAGCCGGTAATCGAGAGGGGGGTGCCCCGGGCCCCGCAGGGCCCAGGGAATTCAGAGTTACCCGTTGAGGACGGTGGTGACGATGCTGCCGTCGTCGGGGACGCGGCGGGCAAGCACCTCGTCGGTCTTCGCGGCCTCGGCGCGGCTGTCGGGGTCCGTGAAGTTGAGGGAGAGCCACACGTCAGCGAAGCGGTCCACGATCTCGGAGTTGAAGGACTCGCGGTGCATGATGAGGGTCTTCGCCGTGAGCTTCTCGTCCGTGACCCAGTAGTAGGACTCGCGGCCCTTGGTCTCCTTCCCGATGATCTCGGACTCCACCATCTTGTTCAGGTGGAAGCTGAGGGTGCTCGGGGAGATCTCCACGAACTCGAGGATCTCCTTGTGGGTCATGCGGGGCTTGAACAGGAGGAGGATGGCGATCCGGCGGGGCACGTCGTGGCGCAGGATGCTGATGATGTCCTTCTCCTTACGGCCCATGAGGTTCTTGATGAAGTAGCGGTTGAACTTGCCGTCCTTCTTCACGACGATGAGGCCGCTCTTCTCGAGGTACGTGAGGTGGTAGAGCACCTGGCCGAAGGGCAGGTTCACCGCGCGGTGAATCTTGCGCAGGTGCGCCCCGGGGCAGGTCTTGATGTACTGGTAGATGGCCCGGCGGGTCGTGAGCTCCAGCGCGTCTTCCGTCTTGTTCACCATTCGTTGAACACCTCGCCACATTGGCTTGGATCAACCCGCGAAGGCGGGTCTTGCTGAGCGAACCGCGCCCTTGGCGGCGTATAGGCGTTGTCGATCAACAGTGGAAGTTACCTGCAGAGACTGAGTTGCCTCCCTTGGCTGTCAAGCAGCCTGCCGTGAGAAATCCGAGTCCTGGAGGTATCATTCGCCGATTGTCCAGATCAGGCCTCGAAGGCAGGCCACCCCAGGGCCGGCGCCCCTGGCCGCTCCCCCAGGGAGCAATCCTTTTTAAGCGGGCCCGGCTTAGGGGGCCGATAACCGACCCCGGAGGTGACGCCCCTTGACCGTTGAGCAGCAGATCCAGGACATCGAGGCCGAGATTGCGAAGACCCAGTACAACAAGGCCACCCAGGGTCACATCGGCAAGCTCAAGGCCAAGCTCGCCCGCCTGCGCGAGGAGCAGGAGAAGCGCGCCGCTGCAGGCGGCGGCGGCGGCCAGGGGTACGACGTCAAGAAGAGCGGTCAGGCGAGCGTGGCGCTCGTCGGCTTCCCCTCGGTGGGTAAGTCCACCCTCCTGAACAAGCTCACGGGGACGGAGAGCGAGGTGGCGGCCTACGAGTTCACCACCCTCACCTGCATCCCCGGCATGATGGAGCACAAGCACGCGGACATCCAGATCCTCGACCTGCCCGGTCTCATCCGGGGTGCTGCCGGCGGCAAGGGCCGCGGCCGTGAGGTTCTCGCCGTGGTCCGCACCTGCGACCTTGTGCTCCTCGTGGCGGATGCCCTCAACCCGGAGCAGATCTTCGTCATCGTCGACGAACTGTACGATGCGAACATCCGCCTCAACCGCGCCCCCGCGGACATCAAGATCTACCGCAGCCGCCAGCGCGGCGGCGTGACCGTGAACTTCACCACCCCCCAGTCGAAGGGCCTTGACGAGGAACTCGTGAAGGACATGGTGAAGGAGTACGGCATCGTGAACGCCGACGTCGTCATCCGCCAGGATGCGACCGTGGACGAGCTCGTGGACGTCCTCGCCGGCAACCGCGTCTACATCCAGGCCATGGTCGCCCTCAACAAGGTGGACCTGCAGGACCTCGAGTTCACGAAGAACTCCATCAAGATGTTCAACGACCGCGGCTGGCCCGTGGTCCCTATCGCCGCCAAGAAGGGCCTCGGCCTCGACGCCCTCAAGGACAAAATCTACGAGGAGCTGCGCTTCATCCGCGTCTTCCTGAAGCCCCAGGGCGGCGAGGCCGACATGGAGGAGCCCCTCGTCATCAAGAGCGGTTCCGACGTGGGCATGGTGTGCGACTACCTGCACCGCGAGTTCCGCGACAAGTTCCGCTACGCCATCGTGTCCGGGCCCTCTGCGAAATTCGACAACCAGATTGTCGGCATCGAGCACCAGCTCAAGGACACGGACATCCTCACCCTCGTCCTGCGGCGCTGAACCGGCACGGTTGGGGGCCTTCCAAGGCCCCCATCGCAAATGATCGACCTTTTTGAAGGTCGTTCGCGCAACCAGATTGTCGGCATCGAGCACCAGCTCAAGGACACGGACATCCTCACCCTCGTCCTGCGGCGCTGAACCGGCACGGTTGGGGGCCTTAGGTAAGGCCCACGCCCGCCAGGCCCGTCCTCCCCTTCGGAGTAGCAGGCCACGCAGAGCGGCGTGCGTTCACTGTAGGAGCCTTCTTAACTGTGAAGGCTCCAGGGAAGAGTCTATTCGCGACGAGGATGGACGAATGACGAGCGGGTCGCACGGGCGAGCGGGGGAGCGGCGAGGTTTCATCGCCGCTTTCCTCGTGGACCTTAACGAGCCCTACGAGGAGGAGATGCGTTACCGCTCCCTCGACCGCATCTCCCTGACCCTCCTCTGGGCAAACCTTGCCCTGCTCTGTCTTCTCCTCGGGTATGGCACGCTCCTGCGCGGGGCCCAGTGGTCCCCTTCCCCGCTCGGGTGGCGTGTTCTCTCCACCGGTGAGGCCCTGGGGGCCCTTCTGGTGGGCCTCCTCGCCTGCACCGCGGCCACACTCACCCGGGGACGCCTCCGGCCCCACTATGCCTACCGCGTCCTCCTCACGGCTTGCTTCATCACCTTCAGCGCGCTCCACGTGCTGGTCACCGGGGGCGCGCTTGAGTGGCATTTTCACTTCTTCATCGTGCTCGGGTACCTGACCATCTATGGCGATTGGCGCCTCGGGTGGATCGGGCTTGCCCTCACGGGCCTCCACCACGCGGCCTTCAGCGCCATCGACCCGCAGTGGGTGTACGTGCAGGGGGAAACCTTGGTCACGACCCTGGTTCATGCCCTGCTCCTTGGCGGCATGGCCGTGGCAGCCACCATCCTCTGTCGCAGCCATCGCAGCAACCTCGTCGTGCGCGTGAAGGCCGAGCGCGACCTCCAGGCCGCGAACGAGCGGCTCTCCCTCGTGGACGAGTCGAAAACGGCGCGCCTGCGCGAGAGCGAGGAGCAGTTCCGCCTCGCCCTCGAGAATGCCCCCATCGGGATGGCCCTTGTGGCGCCCGACGGCCGATGGCTCAAGGTGAACCGCGCCCTGTGCGACATCGTGGGCTATTCCCAGCAGGAGCTCCTGTCGAAGAGCTTCCAGGACATCACGCACCCCGAGGACCTCGAGGCGGACCTGGGCCTCGTGAAACGCGTGCTTGCCGGGGAGCTCCGGTCCTACCAGCTCGAGAAGCGGTACCTTCACCGGGATGGCCACGCGATCTGGATTCTCCTGAGCGTCTCCCTCGTGCGCGACACCACCGGGGAGCCCCGCTACTTCATCTCCCAGATTGAGGACATCTCCGCGCGCAGGGAGGCCGAGGTGGCTAGGGTGCATGCGGCAGAACAGGCGGCCCAGGTGGAGGTGCTCCAGCGGGAGGACCGCTTCAAGGCCGAGTTCATGAAGATGGCCGCCCATGAGCTGCGCACGCCCCTCACGCCGCTCAAGATGGTCATTTTCATGATGCGCCGCCACCCCCGCGTTCAAGCGGATGGCGACCTCCTGCGCTGGACCGATATTCTCGACAGGAACTTCACGAGGGTCCACCGCCTCGTGGAGGATATCCTCGATGCCTCCCGCATCCAGGGGGCTGGACTGGGTCTCAACCGGGAGGCTATCGACTTGAACCAGGTGGTTTCCGATGCGGTGCTCGCCGTGGACGAGGCGGCGGCGCGCGGCCAGTTGCGGCTCGAGGTGGAGCTCACGCCCGACCTCCCCGTGCTCGGGGACCCGGACCGGCTGCGTCAGGTGGTGGAGAACCTGCTGAGCAACGCCGTGAAATTCACGCCCCCCTCCGGCACGGTGAAGGTGGTGACTTCACGGCGCGACGGCCACGTGAGCCTCAAGGTGGTGGACAGCGGGATCGGGATCTCCGCCGCCACCCTGAAGGACCTCTTTAAGCCCTTCAACCAGGTGCGCGACCGGAATGAGCGCACCCAGTTGGGGACGGGGCTCGGTCTCTACATCGCGAAGTCCCTGGTGGAGCTTCACGGGGGCCGCCTCGAAGGGTCGAGCGAGGGCCCTGGCAGGGGCGCGACCTTCCAGGTGCTCCTCCCTTCGCCGCCCGCTCAGTAGGCCTGCTCGCCGCGGTGGGCTTCCCGGAGGGCCACAGCGAGCTCGTCGAGGGTGCCGCTCAGGATGACGACATCGCCTGCGGTCTGCACGCGGCCGGTGCGGATGTTCACCTGGGCGTGGCCGAAGAGGGGCTTGCGCTCCCCAAGCATGTCGGCGGCCTTGTTGTCGAGGGTGACGAGGAGGCCGTCCACGCGCCACCCCTGGGGGCTCAGGTTGAGGTCGTCCACGACCCCGACGCGGGCGCCGCGCTCGTCCACCACAGTCTTTCCAATGAGGTCGCCGGTGCGCCAGAGGGATTCCATAGGGATCAATCGACCTCGTGCGGGGGCGAGGAAAGGGCTTCTGGCCTCAACGTCGCTCTCGCCCCCTTGCGTCCCCGGCGGTCAACAAGCATACCACAAGGGGGAGCCCGGACAGGGAAGGGTCGCCCAGAGATAGCGGAGCCCCCGGCCCCCTGGCGGGCAGGGCAGCGGGGCGCAAGCTTTAATACCGTGCTAAGGAACGACACGCCGTCGGGCCCGCGCCCTTGCCGGGGAGCGGGCAAAGAGAGGTGTGTTGCCATGAAGCTGTCCCTGCTCGCCTTAGCGGGAGCCCTGACCGTCGTCCTTGCCGGGTCGACCGTCGCGGGCGACCTCGGAGCGCCCGAACCGGAGCCCTCCCTGGACGCCTTTACCGTGAGCGCCCGCAGCGAGGGCCGCGACCCCATCGTCTTCCAGGCCGCACGGGACCCCGGCCGCGCCGTGGCCATGACCGTCGCCATCCCCGGCCTCGAAGCCAAGGACGTGGCGAGCGCCCGCGTCGTCCTCAAGCGCGGCGAAGCCCCCCTCGCCGGCATCCCCCTCGGCGCCGTCGAAGGCCGCCGCGGCGCCACCTTCCAGGCCACCGCCCCCGACGCGGGCGAGTGGACCAGCGCCCTCATCCTCATCGAGAAGCAGGACCGCGCGATGGTCATCCAGGAGTTCCGCCTCAGCGACCTTGAGGGCGGCCTCGGCAACCTCCGCGGCCCCGGTC
>Ga0247718_1000334_pt1 | contig 12871 bp, 11 predicted proteins | sample 21E_DmetaG_FD_189045 | JGI IMG/M metagenome (GOLD analysis project Ga0247718, IMG submission 189045) | Soil microbial communities from hillslope of Landscape Evolution Observatory, University of Arizona, Oracle, AZ, United States - 2-1-E_D | ecosystem: Engineered > Artificial ecosystem >...
CTCAGCTATGGTGATCAACTGAGGGTTAGTCGGGCCTAAGGGGATGGCGAAAGCCGCACCCGATGGACACAGGGTTAATATTCCCTGACCGACACACATGCGATGGAGAGACGGATTGCTGTATCTATTGCCCATTATTGGATTTGGGTCAGTGCCGTGAGGAGGTGTCTTAGGTAAATCCGGGACACAATACTCCAAGCGGAAAGGCAATGTTCCTCTACGGAGGGGCAGAGAATAGAGAGCGCGGTTCCAAGAAAATCTTCTAAGCTTCAGTGTGTGTTCGACCGTACCGGAAACCGACACAGGTGTTCAGGTCGAGTAGACTAAGACGAACGAGTGAGAGGTCCTCAAGGAACTCGGCAAAAAAGCGGCCGTAAGTTAGCGATAAGGCCTGCCCTGTAGCAATACAGGGCCGCAGCGAAAGATTTTCTGGCAACTGTTTACCAAAAACACAGCTCCCTGCGAACTCGTAAGAGGATGTATAGGGGGTGACGCCTGACCAATGCCGGAAGGTCAAGCAGGGACGGTGATTTGTCTTCGGATGGATTGCTAGGCCCTATAAGCCCCGGTGAATGTCGGCGATAACTATAATCGTCCTAAGGTTCTGCGTATGAGCAATCGTACGCAGAACGGATTGGGACGATTATAGGAGACCGTAAACAGTTCCGAGAGGAGTGCGTCATTAAAAGCTACCTCTTTCATCGGAAACGATGATTGAATCCACGACTCAAATGAGAGGCCATACGTCGTGCCCCTGAGCAATCAGGGTGAAGATATGGTCCTACTTAGAGGAATAGTAGAGCGTAATTCCTTGTCTGGTAAGTTCAGACGTGCACGAATGGCGTAATGACTGGAAAACTGTCTCGAGGACTCGCTCGGTGAAAATGCAATACCGGTGAAGATGCCGGTTACCTGTAGTTAGACGAAAAGACCCCAGGAGCTTTACTACAGCTTGATATTGGGGCTGCGTGATCCCTGCGTAGCATAGGTGGGAGACTTTGAAGCATTCCTCTTGGGGAATGTGGAGTCGCCAGTGAAATACCACCCTTGGATTGTGCAGTCTCTAACCGATGTAAGAACTACATCGGGACATTGTCTGGCGGGTAGTTTTGGTGGGGCGCTATCCTCCTAAAAAGTAACGGAGGAGTCTATTAAGGTTGGCTAGGCGCGAATGGAAACCGTGCCGATAGTGTAAGAGCATAAGCCAGCTTGACTGCAAGACGTACATGTCGAGCAGATGCGAAAGCAGAGTCTAGTGAACCGACGGTCCGCTTTAGATGCGGCCGGAGATTAACGGATAAAAGTTACCCTGGGGATAACAGGCTAGTTCCGCCCAAGCGTCCATAGCGACGGCGGAGTTCGGCACCTCGATGTCGGCTCACCTTAGCGCGGGGCTGGAGAAGGTCCCAAGCGTTTGGCTGTTCGCCAATTAAAAAGGTACGCGAGCTGGGTTCAAACCGTGAGTGGATTGAGTCTTTGATTCGATTCACTCACCGTTTGAATCCCTTTGAGGTTCTGTTATCAGAACTTGCAATAAAGTGCGAAGTGAATGTCTTTTCGTCTTGAAACTAAGATAGAACCAACAATGCCACGGCGGTTGTATGCAGGGATGCATGCAAGCAAACTGACTAATATCGGTGGAGTCCTTATGGGATAACACCGAGGGAAGCGAAAGCGCCCGTAGAGACTGAACGTCAGTCACGAAGAACTCGTGAAGTTACAGTCCGACCCTCCACGCAAGTGGAGATAACGAAGTGCGTGAGACAGGTTGGTCTCCTATCTACTACAGGCGTTGATACTTGATGAGCTTTGCCCCTAGTACGAGAGGACCGGGGTGAACTGACCTCTGGTCTACCAGCTGTTGTGCCAACAGCACCGCTGGGTAGCTATGTCGGGATGGGATAACTGCTGAAAGCATATAAGCGGGAAGCCCACTCAAAGATTAGGTATCGTTATGAGACTCCTAGTAGACTACTAGGTTGATAGGCTCTAGATGCAAGCACAGTAATGTGTTCAGTCGAGGAGTACTAATATGTCCAGTTTTCTGTGCGGAATTCTGCATGTCACTTTTGTTTAGTGAGCAGTGCAATTATTTTCTATGCATATTCGTGTGTTCTGGTCGCCGTAAGGCGCCTAGAACGCTGGTGATTTGTCTGAAGGGTCACACCCGTTCTCTTTCCGAACACGGAAGTTAAGCCTTCAAGAGCCGATGGTACTCGAAAGGGGAGAGTAGGTTGTCGCCAGCGTTCTGGGCACCTTAGGTTCCCAGTGCTTAAAACCGCCTCCGGGCGGTTTTAAGTTTTCCCAGAACAAGAACATTCTCAGGAGGCTCCGTGTTGCGTAACGCGCTCGTACTTAATGAATCCCATGGGATTCTGATCATTCCGAATCCGCGTGCGCATACTGCACGCATGCCTCAGAAGCGTGTTCAGGTACTTCCAAGACCTGAACAGAGACGCTAATGCGTCTGCACGGTCGGCCCCCACAAGGGCCGATTTCGTTTATACTGTATCCATGACCTGGGCACGCAAACGCCAGTTTCTCATTCTTGGTTCGATCGCAGCCATCGTGCTTGCTCTCGTTGCGGTGACAGCAATTGCCGTTATTTATGACACGCCGACTTGTACGGACGGAAAGCAAAACGGGGAGGAGACCGGTGTTGACTGCGGTGGTGCATGCACCTACCTCTGCCTGGCTGAAGTGGAGCGACCGATCGTGCGCTTTGTGCGTGCGTTCTCTCCGCAGCCTAACCGCTATGATGTCATTGCGTATATAGATAATCGAAACGCAGGCGCAGCAGCTCGAGAAGTTGAGGCAACTATCGAACTGTACAGTGCTACCCGCGAATTACTAACGACACGCACGGTATCGATTGATATTCCTGCGGGCACAACCGTGCCCCTCTACATTCCAGAGGCGTACCGCGGAGAAGCACCTATTGCGCAAGTGTTTGTAACCTTTAATGACGCAACGCTGCGTTTCTATGAACCTAAGGATGATCACATCGTGCCGACCGTTGCCGGCCTTGAGCTTGAGAATACGGACGCGCCGCGCGTGCGCGCAACGCTTGAGAATCCTTCAGCATTTACGCTCTACGGCATAAAGCCGATCGCAACAGTCTTTGATATAGAAGGGAACGCGCTGGCAGCAAGCCAGACGTACGTCTCGCAAATCGGTGCGTACGGTAAGACAAACGCCTTCTTTACGTGGAATGCGCCGTTCGTCGGCACACCCGCGCGTGTTGAGGTGTTACCGGTAATGTCGGTCTCGCTTCCATGAACGAGGTAGTGCGCGGCAGGCCATTTGCGGCACTCTTTGAATCTTGGCCGCTCCTTGCGATTGGTGTTGCGATCGCGCTCATCGGTATTCTCACGATGGACCCATTCGGCTCTGGCGCGCGCTTTGCGGAGCATCAGCTGATGTCGCTTGCGGTTGGCGTGGGCCTCTACGTTATCTTTGCGACGGCTGACATGCACTTCATACGTCGCACGCCAGTCATCATCACCGCATACCTCGGCACGCTTGTTTTGCTTGCGGCGCTTCTTGTGCTCGCACCTACGGTAATGGGCGCAAAGAGCTGGTTTATGGTGGGGCCCTTTTCGGTGCAGCCTGCCGATCCGGCGAAGCTGGTATTTATTGCGATTATTGCAAAGTACTTCTCGCGTAGGCACACGCAGATTGGCGACTTCTGGCATGTCATTGTGTCAGGCGCGTACGCAGGCGCGATCATTCTTTTGATTCTCGTGCAGCCGGACCTTGGAACCGCTGCCATCCTTGCTGCTGTGTGGTTCGGTCTCATTCTTGTCTCAGGTATTCCGCTGCGCCACCTCGTTACCGTCTTTCTGGTGGGACTCACGCTCGCGTCCGGGCTCTGGTTCTTTGGTCTGCGCGAGTACCAGCGAGACCGCATTCTTTCATTCGTGAATCCAGCAGCGGATCCAACTGGCGCAGGGTATAACGCGTATCAGGCGGTGGTTGCAACCGGATCTGGAGAACTCCTAGGGAAGGGTATTGGCTATGGTACACAGTCCAAGCTCCGCTTCTTGCCTGAGTACCAGAGCGACTTCATATTCGCTTCGTTTGCGGAGGAATGGGGCTTCGTGGGCATTGTGCTTGTGCTCACCCTTTATGCGCTCCTGTTCTTTCTTCTGATACGCATCGCGCAGCGTTCAGCAACGAACTTCGATTCTTTATTCACGATAGGAGTAACCATACTGCTCATGGCACACATGCTCGTCCATGTGGGCATTAACCTCGGTATATTCCCGGTTACGGGAACAACAACGCCGTTTATGAGCTACGGCGGTTCACACCTCGTTGTTGAATTTATAGCGCTTGGTATCGTGGCTTCGCTTGCTCGCTATGGCAGGAGCGTACCGCGAAGCGCAGCAGATCAGGAGTACTTTGGCGGCTAATCGTACTCCTTGAAAGTCTCAAGAATCATCCGCTCTTTGGAGAAGTTTTCGCGCACGTGAGCATAAAGAGCCTGGCCCATCTTCGCGCGCAATTCCTCGTCCGTTATGGAGCGCTCAAGGAGCGCTGCGAGCGTTGCTGCGTCTCCTGAAGGGAAGAGAAGACCGGTCTTGTTATCCTGTATGACTTCAGGAATACCGCCTACATCGCTTGCGATGACCGGGAGGCGCGCAAGGCCTGCTTCAAGAAGTACGTAGCCAAGCGCTTCCGTGCGCGAAGGCAATACAAAGATATCAAGTGCGGGCAGATAGGCAGCTGCGTTCTCTACATGGCCGCGCAGGCGTACACGGGATTCGAGTGAAAGCGAGCGGATAAGTTCTTCAAGCACTTTACGCTCTTGGCCCTCGCCCATAATGACGAGTGTCACATCTGGATATTTGTCAGCAATTCGTTCGAACGCGACGATAAGCGTGTGAAGCTGCTTATTAGGATGTAGCTCCGCTATGGTGCCGATCCAGAAGGGGAATGAAATATGAGGGGCGAGGATGCCGCGCGCATCCTCACGGGTAAGGAGTGTGCCTTCTTCAACGCCATTATAAATAGTACGCAGACGAGACGCAGCGAACGGCATTGTGGACGCGCCACTACAGATTGCGCGCGAGACGCAGATGACGCGGTCTGACAGCAACACAGTCGCGTAGTGCGCCAGCCAAAAAATATCCTTCTGGTATTGCGGACGGTTTTCATTAAACGCCCAGCCGTGGGCGGTGAAGATAATTCGCTTTACACCGAGCACGCGTGCAGCAAGCGCTGCGAATGCACCGGTCTTTGAGCTGTTTGCATGTACGACATTTGGTTTGAAGTCCCAGATGACTTTCATGAGCTCATAGAAAGAGCGGAATTCAGAAACAAACCCTATGTCGCGCTTAAAGTGGCCGGACTGTCTTACGGTGATTCCGCGTAGAGTGAGCCGCTCAGCAAGCTCGCCATGGCCGGTAAGGACGCACACCTCGTGTCCGGCCTCGTGCGCCGCTACGGCAAGGTCGTAGACATACCGCTGCGCGCCGCCCCACCAGGCGAGCGTAATGGCATAGAGAATACGGTGCTTTCCTGCAACTTCGGTGCTCATACCTTAGTACTATGCTATAACACAAGTACTTACGTAACCCTCTCATATATGACCTTCGGGGGAACCAAGGCGACAGCCTATTTGTTTGCTGGAGATATCGCGGTTTTTATCGTGAGCCTCTGGCTGACCCTGGTCGTACGGTATGCACAGGTGCCGAGCTCTGAGCTCCTCTACCTCCACATTTCTTCGTTCCTCATTCTCTTTGGCGTATGGATCCTCGTGTTCTATATGGGCGGCCTCTACAGCAAGCGCGTCGTGCTCTTTAAGAAAGAATTGCCAGGCGCCATCCTTGGCGCGCAGCTCGTTAATATACTTCTTGCTGCGCTCTTCTTCTTCTTTATTCCGATCGGCATTCAGCCGAAAACAAATCTTCTTCTCTACCTGGTCATATCAGTGGCTGCAGTATTTGCATGGCGCCTCTGGCTCTTCCCGCGATTCTCGCTTCCATCGGTACGCGAGCGTGCAGCGCTCATTGGTGACGGTCCGGAGATTACTGAGCTTGCGCAGGAGGTAAACGGCAACGACCGGTACCACATCGTATTCCCGGTGGTAGCAGGCACCGAATCACTTGCGCGTGATTTCGATAGTTTTGCAAAAGAGCTCGCCGATGCCTCGGTCACGACACTTGTCGTTGATACCGATCAGGATTCATTGCGTCCATTCCTGCCGCGCCTGTATGAGCTTTCTTTCGTCACGCCCGGCTATGCGTTCCTTGATTTTTATCAAGTGTACGAGGAGGTCTTCGACCGCGTACCGCTCTCGCTCCTGCAGTACGACTGGTTCTTGAAGAACGTATCGTCTCCAGCATCGAATTACTACGATTTCGCAAAGCGCGCCATCGATATCCTCGGCGGGCTCGCGATGGGCTTGGTGACGCTTCTCGTTATCCCATTCATATACGTAGCAATGCGCCTTGAGGGACCAGGTCCGCTCTTTATCCGCCAGGATCGCATCGGCAGGTACGGCGTGCCGCTCCGAGCATATAAATTCCGCAGCATGGAGCGTAATGACCAGGGCGCATGGAAAGGGGAGGGAGAGAATAGGGTAACGAAGGTGGGTGCGTTTCTGCGCCTCACTTCGCTTGATGAGTTCCCGCAGTTTATAAACGTGCTCAAGGGCGAGCTTTCGCTCATCGGACCGCGCAATGACATCCGCACGCTCGGCGAGCGCCTCGCACAATCGATCTCGTACTACAACATCCGCTACATAGTGAAGCCAGGCATCACTGGCTGGGCACAGATCAACCAGAGCTATGAGCCGGGCAATATAAGCCCGCAGTCTATTGAAGAAACCAAGATCCGTCTTGCGTACGATTTCTACTACATCAAGAAGCGTTCGTTCGTGCTTGATATCGTGATCGCGCTTAAGACGGTCAAAAGGATGTTCTTCAGGATCAGTACCTGGTAGTCTCTATCTATGAGTATGCACACTGTTTTTATCACCGGAGCTGCAGGATACGTAGGCGGCATGCTCGTGGAGCACTTCTCAGGCCGCGATGACGTGGAGCGCGTCATCGGACTTGATAAGGAGCCGTTTCCGGAAGCGCTTGCAGGTAACACTAAGCTCGTCTATATCTGCGCAAATACTGCAGACGATACCTGGCAGGAGGAAGTAGCAAGCTATCGACCGGATATTGTGGTGCACACAGCCTGGCACATTCGCGAACTCTATGGCGACCGCGCAACAACATGGAAGTGGAATGTAGACGGTTCAGACAACGTATTTGATTTTGTCTTCCGCGAGGAGTGCGTCAAGCGCTTCGTGCACTTTTCTACAGTCGCTTCGTATGGCGCATTCTCAGACAATACGCGGGAGCATCGCTATACCGAGGAAGAGCCGTTCCGTGCATCTGAGTACCTCTACGCAGAAGAGAAGCGCATTGCAGAAGAACACTTAAGGGAGAAGTACGAGGCAAGTAACAAACAGGTTGCCGTCTCTATCGTGCGCCCTGCTGCTATCACCGGCCCACGCGGCCGCTTCATGCGCATTCGCTTTGGACTCCAGGCAGCGCTCTCTGGCAGTCTAAAGGGGCAACGCTCGTTCCTGTATGACCTCATCTCCTTTATGGTGTCATGGGTGCCCGTTACGCCGCTCTGGCTGCGGCAGTACGTGCATGAGGACGATATCGCAGCCATCGTTGAGCGTCTTTCGTTTGGCGAATTGGTGTATGGATACGAAGTCTTCAATGCGGCGCCGCCTGGTCCTGCAGTGCTTGGTCCTGACATGGCGCGCGCAGTGGGGAAGCGCATGCTTCCCGTCAGTCCCTGGATGGTGCGCATTCCGTTCTTCTGGATGTGGCATCTGACGCGCGGCACAATTCCAACAGCACCAGGGAGCTGGCGCGGATACTCGTATCCAATTGCGGTAGATGGCACTAAGGCAACGCGCGTGCTTGGACACACCTATGCATACGAGAGCTTTGACGCGTTCTATTACACCAACGGCGCGTACGAAGGATTCGTTCCAGAAGAGAAGCGCAGGCATAAATCATGATTATTGACGGACGAGCAATTGCACGAGACGTGCTTGAGCAGGCGGCGCAGGAAGCGCGCGCGCTTTCACATGTGCCTTCGTTTGGCGCATTCGTTGTGGCGCCAAACGCAGCAACGCGCTCATACCTTGCAATGAAGGAACGCCATGCAAAAAGCGCTGGTATAGCGATGATCGTGCACGAGCTCCCTGAAGATATTTCCGAGGACGCGCTCTGCGCAGCACTCAAGGGAGCAGAGGAAGATGCGGTCATACTTCAATTGCCTCTACCTGAATCAGTTGACCTCATGCGCGTGCTTAAAGAAATTCCGCAGGAAAAGGATGCGGACGTGCTCTCTCCCTATACGCGGGAGGCAGAGACGCTCACGCATCCGATCGCAGCTTCGATTGAAGAATTGTTTACCCGCAACGCTGTAGCACTCGAGGGAAAGCATGCCGTAGTGGTGGGGCAGGGGTGGCTTGTCGGCGTACCGGTCGCTGAGTGGCTGCGGGCACAGGGCGCAGTGGTGGAGGTCGTAACCAAAGAAGCGGGTGACTTGGCCGAAGCGCTTCAAGGCGCAGAGATAATCGTGTCCGGCACAGGCGTGCCGGGACTCATAACGGAAGCGATGATTCCGGTCGGTGCGATAGTGATCGATATTGGAACGAGCGAACTTGGCGGCTCAATTGCGGGCGATGTAGACCGCGATGCTGCTAACAAGGCGAGCTTATTTACCCCTGTTCCAGGCGGGGTAGGGCCTATCGCGGTAGCCTTTTTAATGCGAAATGTGGTGACGCTTGCCCGTTTGCGTAATTCAGAGAAAACCGTACACTAGCTTCATGAAATCAGCGCTCTCGCGCATACTCCCTGCAGTACTGGTACTTATACTCGCCGCACTTCTTGCGTGGTTTGTGCTAAGTACAAACACTCCAGGCAACCGGTACGCGGTAAAGCTCGGTCTCGATCTTGCAGGCGGCACTGAGCTTGTATACCGGGCCGACACTTCAACGCTCGCGGCAGACAAAAAGGGAGCGCTTGATTCGCTGCGCGATATTATCGATCGTCGTGTGAATCTCTTCGGCGTCGCTGAACCGGTGGTGCAGCTTGAGCAGGGAAGCGCGGTTGCAGGCAACCCTGAGGACCGTCTTATCGTCGAGCTTCCTGGCGTGACTGACGTGAAGGCAGCCGTTGATGCCATTGGTGCAACACCGGTACTTGAATTCAAGCTGGCTTCGAGCACTGCGGGCACCTCAACCGAACTTTTCACTACGACCGGTCTAACTGGCAGGTATTTGAAGAATTCAGAGCTCCAATTCTCAAGCGGCACTACTGGTGGAACGGCAGCAAACGAGCCGGTGATCCTTCTTAACTTCAACGAAGAGGGAGCAAAGCTTTTTGAAGAGATCACGCGCGAGCATACGGGCGAGATCCTCGCCATCTTCCTTGATGGGGAAGTTATCTCTGCGCCGGTAATCCGCGAAGCGATCCCAGGTGGCATCGCAACCATTACTGGACAGTTCACGCCGCTTGAAGCGCGCGACCTCGTGCAGAACCTAAACTTCGGCGCGCTTCCCGTACCTATTGAACTCGTCTCAAGCGGTTCGGTCGGTCCTACGCTCGGCGGTGCCGCGCTTGATGCGGGACTTCTCGCTGCTATGATCGGCTTTGCGTTCGTCGCTCTGTTTATGATCCTCTGGTACCGCCTTCCAGGCTTTGTTGCTTCCGTTGCGCTTGTCATTTACGTACTCATCAACCTGGCGATCATCAAGTTCATTCCCGTGACGCTCACTGCCTCAGGCATTGCGGGCCTCATCCTCTCAATCGGCATGGCCGTTGATGCGAATGTGCTCATCTTTGAGCGCATGAAGGAAGAACTCCGCGCAGGTAAGACGGTGCGTGAGGCGCTTACCATAGGCTTTGGCCGCGCCTGGCCGGCAATCCGTGACGGCCACCTTACGATGATCATCTCATCGATCATTCTGTTCTGGCTGGGCACTTCGATTGTTCAGGGATTTGCACTCGTGTTCGGTTTCGGCGTCATCGTATCGCTCATTTCTGCAGTCTTCATAACCCGTATCTTCTTGCTCGCTCTTCTTCCTGAAGATATGAAGGGCAATTCCCGCATGCTCCTAGGATCCGGATTTAGACTAAAACCATAAGTATGTTTATCGCACGCTACCGCATCTTCCTTTTCTGGCTCGCAGGTCTGCTCACCGCAGGCTCTATAGCGGCGATTGTTTTTCTTGGCCTGCCGCTCTCTATTGAATTCACCGGAGGCTCTTTGGTTGAAGTCTCCTATACCGAGGGAAGGCCAGAGCTCGCTTCTATACGAGAACGCATAGAAGCCAGCGGTTCATTCGGAGACGTCGTTATTCGTGAGAGCGGGGACGCGGGCGTGCTCCTTAAGACGCATACGCTTTCTCCGGAGGAACATGACGCACTCCTTGCAGCGCTTTCAGACAATGGTGCGGCGCCGATCGTGGAGCAGCGTTTCAATTCAATTGGTCCCTCACTCGGTGCAGAGCTCGCCAAGAAAGCGCTCTGGGCGCTCGGCGCCGTTATTCTTGCCATCGTGCTCTACATTGCCTGGGCGTTCCGCCGCGTTTCGCGACCGATTTCCTCGTGGGTTTATGGACTCATCGTGGTGCTTATCCTTGTCCATGATGTACTCGTACCAGCAGGCTTCTACGCCGTCTGGTCCTTCTTTACTGGCGCCCAGGTTGACTCACTCTTCGTGGTTGCGATCCTCGCGATCCTCGGCTATTCCGTGAACGACACGATCGTTATCTTTGACCGTGTCCGCGAGAAGCTCGCACGCAATGATCGCGAGAATATCGCAGAGCCGTTCGAGAAGGTTGTGGGATCGTCAGTAATGGAAACGCTTACGCGCTCTATCAATACTTCGGTCACTACAAGCCTCGCGCTCGTTGCGCTTCTCATCGTCGGCAGTCCGGCAACCTTTAACTTTGCCCTGGTGCTTCTAGCAGGCGTCGTCGTAGGTACATACTCATCAATTCTTGTTGCAGCCCCGCTCCTCATTCCGTTTGCTCACGCATTTGCAGCCAAGGCTCCTAAGAATAAGTAGCTATGATCTTCGGCGTAACCGGTACCAATGGCGCAGGGAAGGGTACGGTAGTCGAGTATCTCGTAGAAACACGCGGCTTCCAGTATTTCTCAGCCCGCGAGTTTATTCTTGAAGAAATTCGCCGTCGTAAACTGCCTGAGGACCGTAGCTCGCTCCGCATGGTGGCGAACGATCTACGGCAGCAGCATGGGCCAGCGTACGTCATCGAGTCGCTCTTTAATAAGGCAGCAGAAGACGGCGGGGATGTCATCATTGAATCGATTCGCGCGATAGGCGAGGCGCAGTTTCTGCAGTCTGTCGGTGCGTATATTCTTGCGGTCGATGCCGATAAGCGCCTGCGCTATGAGCGCATAACTGAGCGCGCTTCTATTACTGACCGAGTCACATTTGAAGAGTTTGTTGAGCAGGAGGATCGTGAAATGAACGCACTTGAGCCGTGGGACATGAACGTCTTTGGAGTAATGAAGATGGCTGATTTTGTTCTCACTAACAGCGGGACGCGTGAAGAGCTCCATGCGCAGATAGACGCGGTACTTGAATCAGTGCGCGAGAAAGAGCGCCATGCAGACTAATTGGTACGCAATTGCGGGAGGTGTGTGTTCAGGCAAGACCACGGTAATAGAAGAGCTCAAGAAGCGCGGCTACACGATCGTTCCTGAAGCAGCGCGAGAGATAATTGATGAAGGACTCGCTGAAGGAAAGACGCTCGAAGAAGTGCGCGGCGATGTGCTCGCATTCCAGCGGCAGATACTTGCACGCTTCGGACAAAAAGAGGGTGCGCTCGCGCGCGATGAAATCGCTTTCTTTGATAGAGGCCGCCCTGATGCACGCGCATTCCTTGCATTCAATGCGCTCCCTGAACCTTTGGATGTGACGCGTGAAGTGGAAGGGGCAGCCTATAAAAAAGTATTCATGCTTGCGCCACTCACTCACATACCGGAGTACTACCGTACGGAAAGGCCGGAAGAGATTGAGCACCTGCACGAGCACCATGTGCGTGCGTATGAATCTCTGCCGCTCGTAATCCAGCATGTGCCTGTGATGTCGGTCTCTGAGCGTGTAGACTTTATTGTACGTAACCTCTAACCCTATGCCGCACCTCCATGAAAAGATCGATTGGACCGTTGACGTGTTTATAGTGCACGAAGGTGCTGTGCTGCTGCGCAAGCACGACAAGTACAAGCTCTGGCTTGCGCCAGGCGGACACATAGAACTTGATGAGACGCCGACAGCAGCCGCAGTGCGGGAGGCAAAGGAAGAGACGGGCCTTTCGGTTGAACTGCATGGAGAGATTCCGGCCATAGGGGAAGGCGGGGAATATGAGGAGCTGCTCCCTGCGCCCTTTATGAACATTCATCCGATCAACGAAACCCATAAGCACATTTCCCTCATCTATTTTGCGCGCGCAACCTCACGCGACGTATCTCAGGGAGACGAGGAGGTAAGCGATGAGATGCGCTGGTTTACCAAGGAGGAGCTCGATGACCCTGCGTACGGAATAAAGGGAACCATCGTCCACTATGCAAAAGCAGCGCTCGACGCAGTACGCTAATTGACTTATTAGCGCTCAGCAGTATTCTCGGTATGGGCAGATAGGGAGGGTATCGTGCTGTCGGTCGTCGAGAACCATGCCGCTGTCAGCGGTGATGAGCGCGCGCACAAGCGCGCGCAAAGGCTACTCGAACTGGCGCACGCAAGCGCCGAATCGGGGAAGGCTCGCAAGGCCTTCAAACTACTTCGCAAGGCACATCGTGCGATGAACACAGCGAAGGAT
>Ga0247718_1000336_pt1 | contig 12822 bp, 13 predicted proteins | sample 21E_DmetaG_FD_189045 | JGI IMG/M metagenome (GOLD analysis project Ga0247718, IMG submission 189045) | Soil microbial communities from hillslope of Landscape Evolution Observatory, University of Arizona, Oracle, AZ, United States - 2-1-E_D | ecosystem: Engineered > Artificial ecosystem >...
GACCACCAACGGCCCCGTCACCCTCAACCTCCCCGAGCGCTATTCCGCCGAGCTGGAGGTGGGGACGACCCGTGGGCCGGTGAGCATGGACATCCCCGGGCACGAAGAGCCCCGGAACGGAGGCCGGCACGGCTACCGGAGCGGGGGACGGGTCCGCACCACCCTGGGCTCCGGGGGCGCGCCGGTGCGGGTGGTGACCACCAACGGGCCCGTGGTGGTGCGGACGGGCAGGCGGTAGCAGGACGGGAACGGGGGCGGCCCCCGGAGCTGAATCCCGGAAGGAGAACGGTACGTAGAGGGTCGGGGGGAGAGACGCGCGCGGCGTGTCGATCCAGGCCCGTATGCTAAAAATTTAGCAATTTCCGCGAGACTCCATGAACACTCGACACGTCCGCGCCGCCACGCTGGCCCTGGCCCTGGGACAGGCGCTCGCCGCGGCCCCGCTCCGCGCCGATCACGGCGACACCACCCACGTCACCGCGCCCCGCGTCGTGGCGGCACCGCTCACCGCGCCCGTGACGGTGGACGGCCGGCTGGACGAAGAGGTGTGGAGCCGGGCCGCGCCGGCCGGCGGCTTCCGGCAGATGGACCCCCGCGAGGGGGAGCCGGCCACGCAGCGCACCGAGGTGCGCTTCGCCCTGGACGGGGCCGCCCTCTACGTGGGGGCCCGCATGTACGACTCGCTGGGCGCGGCGGGGGTGCGGACCCGTCTGGCCCGGCGCGACCAGCAGGTGGAGGGCGACTTCCTGGAGATCGCCTTCGACACCTACCACGACCACAACGGGATCACCCTCTTCCGCGTGAACCCCTCGGGGGTGAAGTACGACGGCGGGCAGGCCGCCCCGTACGCGGACCCCTCGTGGGACCCGGTGTGGGACGCCGCCACCCGCACCGACTCGCTGGGGTGGACCGCCGAGATCCGCATCCCCCTCTCGCAGCTCCGCTTCCCCGTGGACTCCGTCCAGACCTGGGGGCTCCAGGTGCGGCGGTACGTGGAGCGGCTCAACGAGAGCAGCATGTGGTCGTTCTGGGGGAAGAAGGAGGCGGGCGGTCCGTCGCGCTTCGGGCACCTGGAGGGGATCCGCATCACGCAGCGGCCGAGGGGCTTCGAGGTGCTTCCCTACTCCGTGGCGCGCGCCTCGTACGTGCAGCCCACGCAGCCGGGGAGCCCCTTCCAGGACCCGAACGCCTACCGCCTGCGCCTGGGCGGGGACCTCAAGGCCATGCTCACCTCCAACCTCACCCTCTCGGCCACGGTGAACCCCGACTTCGGGCAGGTGGAGGTGGACCCGGCGGTGGTGAACCTCAGCGCCTTCGAGACCTTCTTCCAGGAGAAGCGCCCCTTCTTCGTGGAGGGGAGCGGCCTCTTCGGCTTCGGTGACTTCTGGTGCTACAACTGCTCCAACGTGTCGTCGATGTCGCTCTTCTACTCCCGGCGCATCGGCCGCACGCCGCAGGGGCTCGTCACCCGCGGCGACGCGCAGTTCGTGCAGACGCCCGAGAACAGCACCATCCTGGGCGCCGCCAAGGTCACGGGGCGCACCGGCGGCGGGCTGCAGGTGGGGCTGCTGAACGCGGTGACGCGCTCCGAGCGCGCTCTGGGGCAGGACCGCCTGGGCAGCCGCTTCACCGAGGAGGTGGAGCCGGGCACCAACTACTTCGTGGGGCGGGTCAAGCAGAACCTGCGCGACGGGAACCTCACGCTGGGCGCCATCGGCACCTCGGTGGTGCGGCGCTTCGATTCCGAGGCGCTGGAGGCGCGGCTCCCCGGCCACGCCGAGGCCGCCGGGGTGGACTGGGAGGCGTGGTGGAAGAAGCGCACCTACCACCTGCTCGGCAACTTCGCGGTCTCCAACGTCTCGGGTAGCGCGGACGCCATCCTGCGGCTGCAGCGCTCCTCCGCCCGCTACTTCCAGCGCCCCGACCGCGAGAGCGGCGGCAACGGCCTCTTCTCGGACGCGCTGGACCCCTCGGCCACCTCGCTGCGGGGGTACGGCGGCTACCTGCGGCTGGCCAAGGATGCGGGCGACTGGCAGTGGGAGAGCGCCGTCAACTACCGGAGCCCCGGCTTCGAGGTGAACGACGCCGCCTTCCTGAGCCGCGCCGACTACGTCTGGATGCTGGGCAACGTGCGCCGCAACTGGACCCGTCCCAACCGCGTCTTCCGCTCGTGGCAGGCCCTCGCGGGGGCGCAGCAGCAGTACAACTACGACCGCGACCTCACCGACCGGCAGTACCACGTCTTCACGGGCGGGCAGCTCGCCAACTACTGGAGCACGTACTTCTACACGCAGGTGCGCCCGGAGGTGAGCGACGACGCGGCCACGCGCGGCGGGCCGGTGGTGAACCGGCCGGCGGAACTCTTCACGAACGTCCGGGTGAGCACCGACTCGCGGAAGGACGTGGTGCTGGCCACCAACCCCTCCTACGGCCGCGACGCGTCGGGCGGCTTCTCGTACCGCCTGAACCTGGACGTCCGCTACAAGCCGGCCTCGAACGTCCAGCTCTCGCTGGGGCCGGCGTACCGGCACGCCGAGTCCACCCAGCAGTTCGTGCTGCGGCGCGACGACGCCACGGCCACGCACTTCGCGGGGCAGCGCGTGGTCTTCGCCGACCTGGAGCAGAACACCCTCTCCATGGACACGCGAGTGAACTGGACGTTCACGCCCACGCTGACGCTGGAGCTCTTCGCGCAGCCCTTCCTCTTCGCCGGAGACTACTCGCGCTACAAGGAGTTCACGGGGCCGCGCACCACCGCCAAGAAGGTGTACGGCGAGGACTTCGGCACCCTCTGCTTCGACGGCAAGGCGAACCGCTACACGGCGGACCCCGGCGGCGACTGCGCGTCGGCAACGGGGCGCTCGGGGCAGGCGTTCTCGTTCGGCAACCCCGACCTGAACGTGCGGTCGTTGCGGGGGAACGCGGTGCTGCGCTGGGAATACCGCCCCGGCTCCACCCTCTTCTTCGTCTGGCAGCAGAACCGGAGCGCGCGGGAGGCGTTCGGCGACTTCGACCTGGTGCGCGACGCGGGCGGGATCCTGGAGGCGAGCGCGGACAACGTCTTCCTGATCAAGGCCACGTACTGGTTCGGGAAGTAGCACCCCGAGAGATGACCCACACTACACACGAGACACGGGAGATCCACATGCAGAGCAAGCACGCCCTCCTCCTCCTTCCGCTGGCCCTCGTCCTGGCGGCCGCGGCGCCCCGCGCGGACCAGGACCCGTTCCGCTGGAGCGGCGAGGTGCCCCGCGGGAGGAGCATCGAGGTCCGGGGAATCCAGGGAGACATCCGGGCCGAGCCCGCCTCGGGGAGCCAGGTGGAGGTGGTGGCCCACAAGCGCGCCGGGCGCCGCGGCGACCCCGGCGACGTGCGCCTGGAGGTGGTCCGCCACGAGGGAGGGGTGACGGTCTGCGCCGTCTACCCCACGCCCGCCGGAGCGCGCGCCAACCGCTGCGCCCCCGGGGGTGGCGGAGGGCAGAGCGTCCGCGACAACGACGTGCGGGTGGACTTCACGGTCCGCGTCCCCGCCGGGGTGCGGCTGGTGGCGCGCAACGTCTCGGGCGACATCGAGACGGGGGCGCTCCGGAGCCCGGTTTCGGCCCGCACCGTCTCGGGGAGCGTGCGGCTCGCCACCAGCGAGTGGGGGGAGGCCTCCACGGTGAGCGGGGACATCTCGGCGGCGCTGGGGCGCGCGGCGTGGCAGGATGAGCTCGACTTCCGCACGGTGAGCGGCAACATCTCGCTGGAGCTCCCGTCCGGGGCCGACACCGAGGTGCGCGCGGAGACGGTGAGCGGGCGCGTCTCCTCCGATTTCGCGCTGAACGAGATGCGGGGCTACGTGCACCACCGCGTGCGCGGGACGCTGGGGAGCGGGGGGCGGACGCTGGAGCTGAAGTCGGTGAGCGGCGACATCCGCCTGCGGCGCGGGCGGTAGCGCGGTCCCGGAGGGAGGGCAGGGGCCCTCCCTCCATTTCCCCATGCCGGAGACGACCCATGCTGCGTATGCAAGACATCGCTCTCACGGCGGCCCTCGCCGCCCTCCTCTCCACCGGCGTGGCGGCACAGGCCCCCGCCGCTCCCGCGGCCCTCGACGTGACGGCGGCGACCGCCGCGCCGCGCGCGGTGAAGCGCGAAGAGACACCGGTACCCTCGGCGCGCAGGCCGGTGCGGCGCGACCGCGACCGGCTGGCCCCCGGCGAGATCGACTCCGCCGTCCACACCAACCTCCTGGCCCTGGTACGGGTCGAGCGCCCGCTGTGGCTCAGCACCCGGGGCCAGACCTCGCCGATGCTGCGGGACGTGGTGCAGGTGTATTACGGGGGAACGTGGCTGGGGGGGCCGGAGGTGCTGCAGCGGATGAGCGGGGAGGGGCTGCGCGAGATCCGGCGGCTGGACTCACGCGAAGCGACGCAGCGCTACGGGAAGAACCACAACGTCGGCGCCATCCTCCTGGTCCCCGAGGAGTAGCCCGTCGCCCGGGCTACTCGGGGCCCGGCTCGTCCGCGGCGAGCTCGACCTGGATGCGCTTGTTGATCCGCCCCTTGCTCTTGTAGCCGGCCACGCGGATGGCCCCCACCTCGCGGGTGTTCGCCACGTGGGTGCCGCCGTCGGCCTGGAGGTCGAGCCCGACGATCTCCACCGTGCGGATCTCCGTGAGCGCCGGGGGGAGGAGGTTGACCTTGGTGCGGATGAGGTCCGGGATGCGGAACGCCTCCTCGCGCGGGAGGATGCGCACCCGGACGTCGCGCGCGGCCTCCACCTCGCGGTTGATCTTCTCCTCGATCTCCGCCACCAGCTCCTGCCGCAGGTTCTCGAACTCGAAGTCCAGGTGCCCCCGGAGCGGCTCCATGTTGCCGCCGGTGACCTGGGCGCCGTAGTCGCGCCAGACCACCCCGCAGAGGACGTGCAGCGCCGTGTGGGTGCGCATCAGCGCGTAGCGCCGGCTCCAGTCGATCCGTCCCCGCACCCGCGCCCCCGGCGGCGGGAGCGGCCCGGCGACCTGGTGCCACACCTCGTCGCTGCGGCGCTGCACGCGGACGACGGGGAGCTCCCCGTCGTCGAGCAGGAGCGTCCCCACGTCGTGGGGCTGGCCCCCGCCGCCGGGGTAGAAGGCGGTGCGGTCCAGCACCAGGGCGCTCCCGTCGGCATCCACCCGGGCGACGGTGGCGTCGAACTCCCGCAGGTAGGCGTCGGTGGGGAAGAGGGTTAGGAGTTACGCAGTTGAGATATGTCGCACAAACCCGCAAGTGCTTGCATTGCAACAACTTACGTGATAGGATGCACTTTCGAGTGCCCTGTCGGCTGGCTCGGGAAAAGCCAGGCAGCGCCTCAACTTCGTCACCAACTGCGTAACTCCTAAGGGTATCGGTCATGCACACCGTGCATCTGAAGATCCGCGATCCAGGCACCATACACCCACCGGGGCCACCGCCTGTTCGGCTGGCGGCCGGATGTCGCCGGGGATGTACGCGCTCATCCTCAATATACCGAGAGTATGTACCCCAGATCGCGCCGGTCCAGTCTCACATCCGGCAATTGCTCCAGGTAAACCGCACACACGACTCGGTACATGCCTGGTGGCGCCACTTGAGGGACCGTCAGCTCGCGGGCATACGTCCCTTCGCCCGGATGGAGCATGACCACGCTGTCCTGTTCGACGTTGTAGTACTCTTCTCCTGAGGCATCGGGCAGCACGCTCGCACCCAGCCAGGCTTTGACGCATTCACCTTTGTTATTGACGATCCTATACCGCAGGGAGATCGAGCGCCCTCTTTCGACGCTCAGTGGCTCACAGTGTATGTCTGTAATCTCCACCATCCCTGAGAATTGCTTCAGCCACTCGGCTATGTCGGCCACCGGCGGCAGGAGGCGGCTACGCTGCCTGGGAGGACGCGCTCGCCCGGGCTGCTGCCGAATTGCGCGCAGGAGTTCGTAGGGCTCATCCGGAGACCTGTCCCTCATATCGACGTACACCTTGCTGCGCAGGTAGGAGGGGATCGAGTTCCGTGGATCGCCTCGTAGAACCGGGATGAAGCGGTCTTCTGAATTCCCCTGGAACGAGAGCGCCGACAGAATGCTACTCTCGTAGCCGACCCCGCCGTGCCTCTCATTGGCGCGACGTGCATACTCGGGAGTAAGCACGATGACGACCCGATCCACTGCGGCAACCTGCTCCATGAACTTCGTTAGATCCTTGCCGGCGTACAGCTCGTACTCATCGAATACGACCTCGATATCGCTTTCTCGTTGCAGCGCATCCGCAAGAGCTGCCACCCATTCCCGGTGTTGTTCGGAATTCGGGGAGTAATCCCGCGAGTATGAGATGAAGACTCTGAATCTCTGCATGAGAGAGCAACCCTCGATGGTACGTCTGTTGTGACGTGTCCTGTAATCTCTGCGGACTCTGGAGCAACGATAGGCGCTCCCCCCCTCCCCCACAACCTTCGCGCGAGGCGACGCAACGCTACGGGAAGAACCACAACGTCGGCGCCATCCTCCTGGTCCCCGGCGAGTAACCGGGGAGCGAATGGTTCATGGGGGACGGAGGGGTCAGGCGGGTTGGGGCCAGGAGGCGGGGTCCTGCCCGTAGTACTCCGCCAGCTCCTCGTACAGGGCGGGATGCTTGCGCTTGAGCTGGAGCGGCTTCTCGAAGAAGAACTCCGTGGCGACCGCGAAGAACTCGGCCGGGTTGGTCGCCCCGTACTCGTCCAGGAGCGTCTTCCGCCCGCCCTCCACCGCGCTCCGCAGCCGGGCGTAGTGCTCCTGCATCACGGCGCCCCAGGCCCGGAGCGCGGAGAGGCTGTCCAGGTACGGCGTGCCGTCCGCCTCCCCGTCCTCCTGGTCGAGCTGGTGCGCGAACTCGTGGAAGACCACGTTCTGGCCATCCCCCGGCACCCCGGCCCCTCGCCGCACGCTGTCCCAGGAGAGGATCACGGTGCCGTGTCCCCACGACTGGCCGAGAACCGGCTGCTCTTCCGTCGTGACGCTCCCGTGCGCGTGCATCCCGGCGTACACGGGGACGACGGTGCTCGGATACACGAGAATGGAGCGCAGCCGCGAGTATCCTGGAGGTTGAGAAGGAGGATGCACGCCTGCGCGGCGATGGTGACGCGGATCTCGTCCGTGATCTCCAGCCCTCCACATCCTTCGAAGCTCTTCTCCGCCAGGAAGACTTGAACGTGGCCCTGGAGCCGCTGCTGGTCGGGCGCGGAGAGCCGCCCGTACAGCGGGAGGCTCCGCAGCAGGATCTCGTGCCAGGAGGGAGGAAACGGCTTCTCCCGTGCCTCCACGCGGCGGGCAGCCCTGCGCCCGCGCAGGAAGAGAACGGCACCGGCCAGGAGGGCCGCTCCCAGCAGGAGGAGCAGGAGGCGGAGCTGCATGCGGCTACGGGAGCGGCACCCGGAGGGACAGCACCGCGGTGCGCGCCTCGGTCAGCTCGGCCATGCAGCGCAGGCGCACCACCGCGTACTCCCGCCGCCCCGCGGACTTCGAGCTCTCGAAGTCGCAGTGGGCCGCCCGGTAGCGGGCCCAGGCCTCCTGTGCCTTCCGGAGCTTCTCCCGTGAGGACGGCTCCAGCCGCGCGGCGGCCTCCCGGTATGCGCGCTCGTGGTCCGCCTCGGCCTGCCGGTGCCGCGCGACCGCGCACTGGTGCATCTCGTGGAAGGTCCGTGCATCGCACCGGGTTTCCTGCGCGGTCGGCACTCCGGGAAGAGTGAGCAGGGCGATCGAGAAGGCTTCCTTCAGCACGGGCACCGCTCCTTTTCGCGCGAGTGGCATCGGACTCCCCACGAGGCTCCGCAACAGCAGGGCCGCGCCGTCCGGTTCCGGGACGACAAAATCCCGCGAGCGAACATCCGCGGCGCTCCCTCCGGTGGCTCCCGACGCGCAAGTGATTGTGTTGCAATCACTTGCCTTTTCAGCGAATCCGGCATGCTCCTCGCCTTACAGGGTGGGTGACGGAACCGGCACGAGTGCGAGGTCCCACGCAGTCCTGCCCCCCTGAAATCCAACCCGCTCACGAAGGAGCACCCCCATGTCCGCACAGTCCTCCAAGCGCCTCGCCCTGGCCCTCGCCCTCGCGGCCGTCCCCCTCTCCGCCCTGCTCCCCGGCGGGCTCTCCGCGCAGGCTCCGCTCGCCCCCGCGGCCGTCGGCGTTACCAACCCCGTCACCATCGAGCCCGCCGCGGTGAAGCGTGGAGAGACACCGGCACCGTCTGCGCGCAGGCCGGTGCGCCGCGAGCGCGACCGGCTCGCCCCCGACGAGATCGGCTCCACCGCCCACGCCGACCTCCTCTCGCTGATCCGCGCCGAGCGCCCGCTGTGGCTCAGCACCCGCGGGCAGACCTCGCCGATGCTGAAGGATGTGGTGCGGGTCTACTACGGAGGGATCCTGCTGGGCGGGCCGGAGGTGCTGGAGCGGATGAACCCCGGCGGCATCCGGGAGATCGTGCACCTGGACTCGCGCGATGCGACCATGCGCTACGGGAAGAACCACAACAGGGGCGCCATCCTCCTGGTCCCCGGCACGTAGTCCGGCGCCGTGGGTTACACCCGGTTGGCGCGCAGCTCGTCGAGGGAGTAGCGGGTCCCCCGCCACTCGATCCCCCCGTTCCGCAGCGTCATCAGCGCCGCCTTCCAGATGATGTAGAGGAAGAGCAGGGAGGCCAGCGGGAAGCCCAGTCCGTACAGGGGGCTCACCCGCTGCTCCCTCGCCGCCCCCGCGTAGAGGACGAACTCGATCACGACCGCCGCGGCGAAGAGGGCCTGTGTCGTCCCCCCGGTGAGCCACACCGCCACCCACGGGAAGACGAAGAAGAGGAGCTGCGTCACCGTGGCGAGCACCACGAGGGAGAGGCGGTAGTCCACGCCGGAGAAGCCGTTCTTCATCAGCCCGTTCACCAGCTCCCTGAAGCTGGTGTACCACTCCACCCACACCAGCTCCGTCGCCACCACGAAATCCTGCCGGAAGCCGTGCTTCTTCACCAGCTTCCCCAGCTTGAGGTCGTCGTCGGGGCGCATGGCGATGGGGCGGTGCCCGTCCATGGCGCGGTACGCCGCGGTGCGGAGCAGGTTGAAGGCGCCGATGCCCACGTGCGCGGAGCTCCGCGGGTCGCGCGCGCGCCAGGGGCGCGTGAAGAGGGTGAAGTACAGGGTGAAGGCCGTCACGAAGAAGCGGAGCGCCGCCGTCGGGAGCTCCACCCGCGGCCCGGCGGCCAGGTGGTCCACCCCGTGCTCGCGCATGTAGGCCGCCGCGCGCGCCAGGGTGGTGGGCTCCAGCACCACGTCCGCGTCGGTGAAGAAGAGGTACTCCCCCGTGGCTTCCGCGGCCCCGGCGTGGAGCGCGTGGTTCTTCCCCAGCCAGCCGTCCGGCAGCTCGCGCAGGTGCACCACGCGGAGGCGCGGCTCGCGTACGGCCATCCGGTCCAGGATCTCCCCGGTGGCGTCGGTGGAGCGGTCGTCCACCACGATCACCTCCATCCGCGCGTAGTCCTGCCGCAGCACGGAGCGGAGCGCCGCCTCGATCCCCCGCGCCTCGTTGCGCGCGGCGATCACCACCGAGAGCGGCGGCGCCTCGTCGGGGGAGAGGGGCGGGACCCGGTGCAGGTGGCGGAGCCGCAGGGTGCCGAAGAGGGACTCCAGCAGCATACCGCACGCGGCGACCACCGTCATCACCGCCAGCCAGAAGAGGAGGGTCTGCGTCATCCCTCTACGTAGCCGCGATAATCAGGCCCGAGCCTTTCCCCGCTCCACCCGCGCCACCAGGCGCCCGCCGTGGACGGTGGCGCCCACCAGCCCCTCGGCGGGGCTCAGCCCGGGGACCAGCTTGAGCTCCGTGATTCTGGCGTCGGTGGCGTCGAAGTGCCGTGTCAGGGTGCTCATCGGTCTCTCGCCGTGCGGGTGAAGTCCCATCCTTCAGGGAGAAAGATAGTCCCGCTGCGGGGCCGGTCAGTCGGGAAGCACCGGCGTTCCGCGTCGGGGAGCGCGGGTGACCGACGTCGGGAGATCCCGCACAGGGCCCTGCGAGATCGCGAGGCGTGAGCCGGCCCTCCGTCGTACCTTTCTGGGCAGGCCCACCCTTCGATGCACCAACTTGGGGCAAGGGCGCATCGTGCGGGGCGTCGCACATTCTCGCGTATGTGCAAGGGGAGCAACGGATTGAATCTTACGCTCCGCGGTAAGATCCGGCGGTGCTGTTTCTGCTCTCGGAACGGCGACCGGGAGGGGTACCCTCTCCCACGACCCGCCCATCAACCCCGGATGCTCCATGCAACGACTCCACAAGGCAGTGGCAACGATGGTCGTGCTCTCCACCCTGGCAGGGTGCCAGGACGGCGAGCCGACACGGCCGAACACGACCCCGCTGGCGGCACCATCGCTGGAGGAGTCCTTCATCCCCACGGGCCCGAGCCGCGTGGGGTATCTTCGGGCGGCCGACGGCAGGGTCAGGGAGATCACCTTCGTGGAGTACAAGGGGCGCGCCCTCATTGAGGGCGACCTCGACATCGGCGCGGTGGAGGACATTCCCACCACCCGCGAGGCGGTACGGCTGCTCAACGGGAAGGTGCATGGTCCCTCGCTCGCGGTGATCCGCTCCGAGACCAGCGCGCGCTGGCCCGGCGGCGTGGTCCCCTACGTCATCTCGTCGGACGTTCCGGACGTCCAGCGCGTCCACGATGGCATGAAGCACATCACGTCCATGGCCCCGGGGGTGAAGTTCGTGGGCCGGACCACGGAGGCCGACTACGTCGTGATCCGCAGCAACGGGAGCGGCTCCCTCAGCTACGTGACCTCGACGGGTCGCGGCGGCGGGGTCCAGTACATCTACCTGGGTGACGCCGCCAGCTGGAAGACCATGGTCCACGAGATGTTCCATGCCATCGGCTCCTCGCACGAGCAGAACCGGTGCGACCGCGACAACCACCTGATCATCCACTGGGAGAACATCATCGACGCCAACGAGGACCAGTACAGGAAGCGCTGCTCGGCGGACGGCTTCATGGACCACGGCAGCTATTCCCAGTGGTCCATCATGCACTACTCGGCCTACACGTTCTCGAGCAACGGCCAGCCGACGATGTCGCTGCGGAACGGCGGCTCGATCCCGAACCAGTCGGACAAGCCCGGTCTCTCGCAGAGCGACATCAACACGCTCCAGTACATGCATCCGTCGTCCTACATCACCATCGACAACACCTCGAACACCACTCAGGCCCGCTTCTCGGCCTCGACCAACTGGTCGGCCTCCGACAGCAACATGGAGTACCACGGCATCAACTACCGCTACGCCTCCACCGCGGCGGTCTCGGACGGGGCCTCCTTCGAGTTCTACCTCCCCTCGGCGCAGACGCGCGCGGTGTACGCCTGGTGGACGGACGGAACCAACCGCTCCACCACGGCTCCGTACATCGTCTACAACGCCAGCGGGACCAAGCTGGGGACGGTGAGCGTGAACCAGCAGAGCAACGGCGGGAAGTGGGTTTCCCTGGGGAGCTTCAGCTTCACGGCGGGGTGGAACAAGGTGCTGCTCTCGCGCTGGACCACCACGGGGTACGTGGTGATCGCCGACGCCATCCAGATCCGGTGAGCCCTCCGGAGCCGGGGAGAGCCCGTGCTCGCCAGTAACCCGGAGCCCTCCCATGGAACGTGTCCACGGGAGGGCTCCCTCCTCCGGTCCGGGGCGGAGCGCCGCGTCAGCTCGATCCGGATTCCGTCTCCGTCGTCGTCTTGCGGGCGCTCCGCTTGCGCGCGCCCCCGGAGGAGCGCTTCTTCGCCGCGGTGCCGGACTTGCGCGCGGTCCTGCGCTTCCGGGCGCTCTCCTCCTCCGCGGCGGCCACCTTGCGGTTCTCGATGGCCAGCCACACCACGGCGGCCGCGAAGAGCGCCGCAGGCCCGGGGTGCGCCCGGATGAGGTCACCGAGCGGCGCGTCCGATCCCGCCCTGCCGCGCAGCATCCCCATGGCCTGGTCGATCAGGCTCCCCGTGCTGAGCCGCCCCTCCAGCGCGTCCGCCAGGAAGTCCAGCCCGGCCCGGGTGCGGCCGATGTCCTCCCGGATCTCCGCGGAGGTGCGTGCCTGGATGGAATTCTCGCTCATCTCACCCTGTCCTTGATCCACTGTGTGCTCTCCCGCAGGCTTGCGGCCGTGTGGGAGAGCGTGAGGCCCTCCGTCCGGAGCGTCCTTCGCGCGCCGGCAATCATCATCCATCCCACCGCACCCAGCAACACCGCCAGGATCAGCGGGGCCAGCCAGGTGGCGACTTCCGCGGCGACCACCGCCGCCAGCAGCACGCGGAAGCCGTGGTCCAGAGCGCTCAGCAAAAAGAAGAGAGCGGCGAGGAAGAGCACGCCGCCCAGCGCCATGGAGACGGCGTAGCGCTGCACGAGCGCCACCTTCTCCGCCAGCTCCGTCCGCGCGAGCTCGACCTCCTGTCGGACCAGCTTTCCCGACTCGGCGACGAGCGCGTACAGGAGCGCGGCGACCGGCTCCTCCCCGGGGGTGTCCCCGGACGGCTCCGCCGGGGGCGGAGGAGGAAGATCGTCGCGCTCCGGCTGCGTGCTCATCTCCGCCGTCAGGTGGCCTTCACGTGCTGGTTGACGAGCTTGGTCATCTCGAACATGGACACCTGGTCCTTGCCGAAGATGGGGCGCAGCTTGTCGTCCGCGTTGATGTTGCGGCGGTTCTTCGCGTCCTGGAGGTTGTTCTTCTTGACGTAGTCCCACAGGCGCTTGGTCATCTCCGCCCGCGTGAGCGGCTCGCTCCCCACGATCCCGGCGAGCTGCGCGTCGGGGCGCACCGGCTGCGCGAGGCCGCCGCGCTGGGC
>Ga0247718_1000337_pt1 | contig 12816 bp, 12 predicted proteins | sample 21E_DmetaG_FD_189045 | JGI IMG/M metagenome (GOLD analysis project Ga0247718, IMG submission 189045) | Soil microbial communities from hillslope of Landscape Evolution Observatory, University of Arizona, Oracle, AZ, United States - 2-1-E_D | ecosystem: Engineered > Artificial ecosystem >...
CCCGGGCGGGGCGGCCCCGGCCTCGGGTGCCGGAGCGGTCGTCCCCTCGCCGGCCTTCCCGACGAGGAAGCGGCTGAGGAGGAAGGGCCCGAGGGCGATGAGGAGCGTCACCAGGATGAGGGCGCCGCGGAGGACGCGCCCCTGGGTGGCGGGGAAGAACAGGATGGTGGCGATGACGAAGACGCCCACGCCGACCACGGCGAGCGCGAGGGGCACCATGCGGCCCTTGCTCTTCGGGTAGGCCACGCTGCTCATCATGAGGAAGGCGAGGATGGCGATGGCGGGAAGGGCCCAGATGGCGTCCGTGCCCGTGAGGACGAGAAGGACGACGCTGATGGCGCACCAGGGCGTGGGAAGGCCCTGGAAGGTCTTCGTCTCGCTCTCCGTGGGGTTCGCGTTGAAGCGCGCCAGGCGGAGGATGCCCATCACGAGCACGAGACCCGCGGCAAGAAGCGCCTGCGCGGGGAACATCTCGAGGGTGCCCCGGTTGTTGCCGTAGTACGTCACCACCATGAGGGCGGGAGCCGCGACGAAGGTGATGGCGTCGGCGAGGGTGTCGAGGTCCCCGCCGAGCTGGGAGCCGCCGAACTTGCGGGCGACCATGCCGTCGAGGGCGTCGCACACGAGGCCCACGCCGATGAGGGCGCTCGCCACGAGGAAGGGGTCCGTGAGGCCCGGGAACACCTGGGGGAACACGGGGGAGTCGTAGAAGCGGGACTGGCCCGAGAGGACGGCGATCGCGAGGAAGCCCGAGAAGGCGTTCGTGAGGGTGAAGAGGTCCGCGGGGCTGATGATGCTGCGGAAGCGCTTGAGGCGCAGGCGGCGGCGCAGGAGGCGCTGGGGCAGGCGGACGTTGGGGACCTTGGTGGGGAACTTCATTTGTCCAGCCTCACGAGTGTCGATTCACCCGCGGCCACCTTGTCGCCGGGCTTCACGGCCACCTGCAGCCCCTTGGGGACGTATAAGTCCACCCGGGACCCGAGGCGAATCATGCCGTAGCGCTCCCCCTTCTCGAGGGTGACGCCGGGCTCCACGTAGGGGACGATGCGGCGCGCAAGGGTGCCCGCGATTTGGACCATCTTCACGGGGCCCACGGCGGTTTCGAGCTGCCAGACGACGCGCTCGTTCTGCATGGCTTCCTTCTTCCACGCGGGGACGTAACCGCCCTTCTTGTGCTCGATGCTCACCACGCGCCCCGAGAGGGGCATGCGGTTCACGTGCACGTTGAGGGGGTTCATGAAGGTGACAATGCGGGTCTGCCCGTCCTGCTCGTCCACGAGCTGCACGACGCCGTCGGCGGGGGCCACGATGCCCTCGCCCGGGGCGCGCTCGGGGTCGCGGTAGAAGTTCGCGAGGAACAGGGTGCCGACGAGGAAGAGGGCGGCGCTCGCCCAGTACCACGCGTTGTCGAGGGCGATGGCGAGAACGGCGCAGATGGCGGCGAGGGCGGCGGGTACGAGGACCCACGAGAGGCTGTTGCGGGCGAGGAAGGCCATGGGTTAGTCCCTCCGGGGAGCGTTCGTGGCGCTCGTCGCGGTGGGTGGGGCGATCGCGAGGCCCGGCGCGCTCTCGGGCGGCGGGGGCGGGTCGCGGTCGAAGTAGCCAGCGCGGCGGCGCTTCGGAAGGTCGAAGAGGTCGAGGATGTGGCTGTGCAGCTCGGGGAGAACCGAGAACACGGCGAGGGCGATCACGATGAGGGCGAGGAGGCTACCGTACTTCCCGACCCAGGAGTGCATCCACTCGAAGCTTCCCTGCGCGAGGCCGGGGAACTGGCCCGTGAAGGGGTGGCTCATGTCGATCCAGAACCAGCCGCGCCAGCCGCCGGGGTTGGGGCCGCCCCACGAGAAGGGGTTCCATTCGAGCACCTTGTAGCCGTACACGATGCCCGCGTTGCGGAAGAGGTTCAGGAAGTAGATGACGGGCACCGCGTACAGGTAGGCGCGGTACTTGCGCCGCTGGTCCGCGTTGAGGCAGGCGATGGCGCCCACGAAGATCATGATGGACTGGATGGCGGTGCAGGCGAGAATCACCGTCACGGCGTACTCGGGGCCCGCGGGGCCGCCGTCGAGCAGGATGTGGCTCTCGGCGCCGTCCTTCAGCACGTGGGAGGGGAGCCCGAACACGAGCTGGAGCATGAGAACGCTCTGCTCGGCGGTGAAGTAGATGAGGTACTCCTGGACGATGGGCACCTCGTAAATCAGGAAGTAGGTGGCGGCGGCCACGAAGGTGGTGCCGGTCACCCAGCGGAGGGCGGCGGGGTCCTCGCGCCATTCCAGGGAGCGGAGCTCATGGTAGGCGATGTAGAGGATGAACAGGGGCGCGAGCAGGCAAGCGTACCCGTTGAAGGGGTCGCCCTCGGCAAAGAAGGAGGGCCCCTGGAAGGGCCAGTACAGGGAGAACAGCACCCAGCCCGTGATGCGGAGGACCTGGGTGTGGGGGTGTTTCTTGACGAAGTAGCCGGCGCCGAGGAAGGCAAGGCTCACGAAGATGATGCCCGTGAGGATCGTCTTGAGATCCTTCGCGAGAAGGGCGGTGGCGGCCGGGTTCTGGCCGGCGTAAACGGTGAATCCGACGGCGAGGACGCCGAAGGAGATCAGCAGGAGGCGCGCCGGCATGTAGCGGGCGGCGGGCGCCGGAGAACTCATTGGCAGCTACTGAACCCCCTGAGGTACATAAGCATTTCTTAGATGATGCTCGCTTGTTCTCGACGCCCTGCCGACCGTTTTCCAGGTGTTTTCCCGGTTCAGGGGTTGCGGTCGGGCTTCACGGAGGGGCCCTTCCCCGCGGCCGACCCCACGCCGAGGTCGAGCCCCGGAGGCACGCCTGGGCGCTCGGCCTTGTGGGCGATGGCCTCCGCGGCCTCGATGTCCGCTTGGGCGTCGTGCTCGATGTGCCGGACCTCGGCCTCCACGCTCTCGGGGGTCGGAACCTTGCCGAGGATGACCTCGGCGCTTCCGATTTGGGTCTCGAGCTTGGAGAGGTCGTTCGGCTGGTAGGGGGGCGCGGCGGCGGCCCCGCCGAGGTTCGTGGCGATGCTCGACATGAGGTGGGTGATCTCGAAGGGGAGGACAATCTTGGTCGCCTGCCCGTCGCCGAGCTTCTTCACGGCCTCCAGGGAGAGCACGGCGAGGCTCTTCTGGTCGAGCGTCGCGCTCCCGAGGGCGAGGATGCGAAGACCCTGGGCCTCACCCTGGCTTTTGAGGATCTGGGCCGTGCGCTCACCCTCGGCTTCGAGGATGCGGGCCTGACGGAAGCCCTCGGCCTCGAGGATGCGGGCGCGCTTGCTGCCTTCCGCCTCCAGGATTTTCGCGCGCTTCTCGCCGTCGGCGCGCAGGATGGCGGCGCGGCGGTTGCGCTCGGCGGAGGTCTGCTCCTCCATGGCGGCCTTCACGGGGCCCACGGGGTCGACCTCGCGGATCTCCACGGCCTCCACCTTCACGCCCCACTGGTCGGTGGACTCGTCGAGGATGTCCCGCAGGCGCGCGTTGATGGCCGCGCGGTTGTACAGGATCTCGTCGAGCTCCATGTCACCGATGACGGAACGCAGGTTCGTCTGGGCGAGGTTGATGGTGGCGAGCTTGTAGTTCGTGACCTCGAAGAAGGCCTTGTCGGGGGCGAGGACGCGGATGTAGACGACGGCGTCCACGTTCGTGGGCGAGTTGTCCTTCGTGATCACTTCCTGGCGGGGAACGTCGATGACCTGGGTACGCAGGTCGAGCTTCACCACCTGGCTGATGAGGGGATAGACCCAGTTGAAGCCCGGGTTCAGTTTTCCCTTGTATTTGCCGAGCACGATCCAGAGGCCCTGCTCGTAGGGCTGGATGATGCGGACCCCCGTGAGGGCGATGACGAGGATGGCAATGAGGATGAGGACGGAGACGATGGTGAGCACTTCGACCATGGGGTTTCACTCCGGTTAGGGACCGCCCTGGGGGGCTGCGGGGATGACGGTGAGGATGACGCCGTCCACGGCCGTGACGCGCACCTCGGCGCCCTCGGGGATGACGGTGTCGGCGGTGGCGGACCAGATTTGGCGCTGGATGCGGACCTTGCCGCGGGAGTTGCCGGGCTCCACGGCGCGCGTCACGGTCCCGACGGTGCCCACGAGCTTGTCGCCCGTGAGCGTGTAGGGCGTCTCCGTCGGTGGCGCCATGCGGCGGTAGGCCCAGATGGTGCCGAGGGTGGCCGGGATCCCCACGACGACGACGATGAGGGGCGCGTAGGTGGGGGAGAGGGCAATCTCGGGCGCCACGAAGGAGAGGATGCCGAGGAGGAGCAGGATCGTGGCGGGGACGCCGAGGAAGAAGCCGGGGACGGTGGCCTCCACGAGGTAGAACCCAATACCGATGACGATGAAGGTCCAGCCGACGGTGGCGGGGTCCGTGAAGTCGAAGGGGGCCATGTTTGCTCGAAGTATCGGACGAGCAGGCATCAAGCTTTGGTATGGTCAGGCGGCTGGCCAGGGGTGCCTTTATTTGGGGAGAGCCCATCCCGGGAAAGCGATGCCTCTCGTTGCGGGCGTGGATGAAGCCGGCCGGGGCCCCGTCCTGGGGCCGCTCGTGGTGGCCGGTGTGTCGGTGGAGGACGAGGCCGCCCTCGCCGCCCTCGGGGTGAAGGACTCCAAGAAGCTCTCGCCCGCGAAGCGGACGACCCTCGCCCTGCGCATCCGGGAGGTCGCCACCCGGGTCTCCATCCGCGTGGTGGCGCCCAGCGACATCGACGCGCGCATGGCCCGCATGAGCCTCAACCAGCTCGAGGTGGAGGAGTACGGCGCCGTCCTCTGTGACCTCGTGCCCCCCACCGTGACCGATGCCACCTGCTACGTGGACGCCTGCGACACCGACGCGGCCCGCTTCGGCGTCCAGGTGGGTGCCAAGGTGGGCGCCCACGCGCGCATGGTGAGCGCCCACAAGGCCGACGACAAGTACCCCGTCGTCTCGGCCGCGAGCATCCTCGCCAAGGTCACCCGCGACACCCTCGTGGAGCGCCTCGCCGAGGAGTACGGGTGCGAAGTCGGAAGCGGCTACCCGAGCGACCCCACGACCATCAGCTTCCTTGAAGGGTACTACAAGAAGAACGGTGCCCTTCCGCCCTGTGCGCGCACCTCCTGGGAGACCTGCAAGCGCCTCCTCGGCCCCCGCACCCAGGCCCGCACCCTCCTGGATTTCGGGGGCTCCTAAGGTGCCCATCGAGAGCATCGCCGACCTCGTGAAGGCCATCGAGGGCGCGTTCTGGCGCCGCTACGACGCGAACGAGGCCTTCCGCACGGCCCTCAAGGGAAAGGACCGCGCCATCCACCTCAACGTGAAGGACGGACCGAGCTGGCGCATCCTCGTGAAGGACGGCCGCATCGTGGAAACCGGCGAGGGCGCGCCCTCGGTGCCCGATGTCGTCATGACCGGCACCACCGAGGACATCCTGCTCGTCGCGAACGGCAAGCTCCACCCCCTCCGGGCCTACCTGGAGCGGAAGGTCCACGTGAAGGCGCCCCTGCGGGACATCCTGCTCGTGAAGTCCTTCCTCTCCTGACCGCTCACCCCTCCGGGAGGGAGAGGATGCGCGCCACGAGGACGTGCGCATCGTCCGTGTCGCGCGCATGGTGGGAAAGAAGGGTGTGCGCCACCTCGAGGGGCGGCTGACGCGCCGCGCGCTCCCGCATCCCCAGGTGGAACCCGTGGCGGAGGCCGTCCGTCGCGAAGAGGAGGAGATCGCCCGCTTCCACCGCCTGCCTGCGGGGGGCGGCGGAGCCCCGAGGCAGCTGGTGGCCAAGAATGCCCCCGTAGGGGCTGAGGTGGGCGAGGCTCTTCCACTCGCCCGAAGGGGTTGGGCGGAGGAGCACGCCGGTGACGTTGCCCACGCCGAACCACTCGACGGTTCCCGCCCTCGCGTCAAGGCGGGCGAGGCTTGCGACAACCCCCCGCGTCTCGCGAAGCGCCAGGTGGCAGCGCTCGATGAGCGCCGGCAGGGGCTCCTCGGCCCCGGCGCGGAGCGTGTCGAGGGCCGCCTCCTTCGCGAAAGCGGCGGCGGCGCCGTGGCCGAGGCCGTCCACCACGGCCAGGAACGCGCCCTCCGGCACGGGAAGGACAAGGTGCCCGTCACCGCTCTCCGTGGTGCCCCGCAGCGGTCGCCCAGAAACGCCCCACTCGAGCACGCCCTCGAGCCGGCCCTGTTCGCGCGTCAGATGAGCTCCCTCGCGCGCTCGGCGAGCGTGGAGCGGCGGGCCCACTTCCGCATCGTCACTCGCGTCCCCTCGCCCACCTGGGACCAGAGCGTGAACTCGTCCATGAGGTTCTTCGCGCCGGAGAGGCCGAGGCCGAGGCTCCCGCCGGTGGAGAACCCGGGCTTGAGGGCCTGCTCGGTGTCGACGATGCCGGGGCCCCGGTCCACGGCCTCCACCTCGATGCCCGAGCGGTCGCCGTTCTCCACAAGGCGGCACCACACGGTGCCCGTGCCCGCGTACTGCAGGATGTTGCGCGCCACCTCCGAGATGGCGGTGGCGATGAAGGTGAGCTCCGTGGACGTGAAGGGGAGTTCCGCGGCGAGGGAGCGGCCCGCTTGGCGCGCGGCCACCACGTCGGAGTCGCCGCGGATGGTCACCTCCACTTCGGGCTTCATTGGTGGGGCGGTGCGCCATCCCCCCCGGAAGGCCGTTGCCGGCTCGCGAGCCGCGCCCGCAGCAGTGAGAGGCCCGCGTCAAGGTCGAGGGCCGTGTGAACGCCCTCCATCCGGAGGCCAAGCTGCACCATCGAGAAGGCCACGTCGGGCTGGATGCCCACGAGGACGGTCTCGGCGCCGCGCAGGCGCGCCATCTGGCCCACGGAGCGGAGGGTGCGGCAGGCGTAGGAGTCCATCACGTCCATGAGGGTCACGTCGATGACGACGCCCCGCGTCCGATACCTCCCGATGCGTTCCACGAGGGTCTCCTGCAGGAGGCGGAGGTCCTCGTCCGTGGGCGCGGACTGGATGGAGGCGATGAGCACGTCGCCCTGGCGAAGGATGGGAACCGCCAACGCGACACCTCCCTATCCATCGGCCGGGTAGCTGTCCTCGGGACGGCCCACCTTTGTCACCCGGTACCCGAGGAGTCGTTCCGCCTCCTCGATGCCGCCCTGCAGGTCCCCCACCGTGCGCATCTGGCCGAGGCTGAGGCCGAGGGTCACAAGGGTCTGCGCGATCTCCGGTGAGATGCCGGTGAGGATGGCGGTGGCGCCCATGAGGCGCGCCGCCTCCACCGTCTGCACGAGGTGGTTTGCCACGAGGGAATCCACGGCGGGGACGCCCGTGATGTCGATGACCACGACGCGGGCGCGGGTCCGTGCGATGCTCGCAAGAAGCGCCTCCGTCAACTGCAGGGCGCGCTGGGAATCAATGGCGCCCACGATCGGGAGGATGAGCAGCCCCTCCCGCACCTGGAGCACCGGCGTGGAGAGCTCCCGGATGGCCTCCTGCTGCATGCGGATGGTGCGCTCGCGCTGGAAAACGTAAGTGTCGATGGCGAGCCCGATGTCGAGATAGATGAGCTTCTGGAGCGCGAAATAGGTGGCAAGCGCCTCCTCGGGGCGGTCCTCCATGGACTCGAAAATCTTCGCTCCCACGAAGCGGATGTAGTGGTTGTAGGCGCCGAGGTACCACTTCACGTCCACGCCCACGCGCTCGTGGACCGCCCCAATCTTCAGGCGCTCCTCCACGTAAGCGTCATCGTAGTTGCCGCCCGTCAGGCGAACGAAGTAGTCCCGCTGCATCGCCTTCACGTGGTCGAGCACCGACGTCTCCTTGAAGAAATCCGCCACCTCCGGGAAAGTCAGGAAGTGCCGGTACAGGTCATCGATGACCTCGTCAGCGTACTCGTGCGCGAGGGTGTGGAGGGACCGGATGCGCTCCTCGTCCTGAGGCGTGATCTCGAGCCACTCCTTCCGCCGCTGGATCTCCTCCCGGCCCATTCCCATCTCGGCCGCGTAGGAATGGGCGGGACGGTCCCTGCTGCTTCGTGCCATCGTCAAGGCTCCTCGGCGTCCTGAAAACGAGTTGAAACCGCCGCCCCAAGAGATTGTCCCGGAATGCATAAATGGGGCGTGCTTCCAAGCGGCGGCCGCGGGCCTCGGACCCCCGGTCGGCCGCTACGAAATCTTCATATACGGTTCCATCGTTAGGGGCAATCCCAGCCCGGCGGTCCGCCGCTCGGTGCCCGGTTTCTCCGGGGCAGTAGATCAGTTGGGAGATCGTCAGACTGAAGATCTGAAAGTCGCCGGTTCAAGTCCGGCCTGCCCCACTTCGCTCCGCTTCGCTTCGCGAAGTGTGTCAGGCCTCGCGCGCTTCGCTCGCGATCGACGGCGCTGCGCCTTCGGCGCGGCGCGCCGTCGGGACCTTGCTCGCTGCGCTCGCTGCGGTCCGGCCTGCCCCTCGGAGGCCGCAGAGCGTCCAGGCCTCTCCTGCGGATCCGAGGGCCGATTTTTCAGGTTGGCGAGCACTTTCGCCCACCCTCGGGTAACGTGAAAGTCGGGGGCCGGGCATGGGGCCCCAACCGATAGCCAAAACGCCCCCGTTCCGACGGCTGTGAGGACTTCGCAGACCGTCGGGTGTCGAAACCCGCGTTTCATCTGGAAAAATGCCCGAAAACAGCCCAAGCGCCACAGGGCGTCACGCCCATCCACGAAATGTATATTATCCCCGAGATGGTTACTCAAACTGGGATGGAATGCTACCTCTAGGGATCACTCCGGATTGTGACGCTCGGCACCCTGGCCACAGCGCTCGGAGGGACACCCGCGATGCACCTTAAGCGCGTCGAGGTCGAGAATTTCAAGAGCTTCGGCCGGAAGCTGTCCATCCCCTTCCTCGAGGGCTTCACGGCCATCACAGGACCCAACGGGTCCGGCAAATCCAACATCGGCGACGCCGTCCTCTTCGTGCTCGGCCCGAAGAGCAACAAGGCCATCCGCGCCGGCAAGCTCACCGACCTGATTTTCAACGGCGGCAAGGAGAAGAAGCCCGCCGAGCACTGCAAGGTCTCCCTCGTCTTCGACAACAAGGACCGCGTGATCCCCGTCGACGAGGACGAGGTCACCCTGAGCCGCGTGGTGAAAATCAGCAAGAACAACCCCGAGCTCTACTACTCCCACTTCTACGTGAACGGACGCCCCTCGTCCCTCACCGAGTTCGACACCCTCCTCGCCCACTCCCGCATCAGCGCCGACGGCTACAACATCGTGCGCCAGGGCGACGTGCTCCGCATCGTCGAGATGTCGCCCCTCGAACGCCGCCGCATCCTCGACGACATCGCGGGCATCACCAAGTTCGACGAGGACATCGGCAAGGCCGAAGGCGAGAAGACCGTCGTCCAGCAGAACCTCGACCGCATCCAGATTGTGCTCGACGAGATCGACCGCCAGCTCGTGACCCTCGAGCGCGAGCGCGAAGCCGCCCTCAAGCACAAGGCCCTCAAGGAGCAGCTCGACCTCGCGAAGGCCAAGCTCGCCCGCAAGCGCAAGGAGGCCATCGAGGCCGACCTCGCGAGCGTCCATGAGCAGATCAAGAGCGGCGAGATCGAGCGGCGCGACCTCAGCGCCGAGATCGCGCGCCTCAAGACCGTCCTCCGCCAGGCCGAGGAGCGCCTCCGCGACGTCGAGAACAAGATGGTCGCCATGGGAGGCCCCGAGGCCGAGGAGCTCAAGAAGCGCATCGACACCATGCGCACCGCCGTCGTGAAGGCCCAGGAGCGCCTCAACTACGGCCGCGACGAGGTGGCCGACCTCAAGAAGGAGCGCGCCGCCCTCGACGGCGACGTGAAGCGCGTCGAGAAGGAACGCGCCAAGTACGAGAAGGAGGCCCAGGCCCTCCGCGGCGAGCGCGACGCCACCGCGATTGCCCTCCGCGACGAGGACGCGAAGCTCGACGAGGTCAAGCGCCGCATCTCCCTTTCCACCAACGCTGCCGGCGACCTGCAGATGGAGCTCACGAAGATGAAGCTCCAGTACGAGCAGAAGCAGGCGGAACTCCATGAAACGAAGCTCAGCCAGGAGCGCCTCACGGACCGCATCGAGCGCCTCAAGGTCCACCTCGGCGAGCAGGGCGAGCAGCTCGAGACCGTCGCCTTCGAGATCAAGGACGTCGACTGGGAGCTCAAGGAGCTCAAGAAGGAGACCCAAGGCACGGAGGCGAACCTCCAGGATGCCCAGAAGGCCCTCTTCGCGAAGAAGAAGCGCGAGGCCCAGCTCGTGGAGGAACTGCGCGATCTTGACCCCATGATCCGCCGCCTGCAGAACGAGTACGCGCAGGTGAAGGCCGAGCAGGAGGCCGCCGAGAAGACGGCCCGCGGCTACACGCGCGCCGTGGACGGTGTCCTCCAGGCCCGCGACCACGGGCAGCTCCGCGGCATCTGCGGCACCATCGCTGAGCTTGCGAGCGTCGACGACAAGTACGCCGTCGCCATGGAGATCGCGGCCGGCGGCCGCATGCAGGCCATCGTGACGGAGACCGACGAGGACGCGGCCCGCGCCATCGAGTTCCTGAAGGCGAACCGCCTTGGTCGTGCCACCTTCCTCCCCCTCACCAAGATGGTTCCCGGCCGGCCCGCGGGCCGTCCCCTCATGGCCGTCCGCGACCCGGACGCCGAGGGCTTCGCCGTGGACCTCATCCGCTTCGACGACAAGTACCGGGCCGCCTTCTGGTACGTGTTCCGCGACACCGTCATCGTGCGCAGCATGACGGGCGCCCGCCGCCTCATGGGTGGCGTCCGCCTCGTGACGCTCGACGGCGACATCATCGACGCGGGCGGCGCCATGACTGGTGGTAACGACGCGACCACGGAGCGCGCGAAGGTCAAGTTCGGCGGCGGCGCCTCCTCTGGCGACCTCGACCAGATCAGCGCCCGCCTCCGCGCCACCGTCGAGCACCAGTCCGCCCTCTCGGCGGAGCTCATGACGCTCCGTGGGGAAATCCAGGAGATCGAGAGCAAGCTGCGCGAAGGCAACTTCAGCGCCTCCAGCAAGTCCACCCGCATCGCGGACCTCGACAAGCGCCGCCGCGAGTTCGAGGCAAAGCACCAGGCCCTCCAGGAGGAGGTTGCCCGGGCGAAGCGCGAGATGGCCGACTGCGAGCAGGGCCTCGCGGACGCGGGCATGAAGCGCTCCGAGATTGAGGAGACCCTCGCCCGGATCGAGCGCGAGCGCGAGGAGAAGTCGAAGCTCCTCCTCAAGTCCACCGCGAAGGAGCTTGCCGCCGAGCACGAGTCCCTCGCCGACCGCGTGGGCAAGCTCCGCGAGAAGCTCCGTGACCTCGAGAGCCGCCTCACCACGAGCGAGCACAGCCTCAGCCTCGTCGTGGAGCGCCTCCAGGAGATCGAGGCCAAGATCAAGAAGGTGGACGAGACCCGCGAAGGCCACGAGAAGGCCATGGCGGAGGCCGAGAAGGTCGTCGAGACCAACGAGAAGGAGCTCACGATCCTCCTCGAGGTGGAGAGCAAGCAGAACGCGCAGCTTCGCGCCCTCAGCGAGGCCCGCGACGCCGCCTTCAAGGAGAAGACCACGGTCGGCACCGAGATCGGCAAGGTGCAGGACCGCTTCGACGTCCTCGGCGACCGCATCGCCGTCACCAAGGGTAAGGTCCCCCTCCTCGAGCAGAGCCTCGCGGAGGCCGCCTTCGAGCTCTCCCAGTACCAGGTGGAGCTCCCCGTCACCATCCCCGAGACCATCGAGAGCCTGCGCAACCGCGTCCGCTCCCTCGAGAACGAGATGGAGCGCCTCGGCGCCGTCAACATGCTCGCCCTCGACGAGTACGACCGCCAGTCCGCGCGCAAGAAGGACCTCGAGGGCGAAGTGGCCCGCCTGAAGGAGGAGCGCGAGCGCCTCCTCACGCTCGTGGGCGAGCTCGCCGGGCGCAAGAAGGAGGGCTTCTTCAAGGTCTTCCACGAGATCAACAAGAACTTCCAGGAGGTCTTCGCGCGCCTCAGCGACGGCGGCAAGGCCGAGCTCATGCTCGAGCATCCCGAGGACCCCTTCGCGGGCGGCCTCCTCATGCGCTCCCAGCCCAAGGGCAAGAAGATCACGCGCCTCGAGGCCCTCTCGGGCGGCGAGAAGTCCCTGACGTCCATGGCGTTCATCTTCGCCATCCAGGAGTACGACCCCTCGCCCTTCTACTACCTCGACGAGGTGGACCAGAATCTCGACGGCATCAACTCGGAACTCCTCGCCCGCATGGTGAAGGAGAACAGCCGCCACAACCAGGTGATCATGGTGAGCCTCCGCAAGGTCACTCTCAAGGAGGCCGAGCACGTGTACGGCGTCACCATGATGGACTCCGGCATCAGCGAGGTGGTGGGCGAGGTCCGCCTCTCCGAGATCACGGAGGAGCCTCCCCGCGCTCCGGAGGTGCCCGCATGATCGAGTACATGGTCGTGCTGTGGGCGCTCCCGCGCCGCCGCCGCGTCCGCCGCAAGGCGCTCCCCTACAAGAAGCAGCCCGTGCAGGTGGTGAAGTAACCCGTGGCGACCGCTGACCTCACCGAGCAGCAGGTGGTGAACCACCTTCTCTTCCACAAAGCGATCCTGCAGGAGGAGGATACCACCGACCGCATCAACGGGTACCTCAAGATCGTGAAGGAGCGCGGAGAGGGCGCCCACGTCAACATCGAGGACCCCTTCGACAAGTCCATCGCGCTCGCCTTCGAGCTCGTCCTCGAGCGCCACCTCGACCCGTGGAACATCGACCTCGTGCAGTTCGCCACCCTGTACGCGAACCGCCTCAAGTCCGAGAAGGACGTGGACCTCATCACCGCGGGCCGCCTCATGCTCATGGCCTGGACCATCCTCAAGCTCCAGAC
>Ga0247718_1000338_pt1 | contig 12812 bp, 11 predicted proteins | sample 21E_DmetaG_FD_189045 | JGI IMG/M metagenome (GOLD analysis project Ga0247718, IMG submission 189045) | Soil microbial communities from hillslope of Landscape Evolution Observatory, University of Arizona, Oracle, AZ, United States - 2-1-E_D | ecosystem: Engineered > Artificial ecosystem >...
GGTGGGGGCGAACGGGGGTGAGGGCCTACGCCAGATTCACCCAGACGCTCTTGACCTGCGTGTACAGGTCCAGCGCGTACTTCCCCAGCTCCCGCCCGTACCCGGACTGCTTGTAGCCGCCGAAGGGGGAGCCGGTGTCGAGCGCGTGGTACATGTTGATCCACACCGTCCCCGCGCGCAGGGCGTGCGCGGCGCGATGGGCTTTGCCGACGTCCCGGGTCCAGACGGCCGCCGCCAGGCCGTACTCCGTGCGGTTGCCGATCTCCAGCGCCTCGTCCAGGTCGGCGAAGGTGGTGACGGCCAGCACCGGCCCGAAGATCTCCTCCCGCGCGATGGTCATCTCCGGCTGCACACGGTCGAAGATGGTGGGGTTCAGGAAGAATCCCCGCCCTCCGTTTACCTCCGGCCGGTCACCGCCCAGCACCAGCTCGGCCCCCTCGCTCCGCCCCTTCTCGATGTAGCCCATCACCCGCTCCAGCTGCTCCCGCGACACCAGCGGCCCCATGCGCGTCTTGGAATCCATCGGGTCGCCGGGGGTCATCCCGCGGGCGCGCGCCACCAGCTTCTCCACGAACTCGTCGCGGACCTTCTCCTCCACCAGAAGGCGCGACCCCGCGGTGCAGGCCTGGCCGGTGTTGTAGAAGATCGCCATGGTCGCCCCCTTCACGGCGGCGTCCAGGTCCGCGTCGGCCAGCACGATGTTCGGGCTCTTCCCCCCTAGCTCCAGCGACACCCGCTTCAGCGTGGCCGCCGCCTCGCGCTGGATGATCTTTCCCACCTCCGTGGAGCCGGTGAAGGCGATCTTGTCCACCCCCGGGTGCCGCACCAGCGCGGCGCCCGCCGTCTCCCCGAACCCCGTCACGACGTTGAGGACCCCCGGCGGGAGCCCCACCTCGTCCGCGATCTCCCCGAGCACCAGCGCGGTGAGCGGGGTCTGCTCCGCCGGCTTCAGCACCACCGTGTTCCCGCACGCCAGGGCAGGGGCCACCTTCCAGGCCGCCATCTGGAAGGGGTAGTTCCAGGGGATGATCTGCCCGCAGACGCCGATGGGCTCCCGGCGCGTGTAGTTCAGGTACGGGCCGGAGACGGGGACCACCTCCCCCTCGATCTTGTCCGCCCACCCGGCGTAGTAGCGGAAGCAGTCGATCGACTCCTTGATGTCGATCATCCGCGCCTCGCGCAGCGGCTTCCCGTTGTCCAGCGTCTCCAGGCGGGCGATCTCGTCCGCGCGCGCCTCGATGGCGTCGGCCATCCGGTAGAGGAGGCGTCCCCGCTCGCGCGCCGTCATCCGCGGCCACTTGCCGTTCTCGAACGCCTCGCGCGCCGCCGCCACGGCACGGTCCACGTCCGCCTCCGCCCCCTCGGCCACGGTGGTGAGCACCTCGCCGGTGGCGGGGTTCACCGTCTCGAAGGTGCGCCCGGAGGCGGCGTCCTGCCACTCCCCGCCGATGTAGAGCCGCCCCGGGGCCACCCCGGTCTCAAGCTGCGTCGCCATTCCGTTCCTCTCGCCGGATGAAGAAGCGGGGGAGGGATCCGGCCCCCGCGCGCCCGAAGGCACGCGGGCGGCGGTCCCGCCCCCGTCGTTCCGCTGTTTCGCCTACTTGCCCGTGAACTGCGCCGGCCGCTTCTCCACGTAGGCGGTGAGCCCCTCCTTGGCGTCCGCCGAGTTGAAGAGGAGGGCCTGCAGCTCCCGCTCCAGCGCCAGCCCCTGCTCCAGCGGGAGCTCGGCGCCGCTCTGGCACGAGCGCTTGATGTTCCCCACCGCGAAGGTGGCCTTCCCCGGGCGGGTGAACTGGCGCGCGTACTCCAGCACCTGCTCCAGGAAGGCGTCGCGCGAGTCGGCGTCGACCACCCGGTTCACGATCCCCAGCTGCTGCGCCTCGTCGAAGTCGAAGTTGCGCCCCTCCACCATCAGCTCGATGGCCCTGGAAGTCCCCACCAGCTTGGTGAGCCGCTGGGTGCCGCCGGTGCCGGGGAGCACGCCCAGCGCCACCTCCGGGAGCCCCACCTTCCCGGCGCCGCGCCGCGCGATGCGCAGGTCCGCCGCCATGGCGATCTCCAGCCCGCCGCCCACCGTGTGCCCGTTGAGCGCGGCGATCACCAGCTTGGGGGTGTGCTCCAGGCGCAGGAGCGTCTCGTTGGCGTGGAGGCAGAAGTAGTACTTCCAGGTGGGGTCCGCCTTCTGGAGCATGTTGATGTTGGCGCCCGCGCAGAAGAACTTCTCCCCCTGCCCGGTGATGACGATCACGTCCACCGACGGGTCGAAGCGCGCCCGGAGGATGGCCTCGTCCAGGTGGCGCATCATCTCGTGCGTGTAGGTGTTGGCCGGCGGGTCGTCGAGCGTGAAGATGGCCACGCCGTCCCGGACCTCGTACTGCACGAGGGTGCGGGCGGCGGTCTCGGTCGGCGTCTCGGAAGTCACGGTTGCCATCGTCTCTCCGGTGGTTGGTGTGGTGCTCGGATCGGTCCTGCGCCTCAGAGCTCGCCCGCGGTGCGCCAGATGGAGGGCCGGTGCTCCCCGGGCACCGCCTCGCGCGCCCCCTCCGGGAGCTCGTAGCGCTCCTGGAGGAAGCCGCCCAGGAAGAGGCGGCTCATGTCCTCGGCCAGCCGCTCCACCGGGACGTCGCGCCCCGGGCGGTACCAGTGGTAGAGCCAGTTCATCATCCCGAACATCGAGAAGGTCGCCACGCGCAGGTCGATCCCGTTCCGCGGGGCCAGCTCCTCCAGGATCTCCGCCGCCCGCTCGTTGAGGCGCCGCTTGCGGGCGTTCACCTTCTCGCGGTACTCGCCGGTGAGCGAATCCGCCTCGTGCGAGAGCACCTTCATCTCCGCCATGTTTCCCACGAAGTAGCGGAGGTGGTTCTCGATGAGGAGGCGCAGCTTCCGGTTCGGGTCGTCCACTCCCTGCAGGAGATGGTCCAGCGTCTCCTCCAGCGTGCCGAAGGCGTGGTCCTGGATGAGGAAGAGGAGCTCCTCCTTGCTGTCGAAGTAGTAGTAGAGCCCCGAGAGACTCACGCGCGTAGCGCGCGCGATGTCCCGGATGCTCGCCTGGTGGTATCCCTTCTCCGCGAAGATGGCCGCTGCGGTACGGAGGATGCTCTCCAGCTTCTCGTCGTAAGCGCTGCGCATGCGTCCCGGTCCGGGGGAGAGCTCTCTATCGAACGTCCGATTCAACCTATGCCGCGGCCGGAAGGGGTGTCAAGATTCGGCACCACGCTTGACCTTTCGCTGCTCCGCGGGTAGGTTGACGCGGTCCCCCCGGCAGCCTCCGTCTCCCGAATCCCGGATGACGCGCACCTCTTCCCGCACCTCCCGGCTCCGCGCCCTCGCGCGAACGGCACTCTGCGCGCTGGCGCTGGCCGCCTGCGACGAGGGGCCGCTCGCGCCCGGAGCCCAGGTGCAGACCGCCGGGGGGCGGCTCTGGGCGGCGGTCCCCGCGCCGCGCGACCTCCCCGACGAGCGCACCTGGCTTCCGTACGTCGCCAGCCGGGGCGGGGCGGGGGAGGTGCGGCTCCGCGCCGTGCACGCCCGCCGCGACCTCGCGCGGCACCTGCGCCGCAAGGGCGACTTCCCGGGGGCGCTGCACGCGGAGGAAGAGGCGGTGCGCCTCGGCGCCGCGGCGGTGACGGTCGTTCCCCCGCGCGCGGCGGTGGCGCGGGCGCTGGGCGGGGTGGATGCCTGGCTCGACGACGCCGGGCGGGTGCTCCTCGCCGGGGACGTGCCCGAGCTGGCGGAGGCGGTCGACGGGGTGCGCGCGGACCGCGCGGCGGCGGCGGCGGCGCTGGCCGGGGGCGACACCCTCGCCGCCGTTCGCCACCTCTCCGCGGCGTCCGTCCGGGCGCGCCGCGAGGGACCCGCCGCGGTGGCGCTCCGCCTCTTCGAGCGGGCGGAGGCCGCGGTGCGCGGCTCGCAGCTCGCCCGCGCCGACTCGCTGCGCGCGGAGCGGCTCCTCCACCACGCGCGGGAAGCCATCCTCACCGGGGAGCCGGGGCGCGCCTTCCACCGCGCCGCCTACGCGCTCCAGCTCGCCGGAGCCGCTCGCTAGCACCCTCCCGACCGGTGTCTGTTCGGCGCGCGTCCGGTTGACAAGACCGGCGCGTGGCGGCTAGCTTTGCAGATTCCCGTAAAGTCCGCGACCGGTCCAGGCGGACCGGTCGCTCCTCGTTTTCCCCTGCCTCGGGAGCACGCTCTCTCCGATGTTCCAGAACCTGAAGGTCCGTGTAGCGCTCATCCTCGCGGTCATCCTGGTCGGTGTGGGGTTCCTGTACCGGAACTACCAGCGGCCGGGACCCGACGGCAAGCCCATGAGGCAGATCGTCACCCTGGGGCTCGACCTCCAGGGGGGGAGCCACCTGGCCCTGGAGATCGACGAGTCCAAGGTCGCGCTCGCACCCGAGCAGCGGAAGGACGCCATCGACCGCGCGCTGAAGGTGGTCCGCACCCGCGTGGACGAGCTGGGCGTGGCCGAGCCGGTGGTCCAGCAGGCGGGCAACGACCGCATCATCGTGGAGCTCGCCGGGATCCACGACGAGCAGCGCGCCAAGGCCGTGATCCAGAAGACGGCGTTCCTCACCTTCCAGAAGGTGCGCCCGGTCACGGACCTTCAGCCCGTCCTTCCCCGCCTGGACCGCGCCATCGCGCAGGCCACCGGCGCGAAGGCCGCTCCGGCGCCCGCGGCTCCGGCCGCGCAGTCCCCGGTGGGCGGGATCTTCCAGCCGGCGGGGGGAGCCCAGACCGACACGGCCTCGGGCGCGAAGCCCCTCTCCAGCAAGCTCGCCCCGGCCAGCGAGTCGGAGTTCGTGGTGGCGAAGAAGGACATCGCCGCGGTGGAGCGGTACCTGAAGCTCCCCGTCGTCCAGTCGCTCCTCCCGCGGGGGACGGAGCTCCGCTGGGGCTTCGAGGAGAAGGGGGAGGAGTTCCGCCGCCTCTACCTGCTGGAGTCGCGCGAGATGCTCACCGGCGAGCACCTGGAGCAGGCGCAGGCCCAGTCGGACCCGCAGACCATGCGGCCGGTGGTGGTGTTCGAGATGAACCGCCGCGGCGCCCGGCTCCTGCAGAAGGCCACCTCCGCGAACATCGGGAAGCAGATGGCCATCGTCCTCGACGAGAAGGTCTACAGCGCCCCCACCATCCAGTCGGAGATCTCGGACCGCGGGCAGATCGACCTGGGCGGCGCCTCGCTGGAGGAGGCGAGCGACCTCGCCCTCGTGCTGCGCGCGGGTGCCCTTCCGGCGCCGCTGCGGGTGGTGGAGGAGCGCACCGTCGGACCCTCGCTGGGCGCCGACTCCATCGAGAAGGGGCGCCTCGCCGGCATCATCGGCGTCTCCATGGTGGTGCTGATGATGATCGGCTACTACCGCCTCTCCGGGCTCTTCGCGGTGCTGGGGCTCTCGGTGTACGTCCTCCTGGTCCTGGCCGGGCTGGCGGCGCTGGACGCCACGCTGACCTTCCCGGGAATCGCGGGCCTCGTCCTCTCCATCGGCATGGCGGTGGACGCGAACGTGCTCATCTTCGAGCGGATCCGGGAGGAGCTTTCGGCGGGACGGTCGGCGCGGACGGCGGTGACCGAGGGGTTCCAGCACGCGCTCTCGGCCATCGTGGACTCGAACCTCACCACGCTCATCACCGCCATGATCCTCTACTACGCGGGGACGGGGCCGGTGAAGGGGTTCGCGGTCACCCTCTCCATCGGCCTCATCGCCTCGATGTTCACGGCCATCTTCGTCACGCGGACGCTGTTCATGCTCTACGTCGAGCGTCGGGCGGCTGCGCAGAGCCTTTCCATCTAACGCGTGCCTGAGGTCCGGAACATGAGAGTCTTCGAGAACGCGAGCTACCCCTTCCTGGACTGGCGGAAGCGCGCCTACGTCATCAGCGCGGTGCTGATCCTGGCCGGGATCGCCGCGATGGCGGTGAACTACGCCCGCATCGGCTCCTGGATGAACTACGGGGTCGACTTCACGGGCGGCACCATCGTCCAGCTCGACTTCGCCCGCCCCACCTCGGTGGAGGAGATCCGCGCCGCCGCCGCCCGCGCGGGGCACAGCGACTGGGAGATCACCCGCTTCGGCAACGCGGACGAGTTCGTGGTCCGCATGCCGTCGTTCGAGCAGGAGGCGGGGCAGGACGCGGGGAACCGCGTGGCGCAGGCGCTCTCGCAGAGCTACCAGCAGGGCGCGTACGACGTGGTGCGCACCGAGGCGGTGGGGCCCAAGGTGGGGAGCGAGCTGCAGCTCAAGGCGCTGTGGGCGATCCTCCTCTCCTTCGGCGCGACGCTGATCTACCTGGCGTTCCGCTTCGAGTGGCGCTTCGGCATGGCGGCGGTGATCGCCACCGCGCACGACATCCTGATCACGCTGGGCTTCCTGGCGGCCACGCGGACCGAGATCTCGCTGGGCACCGTGGCGGCGCTGCTCACCATCGTGGGCTACTCGCTGAACGACACCATCGTGGTGTTCGACCGCATCCGCGAGAACCTCCACAAGCCGCGCCGCGGGAGCCATCTCCAGCTCCTGAACACCTCCATCAACGAGACGCTCTCGCGGACGGTGCTCACGGGCGGCTCGACGCTGGCGACGCTGCTGGCGCTCTACATCTTCGGCGGGCCGGTGATCCGCGATTTCGCCCTGGTGCTGATCCTGGGGATCATCGTGGGGACCTTCTCCTCGATCTTCGTGGCGGCGCCCGCGCTCTTCGAGATCGAGCGCCGGTGGCCCCGCGCGCCGCAGCAGGGGACCGCGCGCCCCACCGCCTCCGCCCGCGCCGGCCGCGCGACGACGGCGGTCTGACGGTTCCGGGGTAGGTTCCCTGCGGGGGCCGCTTCCTTCGGGGGGCGGCCCCTCGCGCGTTCAGGCGGAGAATCCGGATGGGGAGAGAATGATCGACACGCACGCGCACCTGACGGACGAGCGGCTCCTCGGCGACGTGGAGGGGGTGGTCTCCCGTGCGGCGGAGGCGGGGGTGGACACCGTCGTAACCGTCGGCACCCGGGCGGAGGAGTGGCGGCGGGTGGTGGAGGTGGCGGCCCGCTTCCCCGGGGTGTACGCCTCGCTGGGGGTGCACCCGCACGCCGCGGAGGAGGCGACGGAGGAGAACCTGGCGCTCCTCCGGGAGCTCGTCGGCGAGCCGAAGGTGGTCGCCATCGGCGAGACGGGGCTCGACTACCACTACGACAACGCGCCCCGGCCGGCGCAGCGCGCCGCGTTCCTGCGGCACCTGGAGCTCTCGCGCCGGACGGGGCTCCCCGTGGTGGTGCACGCCCGGAGCGCGGACGACGACCTGCGCGACGTGCTGGCGGACGCCCGCGACGTGCGGGGCGTGCTCCACTGCTTCGCGGGGGGGCGGGCGCTCCTGGAGCGGGCGCTGGAGGTGGGGTGGTACGTCTCCTTCTCGGGGATGGTCACCTTCAAGAAATACGAGGGCGCCGATCGGGTGCGGGAGGTCCCCGCGGACCGGATCCTGGTGGAGACGGACTCCCCGTACCTGGCGCCGGTGCCGTACCGGGGGAAGACCAACGAGCCCGCGTTCGTGGTGCACGTCGCGGCGAAGGTCGCGGAGATCCGCGGCGAGGACCCGGAGGAGACGGCGGAGGTGCTGGTGCGGAACGCGCGGGCCTTCTACGCGCTCGACGGCGCCGCCTCCGCGGGTTGACGCGCGCGGCGCGTGGGGGGTAGAATTGCCCGCCCCAGCCACGGAGTGCCGATGCCGCGACGGATTCACATCCTCCCCGAGAGACTCGCCAACCAGATCGCCGCCGGGGAGGTGGTGGAGCGTCCCGCGTCGGTGGTCAAGGAGCTGGTGGAGAACGCCCTCGACGCGGGGGCGAGCCGCATCGAGGTCTCGCTCCGCAACGGCGGGAAGACGGAGATCCGGGTGGCGGACGACGGGTGCGGGATGGGGCGCGACGACGCCCTCCTCTCGCTCGACCGCCACGCCACCAGCAAGATCCGCGACGCCGCCGACCTGGAGAAGATCCGCACCCTGGGCTTCCGTGGCGAGGCGCTCCCCTCCATCGCCTCGGTGTCGCGGCTGGTGCTGGAGACCGCCGAGCGCGACGGCGACGGCACCCGCGTGGTGGTGAGCGGCGGCCTCACCCAGGCGGTCGAGGGGTGCGCGCGCCGCCGCGGCACCACCCTCTCCGTGCGCTCCCTCTTCTTCAACGTCCCCGCACGGGCCAAGTTCCTCCGCACCGCCGCGGCCGAGAGCCGGGCGGTGAGCGAGGTGGTCACGGTGCTGGCGCTCGCCCACCCGGGGGTCGCCTTCTTCCTGGAATCGAATGACCGCGAAGTCCTGTCCCTCCCCGCGGCGGCGACACTCGCGGCGCGCGTCGGCGCCATCTGGGGCCCCGACATGGCGGGGGAGCTGATCGCGCTGGCCCACCGGGAGGAGGGGCGCGCCCTCACCGGGCTCGTCCAGCGTCCGCACGCCGCCACCCCGGGCGGGCGCCGCGCCTACCTCTTCGTCAACGGGCGCCCCTTCACCGAGCGCCTCCTGGTGCGCGCCGCGGACCGCGGCTACCGCACCACCATCCCCGAGGGGGTGCATCCCTCGCTCTTCCTCTTCCTGGAGGTCCCGGAGGGGGAGGTGGACGTCAACGTCCACCCCGCCAAGGCCGAGGTGCGCTTCCGCGACCGGCAGGCGGTGGAGCGGATGGTGGAGGAGGGGGTGCGGGCGGCGCTCTCGGCGCTGGAGAGCACGCCGAGCATCGGGGCGCGGGCGCCCGGGCCGGAGGTGGTGTACGCGCCCTCCACCGCGCGGGAGCCGGCGGTGGTACGGGAGCCGCCGCGCGACGGGCGCCGGGATGCCGCCCCCGCGGCGCCGCAGATGACGCTCTTCGTCTCGGGCGGCGGGAACGGGGCGGGGGAGGGCGCGCCCGCCCCGCGCACGGAGGCGGAGGAGATCCGCGCCGCGCCCCCGGCCATGTGGCAGGTCCACAACACCTACATCCTGGCCGAGACGCGCACCGGGCTCATCCTGGTGGACCAGCACTCCGCGCACGAGCGGGTGCTCTACGAGGAGCTGGTGAGCGGGCTGGAGCGCGGCGAGCGCGCGAGCCAGCGGCTCCTCTTCCCCCTGACGCTGCGCCTCTCCCCGGCCGAATACGCGCTGGTGCAGGAGGTCTCGGGGATCCTCCACCGCGCGGGGTTCGAGATCGAGCCGTTCGGCGGGCGCGCGGTGATCGTCCACGGGGTGCCGAACCCGCACCCGCACTTCGACGCGGAGCGGTGCCTGCGGGAGATGATCTCGGAGCTGACGGAGGGGTCGGAGCTGGTGAACGCGGCGCGGAGCCAGGGGCAGCGGATCGCGCTCTCGTTCGCGTGCAAGGGGGCCATCAAGGCGGGGCAGAAGCTCTCGCAGGAGGAGATGCGGGAGCTCTTCGACCGCCTCTGGGCCACGGAGCTCCCCTACCACGACATCCACGGGCGGCCGACCGTGGTGCAGCTCTCGCTGGCGGAGCTGCACCGGCGCTTCGGGCGGGGAAGTGTGTAGCGGAGTGGTTGTCGGGCTCCTGCGTTGGGGCCGCGGGCCCTCACCCCCCGGCCCCCTCTCCCAACTTTGGGAGAGGGGGAGAACAGCTCCTGCATCAACCCTCTCCCGGCATTGGGAGAGGGTTGCGAGCCCCAGCGAGCCGGGTGAGGGCCCGCGGGGGCCGGCGTGAGCACCGCCGAAGCGCTCGCCCTCGTAGGCCCCACCGCGTCCGGCAAGACGGCGCTCTCGATAGAGGTGGCGCGGCGGCTGGACGCGGAGATCATCTCCATGGACTCGCGGTCGGTGTACCGCGGGATGGAGGTGGGGACCGCGAAGCCCACTCCGGAGGAGCGCGCGGGGATTCCCCACCACGGGATCGACCTGGTGGAGCCGTCGGAGCGGTTCAGCGCGGGAGAGTTCGGACGGTACGCGCGGGAGAAGATCGCGGAGATCCGGGAGCGCGGGCGCGTGCCGATGCTGGTGGGGGGGACGGGTTTCTTCCTCCGGTCGCTGACGCACCCTATCTTCCGCGAGCCGGAGATGGACCCCGAGGCGCGCGAGCGCCTGCACGCGGAGCTGGCTCCGCTCGACGACGCGGCGCTCCTGGCACGGCTGCGTGAGGCGGACGCCGAGGCGGCGGAGCGTCTCTCGGCGTGGGGGGGACGGCAGCGGATCCTGCGGGCGCTGGAAGTCCCGCTCCTCACCGGGCATACGCTCTCCTGGTGGCACCGGAACTCGCCCCCGGAGGCCCCGCCCGTGGCGGTCCTCCCCTTCGTGCTGCAGGTGCCGCGGGAGCTGCTCCTGGCCCGCGTGGACGCGCGCGTGGAGGACATGGTGCGCGCGGGGCTCCTGGAAGAGGTGCGGGGGCTGGTGGAGCGGTACGGCGAGGGTGCGCCGGGGCTCAACGCCCACGGCTACGCCGAGTTGATCCCATTCTTGCGGGGGGAGCGGTCGCTGGAGGAGGCGCTGGAGCTGGTGCGCCGCAACACCCGCGCGTACACCAAGCGGCAGCTCACCTGGTTCCGGCACCAGCTCCCCGAGGGCGCGGTGTGGCTCGACGCCACGCTCCCGCGCGGGGAGCTGGCGGACGAGGTCGAGAAGCGGTGGAGGGAGTCCCCGGTATGAAGATCGGCATCACCTGCTACCCGACGTACGGCGGGTCCGGCGCCATCGCGACGGAGCTCGGGATCGAGCTCGCGCGGCGTGGACACGAGATCCACTTCGTCTCGTACGCGCACCCGTTCCGGCTGCCGCGCTTCGTGGAGCGCGTCTTCTTCCACGAGGTGGAGACGGCGCCGTACCCCCTCTTCGAGTACTCGCCCTACCCGCTCACGCTGGCGGTGGCGATGCACGAGGTGGCCATCCGCGAGGGGCTGGACCTCCTCCACGTGCACTACGCCATCCCGCACGCCACCTCGGCGTGGATCGCCAAGGAGATGCTCGGCGACGGGCACCCGCTCAAGATCGTCACCACCCTGCACGGCACCGACATCACCCTGGTGGGGCAGGAGCGGTCGTTCTGGCCCATCACCCGCTTCTCGATCGCGAGGTCGGACGGGATCACGGCGGTGTCGGAGTTCCTGCGGCAGGAGACGGTGGACAACTTCCAGATCTCCCCCTCGTCCATTGAGGTGGTCCCCAACTTCGTGGACCTCTCCCTCTACGGGCGCGACCTGTACCCCTGCCACAAGGAGGCGCTCGCCGGGGGGGACCGGCTGGTCCTGCACATCTCCAACTTCCGCCCCGTGAAGCGCGTGCGCGACGTGGTGCGCGTCTTCGAGCGGCTGAACCGGGAGGTCCCCTCGCGGCTCGTCTTCGTCGGGGACGGGCCGGAGCGCCCCGGTGCCGTGGAGGAGGCGGAGAGCCTGGGCATCGCGGACCGGGTGCGCTTCCTCGGCAAGCTCGATTCCGTGGCCGAGCTGCTGGGGTGCGCGGACCTCCTCCTCCTCCCCTCCGAGTCCGAGTCGTTCGGGCTGGTGGCGCTGGAGGCCATGGCGGCGGGCGTGCCGGTGGTCGCCAGCGCGGTCGGCGGCCTCCCCGAGGTGGTTGTGGAGGGGGAGACCGGCTTCCTGCGTCCCGTGGGGGCGGTGGAGGAGATGGCGGAGGCGGCGGTCTCCATCCTCCGCGACCCGGCGCGCTGGGAGGAGTTCAGCCGGGCGGCCCGGGCCGTGGCGGCCGACCGCTTCGCGGCGGAGGTGATCGTCCCGCAGTACGAGCGCTACTACGAGCGTATCCTCTCCGGAGGCGCGGCAGACGCCCCGGCGCTCGCGGCGGGAGGGGAGCGATGAGCCTCCCGGCCGAGGTGCACGCCCTGATCGCCGCGGCGCTCGCGGAGGACGTGGGCCCCGGCGACGTGACCACGCTCTGGACGGTTCCGCCGGACCGGCGCGGAGAGGCCCGCATCGTGGCGAAGGCGCCGGGGGTGATCGCGGGGATGCCGGTGGCGCTCGCGGTGATGGCCGCGGTGGACGCCTCGCTGGAGGTGGAGGTGCTCGCGCGCGACGGCGACGCGGTGCGGCCCGGAGACGAGGTGCTGCGCGTGGGGGGGGCGGCGGCTTCCATCCTCACCGCGGAGCGGACGGCGCTCAACTTCCTCCAGCGCCTCTCGGGCGTCGCTACGGTGACGCGGAGCTACGTGGACGCGGTGGCGGGGACGGGGACGCGGATCCTGGACACCCGCAAGACCACGCCGGGGATGCGCTGGCTGGAAAAGGAGGCGGTGCGTGCCGGGGGCGGGGTGAACCACCGTTTCGGCCTGCACGACATGGTGCTCATCAAGGAGAACCACGTCGCCGCCGCGGGGGGGATCACCGCCGCGGTGGAGGCGGTCCGGGCGCGGAACGAGCGCGGGCTCCGCGTGGAGGTGGAGACGACCACCCCCGAGGAGGTGGAGGAGGCGCTCGCCGTGGGGGTGGACCGGATCATGTTCGACAACATGCCGGTCCCGCGGATGGCGCGGATGGTGGAGCGCGTCCGCGCCGGGGGAGAGCGCCGCCCGGAGACGGAGGCGTCCGGGGGGATCACCCTGGAGACGATCCGTGCGGTAGCGGAGACGGGGGTGGACTTCATCTCGGTGGGGGCGCTCACGCACTCCGCCCCGGCGCTCGACCTCTCCCTGCTGCTCCGCTCCGCGTGACGGAGCGGAGCGCCGAGCGCTGGGAGGGGCGCACCGCGCGGGAGCTCGCCACGCGGTGGAGCGTTCCCGCGGTGCACCTCTTCGAGCGGGTGGGCTCCACCAACGACGTGGCCCGCGCCCTCGCGGAAGCCGGTGCCCCCGCGGGCACCACGGTCATCGCCGAGGAGCAGGTGGCCGGGCGCGGGCCACGTCGTTGGTGGAGCCCACC
>Ga0247718_1000339_pt1 | contig 12807 bp, 12 predicted proteins | sample 21E_DmetaG_FD_189045 | JGI IMG/M metagenome (GOLD analysis project Ga0247718, IMG submission 189045) | Soil microbial communities from hillslope of Landscape Evolution Observatory, University of Arizona, Oracle, AZ, United States - 2-1-E_D | ecosystem: Engineered > Artificial ecosystem >...
GCGCCGCCCCCTGCAAGGACCGCCCCTCGTGTGCCTCGTGGACGCTCACCTCGCACCTGCGCCTGGCGCGCGCCCCATCCTCGAAGCGGCGTCCCTCTCCTTCCCCGCAGGGTTCCACGCGCTCCTCGGGGAGAACGGCAGCGGTAAGACGACGGTGCTCCGCGCCCTCGCAGGCCTCCTTCCTCCGACACGCGGCACCATCGAGACGGCCGGCATCGCCGTCTCCGAGGGCCCCGCGGCCCTCGCGCCCCACGTGGGCTACCTTCCCCAAGGGGCCGAGGACTTCCTCACCGAGCCCACCGTGCGAGAAGAGGTGGCCTTGACGCCGCGCCTGTTGGGGCTGCCCACCCCGGACGCCGCCTTCTTCGAGCGCTTCGGCCTCACGCCCTTCCTCGACCGCCACCCGCTCTCCCTCAGCGGCGGGGAGCGGCAGCGCGTCGCGCTCGCCGCGGCTCTCGCGCACGACCCCGCCGTCGTCCTGCTTGATGAGCCCACCCTCCACCTCGACGCCGCGGGGCGCCACGCCCTCGCGGAGCTCCTTCAGGGACTTGCCCGCAAGGGCTGTCTCGTGCTCGCGGCGACCCACGACACGACCTTCGCGGCCCTCGCCGACCAGGTCCACGGGCTCCATGGCGGCGCGCTCCGCACCGAACCCCTCCTCCTGGCGGTGGCGCCGTGAGGCTCCACCCCGGAAGCAAGGCCCTCCTCCTCGCCGGGTTCCTGGCGGTTACGCTCCTCCTTCCGTTGCCCGCGCTTCTCGCGGTGGCCGCCGCCGCGGCGGGGTTTGCAGCCTTCCGGGGCGGCGCCGGCACGCGCCGCATGCTTCTCTGGAGCGTGCCTTTCGCGGGCCTCAACCTGCTTCTCCTTGGCCTCGTGTGGCCGGGCACCCACGTGCTCGCGAGCGCAGGCCCCTTCCGGATCACTCACGAAGGCCTGCTTGAGGGCGCCGCCGTCACCTGCCGCGTGCTCCTCGCGCTCCTCGCCGCCCTCGCGTACCAGGCCACGACGCCGCCCCGGGACGTTCTCGCGGCGCTGCGGCGCTTCCCCCGGCTCGCGCTCGTGTGGGCGAGCACGCTCCGCTTCCTCCCCCACGTGCAAAATGACCTCCGCACCCTCGTGGACACGCAGCGCCTGCGCGGCCGCGCCATCCCCACGGGGGCCCTTCGCGGAGCGGTTGCGGCCGCGCCCCTCGCGGCTCCGCTCGTGGTCCGCACCGTGCGGCGGGGCCACCTGTTCCAGGAGGCGCTGCAGGTGAGCGGCTACGATCCCAGGCAGGGCCGCACCCCGTACGAGCGGCTCCCCTGGACGGTTGCGGACACGCTGGTGGCGCTCGCTGCCGTGGCGCTCCCTGTCGTCCTCCTGTTGCGCCCGTGGGGGTGGTTGGCGTGACGCGCGCCGCGGGCCTTGGCCTCCTCGTCGCCTTCACCGCGCTCGCGGTGGTCGGGCGCATGGCCTTCCTGTGGGCGCCCAACGTCGCGCTCACCTACCTCGTGGTGTTCCTCGCGGGGGTCGGGTACGGCGTCCGCTTCGGGGCCCTCGTCGGGCTCCTCGCGATGCTCATCACGAACTTCCTGCTCACGGGCCTCCACCCCGTTCTCCTCGTGAACAGCCCCGCCATGGCGCTCCTCGGCGCCGCGGGGGGCCTCCTCGGCCGCGTCGTGAACTTCGGTCAACTCAAGGACGAGCCGCCCGTTTTCGCTGCGGGCCTTGCTGCCTTCACGGGCTTCACGGCCACCCTCCTGTTCAGCGTTGCGACGGACACGACCCAGTACCTCCTCTTCTCCTACCTTCCCACGGGCATCTGGGCCCCTGGCTACCTCGGCCTGCTCGTGGGGCAGGGCCTCCTGTTCAACGCCATCCCTGCCGTCGTGAACGCAGCCCTCTTCGCGGTGGGCGCCTACCCCGTGCTCCGGGCGCTGCGGCAGGCGGGGTACCTTCGCCAACGGACCCCGGCTTCAGCGGCGACGGGTTAGGGCCGCAACGACAACGGCCACGAAGGCCACGACGAAGGGGACGGGAACGTCGCGGGGCGACTCCACGAGCGCCGTTTGCGCCGCAGGGAGCGGGCTGCTGCGGTTCTGCGGAGCGGGCGCAGCCTCTGCGGCCGGCAAGTTAGGTAGGGGCGTTGCGGGGGGCTCCTCGCGTGGGGCCGCGGGAAGAACCTCAATGAGGAGGCTCGCCTGGCTCTCGAGCCCCCAGGGGTCGGTCGCTGTGGCGTTCACCAGGTGGACGCCTGGCGTCGTGAAGGTCTGCTCGAACACGGGGGCGGGGGAAATCGTGAGCGCCGAGCCGTTCACGGAGACCGCCTCCGCCGTGAAGCGGACCGGGTTCCCGGCCTCCACCTGGAGCGCGCTTGCCGTGAGGACGAGCGCGGGAGGCACGCGCGGCGGCGCCTGGGTGGCGGGCTCCGGTACCGGGACGGGCTTCGGTTCGACCGGCGGCTCCGACCCGGGCGCGGCTTCCGGAGTTCCCGCCGCTTGGGGCGCGGGTTGGGCGCGCACCACCACGCTCCAGGTGGCTTGCGCGCGGGCGCCGTCGGCGTCCACCGCCTCGACGCGAAGCGTGTAGGTCTTTGCTTCGCGCGGTTGCCAAAGGAGCGTGGCGCCTTCACCGAGCAGGGCGTCGCCAAGGTGCCAGGTGATGCGGGGCTCGGGGCCGTCGGCATCCACCGCCGCTGCCCTGACCGTGACGGTCTCGTTCACCAGGGGAATCGCAGGGTCCGTCCCGACGACGCGGAGGGTGGGGAACGCGTTGGCCACGCGGAGGCGGAGCTCGCTCCGCGCCGTGGCGCCAAAGGGATCGGTGGCGACGGCGGCGACCTGGTGGTCCCCCAGGTGTTGGAACGTCCAGGTGAGGAGGGCGTCCGAGTCCACAGGGGCTCCGTCCACGAACCACTCGATCCGGAGCGGGTCCCCGTCAGGGTCCACGGCGGCGGCAGCTACGCTGATGGGGACCACGCGGTCCGCGGTGGCGGGCCCCGAGAGAGTGAGGCTCGGCGCCCGGTTCACGACACGCACCTCTGTGGTCGCGGAGGCCTCGGCGCCGTCCGTGGCGCGCACGGTGAGACGCGCGAGGTGGAGGCCCGGCGTGGCGTAGGCGTGCGTCGCGGTGGGCACGGGACTCCACTCGCGGACCGTGCCGTCACCGAACTCGAAACGGTACTCCAGCGCGCCCCCCGCGGGGTCGTGGGATCCCGAGGCGTCGAAGCGCACCTCCGTGCCGCGGTGCACAGACGCGACGGAAACGTTGAGAGCGGCAACGGGCGGTGGCGCCACCGTGACCCAGCCCCAAGCGACCCCGAGGCGGCCCGAGGTGTCCCAAGCGGTTGCACGGACGGGGTAACGGCCCTCCGCCGCGTAAGCGTGGTTCACGGCCGCGCCGAGGCCCGTGGTCCCGTCGCCGAAGTCCCAGGCCGCGTCCGCCACGGGCTGGCCGTTCCCAAGGACGGGACGGAGGGGGGCGGGGACGGCGACGTGGACTGTGATGGCCTCGCGGTCGAGCTTCGCGCTCGTGAATCCGGTGATGGGGAAGGCGATGCCAAGGAGCGGGAGGACGGCCTGGGTCGTGGGCCAAGTGTTCCCCGCGCTGCCGCTTTCGAGCCGGATGCCGCCGTCCGCAGCCTGGCGGCTCCACAAGTAGGAGAGGGGGTTCCCGCCGGGCTTTGTCCAGGTGGCGCTGCGGGGGTTCTCCCCGGCGGCGAGGATGCCGTGGAGCGCGTAGGCCGTTGCCTGCGGGTTGGGTTTCCCGCTGAACAGGAAGGCGCCGCTCTCATGCTGCTGCGTGCGGAGGTAGGCGAGCCCGGCCTGGATGGCGGCGTCGTCCGCGGGGACGTCCATCGCGCGGAGCGCGGCGACCGCGATGCCGGTGAGGTCGGTGCCGCTCGCGCCTCCCTTGAGGCCGCCGTTCGAGGGCCATCCCCCGTCCAGGTTCTGGTTCGCGACCACCATGGTCTTCGCGGCCTGCAGCTGGGTGTCGTCCACGGGGACGCCCGCGCTCCGGAGGCTCAGGATGGCCCACATGTCGTCGTTGACCCAGGTGACGTCGCCGAACTGGCCCTGGGCGAAACCGCCGCGGACCTTCGCGACGTAGTCCACCCCGTCGAAGTTGTGGGGGTCCTTGCCTGCGGCGACGATGGCGAGGATCGCCCCCTCCCAATCGATCGTTTTCGTGTAGGCCGCGCGGCCCGCGGCGAGCGCGTCGAGGGCCGAGGGCGCTTCAGGGCCTCTCCGCACGTTGGCCGGGTCCTCGCCGAGCGCGGCGACGGCCACTACGGCCTCCCACTGCGCCGCGGGAACCCAGCGACCGTCCGCGCGCTGGGTGGTCTTCAGGAAGTTGAGGATGCGCTCCACGGGGTGGTCCGCGGTTTCGGCGGCCACGGGGGGCGCCGGTGTGAGAAGAAGGGTGAGGAGCGTGCCCGCTGCAAGGAGCGCGACGAGGGGTCGGGAGGCTCCGCAGCGGGCCATGATGGTACCTCAGGGGAGGAGGTAGATGAGCCAGGTCTCGGTGGTGTAGGTGAAGCCGAGGGCGTCGCCGTCGGTGGCCTTGTAGTCGTCGATGCCATAAGGCGTGGCTTCACCGTCGAGGCTCATGCTCCAGTAGGTGTAGAGCGTGTAGGTGGGTTCAAGGGGGCCGCCGCAGGTGCCGTCGATGCAGGTGAGGAAGCGGCCGAAGGAGGACTCCTCGTACTGCCAAGAGTCAAGGCAGCCCTCGGCGACGGCGGTGGTGAGGACGACGCCGCCGTCGGCGCCGGCGGGGACCTGGAGATCGCAGGTCTTCGTGTAGGGGGCCTGGCCGTTCACGACGGCCTGGGTGCCGTCCACGGTGAGGGTGACGGTGACGAGGTTGCCCGCGCCGACGGCGGCGGGGATGGCGAGGAGGGCGGCAGCCGCGAGGGCGGCAACAAGCTTGGTGTTCATGGGTCAGTCTCCCAATTGGCGGGCGCGCTCCCGGGGGGCGGCGCACGCGACGAGTAGGCTGCAAGGCCGGACCCGCCATAAAGTTATCTTACGTCTTGTCAAGTTCACTTTACAACGCAGGAAAGTGACGTCCCGAGGCACGCGGGGCCGCCCAGGTGGCGAAGGTTTATGTCCGGCCCCAAACTACTCGCGCGCTATGCGCGAGGAGCTGCGGCGTGTCCTCGAAAAGCAGGGCTACGGCGTCGTGGGCAACCACACGGGCGTCAAGCTCTGCCACTGGACAAAAGAGGACCTGAAGAACGATCGCCACTGCTACAAGGGCGACTTCTACGGCATCGAGAGCCGCGGCTGCATGCAGATGACCCCCATCGTGGACTACTGCAACTTCACGTGCCTCTACTGCTGGCGCAGCCAGAGCTTCGACATCGACATCAACAAGCAGAGCGACTGGGACGACCCACAGCTCGTCCTCGACGGCGCCCTCGAGCAGCAGCGCCGCCTCCTCTCCGGGTACAAGGGTCACCCCACCGTGGAGCAGGAGAAGTGGATCGAGTCCCAGATGCCCAAGCACGTGGCCATCTCCCTCAACGGCGAGCCCACCTTCTACCCGCACCTCGGCGAGTTCATCCGCCTCTGCCACAAGCGCGGCATGACCACCTTCCTCGTCACGAACGGCTCCCGGCCGGACGTCCTCAAGAACCTCGACCCCCTCCCCACGCAGCTCTACATCAGCGTGGACGCCCCCAACGAGGAGGTCTTCAACAAGCTCTGCGTCCCCATCGGCGGCGGCGCCTGGGACAAGCTCGAGGAGACCATCGACCTCCTGCCCTCCCTCGACTGCCGCAAGGTGAGCCGCCACACCCTCGTGAAAGGGTGGAATATGGAGGAGGACAAGGGCCACATCGACCAGTACGCGAAGCTCGACGAGCGCATCGACACCCAGTTCGTCGAGTCCAAGGGCTACGTGTTCGTCGGGTACAGCCGCGAGCGCATGACCATCAACAATATGCCCTCCCACGAGGACGTGCTGGACTTCAGCCGCAAGCTCGGCGCGAAGATCGGGTATGAGCTTCAGAGCGACAAGCGCGACTCCCGCGTCGCCCTCCTCGTGAAGCCCGGCGTCAACCGCTTCCTCGACCTCGAAGCCTGGGAAGCCAAGTGGAAGACCGAAGACCACCCCCCGCTCACCCTCGCGAACGGCAAGGTCATCAAGGACAGCAGCTGGGAGATCGCCCGCCGCGCCGCCGGACGCGACGTGGGCAACAAGCCCGGCGTGGCCAAGGCTCACGCCTGCGGCTGCGGCCACCCCCACGAGGCCCACCTCGTGGACCCGAGCGTCGTCTCCGGCTCCGTGGACGCCACTCCCACGCCCGGCCCCGTGCTCAACGTCACCTTCGGCAACAAGCAGAAGGCGAACGGCGGCGGCGCCTGCTGCGGCGGCCACCTCTGAGGAACGCGGAGAGGCTGGCCGACCGGCTTCCGGCGACGGACACCGCCCCGACCCGGGCGCGCGACCGAGAAGCCGCGGCCGCTCCAGGAACCTCCTCGCGGCGCGCCTGCATTCCGGTCCATCGGCCAGAGCCTTTCATCCCACTGAAGGGCACAAAATCACGGCATGGCTCCGCGCCTCAGTTCCCTCAATACGCGGAAGGCGGCGCTGCTTGCAATCGTCTTCCTCCCCCTCGCTGCGACCGGTTACGCAATCTACCTGCTGTGGAACCGCTTCGTCACGCCCCTGGACCTCGCCCTCCTCGCCGGCATGTACGTGGCGACCGCCATGGGCATCGGCATCGGCTTCCACCGCATGCTGACCCACCGCGGCTTCGACGCCCCCGCCCCCGTGCGCGCCTTCTGGCTTATTCTAGGCTCCATGGCCGTCCAGGGGCCCATCATCGAGTGGGCTGCCACGCACCTCAAGCACCACGCGAAGGCCGACCAGGAAGGGGACCCGCACAGCCCCCTCGAAGGCTTCTGGCACGCCCACCTCGGGTGGCTCCTCCGGGACGGCGTGGTGACCTCGGGCGTGTACGCCAAACCCTTCTGGAACGATCCGGTCACGGTCTTCGTCCACCGCACTTTCTTCCTGTGGGCCACGCTCGGCTTCCTCCTCCCGGCGGGGCTCGGCTACGCCTTCGGCGGTGGCTGGCCCGGCTTCTGGGGCGGCCTCCTCTGGGGCGGCCTCGTCCGCGTCTTCCTCGTCCACCACGTCACGTGGAGCGTGAACAGTATCTGCCACAGCTTCGGGAAACGCCCCTGGCAGACCCGCGACCAGTCGCGCAACGAGTGGATCGTGGGCCTCCTCGCTCTCGGCGAGGGGTGGCACAACAACCACCACGCCTTCCCGAAAAGCGCCATCCACGGCTTCCGCTGGTGGCAGTTCGACCTCAACGCCTACGTCATCCTCGCCATGGAGAAGCTCCGCCTTGTCCGCGACGTCCAAAAGCCCACGCAAGAGCAGCTCCAGCGGCGGCACAAGCGGGATCACCCCTCGTCAAGCCCCACCCGCCGCGTCTCCTGAGCGCGGGCGCTGGTTGAGGGCGCACCCCGCTCGCTGGACGCCTCGGGGCGGCGCCTGCTGTGGCGGCCACCTCCGAGCCCCATCAGCCTTATCCTTCGTGAGGCAGTTGGGGACCCATGCGACCAAGCGCAGGGCTCGTCTTCCTGGTTCTCGTTGGCGGCGCAGCCCTCCTTGCCGTGGCCGGCCCCGCCCTCTTCGAGCCCGTGCCCTCCGCCACCGTGAGCGAGCCGAAGGGGGGCGTCCTCACGCTCCGCTCCTACTCGCCGTGGGGCCCTGTCGACGGTCAAGCCACGCCGCTCGTTCCTCAGGAGGTCGCTCCCGCGCTCGCGGCGGGGCACGTGCTCGTCCAGGTGGAGAGCACAACCGGGGCGCCGCGGGCCTATGCCCTTGCTGGGGGCGGCGCCACCTTCGCCCCGGAAGGGGTGCCAGACCCCGGGGAGCTCCTGCTCATCGCCGACGGGCAGAACGTGGCCGTCTCAGCGGCCCCTCCCGCCGGGTGCCTGGTGTACCTTATCCACAAGGAGGGGGGCTGGGCGGAGAAGAACCGGGCGGTCCTCGGACCCCGGCAGACGCTGTTCGCGCGCAGCGAACCCACACCAACGGCGCCGTCCTCCGCGTGCGGCAACGTGTATGCCGAGATCCACTGGGCGCCGCGCTGAGGCATCAGGCCTTCCCGTCCGCAAGCAGCCCCCGCAGCACCCGATGCAGCTGCGCCTGTGGGCCCCGCGTCGGGGACGCGCCGGCGGGTTCAGCCTCCCGGAGCACGCGCACGCCCTCGGGGCCGACTGCCAGGAGGCCCAAGGCGGCGGCGTCCCCCTCCGAGGCCAGGTGGAGGAGGTGCTCGGCTTCCCTCTCGGGGACGGCCGCGTACACCAGGGGCGCGAGGGCGAGGCGGTCGAGGCACTGCGTGAGGAGGGCGCCCCTTGCGCGGACCTTTGCTTCCACGATGCGGACGTCCTCGAGGTCGGGCGTGAAGGCCACGACGTCCAGCTCCACGCGGCGCCCGTTCGGGTCCGTGACGGAGGCCGCCGCGTGATACCCCCGCTCGCGCCAATGCGCGAGGAGGGGGCCGTAGAGACGCCACTCGCTCATGGGGGGAGTTGGGTGCCCGCGGGGAAAAAGCTGTCCCCGCGAGCCAATTGGTGAGACGGGAGAAGTTCCCGCGTAATCGTGGCGCCGCGAGTCCCGGAACAGAGAGGGTTGGACTCGCGGCGTTGGAGGCTATCGTTGCACCGGGACAGGGTGTTCCAGGCCCTGTCCGACCCATAGGAGGTGGACCTCTGTGGGTTGAGTCCTAAGAAGGCGGGAGCCAGGTTAACGATGTTCGTCCAAACCTTGGTATGAGCCCGGCATTTAGTCGGTCGCCTGCAGGAACTCCTGCAGCCGAAGGGCTGCCTGGGTCCCGGGTTTAGCAAACTGCAACCCCTCGGCGGCGACCGCTTCCGCCTCCTTGCGCTTCCCGAGGCGCGCGAGGGCCCGGGCCCGCTTCCAGGCAAGGTCCGCGCGGTGGTCGGCGTCCCCTGGCGCAAGGCGGGCCGCCGCCTGCTCGTACAGGGCGAGGGCCTCCTCGGGGTGGCCGGTGGTGAGCGCAAGGTCCCCCCGCTCGTCCAGGATGACCGTCCAGACGTCGGCGGGCACCTCCTTCTCGGGAAAGCGGGAGAGGATGTCGCGGTAGAGCGCGTGGTACCCGAGGTCCACCACCTCAATCTCGGTGAGATCCAGATTCCGGGTGAGGAGCGCCGCCGCCTTCTGGGGGTCCCCTGCCCGGAGGCGGTGGTCGATGGCCTCCAGGTGGCCCTGCACGGTGCCGAGGGCCTGGCAGTGGGTGGCGGCTGCGGCGTGCAGCTTCGCCTTGCCGCGCGCCGTCGCATACGCGAAGCCCTTGATGAGCTCGTGGAGGGCGAAGGCGTCCTCGCCGCGCCGCTGCACGAGAAGCCGCCGCTCCAGCGTGTAGAGGCGGAGGTCGATGGGCTCTCCTGGGAGGAGGGCCTGGAGGCCTTCGCGGGTGAAGCGCGAGTGCCACACGGAGGCGGCCTCGATGACGCGCCGCTCCTCCTCCGTGAGCGCGGCGTAGAAGGCGTCCCACAGGTAGGCCTGTGCGTCGGCGTCCGCGGGCGGGAGCGCGCCCTCGCCCCGCAGGAGCTTCGTCTCCGCGTACAGGTTGAGGAGGATGGGGTGGCCGTGGGTGCGGGCGTGCACCGTCGCGAGCGTGGGCTCGTCGAGGGTGAGGCCCTTGGTGGCGAGGAAGGCGCGGGCCTCATCGAGCGTGAAGCCCCCCACCATCACCACCTGGTGGGGCACCTGCGGCGGCAAGTACCGGGGCCGCTCGCGCGTCGTGAGGACGAGCCGCGCCGTCTTCAGGTCGCGCAGGAGGCCGTGGACGAGGGCAAGCACGTCGTCCTCCTTCACGGTGTGGTAATCGTCGAACACCACCATCGCGCGCTTGCGGTCGAGCGCAGCGGCGAGGCTCGCGAGAAGCGTGTCGGGGTCGCGCTGCCCCTCCGACCAGAGGCGCAGCGGCTCCGGTTCCCCGTGCTGGTCCGCGAAGGCGGCGGCGCGGTGGAAGACGCGCCCGAAGGTGTCGGTGGCGCGGAGCGTCTGCCACAGCACCGGCCCGGGGTGCGCGCGGGCGGCCGTGACGCCGAGGAACGTCTTCCCCACGCCGGCGACACCGAGGATCACAAGCACACGAGGCCCGGGCGAGACAACTGCAGCCTCCTCGTGAGCACGGGGAACGTAGTTGGGCGTCTCCGGCAGCTCGAAGTGCCACACCTGCTTGCGGGCCGCTCCCGCCGCGAGCGCGTCGCGGCCCCGGACGTGGACTTCGAGGCCGCCCGGACCGAAGCGGAGCTCGATGCCTTCGGCCGCAAGGTGGTAGCGCTTCACGTTCGCTTCCGCCCGCGCCCACTTCCCCACCACGAGCCCGAGCTTCTCGAGCTTCTTGAGGCGGCGCGACACCTCCGTCTCGTTGAGCCCCAGGGAGGAGGCGAGGAGGCGGCTGTGGCTCGGCTCGGGCACGAGCGCGAGCAGGATGCGCTGGTTCGTCTCGTTGGCGAGGACCTTCAGGAGGTCGTCGCTTTCTTCCATGCGGCGGGGAGCGGCCCCTTGGGCCTAATAGGTTTGGGGGTCCGTCACCCAATCAGCGCGAAGAGGCGAAGGGCGCGAAGGACCGCGAAGGGTACGGAAAAGTTCTCTAGGTTCTTCGCGTGCCTTCGCGTTGCCTCCGCTCCTTCGCGTGAACAGGGCCTCCCGGGCACCAACTCGACTTACAATCGATCCGCTGACCCCGGGAACCCCGCATCCAGCTCGCGCGCGGAGGCGTCCGCCATCCCCTCGCGGGCTTTCGCTCGCACCTCGACGCGGTTCTGGAAGGGGTCCAGGACCACGAAGCGGCGCCACCCGGGAAGCACCGCGGAGTCGAGGACGCGGGCGCGCTTTGCGGTGAACTGCTTGCGGTAGCCTTCCACGTCGTCCACGAGGATGACGGCGGAGGGCTTGTCGCGCACGGGCTCGAAGGGGTCCGTGACCTTGAGCGCGAGGGTCTTCCCCTCGTGCTGGAGCCAGATGCCCTTCTCGCCAGCGGGCTTCATGACCTCGCGGAAGCCGAAGAGGCGCCAGAAGATGCGGGCCTGGTCCTCTCCGCCCTTGGGGATGGGCACCACGGTGCCCTCGAGGATTTCGAGGCCGCGCATTACACCACAAGCCCCTGGGGAGGCTCGTTGCGGAAGACGCGCAGCACGTCCTCCACCACCTGGGTGCCGGCCTTGATCTGGGCCTCCTCGGTGGAGGCGCCGAGGTGGGGCGTGAGGTGGATCTGTGGAATCCCGTGGAGCGGGGAGTCCTTCAGGGGCTCGTTCTCGAAGACGTCGAGGGCGGCGCCCGCGATGGTGCCGGCCGTCACGGCCTCGGCGAGGGCCGCCTCGTCCACGACGCCGCCGCGCGCGATGTTGAGCACGTACCCGGTCTTCTTCATGCGGCTGAGGAACTCGCGGCCCACGAGCCCCTTCGTCTCGGGCGTGAGGGGGACGTGGACGCTCACGAAGTCCGCGCGGGGCGCGATGTCCATCACGTTCTCGACGCGGGCCACACCCATCTGGAGGGCCTTCTCGGCGGTCACGTAGGGGTCGTAGATGACGACGTGCATGTCGAGGGCCTTCGCGAGCTGCGTCACGCGGGCACCGATCTTGCCAAAGCCGATGAGCCCAAGGGTCTTGCCGCCAAGCTCGAAGCCCTGGAAGGCCTTCTTGTCCCACTTGCCCTCATGCATGCTCTTGTCGGCCTCGGGAATCTTGCGGGCAAGCGCCAGCATGTGGCCGAGGGTGAGCTCCGCGACGGCGTTCGTGCTCGCGGCGGGAGAGTTCACGACGCGGATGCCCCGGGCCTTCGCCGCCTCCACGTCGATGTTGTCCACGCCCACGCCCGCGCGGCCCACGACCTTCAGGCGCTTCGCGGCCTCGAGGACGGGCTTCGTGACCTTCGTCTCGGAGCGCACGAGGAGCGCATCGTACTCATGGATGACCTTGAGGAGGTCCTCGGGGGTGAGCTTCTTCACGTCGGCCTCGTGGCCGGCCTTGCGGAGGAGCTCCACGGCCTCCGGGGCGAGGGGATCGGTGACCAGGACGCGCATGCGGATCGCCGCCGGATCGGCCCGGATTGCTATATACCCCACCGCCTCGCCCCCTCAGGTGGACAAGGGGTGTTCGATAGCCCTCTTTAAGGGGCCCCCGGGGACCCTCGAAGCATGTCCGGCCTCCGCAGCCTCCTCGTGATGTCCATGGCCCGCGTCCTCATCCTCGCGGCCGCCATGCCCGCCTCCGCCGCGGGCGGCAGCCTCGTGGTGACCGCCGAGGCCCACTGCGGCGACTACGAGGCCGGCCTCACGGAGGACGGCGACGCCGCCCACCGCACTGGCGAGGCCTGCACGCAGCAGGCCGCGGCCCGCACGAGTGAGGGCCCCGGCGCGGCCGCCAACCTGAACCGGAGCCGGGAAAGCACCCGTTTCGAGGCCCCCGACGGAAGCCACACGGGAAGCTACGACACCGAGAGCGTGCGCCTGACCCTTGCGCCTTTCGGGCAGAAAGCCCTCGTGGTGGAGGGAGGCCGCGAGAAGGGCCACACCGACCTTCAGGAGGGAGGGCGCATCGAGTGGGAGGAGACCCGCGCCGCCGTCACCGCCGCGGGCGAGACGGTGCGCGTCATCGGGTTCGTCATCGAGAACGACCGCGGCGAACGCTGCGGCCTCGTTATTCAGGCGCCCGTGGACGGCGAGGACCATGGCGCGAACTCGCCCTCTCGCGAAGCCTGTCAGCTCCTCGGTTGACTGGAACTAAAAAAGAGCGGGGGCCGGGCCCCCGAGTTCCCCATCAGTGGAGG
>Ga0247718_1000340_pt1 | contig 12806 bp, 10 predicted proteins | sample 21E_DmetaG_FD_189045 | JGI IMG/M metagenome (GOLD analysis project Ga0247718, IMG submission 189045) | Soil microbial communities from hillslope of Landscape Evolution Observatory, University of Arizona, Oracle, AZ, United States - 2-1-E_D | ecosystem: Engineered > Artificial ecosystem >...
AGGCTACGGCATCAGTGGGGGCGGCATTTCAAAACCAAGCCGCGGTTGGAAGTACCGTGTCGCCGCCGCAAGCTCTCGAGCGCGCAGGGCTCGCTGCGCGGTCCGATCTGGCTACGCCCGCGTGGCAAGAGCTCTATTCGTCTCTTGAGCGCGAACAGGATGCTTTTCTTACCCATGAGAGCCAGTTTCGGAGCCCGGAGTACGCGTGGCCACGCGATGCCCTCCGCAATTGGAGCCGGCGGTGGGAGTATCCCGCCGTGTACCAATGGGCACGCGAGTGGCGAGCACGTTGGGACGAGCAGCGATTGCCGACGCTACTGGACGTGGGGAGCGGTGTCACGTTCTTCCCGTTCGCGCTCGCGAAGCTCGGCGCCGACGTCGTATGTACGGACGTGGATGGTGTGTGCGAGCGCGACTTGCGCGTGGCGGCGCCTCTTGTCGACGTGGAGCCAGGTAGCGTCACCGCCGTCACGACGGCCGAGTACGAGCTTCCATTCGAGGATAGTTCCGCCGATGCCGTGTGCTGCGTCAGTGTGCTCGAGCACGTAGCGGACAAGTCGCGTCTCCTCGCTGAGCTCGAGCGCGTCCTTCGTCCCGGTGCCCCGCTCTTCCTGACGCTCGACGTCGACCTGCGGGAGGAGGGGTGGGCGCTGGACGCCCCCAGCTTCGCCTCTCTCCGTCAGGAAATCCTTGGTCGCTTCGAGCTGCTGTATCCGGAGGTGACAATTCATCCGGCCGATGTTCTTGCAAGTGACACGGCACCCGGCGGGTACGGCTCGATGAGCGTTCCTGCAGCCGCTTGGTTCCACACGAAGCAGCGCATCCTCAAGCCGCTCGTTAGGCCGGTCCTCGACAAGCGACCGTACCGGTGGCCGCCCATGCATCTCGCCGTCGCAGCCTTTCCTGTCGCCCGTCGCCGCAACACCCGCCCCGTTGGCGCCGTCGGGCGAGAGACGACCCATGCTGGCGCGAACGAAGCTGGGTAGCATGACTGCCCGAAGGCTTCGAGGGCCCGAGTCGGTTGTGGACTTCACGGAGAAGGCGTACCGGAAGCTTCTCGCGTCGGCGACGGATCGGTACTCATTCGCGCGGTTCACGGAACACGCGACGGCGCCGGCGCCGTGTGCGATCTGGCGGCATGATGTCGATGTCTCGCCGCAACGAGCGCTCGCCCTCGCCCGGATGGAGAACGAGGCAGGCGTCCCCGCGACCTACTTCTTCCACCTTCATGGCGACTTTTACAACCTCCTCGAGACAGAGGTCGCGCGCGTCATCGATACGGTTCTCGAGCTGGGTCACTCGCTCGGACTGCACTTCGACCCGCACCACTACGCCGCTCGCGGTGCCGACCCGCTCGCGCATCTCGATTTCGAACGCCAGGTACTTGAGCGCCAGTTCGGTCAGCGGGTTGAAGCGTTCTCGATCCACAACCCTACTGTCACGGAGTGGGTCGACGGTCGCGACGAGATCGCCGGAATGGTCAACGCCGGCGGGTTGGGGATCGCGTCACGCTACACGTACTGCTCTGACTCGAACGGCCTCTGGCGCTATAGCCGGCTCCAGGACCTAATCGCCGACGCGCAGGTCGACCGCCTGCACGCGCTCACGCACCCAGAGTGGTGGACACCGGAGACGATGCCTCCGCGGGCCCGAATCGCACGGGCCGCGCACGGTCGCGCCGCCGCTGCAGAGCGCAGGTACGACGAGTTCCTCGCGCGGCACGGCAGGCCTAACGTCCGGCAGTGACGACCGCGCGCCCGATCCGCGTCCTTCACTGTCCGCACAACGTCCGGGGCAACCCGCAGGGCCTTGCGGCGGCGGAGCGCGAGGTCGGGTTGGCCAGCCACTGCGTCGCCTATCGTGAGCATCCGGGGTTTCCCGCCGACGAGGTGCTGCTGTCGCCGGCGGACCGATGGTGGGTGAGAGAGAGGAAGCGGCTGTCACTCCTGCGCCGCGCGTTGCGCGACTATGACGTTGTTCACTTCAACATGGGGCAGACGATGTTCCCGCCGCTGCCAGCGCCCGGGGCGGCGGAGCCGGAGGCACATCCGGTGGCGCGGGCGCTTCATCGGAGGTACGCGTCGCTTCTCAACATGAGCGACCTTCCGCTGCTACGGCGGGCGAACAAGGCGATCGTCGCAACATTTGTGGGCGACGACGTGCGGCGGGGGTGGTCGTGGGGGAAGCCGGGATCACCCTTCGAGGTAGACCTTGTCGCCGAAGGCGGGTTCTATGTTCCTGGGTGGGATGAAGGTCGTGAACGGGTCGCGGCACGTTTCGCGCAGTTCAGTGACCGTCTGTTTTATGCGTCGCCAGATCTCGCGCTCGACCTCCCCGAGTGGGCTGAGTTTCTACCTATCGGAAGTGTCGACCTACAGTCGTGGCGGCCCGTCCGCGCGAGTACCGATGCGTTGACTCCTCTTCGCGTCGTGCACGCGCCGTCCGTGAGTTGGGCCAAGGGGACTCGGTACATCGTCGCCGCCGTCGACGCCTTGCGTGCGGACGGCGTTGACCTCGATTTTCGACTAATCGAGGGCCTGAGCTATGCGGAGGCGAGGAGGGCGTACGAGCGTGCGGACGTGGTGATCGACCAGGTCCTTGTCGGGTGGTACGGGGGCTTGTCCATCGAGGCGATGGCACTCGGGAAGCCGGTCGTGTGTTACATTCGCGACAGCACTTTGCGCTACGTGCCGCAGGGGCTCGTCGACGACCTCCCGATTATCCGAGCGAGCCGCGAATCGATCGGAGATGCCCTACGGCACGTCGCTTCGTTGCCGCGAGAGCGGCTCGCCGAGATCGGCGCTGCGAGCCGCCGTTACGTCGAGCGTTGGCACGATCCGCGCCGGATCGCGCTATTGCTGCGGGACCACTACGAGGAGATTCTCGCCGCCCAGCGACGTTGATCACGTCACCGCACCGACGACTGAATCGTCGAGGACTCATGCTCGGCCGCGAGAATAGCCATCACGAGGACATCGGCGTACGAGCCGTCGACGAAGGCCGCATCCCGAAGGTTGCCTTCCTCAACGAAGCCGAGCCTGCGATAGAGGTTCACCGCCCGGGTGTTGGTCGCGAAGACGTGCAGGAAGATGCGGTGCAGGTTTAGGTCACAGAATCCATGGCGGAGCAGAAGGGCAGCGGCGTCGCCGCCTAAGCCGCGCCCGCGCTTCGTCGGCGCGCCGATCCTGATTTGTAGCTCGGCGCTGCGTGCTCGGGAGTCGATGCTGTGGAGTTGGCACGTCCCGACAAGTTCATCGTTCTCGAGCGTCCTGATCCCGAAGAGCACGACGTTCGGCGCGCGCCGGATCGCGTCGAACCAATCCGCGTGGTTAGCGTAGTGCACTGGTCGGTATGGCGCACTCAGCAGTACATCTCGTCGCTCGTTGATCCACCCGAAGAGGATCTCCGAGTCGCCGTCGCGCAGCGGCGCGAGCATCGTCCGGTCGCCTCTCAACATGTCGGCGCAGACGGTCGCACTTCAGCGAGTATTGCTCCGATGGCGACAGTCGCGATCCACCAGCCGAACTTCCTGCCCTGGTTGGGGTACTTCGACAAGATCATACGGTCGGACGTATTCGTGCTACTGGATGACGTGCAGCAGCAGAAATCCGGTGGCAGCTGGACGAACCGCGTCCGGATGATAGTCGGTGGTCAGCCGGGGTGGGTCACGGTACCGATCCGCCGGCCGGCGCAGCGGACGCAAGCGATCCGCGACGTCGAGATCGATACGACGAGGGAGTGGAGGAAGAAGATGGCGCGAACGATTGAGCAAAGCTACGCGGGTGCGCCTGCGTTCGCGGATGTGTGGCCGCTCGTGTCAGAGTTGCTCCACACGGACGAGCGCTTCCTTGCGTCCTACAACCGCAGGAACCTCCACGCGCTGAGCGACGTCCTCGGAATCACGAGCGAACGCATAGTCGCGAGCTCGTCTCTAGGTGTTGCGGGGCGCGGCACGAGTCTGCTTGTTGAGCTGACGCGGGCGGTCGGCGGCGACACCTACCTGAGCGGCGACGGAGCCGACGGATACCTCGATCCCGCCGCGTTCTCCGCGGCCGATATCGCTCTGGAGTACCAGCGGTTCGAGCACCCGACGTACCCACAACACATCGGCGGGTGGCACCCGGGGCTTTCGCTCGTTGACGCGCTCTTCAACGTCGGGATCGCCGGCGCCCGGCACCTGCTCGTCAATCCTCCGCGCGCGGTCGCGAGTGGCGCTTCGCCCGGAAGCTAGCCGCGCTGCCGGAACGGGAGCGCCAGGCGACCAGGAGCGGCAACCTCGCGCTCAGGGCGTCTGCGCACACGTAGCGATGGCGCAGCGGAGCGTCCGCGCGTGACCGAGACAGCTTCGGGAGCCGCACCGGAGTCCGCTTCGGGCGCAGACGGGCGTCCGTTCCTCCGGCTCGCGAAGCAGAGCCTCGCGTATGGATTCGCGGGCGCGGCGCTCCAGTTCGCAGGAATCGTGACCGTTCCAGTCTTCGCCCGTCGACTCGATCCCGTCGAGTACGGCGTGCTCGAACTCACGCTCGTCAGCTTCGCGCTCGCAGTCACGGTCGCGGATGCAGGCATCGCAACGGCGGCGCAGAGGAGCTTCTATGACTACGGCCCAACTGAGCGATTCGAGCGGGCACGTGTTGTAACGACGGCCCTCGCCACCACGGCGGTAGTCGCGGTGGCCGCGTCCGCGCTCGTCGTGTTGCTGCGCGAGCCAGCAGCAATGCTCCTCTACGGCCGCAGCGAGCACGCCGCCCTCGTCCTCGCTGCGATCGTGCTGCCGTTCGCGGCACTCGCACAGTACTTGCGCGCGATTCTGCGCGTCCACGAGAAGCCGCTGCACTACGTGGTCTCGTCTCTCATCGCTGCGGGAGCGTTCGCCGCAGTCGGCTCATGGCTCGTCTTGTCGACGGGTATCGGTGTCGCGGCGCCGCTGACGGCGCTCCTGGTCGCCAACGCGGGAGCGTGCCTGTATGCCGCTGTCGTTCTGCGCGGCGCTTTCGTTCTCGCGTTCGCTCCTCAGGAGCTACGTCGGATGCTCGCGTTCGGGACGCCGTTGGTTCCCGCAGCCGTGGCGCTGTGGTTCGTCTGGTTTCTCGATCGGATCATGCTCGAGAAACTCAGCGGACTTCGCGAAGTCGGCGAGTACGCGGTCGCGAATCGCATCGTTGCCGTTCTTCAGATCGGCGTGATCGGGTTCTCGCTTGCGTTTTGGCCGTTCGTGCTCTCGCTCCACTCGGAGGATGCGCGTAAGGAAGGGGAGGTGCGCGCGCGCAGCGTCGCATTCCTGGTTGCTGGGCTAGCGTTCGCTGCGTTGGTACTCACGCTGTTCGCGCGCGAGCTGACGGCAGTCGTGGCGCCGGCTTACCGAGATGCGCATCTGGCGGTGGGGCCCCTTGCGCTCGGCGTCGTCGGCCACGCCGTCTACGCCGTGGTCGGTGCGGGTATCGCGATTGAGCGACGAACACCTTTGTTCGTGGCCGTCACGGCGGCGGCACTCGGGGTAAACGTCGTCCTCAACCTCGTACTCATCCCGCCGTTCGGCATGGTGGGTGCAGCGACCGCAACTGCCGCGGCGTTCGTTGCTCTGGCGGCGGCCACTTACATTGTTGCGCAGCGGATCCAGCCGCTCGAGTACCCCGTCTTGAAGCTGTTGGCGGCCGTCGCTGCCGCGACCGCACTGTCCGCTGTTGCGTTCGCACCCACATCCGGAGCCGTCCGTGCCGTCGCCAACGTCGCTGCGATCACCGCTTTCGCGGTGATCCTGCGCCTCTTGAACATCGTCGACTTGGGTCTCTTCCGGCACGTGCGCGCTCGGCTTCGAACGTCGCGCAGACAGGGCCGCCGGGCCGACGGATGAACTGCGTGCCGCCCCTACAGCTCCTGCGACCACCCGGGCGTCGTCGAACCGTGCTCAATGGGTTTTTGCCAGGCTATGCGTCCGGTCAGCCGCCGCGCGACAGCCGCGCCAGAGGCCGTCGCGCCCGACGCAGCAGGACGCGCCGTTCGGCGTACGGCGTCCACCGCTCCATCACGTGCCGGCGACGACGGGCGACGGCGGTGCGACCTGTCATTCGTCGATGACGATCGTCGGCTTCCCGTCGCTCGACAACTCGACGCGCCCGACGGCGCGACACGGTGTCCCGAAGGCCACCGTGAATGGCGGGAGGTCGCGGTTGACGAGGGAGGCGGCACCGACGACGCAGTGATCGCCGACCTCGACGCCGCGCGTTATGAGGGTGTTCGGGCCGATGTAGCACGAGTTCCCAATGCGCACCGGAGAGTATTCATATTCGGCCGTGCCGCCACTCAGCGCCCATGCGACGCTGTCGTGCGTGTAGATCTGAACCCCGCTGCTGATGCTGCAATTGCTTCCGATGCTCAGGCCGCCGGTCCCGTCGAGGATCGTGAACGGGCCAATCCATGTGTTCCTGCCGACCGCGACGTCGCCATAGACGCAGCTGAGGTCGTAGACACTCGCGCCGGCGTCGAACCCGAGCCGTCTCGCGCGCTCCCACCGGTCGACAAGTAGTTCTGTGAGCGGCAGGTCGCGGTTCCACCGCTGCTGCATGTCGTCGGCGAGTCGACGCTCGAGTTGGACGAGGGCGTCCCGCAGCGGTTCGTGCTCGCGACCTCGGCCGGTCACGGCCGCTCTCCATCGAGGAACGTCCGGCACCAGTGCTCGAAGTTGAGGAGCGACCACAGCAACAGCCGCCTGTTCTCGCGACCCGATAGGTGGTCGGCGACGAGCATCCGCACGGTTGTGGGAGCTAGGAACTCGTACATGAACGCGCTGTTGTCATCGATCATATTTCGGACGTAGTCGATGCTCTCCCCGCGGAACCAGGTGGCGTCGGGGCCGGAGAAACCCTGCTTCTCCTGTCGCGTCACCTCCTCCGGGACGTACCGCTCCATCACGCGGCGGAGCAGGAGCTTCCCGTCGCGCGTCCGCTCGTAGTACTTCCCCGTCTTCGGCGCCGTCTCGTTTTCGTTCAGCTTCACGACGGACTCGAGCTCGCGCAGCTTGAGCCCGACCGGGACACGCTGCGCGAAGTCGACGAGGTCGTTGTCGAGGAACGGGACGCGCGTCTCGAGGCTGTGCGCCATCGATAGCTTGTCCTCGACGACCAGCAGGCCGTGCAGGAACGTCTTCGCCTCGAAATACAGCGAGTAGTTGACGTACTCCTCGGGCGTCGCCGGCGGGTGCGTGTGATCCGGCAGCACGCTCCGGAAGATGTCGATCGTGCGGACGTCGCTGATCTCGTTCCAGACGTCCGGCCGGAAGAACGCGGGCATGTGCCGGTTCGGCAGGAGCCGATGCCAGAACCCGTAGTACTTCTCGACGTAGTCGTCGAAGTCGCTGTTGATGACCGCACGGTAGTACCGCCACGGGTAGCCGCCGAAGAGCTCGTCGCCGCCGCTGCCCGAAAGCGCGACCTTCACGAACTTGCTCGCGAGTCGCGAGACGTAGTAGTTGGGGTAGCTCTGCCCGACGCGCAGGTCCTCGAGGTGCCACACGAGCTGCTGCATACACCGCTCCATGTCGCCCGCCTTGAGCACCGTCTCGTAGTGCTCGGTCCTGAACCGGTACGACATCGCCTCGGCCTTGCGGCGCTCGTCGTAGGAGAGCTCGAGCCCTGACGCCGACGTGAGGTCGAAGCCGCCGGTGAACGACGTGATGTACGGGAGGTGCTCGGCGGCGATCGCCGTGATGCTGCCCGAGTCCATCCCGCCGGAGAGGTAGGCGCCGACCGGCACGTCGCTCACGAGCTGGCGCTCGACCGCCTGCCGGAAGAGGCGGTCGAGCTCTTCGACCCACTCGCGCTCGTCGCCGGCGCGCTCGGGCTCGCGGAAGTCGAAGTCCCAGTACCTGTGCGGGCGCGGCTCGCGCATGCCGTGCGACAGGACGAGGTAGTGGCCCGGCGGCAGCAGGTGGACGCCCTCGAAGAGCGTGCCGTCCGAGAAGACGTTCTGGAACGTGAAGTACTCGAGCAGGTGCGGCAGGCTGACGCTCGGCCGGAACCCTGGGTACTCGAGGAACGACTTGACCTCGGACCCGAGGACGACGGTGCGGCCGATCTGCGTGAAGTAGAGCGGCTTGATCCCGTAGCGGTCGCGGGCGGCGAACAACTGCTGCTCGCGCGCGTCCCAGATCGCGAACGCGAACATGCCGTTCAGGCGCTGGAGGCAGCCGTGGCCCCACTCCTCGTACGCGTGCAGGAGCACCTCGGTGTCGGTGCGAGACCGGAAGCGGTGGCCGAGCGCCTCGAGCTCCCGCTGGAGCTCGCGGTAGTTGTAGATCTCGCCGTTGTACGTGATGACGACGTCTCCGCTCTCGTTCGCCATCGGCATCGCGCCGGCGGGCGAGAGGTCGATGATGGCGAGCCGGCGGTTCCCGAGCGCGACCGGCCCGTCCGTCCAGGTCGCGTGCCCGTCCGGGCCCCGGTGGGCGATCGCCCGCGTCATGCGGTCGATCACATCCGGCGACACCGGCGCGCCGCCGAGGTCGAACGCGGCGGCGAACCCGCACACGTCAGCGAGCGCGGAGCAGCGCCTCGACGACCGTCGCCTGCTCCGCCGGCGTCATCTGCGGATACAGCGGCAGGCCGAGCGTGAGGCGATCTGCGACGACCGCGTTGGGGTAGTCCTCTGGGGCGAGGCCGTACTTCTGCGCGTACACCCCGAGGATCACGGGCGCGTGCGTCCCCTGCCGCGTGGCGATGCCTTGCGTCTCGAGCTCCGCCATGAGGTCGTTGCGACGCGCGCGGAGCTTTTCGGCGTTCGCGAGCGTCGGCTCGTCGGGCGCGAAGAGCGCGACGTACGCCTGGTAGCCGTGGACGAGGCCGTCCGGGACGACCGGCCGCCGCAGCCACTCGACGTTCGCGAGCGCGTCGTCGTAGTCGCGCGCGCGGGCACGCCGCGCCTCGAGGACGTCCTCGGCCCGATCCATCTGCGCCGACCCGAGCGCGCCCTGGATGTCCGTCATCCGGTAGTTGAAGCCGACGACGTCGTAGCTCGCGAGCAGGAACGCGTCGCGCCCGCTGTGGCGCGCGAGGTCGGAGCGCGAGGCGCCGTGGTCGCGGAGGGAGCGAGACGCCTCGGCGAGATCCGGCCGCGCGGTCGTGACCATCCCGCCCTCGCCGGTCGTGATCGACTTCCGCGGGTGGAACGAGAAGCAGCCCACGTCGCCGAGCGTCCCCGCGTGACGGCCGCCGTACCACGCACCGAACGCGCACGCGGCATCCTCGACGACCCAGAGTCCGTGCCGCTGCGCGAGCGCGCCTACGCCGTCCATGTCCGCACAGAGGCCGAACAGGTGGACCGGGAGGATGCCGACGGTCCGATCGGTGACGAGCGACGCCGCGTGGTCGACGTCCAGGTTGTAGGTCGCGAGGTCGATGTCGCAGAAGACCGGTTTCGCGCCCATGTACTCGACGACGTTGGCGGTCGACACCCACGTGAACCCGGGCACGATCACCTCGTCGCCGGGCCCGAGTCCAAGGGCGGCGACGGCGATGTGGAGCGCGGTGGTGCACGAGCTCGTCGCGATCGCCTCCGGGGCTCCGGTGAAGTCCGCGAACTTCCGCTCGAACTCGGCGACGTACGGCCCCTGCACGACCCACCCCGTCTCGAGCGGCAGCTGCACCGCGCGCAGCTCCGCCGCCCCCAGCACCGGCTTTGTGATCGGGATCGAGGCGTCGCCGCGCTCGCCTGGCGCGACCTCCGTGGCGACCGGCTGCTCGCTCACGCGCGGGTCGTCAGCACACGCTGCTGGTCGCGCCGGCGCCACTCGATCACCGACCGCAACCCGTCCTCGAGGCTGACGGTCCCGCGGAAGCCCAGGTCCTGCTCGGCCTTCTCGGTGCTGCCCACGCGGTGCGTGACGAAGCTCTGCTCCTGCGGGCGGTACTCAATCTCGAGGTCGGATCCCGTGAGCTCGAGCAGCATGCCGACGAGCTCGTTCAGCGTCGTCGGGACGCCCACGCCGATGTTGTAGAAGCTGTCCGTCGCGTCGCTCTTCAGCGCCAGCACGTTCGCGCGCGCGATGTCGGCGACGTGGATGAAGTCGTAGGTCTGCGTCCCGTCGCCGAAGACGACCGGCGGCTCGCCCGCGTCGATGCGGTCGAGCACCTTCATGATCACGCTGACGTACGTGCCCTTGTAGTCCATGCGCGGGCCGTAGATGTTCATGTAGCGGAGGCCGACGTAGTCGAGCCCGTGCTGCTCGTTGATCGCGCGGAAGAACTGCTCGCCCGCGATCTTCGTGGCGCCGTACAGCGTCCGGTTGTTGAACGGGTGGTCCTCCGTCATCGGCGTGAAGAGCGCATCGCCGTACACGGACGCCGACGAGGAGTAGACGACCTTGCGGACACCCGCGTCGCGCGCGGCCTCGACGACGTTCCACGTCCCCACGACGTTGACGTCGATGGCGGCGCGCGGCTCGTGGACGCACTCGTGCAGCCACAGCGCCGCCAGATGGAAGACGTCGTCGGCGTCCGCCATCAGCGAGCGGAGCAGCTCGGTGTCCGTCACGGAGCCCTCGACGATGCGGACGCGCGGATCGTGTTCGGCCTGCGCCAGGTTCTCGCGCGTGCCACGCACGAAGTTGTCGAGCACGACGATCTCGGCGACGGGCTCGTCGAGCAGCTGGTCGACGACGTGCGACCCGACGAAGCCGGCGCCGCCGATGAGGAGCACGCGCGAATCGTCGAGGGAGCGCACGGCCGGAGCGTACCAACGCCCTCCGCCGACACCGCGCCCGTCCGGCGGGCAAGATTCGCGGCGTGTGCGGCGTGTGCGGGATCCTGGCGACGTCCGATCTCTTCGACGCCTCGCCCGAACGCGTCGACGAGATGCGCGACGCCGTCGCGCATCGCGGGCCCGACGACGCGGCGACGTGGGTCGCGCCGGGCGGCCGCGTCGCGTTCGGCCACCGGCGGCTCTCGATCGTCGACCTCTCGCCGGCGGGCCGGAACCCGATGTCGAACGAGGACAGCAGCGTCTGGATCACCTACAACGGCGAGGTCTACAACCACCGCGAGCTGCGGCACGAGCTCGAGCGCAAGGGGCACCTGTACCGCTCGCAAACCGACACCGAGACGATCCTCCACCTCTACGAGGAGGAGGGACCGCGGTGCGTGGAGCGTCTGCACGGGATGTTCGCGTTCGCGATCTGGGACGAGCGGAGGCGCGAGCTCTTCCTCGCGCGCGACCGCCTCGGGGTGAAGCCGCTCTACTTCGCGCGCCCCGACGGCGGCTTCGTCTTCGCGTCCGAGATCAAGGCGCTCTTGCGGCACCCGGCGGTCCGGCGCGACCTCGACGAGGAGTCGTTCTTCGACTACCTCACGTTCGCCGCGCCGCCGGCGCCGCGCACGATGTTCGCCGGGATCTCGAAGCTGCGGCCGGCCGAGCGGATGACGGTCCGCGCCGACGGCAGCGTCTCGTCCGAGATCTGGTGGTCGCCCTTCAACAGCGACGCCGAGGCCGCTGTCGAAGGCGCGGGCGATGCAGAGCTCGAGGCGAGGCTGCTCGAGCTCCTGCGCGAGTCGATCCGCAAGCGGATGATGGCCGACGTCCCGTTCGGCGTCTTCCTCTCCGGTGGCGTCGACTCGTCGCTCAACGTGGCGCTGATGTCCGAGCTCGACGTCTCGCCGGTGCGCACGTTCTCCGTCGGGTTCGCGGGCGAGGACGAGACGAACGAGTTCGTCTACGCACGCACGATCGCGGACCGCTTCGGCACCGACCACCACGAGGTCGTCCTCGACGCGCAGGAGGCGCTCGAGAGCCTCCCGGAGCTCGTCCACCACCAGGACGAGCCCATCGCCGACTACACCTGCATCCCGATGCTGGCGCTCGCCCGCCTGGCGCGCTCGACGGGCACGATCGTCGTCCAGGTCGGCGAGGGATCCGACGAGCTCTTCCACGGGTACGAGCACTACGTCGAGCACGCGCGCGTCGACCGCGCGTTGCGACCGCGTCTCCAGCGCATCCCGAAGCCGCTCCTGCGCGGTGCGGCGACGGCCGCCTCGCGGGTGAGCGAGCGCGTCGGGCGCGGTGCGACGCGGCTCCGCTACCTCGAGGACGCGGCCGCGGACCGGCGCGCGTTCTGGGGAGGCGCCGTCGCCTTCGCGGGCGGTCTCAAGCAGCGCGTCGTAGCGGCTCCCGCACCGGACGCCTACCGCGTCGTCGATTCGTTCTGGCGCGAGGCGGAGCGCGAGCGGCCCGGTGCCGACACGCTCCAGAAGATGACGTACATCGAGCTCAAGCACCGCCTCGCCGAGCTCCTCCTGATGCGCGTCGACAAGATGACGATGGCGGCGTCGGTCGAGGCGCGCGTCCCGTTCCTCGACCACCGGCTCGTGGAGTTCGCGCTGGCCCTGCCGCCGTCGGCCAAGGTCAACGGCGGCCAAGGGAAGGTGATGCTGAAGCGCGTCGCCGCGAACGTGCTCCCGCCGGAGATCGTCAACCGCCGCAAGCAGGGCTTCTACACGCCGATGGCCGACTGGCTCCGCGGCGACTTCGGCGTGCGAGCCCGCGAGGAGGTGCGGCGGTCGTCGCTCGCGGAGCGCGGCCTCCTCGACTACGACCGCATCGACCGGCTCTGGGACGCGCACCGCCGCGGAACGGCGAACTGGGCGTTCCAGCTCTGGAACGTGTGGAACGTGAGCGCCTGGCACGACCTCTGGATCGCGGGGTCCCGCCGCTGACGCTGCCCTCGCCGCGCGAGGCCGTCGCACGCGTCCGCGCTCGCGGCGTCGTCGGCTCCGCACGTGGCGCCGCGCGGCTCGCGGCGCGGGAGTTGCGCGGTGCAGCGC
>Ga0247718_1000341_pt1 | contig 12787 bp, 12 predicted proteins | sample 21E_DmetaG_FD_189045 | JGI IMG/M metagenome (GOLD analysis project Ga0247718, IMG submission 189045) | Soil microbial communities from hillslope of Landscape Evolution Observatory, University of Arizona, Oracle, AZ, United States - 2-1-E_D | ecosystem: Engineered > Artificial ecosystem >...
ACTTCATTCTGCTCGTCGGGCTCCACGGAGAGCGAGGCTCCACTGGTGAAGCCCGGGCGGAAGAAGCCGAAGCCCAGCGAAGCGAGCGCAAAGCCCAGGGTGATGCCGTAGATGCCGCTGGCAAAACCGGTGACCAAAGCTCCGGCAGCCGATATGATCGATCCCCAGACGACCAGGAGTCGCGGGCTCAGCTCGAGCTGCGGGATCAGCCACCATTGGGCGAGGAGGGTGGCGACCGCGCCGGCGATCAGGACGAGCGCGATCCACTGCTGAGCCTCGTTAAGCGGAAGGCCGAGCCGATCGATGACGAGGAAACCGATCACGCCCAGCAGCGCCGCATGGCCGTGGCCGCCAACCGCGCCGATCAGGTGCCAGGTGAAGATACGGGGATCCATCCAGCGGAGCTTGGCGGGCACCTGCTCATCGGGCTTAGGTCTCGCGCCTTCGCCATATCCTCCCGCCGCAGGATATTCGACCACTTGGCCCCCCGCCGGATGGCGCGGCGTGTCGTCCGGAAGGCGCAGCGCCAGCGCGGCGAGGACAAGCGTGCCGATCAGCGCAAAGACGATGAGCGGGCCTGACAGGCCGAGCGGCTGGAAGATGAAGAGCGGCGCCACGGCAGGGCCTATGATGGTGCCAAGGCTGAAGGAGGAGGCGATGGCGGCCAGCGCATTGGTGCGCTGCTCGCCTTCCGTACGCGCCGCGACATAGGCTTGTACCGCCGGCGGGGAGGCCGAGCCCCAGGCACCGTAGACGGCGCGCCCCAGCATGAAGACGACGAACACCAGCGCGGGCGCGACCAACCCGGCGAGGCCGGCCGCCAGCACCCCGCCGCAGATCAGCATTGAGAGGATGAAGCCGTAAAGGCCGAGCCGCATCAGCGCACGGCGGCCTCGCTGATTCGAGCGCCGCGCCCAGTGCGGCGCCGTCAGCACCCAGACTACCGCCGACAAGCTGAAGGCGACCGCTACCCAGAGGTCAGGAATGCCCAGCTCGCGTCCGATCGACGGCATCAACGACTGCATCGCCGTATTGCCCGAGGCGGCGACCAGCATCACCGCGTAAAGCAGTGCGAACCGCTCCTTCGACAGGGATCGCGCCGACGAGACCTTGGTCGTTTCGTCTCGATTCAATGGACAATCCCGTAAAAGATGCGGCCCGTCGTGAAACCGCTTCATGTGCAGACTTCTAATGCCTCGCCCTTGCCATTGCGGCGTTGTTTTGCCAACGCGGAGCAGCCGCTCATTTGCACGGGATCGATGATGACTTTTTCGGCCGACCAAGCACGACGAGACCGCCGCTTTGGCCGCGGCGCCCCGGGCGGACCCGCCTGGCAGTTCCTAAGGGGCTTCATCAAGCATCCGGTGATGGTGGGATCGGTGATCCCCTCCTCCCGTACGCTGATCGACAAGATGCTGGGGCCGGTGGATTGGGCGAACACCAGGCTGTTCGTCGAATATGGGCCGGGCGTCGGCACCTTCACTCAGCATATTCTGGAGCGGCTCGCGCCCGACGCGACCTTGCTGACCATCGACACCAATCCGGACTTCACCGAATATCTGAACGGCAAGTTCCGGGATTCGCGGCTGGTCGCTGTGACCGGTTCGGCGGCTGACGTTCGCGAAATCATGGCGGATGCGGGCTTCAGCGAAGCCGATTACATCCTCTCCGGCTTGCCCTTCTCGACCCTGCCGCCGGGCGTGGGGCCGAAGATCGCCGCCGAAACGGCGGAAGCGATCCGCCCCGGGGGCGCCTTCCTCGTCTATCAATTTTCGCCAAAGGTGCGGGATTTCATCGCGCCTTATTTCGACCGGATCGAGCGCGGCTTCGAATGGCGGAACATCCCGCCGGCCACGCTTTTCTGGGCCTGGAAGGACTAGCTACCTTCCGTCCAGACCGAAATTGAGACGACGCGAAACATTATAGTCGAGCGTCACCACCAGGAAGTGGGCGAGGCCCCATCTCAGACGATTGAACCAGGTTCGTTGCCTGCGGTGCTCCTCGCGGCCGATGCGGAGGCTGTCGGCGATTTCATGGTCGACGAAGCGGCGCATCTCGGCCGCGAAGCCCGGATCGTCCACCCTCAGCATCATTTCCAGGTTAAGATAGAGGCTGCGCATGTCGAAATTGGCCGAGCCGATATGCACGACGTCGTCGATCACGATCAGCTTGGTGTGGAGCTTGGTCGGCTGATATTCGTAGATTTCCACGCCCCGCTTCAACAGCCGCCAGTAGGTATGGCGGGCGGCGCCGATGGTGGTGTTGTTGTCCGATTTCGCGGCGGTGACGATCCGGGCGCAGCCGCGGGCGGCGACGCCGTAGATACGGCGGAGCATGGTCCGGCTCGGTGAGAAGTAAGCGGCGATCATGTCGAGGCGGGTCGCACGCAGCATGTCGCGCTTCACCGAGCGCGCCCAGGGGCTGAGCCGCCGCGTCGGGCCGCCGAACAGCCAGTGGAGCCGGCCGTTGCAGATGCTATGCTTGTTGAGCATCCGGCGAAGCGCCCGGATTCTAGCATGCCCGTCGTTCGCCCAAGCGGAGAGCGAATCGAAATATTCGGCGAGGCAGGCGACGTCCGGGCCCTCCACCTTAAGGCCGAGGTCGCGCCATGCCCCCTCTTCCACCGTGCCGAAATACTCATCGCCGATGTTGAAGCCGCCCACCAGCACCACCTTTTCGTCGGCCAAGGCCAGCTTCTGGTGGTTGCGCAGCAAATAGCGTCGGCCAAGCCGGGGCTCGAAACGGCAGAAGCTGATGTCGCTGTCCACCAGAGGCTGGAAGAAAGCCTCGCTGGCGCCATCGCTGCCGAAGCCGTCGACCAGCAGCGACACCTTAACGCCGCGCCCGACCGCGGCCAGCAGCGCGTCCCGGACGCGCCGGCCAGAGGCGTCATCGAGGAACATGTAATAGAGGACACGAAGGCTGTGCCGGGCACCTTCGATCAGCGCGATCAACTCGGCGAAACGATCCGGTCCGTCGGGCAGAAGGGTCAGCCGGTTGCCGTCGACTTCCGCCGATATAGAGGGGGTGCCTTCCCTTGCGCTTGCATCGGCCATCCGCTCTGCAATGGTGGCTGTCTCGGGCAAGCGCAACCCCTCGCTTATATTGACATTTGAGGGCTCAACGCCTAGTTGCCTCGCTCTTTCCCATCAGCCTTAGCCCAAGCGGAGCTGCTTCATGGCGCGCGTTACCGTCGAAGATTGCGTCGACAAGATCCCGAACCGTTTCGACCTGGTGCTGCTGGCGGCCCAGCGGGCGCGACAGGTGTCGGGCGGAGCCGAGCTCACCATCGACCGCGACCGCGACAAGAACCCGGTCGTCGCGCTCCGCGAAATCGCTGAAGAGACGGTGAAGCCGAAGCATCTCGAAGAGGCGCTGATCGCCAATCTGCAGCGCGTCCAGATCGACGACGACGATGAGGTGGATGAAGTCGGCTCGCTGAGCGCGTCGGCCGAGGCGCTGCGCCTCACCGCCGCCGCGCCGCCGCGCAACACCAACCTGGCCGGCGACTACGAATAAACCGAACGAGCGGAAGGAGGCTGGAATGACCGCCGCCTCCTTCGCCCTGTTCGACACGGCGATCGGCCGCTGCGCCATCATATGGCGCGATCAGGCCGTCATCGGCACCGCTTTGCCCGAAGCTTCCAACGAGAAATTGCGTGCCGCGATAGCTCGCCGCTTCGCAGGCGCTACCGAGGCGGCTCCCCCATCCTCCATAACGGGGGCCATGGAAGCCATTCGAAGACTTCTTCTCGGCGAGCCCGAGAATTTCTCCTCAATTGCGATCGACCTTGAAGGAGTGGCGGCTTTCGAGCGGCGCGTGCTGGCGGCGGCGCTCCGAATCCCGGCGGGCGAGACCCGCACCTACGGCGACATCGCCGAGGCGCTTGGCGCTCCGGGAGCGGCCCGCGCGGTCGGCGCCGCGTTGGGCAGGAACCCTATTCCAATCATCATACCGTGCCACCGCGTGCTTGCGGCGGACGGAAGGAGCGGCGGCTTTTCGGCCCCTGGCGGCGCTTCCACCAAGCTCAGGCTGCTGGAGATCGAGGGAGCGCGCCGCGGATCGGAGCCGGGGCTTTTCGAGCGGCTGCCCTGGCGGACGAAGCCGTCAGCCTAACCGCTCCCGATCTCGGAGCGGTCCACCCATTCGAGCTCACACAGGGAGAGGGGGCGCCCGTCGGCGGCGCGCACCGCCATCGGCGCCACGGGCAAGCGGCTTTGGCGGTCAACCAGCACGGGGTTGCTCGGCATGCCTGATACCCAGCGTTCGCCCCATTGGCGGAGCGCGATCAGTACCGGCAATAAGGCGCGGCCCTTTTCGGTCAGCCGGTAAGCCACCTTGCGCCTGTCCGCCGGGTCAGGCTCACGCTCCAGCAGCTCATGCTCCACCATACGCGCGAGCCGGTTTGAAAGGATGTTGCGGGCGATGCCCAGCGTCGAATGGAATTCCTCGAAGTGGGCAAGGCCGTTGAAGGCGCCGCGGAGGATCAGGAACGACCAGCGCTCGCCCACCACCTCCAGCGCGGCCGGCAAGGCGCATTCCGACAGCACCGTTCTGGCATGTTCGTTCTTCATCTTCAGCGGCGAGCGTACGCTGTTTTGGACAATGTGTGCAGGAAAATACCAGTTGCCGAACGAAACTGGTTAGAATATAGTTTCTTTCCGAAACTTATTCAGGGAGCAACGTCATGTTTCGTACCGTTCTGCTTTCGCTCACGCTGGCCACGACGCCCGCTTTCGCCGGACCATACTACACCGCCGAACCCGCCGCGAAACCCACTCAGGCCAAGCTGATCGTCCGCGACACGATCTGGAACTGCGGCGATGCGGGCTGCTCGGCAAACAAGAGCAACAGCCGTCCTGCGATCGTCTGTGCCCTGCTGGTTCGGGAGGTCGGCGCGCTGCGCAGCTTCAGCGCCGGCGGCCAGGCCTTGTCCGCCGAACAGCTCGAAAAGTGCAACGCCCGCGCCGGCTGATCCTTTTTTACGTTGCAACGCAGCACCGCCGCACCCCATGTTGGTGCGGTGCTGAGACAATATGAACTTCTAGAGAAGGTCCGGGCTTACGATCCCGATGTCGATGAGGCGCTGATCAACCGCGCCTACGTCTTCTCGATGAAGGCCCACGGCTCGCAGAAACGAGCTTCGGGCGACCCTTATTACAGCCACCCGATCGAGGTGGCGGGCATCCTTACCGACCTCCACCTCGACGACGAGACGATCGTCACCGCGATCCTCCACGACACGATCGAGGATACGGTCGCCACGCACGAGGAGATAGAGAAGAGCTTCGGCAAGAATGTCGCCCGGCTGGTCGACGGGGTCACCAAGCTCTCGAAGATCGAGGCGCAGAGCGAGAGCCAGCGCGCGGCGGAGAATCTGCGCAAGTTCCTGCTTGCCATGTCCGGGGACATCCGCGTGCTGCTCGTCAAGCTCGCGGACCGGCTCCACAATATGCGCACGCTCCACTTCATCAAGAATGAGGAGAAGCGCCGCCGCATCGCGCGCGAGACGATGGACATCTACGCCCCGCTCGCCGAGCGGATCGGCATGTACGAGTTCATGACCGAGATGCAGACGCTGGCTTTTCGCGAGCTGGAGCCCGACGCCTATGCGTCCATCTCGAAGCGGCTCGAGCAGCTCCACCGCGGCGGCGGCGACGTGATCGACCGGATCGCCCGCGGCCTCAAAGCGCATCTGGAAGCCCATGGCATCGAGGCCGAGGTGCAGGGGCGGGAGAAGCATCCCTATTCGATCTGGCGCAAGATGGCCGAGCGCCATGTCAGCTTTGAGCAATTGTCCGACGTGATGGCCTTCCGAGCCGTCGTCGACAACTTCGAGGAATGCTATCGGACCCTGGGGCTCATCCACCAGCGCTGGCCGATGGTGCCCGGCCGCTTTAAGGACTTCATCTCGACGCCCAAGCGGAACGGCTATCGCTCGCTCCATACGACCGTGATCCACGACGAGAACATGCGGATCGAGGTCCAGATCCGCACGCGCGAGATGCACGCCCAGGCCGAGCACGGCCTTGCTGCCCATTGGGCTTATAAGGAGGGCAAGCAAGCCGCGGAGACCCAGCACCCCTGGATCAGCGACCTCATCGAGATTCTCGACCATGCCGGGAGTGCCGAGGAACTGCTCGAACATACCCGGATGGCGATGTACCAGGACCGGATCTTCGCCTTCACTCCCAAGGGCGAGCTGATCCAGCTGCCCAAAGGAGCGACTCCCGTCGACTTTGCCTATGCGGTCCATACCGATCTTGGTGACCAGACGGTGGGCGCAAAGATCAACGGCCGGGTGATGCCGCTCCGCACGCCGCTCGAAAATGGCGATCAGGTCGAGATCCTGGTTTCGAAGGCTCAGCACCCGCAGCCGGCTTGGCTTTCCTTCGTCGTCACCGGGAAGGCGCGGGCCAAAATCCGCCGTTTCGTCAAATCCAAGGAGCGCGAGGAGACGGTCGCGCTTGGGAAGAAGATATTCGATGAAATCGTGCAGCGGCTTCCCGCCCCGCTGGGTTGGGAAGCCATGGCCGAGGCCCTGAAGCGTTTGAACTTCCACGACGACGAGGCGCTGATGGAGGCGATCGCGCTCAAGCGCGTCGACGATGTCGCGGTCATGGAAGCGCTGATGCCCGGCTCTGCTATCAAGGAGGGAGTGAAGCCGCCGCCCCAGCGCCAGGCGATCTCGATAAAAGGACTGACCGCAGGCGTAGCCTATCAGCTTGCCGAATGCTGCCATCCCATCCCGGGCGACCGGATCGTCGGCCTTCGCCGCGAAGGCGAAGGCATAGAGGTCCACGCCATCGGTTGTGATCAGCTCGCCAACGGCGAGGATGCCGACTGGGTGGATCTAGCCTGGGGAGATGAGGCGGACGGCGGCGCCGCGCGGCTGTGCGTCGTCATGAAGAACGAGCCCGGATCGCTGGCGGTGATCGCCGGCATCATGGGCAATCATGGCGCCAACATCGTAAGCATGGATCAGGTGAGTCGCGACGGCAGCTTCCACACCTTCCACTTCGACATCGAAGTGCATGACGTGCAGCATCTGATGCGAATCCTCGCAGCACTGCGCGCCACCGACGCGGTATCGACGGCGGAGCGGCTCTAGCCTATTTGGGGTGCCATGATCGAAGCCGACCGCAGACTTTTTCTCGCCGGATTGGGGGGCCTGGTCCTGACCGGCCTCTCCGGCCGCGGGCTCGCGTCCCAAACCGTCGCAGGCTTTCACATGTGGCACAGCCCCGGCTGCGGCTGCTGCCTTGAGTGGGGAGGGCGGGTCGAGGCTTTCTTTGGCCGAAAGCTGGTGGTGACCGAGGCCCCCGACATGGCAAGGATCAAGCGCGCCCACGGAGTGCCCGATGCGCTGCAAAGCTGCCACACGGCTCTCATCCACAGCGTGGTGGCGGAGGGACATGTCCCGCCCGCCGATATCCGCAGGTTGATCCAGAGCGGCCACAAGGCAGGCCGCGGGCTGGCGGTCCCTGGAATGCCGGCCGGCTCACCTGGAATGGATGTGGGGCACAGCCACAAGCAGCCCTACAAGGTCTATGTTTTCGGCAACGGCCGCCCGCCCGGCATATTCGCTTCCTACGGCGCATGACGGACACGCCCGCATCGATGACCTATGGGGGCTATCTCGGCCTAGACCAGCTGCTCTCCGCTCAGCATCCCATCTCGAACCTGCACGACGAGATGCTGTTCATCATCATCCATCAGACCAAGGAGCTGTGGCTGAAGCAGGCGGTGCGGGAGCTGGTGCTGTCGCGCGAGCTGATCCGTGACGACCAGCTTATCCAGGTCCACAAGAGCCTGTCGCGCGTCTCGCGCATACAGGCGGTCATGACTCTGAGCTGGGACGTGCTCGCGACCATGACGCCGACCGACTATACCAGCTTTCGCGATGTGCTGGGATCGAGCTCCGGCTTTCAGTCCGCCCAGTTCCGTCAGGTGGAATATCTGCTCGGCATCAAGGATGGCGCGCATCTCCGCTACCAGGATGAAAAGTCACAATGGTATGTCGCGCTCGGCGAGGCGCTGAGGGAGCCGAGTCTCTGGGATGAAGCGAACCGGGCGCTGGCGCGGGCGGGGTTCGACCTGCCGGCGCAGGCGATCGACCGCGACTGGAGCGGGACCTACCAGCCCAGCGAAGCTGTCGAGGCCGCCTGGGCGGAAGTCTATCGCGACACCGCGCGCTGGTGGCCGCTTTACCAGCTGGCTGAGAAACTGGTCGACATTGACGATGCCTTCGCCACTTGGCGGCACAAGCATGTGGTGACGGTGGAACGGATCATCGGGATGAAAAGGGGAACGGGCGGAACGGCCGGAGTTGCCTATCTCCAGTCGACGCTGTCGAAGCGGGCCTTTCCCGAATTGTGGAGCTTGCGCACTAAACTCTAGCTGACGGCGGCAGCCCAAGCCAAAAAAGCTTGGACCGTCGGGTTCAAGGGGTTACGGGCGCTCAAAGCGGACGATCGTCTGCGATATTCCACATCAGCAAATACGGTGTCATGTGACCGATAAGAGACTTAGCAATGTTGTGGTCGTAGGTCTTGGCTATGTCGGGCTTCCTCTCGCAATCGCCCTCGCTCGCCAGTTTACGGTTATTGGCTTGGACATTAATAAGAAGCGGATTGCCGAGTTGCGCCGCCAATGGGACCGCACCGGCGAGGTAGATAATGCGGTTTTAGCGCAATCTTCCCTGGGGCTGACGAGCGAGCCGGGGGACTGCCGCGGTAATGACGTCTACATAATCACCGTACCAACCCCGGTGGATGAGCACAATAGACCTGATCTTGACCCGCTAATCCGAGCGACGGAGACCGTGGCATCGCTCCTCGATGCAAACCGTAAACCAATTATTGTTTATGAAAGTACCGTTTATCCAGGTGTCACTGAAGACATTTGTGGTCCTTTACTGGAAAGAAGCTCTGGGTTGAAGCGCGGTGAGGACTTCTTCCTCGGCTATTCGCCCGAAAGAATAAACCCGGGTGACCGTGAGCATACGGTGGACCGCATTGTGAAGGTTGTTGCCGGAGAGAATCAGGAGATTACCGATCATCTCGCTGATCTTTACGGGGCGATTACCAGTGCTGGGGTATTCAGGGCGGCCTCTATCAAAGCGGCAGAAGCGGCTAAGGTGATTGAGAACGCCCAAAGAGACATCAATATCGCGTTTATGAACGAAATAACTCAAATTTTCTCCAAGCTCGATCTGTCGATCTGGGATGTTCTCGATGCAGCCGCCACAAAATGGAACTTTATGAACTTTCAGCCGGGGCTCGTTGGGGGGCACTGTATCGGCGTGGACCCCTACTACTTGAGCTTTAGAGCTCAAGAGCTGGGGCACGAACCCCAAGTTATCCTAGCGGGGCGTACGATTAACGACACGATGGGGAGGTGGGTGGCGGACTGCGTCCATGAACGACGAAGTAAAAGGGTTGGTTCAGTTTTGGTAATGGGCCTTACTTTCAAGGAAGATGTGCCTGATCTACGCAACAGCAAGGTGATTGATGTAATCCGCCGCCTACAAGAGCTTGGCCATGAAGTTACAATCCACGACTCCCTTGCCGACCCTGAAGCGGCGTATCACGAGTATAGTGTCGAGCTTGATAACCTCGCGCTCGACAAAAGCTATGATGTAGTTTTAGCTGCGGTTCCGCATGAGGCGTATCGTATCTTGGGAGTGGATACGATAGCACGCTTAGTTAACGCGAAGGGCTGTATTGCGGATCTTAAGGGCATTTGGCGCAGACTGGCTCTTCCTGACGATATTGACCGCTGGTCCCTGTGACTTGGGTCGACAGCCGGCGTACAGATGGTTCAAACATGGTGAATTTCTTCAGAGATGCGGATCGTCTTCGATGGGCTGTATTCATCTTGTTCCTCGTACTTTGCTTTCTCGGAGGCGGCGGCTCGCGCCCTGACATACAGTCTCTGCTCTACCTGCGGCCCCTCGCGATCCTCTGCGTCGCGGCGCTGCTTATCATACCTGGGCGGATTGATTGTCGTTCGGTTCAGACGCCGCTGCTGATGTTGGCCGCTTTTGCCTTGATTATGGCCACTCAACTCATTCCTTTGCCCGCAGGTATCTGGATGCAGCTGCCGGGGCACGAGCGCTTTGCGGAGGCGGCCGAGGCGGCGGGAATCGCGCAGCCATGGCGCCCACTGTCCATAAGCCCGGATCTTACACTTAATAGCATTGCTGCCTTAGCTGTGCCTTTGGTGGGATTTGTTGCGGCGGCTACAATCAGCGGTCAGCGCTTTTACAAGCTGCTGCCGGTGCTGATAGGAGCGTCGCTTTTGAGTGCGCTGCTTGCAATAATCCAGCTGGCGCAGGGGCCCGAGAGCAGCTTCTATCTCTACCGGATAACCAACGCCGGGGCTGGAGTGGGTTTTTTCGCCAACCGGAACCATCAGGCCATATTCATGGCGCTGACATTCCCTATGTTGGCTTTGTGGGCAGCCGTAGGTCCTCGCCCGAAAAACAAGCTTTTCCGCTTGTGGATCGCGTTCATCATATCGCTTTTGCTAATCGCGACCATCCTGGTTAGCGGTTCTCGCGCGGGCTTGGCTCTCGGAGCTGCCGGTCTTGCCTTTGCATATTTTCAGCTGAGGGGGCTGGGCTTGGCTCCGTTCGTCAGCGTTGGGGGAGTTTGGTATAAGCCGCTCAGGTGGGCGTTCTGGATAGCCGGCATTTCTCTGGTCGCGGCCGCGGCGCTGCTTTCGCGGGCTGCGGCGCTTGAGCGGATAATTTCCACCAACCTTGGCGAGGCGAGGGCGCGGGATCTGCCGCTTCTGATTGACATCGGCAGCGACTTTTACCCTTTAGGATCGGGGATTGGCACCTTCGATCCGTTATTCCGCATTTACGAAAGGCACTCGGATCTCGAGCCGGAATATCTCAACCACGCTCATAATGACCTCCTGGAACTATGGATTACCGGCGGATTGCCGGCTCTGCTATTGCTAGGCGGGTTCATTCTCTGGTGGGCGCGGAGCAGCTGGAATGCATTTCGCCCGTCTGATTCTTTCTCATTGCGGCGGGGCTTCGGAAGGCTAGGCGCTATTTTCATCTTGCTGCTCTTGCTCGGCAGTCTCGTCGACTATCCAGTTCGGACGCCCATTCTAGCGCTCCTTATGGCACTGTCTTGCGCCTGGTTGTCTCTGTCAGTGCACGATCCGAGCGAGCGAAAGTGGCGGATTTGCAAGTAGTTGGCTTTACGGGGCGCCATCCTATCGCTATGGGTCAGTGGAAGCAGGGGCGGTGTACCAAACAATCTTATTAGGGCTTTGATTCACATGAAGTTTCTGCTTTCGCTTGTCGGAGTTGCAGTCTTGCTTTCCGGCTGTTCGGCCCCGAAAATCGGTGGGGGGGATGACGTGACTGTCGTCACCGCAGGCGAGCTACCGCCGCCGACTCGTGCAGATTTGTCCTCTGTCGATCGGGAGTATCTCATCGGCCCATTCGACAAGTTGGTAATCGATGTTTACGGCATAGAGGAGCTCAGCAAGAAGGAAGTGCAGGCGGACGCTAGCGGCCGCATTTCCTTTCCCTTGGCTGGCGAAATTGAGGCTGCAGGTAAGACGCCTGCTGAAGTGGGGCGGTTGATTCAGGAGAGGCTCCGCCGCAATATCCGGCAGCCTCAAGTCACAGTGAATCTCTTAGAAACTGTCAGCCAGGTCGTTACTGTAGACGGCGAGGTGAAGGAACCGGGGCTGTATCCAGTGATTGGGCGCATGACTTTGATGCGGGCAATCGCCCGCGCCAAAGGAACGACTAATTTCGCCATGCAGAGCCATGTCGTCGTGTTCAGAAATGTCGATAATCGGCAGATGGCCGCGCTTTACGATTTGCGTGCGATTCGCCGTGGCTATTATGGAGATCCGGAGATCTACGCCAATGATGTGGTCGTGGTGGGGGAATCGCAGGCGCGTCGGATTTTCAGCGACGTCCTTCAAGGCTCCGGTTTGATAACGGCTCCCCTCATCGCGATGGTGCGTTGACGGCTCTCTGATGCGATGGTGCAGGGCTAAGCCTTATTTGTTAAGAGCAGACATATGAACCAGATGAACTTTAGGCGGGGTGGGGCAATGACCGCTCCTGATGTGGCGACCGATGTAGCGGCTCCATTCGCAGTTGGTCGTGCTAAGACCATGCCTTTCCTCACTCATTATATGGCGATCGCACGCCGCCGAAAGTGGGTCATTATAGGCAGCATTGTGGCTGCTCTGGCTGCTGGCTTAGTTCTTACGCTTCTGATGACGCCCCAATATACCGCGACGACCTCAATAGAGATTCAAAGGGAAAGTTACAATTTCGTTCAAGTAGAGGGAGCTGAACGGGAATCCCGCAATGCTGTTGATTTGGAATTTTATCAGACTCAGTATGGGTTGTTGATGGCTGAATCCCTAGCGGAGCGGATCGCGACCGCTCTTCGCCTTAAAGACAGCGAAGAATTCTTCCGCCTCCTGGGATCGAAGCATGCTGATACCTTGTTCGAAAACGGGCGTCCACTAGCGAGCGCCGCTTCTCATCAGCGGCGCACCAAAGAGGCTGCTAAATTGTTGCTTGCGAACGTAACAATTGCGCCTGTCCCGCGCTCCCGGCTGGTTAACATCGGCTTTACAAGCCCTGATCCCGGTTTGTCCGCGCGCGTTGCGGATGCGTGGGCGGCCCATTTCATTCAGTCAAATCTGGAGCGCCGATTTGAGGCGACTTCCTATGCGCGTAATTTTCTTCAGGAGCGGCTGGATCAGCTTCGCAACCGCCTCGACGAATCAGAG
>Ga0247718_1000342_pt1 | contig 12776 bp, 13 predicted proteins | sample 21E_DmetaG_FD_189045 | JGI IMG/M metagenome (GOLD analysis project Ga0247718, IMG submission 189045) | Soil microbial communities from hillslope of Landscape Evolution Observatory, University of Arizona, Oracle, AZ, United States - 2-1-E_D | ecosystem: Engineered > Artificial ecosystem >...
GGCGAAGGCGGCGGCGTGGGCGGCGGGGAAGCCCGTGGTGGGTGTGCACCACATGGAGGCACACCTTTTCGCCACGCAGCTCGAGAGCCCGGAGGCGCAGCCCCCCTTCGTGGCGCTCCTGGTGTCCGGGGGACACACCCTCCTCCTCTGGGTGCCGGGCTGGGGGGAGTACCACCTCCTGGGAGAGACGCGCGACGATGCCGCCGGGGAGGCGTTCGACAAGGCGGCGAAGATCCTGGGGCTCCCCTACCCCGGTGGCCCCTCCATTCAGGCGGCGGCCGAGGGCGGCGACCCGCGGCGCCACCCCCTGCCGCGCCCGCTCCTGCACGGGGGCCAGGCCCCCGGCGAGCCCGATTACTACGCCATGTCGTTCAGCGGGCTGAAGAACGCCCTGCGGCTGCGCGTGCGCGCGGTGGAGCAGGAGGGGCGGCTCGCGGAGGAGGTCCCCCACCTCGCCGCCGCCTTCCAGGCCGCCGTGGTCGAGGTGCTCGCCCGGAAGACGATGCGTGCCGTCGAGCAGACGGGGTGCAGCCGCGTGGTGCTCGGCGGGGGGGTGGCGAACAGCCGCGCCCTGCGCGCGGCGCTGCGGATGCGGCTGGGCGAGGGGGGGGAGCTCTTTGCCCCGTCTCCCCGCCTCTCCACCGACAACGGGGCCATGATCGCGAGGGCGGCGCTCTTCCGGCACCAGCAGGGGGACGGGTCGGGGCTGGACCTCAACGCCCGCTCGGACCTCCCTTTCCCGGGGCTCCGGAGGTAGATGCGCGCACCCGCCCGGACCCTGGCATGCAAGTGGCATCCCCGGCGCGCGACCGCCGGCCCGGCGCGGTCCGCAATCCGGAGGATGGCCCCGTGGTGACGCTCCTTCACATCTCCGACCTCCACTTCGGCCCCATGTACCACCCGGAGGTGGGCGAGGCGGTCCAGCGGTTCGCCGCGCGGTTGGAGCCGGACGTGGTCGTCGCCTCGGGGGACTTCACGCAGCGCGCCCGCGAGGAGCAGTTCCGGGAGGCGCGGGAGTTCCTGGACCGGCTCCCACGCGTCCCCCGGGTGGTGGTGCCGGGGAACCACGACGTTCCCCTCTACCGTTGGAAGGAGCGGCTCTTCTCGCCGTACACCTTCTACAAGAAGTACATCTCCGAGGAGCTGGACACCGTGCTCCGGGTGCCGGGGGCGGTGATCGTGGCGCTCAACTCCACCGCTCCGCTCCGCGCGGTGGTGAACGGGCGCATCCACCAGTGGCAGCTGGACCTGGCCCGCGAGGCGTTCGAGGGGACGCCCCCGGAGGTGCAGCGGATCGTGGTGGCGCACCACCACTTCGCGCCGCCTCCCGACTGGGAGGGGGCGGACGTGATGCCCCAGGCCAAGCGGGCGCTCGATGCCTTCACGGCCATGCGCGTGGACCTGATCCTCGGCGGGCACCTGCACCGGGCGTACGTGGGGAACTCGCTCGACGTCTACTCGGGGGCGGACCGCGAGCACGGCATCACCATCGTGCAGAGCGGGACGTCCACGTCGCGGCGGGGGCGGGCCCGGGAGCGCGAGAAGAACTCCTTCAACGTCGTGCGGCTGAAGGGGCGCACCATCGAGGTGACGCACTACATGTACTTCGACGTGGCGGACGACTTCGTCCCGGTGAGCCGGCACGCGTTCTTCCGCCGCGGCCGCCCCCCGCTCCCCGACGAGGAGGAGTTCGGGGCCGTGCCGTTCATCCGCGAGGAGAGGAGAGCCGATGGCGACCTCCGACTTTCGTCGTAAGCTGACGCGCCAGGACGAGATGCGCGCGCTGGGGATTTCCCTCGGCGCGGCGGCGGGGGTGGCGGCGGTCACCCTCTACTTCACGCGCATCCTCATGCAGCGCACTCCGTTGCGCCCGGCCGCCGTCCCGGAGGAGCGGTAGCGCCGTGGCCCAGGCTCCCCGCGCGCTCCGCGAAGCGGCCTGGTTCCTGGCCGGGCTCGCCCTCGCGCTCACGGTGGCGGCGGTGGCGGTCGTCCTCGTCACGCGCACCGAGCGCGGGCGGGAGGAGGTGCTCGCGTTCACCCTGGAGCGGCTGGGCGCGGGAGTGCACGGGAAGCTGGACGTGGCCCGCCTGGACGGCGACCTCTTCACCGGGGCCAAGCTCTACGGAGTGGCACTGCGGGGGGAAGACGGGGAGCCCTTCGTGCTGGCGGACAGCGCATTCCTGAACTACGACCTGCGCACCCTCGTCACGCCCCGCATCCTCATCGAGGAGCTGGTGCTGTACGACCCGGAGGTGTACGTCACCCAGCTCCCGGGCGACACCCTCTGGAACTACCAGAAGATCTTCGCGCGCGACCCCAACGCCGCCCCCGGGCCGGAGCGGATCACCATCCTCGACCGGGTCCGCGTGGTGAACGGCCACCTGAAGGCGCAGTACCCCTTCGTCCCGGACGAGCGCCTCTCCCCGCGCGAGCAGCAGGTGGAGATCCGCGAGGCGCTGGCCGACACCTCGCCGCTGCTGGTGCGCCGCGTTCCGGGAGGGCTCCTGCGCACCGTGGAAGCCTCCGGGCTCAACGGTGTCATCTCGCAGGTCCGCTTCGCGCCGGGAACGGAGAAGGGTACGTACGCGAACGTGGAGCGCCTCTCGGGGACGGTGAAGTTCTACCGCACCCCCTTCCGTCTGCGCGAGGTGCGCGGCGAGGTCGCGGTGCTCCAGAAGCACGTCGAGCTGCGGGCGCCGCGCCTGGTGATGAACACGTCCCCCCTCTCCGCCGCGGGGACCATCCGCTTCGGAGAGCGGCGCGGGGACTCCCCCTGGTACGACATCACGTTCCGGAGCGACAGCGTGGCGCTGGGCGACCTCCGCTGGCTCTGGCCGCGCTTCCCCCGCGAGGCGCGAGGCTCGCTCTCCCTCGTGGTCGAGACCCGCTCGCCCGAGGAGGTGATGATCCTCGCGCGGGACATGCGCCTCCAGGCGCCGGGGACCCGCCTCACGGGCGACTTCGGGATGATCTTCGGCGGCGACACCCTCCGCTTCGTGGACGTGGAGCTGCGCGCGGACCCGCTGCGGGTGGCGCTGATCGAGGAGATGCTCCCCGGGGGGATGCCGGTCCGGGGGCTCCGCATCGGGTCCGCGGAGCTGCGGGGCGCTTCCGAGCGGCCTCGGGAGGTGCGGCGCGGCGCCGCCGCGCGTGCGCAGAGGACGGAAGCGGCGGATTGAAGGGACCCACGGACTGAACGGCGAGATGGCACTGAACGAGCTACTGGCGGTCCCCGACTCGCGTGTTGCGGGCCTCCGCACCGTGCTGGACCGGGTCCTGGCGTCCCGGAGCGTGGTGCTCACCACGCACGTCCACGCGGACGGCGACGGGGCGGGCTCCGAGGCGGCGGTGGCGGCGTGGCTGGAAGCCGTCGGGATCCGCGCCGCCATCGTGAACCCCACCCCCTTCCCGGAGATGTTCCGCTTTCTCCTCCACCGCGCGGAGGTGGTGGTCGATCTGGGCGCGGGGGGAGAGGACCGGGTGCGCGAGGCGGACCTGGTGGTGGTACTCGACACCAGCGAGCCCAAGCGGGTCGGCGCGGTGGCGAAGCTCGTGGACCCCGAGCGAACGCTCGTGGTGGATCACCACCCCGCGGGCGGGGAGGTGGTGGGCGGCTTCGGGGTGCAGGACCCCGCCGCCTCGGCCACCGGGGAGATGGTGTACGACCTCCTCTCGCTGGCCGGTGGGCCGTGGCCCCCGGCTTCGGTGCAGGGGATGTACGTGGCGCTGGTGAGCGACACCGGCTCCTTCCGCTACGGGAACACCACGCCGCGGGTGCACGCGCTGGCGGCAGACCTGATGGCGCGGGGGGTGGACCCCGAGGCGGTGTACCGGAGGCTCTTCGCCACCGCTCCCCGACGGCGCCTGGAGCTGCTGCGCGAGGCGCTGGGGAACCTCCACACCGACCCCGAGCTGCGGCTGGGGTGGATGGTGGTGGACCACGAGACCGCCAGCCGCCTGGGCGCCACCCCCGAGGACTTCGACGGGCTGATCGAGCACGTCCGGTCCATCGAGGGGACGGAGGTGGCCATCCTCTTCCGCGGCACGCCGGAGGGGGAGACGAAGATCTCCTTCCGCTCCAACGGCGACGCGGACGTGAACCGCATCGCGCGGGAGTTCGGGGGCGGGGGGCACGTGAAGGCCGCGGGCGCGCTCGTCCCCGGTGCCCCCGGCGAGGTGGTGCCGCGGGTGGTGGAGGCGGTGCGGAGGGCGCTGGCCGCGGGGCACATGGAACACGAGGGATAAATATGCTGCGGCAGTACATCGACGCCGCCATGCACCGGGCCCGCTACGAGATCCTGCCCGACGATGGCACGTTCTACGGCGAGATCACGGGGTTCGATGGTGTGTACGCGGACGCGGAGACACTGGAAGAATGCCGCGATGTGCTGGAGGAAGTCCTCGAAGAATGGATTCTCCTCCGGATCTCTCGGAACCTCCCTCTCCCGGAGGTGAACGGAATCGAGTTGCGGGTGCGGAAGGTGAGCTGATGCCGTCGTTCGGTCCGGTGAGCCGCAGGGACCTGATCCTCGCACTGACGCGACTCGGCTTCGAAGGGCCCTTCTCTGGCGGGAAGCACCAGTTCATGGTCCGGGGAGGCTTGATGCTTCGAATCCCTAACCCACACCGCGGCGACATCGGCAAGGATCTGCTCTCCCGGATCCTGCGCCAGGCAGGGATCGGTCGTGACGAGTGGGAGACCGCGTGACACTGAAGACGAAGGGCGCCCAGGCGGATGCTTGGGCGCCCTCTCCCGCCTGGCTCGCGTGACCTCCTACGCCTCTCCCTCCAGGTAGGTGTACCCCGCCAGCCCCGCGATGTAGTCGGCGATGAAGGCGTTCGCCTCGGCGCGGCTCAGCCCCTTCGCCTTCTGCACCTTCTTCCGGAAGGTGGCCACCAGGTCCTGCGCGCTGAACTGTACGTAGTTCAGCACCTCGGTGACGGTGTCGCCGTGCACCAGGTCCCCGATCTCGTAGCCGTTCGGCGTGATGCGGATGTGCACCGCGTTCGTGTCGCCGAACAGGTTGTGGAGGTCGCCCAGGATCTCCTGGTACGCTCCCGTGAGGAAGATCCCCAGGATGTACGGCTCCCCGTGCCGGAACGGATGCAGCTCCAGGCTGGGCTTCGGCTTCTTCCACCCCGCGAAGCGGTCGATCTTCCCGTCCGAGTCGCAGGTCACGTCCTGCAGCGTTCCCCGCCGCGTCGGCTCCTCGTCGAGCCGGTGGATGGGCATGATGGGGAAGATCTGGTCGATCGCCCACGAGTCGGGGAGCGACTGGAAGAGCGAGAAGTTGCAGAAGTAGCGGTCCACCAGGATCGCGCTCAGCTCCGGGATGATGTCGTCGTACTCCTCCGGGTCCCTGGCCGCGAGCCGCGCCACCCGGTTCATGATGGCCAGGTAGAGCGCCTCCGCGTGCGCCCGGTCGCGCAGCGTGAGCGTGCCGCTGTTGAAGTGGACCTGGATCTGCTCCTTGTGGAACGAGGTGTCGTGGTACACCTCGCGCAGGTTGCGCTCGTCCAGCTCGCGATACGTCCCCGCCAGCTCCAGCACCAGCGCGTGGGCGTCCGCGGGGATGTCCTCCGGCGTCTCGGCGATCTGCGTCTCCAGGTCGATCACGTTGATCAGGAGAAGGGCGTGGTGCGCCGTCAGCGCCCGCCCGGACTCCGAGATCACGTGCGGCATGGGGACCTCGTTCTCGCGGCACGCCTCGGCGAGCGCGTAGACGATGTCGTTGGCGTACTCCTGGATGGAGTAGTTCACGCTGGCGTGGGTGGTGGAGCGGGTCCCGTCGTAGTCCACCCCCAGACCGCCCCCCACGTCCACGTACTCGATCTCCACCCCCAGCTTCCGCATCTCCACGTAGTACCGCGCCACCTCCGTCATCCCCAGCTTCACGTTGCGGATGTCGGGGATCTGCGACCCCAGGTGGAAGTGCACCATGCGGAGGATGTCCAGCCGCCCCTCCGCCTCCAGCTTCTCCAGCACCCGTACGAGCTGCGAGGAGTTGAGCCCGAACTTGCTCTTCTCTCCGGCGCTCTCCGACCACTTCCCCGAGCCCGCCGTGGAGAGCTTGATGCGCACCCCCGCGGTGGGGATCACGTCCATCTCGCGCGCCACCTTGAGGAGGATGTCCACCTCGTTGATCTTCTCCAGGACGATGAGCACCTTGTGCCCCAGCTTCTGCCCCATGAGGGCCAGCCGCATGAACTCCTCGTCCTTGTAGCCGTTGCAGACGATGAGGTGGTCGGTGCGCTCGGTGAGCGCCAGCACCGCCTGCAGCTCCGGCTTGCTCCCCACCTCCAGCCCCGCGCCGTGCTTCTCTCCGAAGGCGACGATCTCCTCCACCACGTGCCGCTGCTGGTTGACCTTGATGGGGTACACCGTGGTGTAGCCGCCCTCGTAGTCGAACTGCTCGATGGCGGTGCGGAAGCGCTCGGCCAGGGTCTCGATGCGGGTGCGCAGGATGTCCGAGAAGCGGAGCAGGAGCGGAAGCCCCACGCCCTGCGCCTCCAGGTCCATGGCCAGCTCGAACAGGTCGAGCCCGCGTTCCGGGTCCTTGTCGGGGTGCACGGTGACGTGCCCCCGCTCGTTGACCCCGAAGTACCCGATCCCCCAGCCCTCCACGTTGTACAGCTCGAGGGCGTCCTCTGTGGTCCACCGAGTCGTCTCTATGATCGCCTCCATCGCCGTGATGCATCGTTTCGCGGGACAACCCTGAAAATTGGACCCCGCGGCCTCTTCGCGAAAGCCCCGCCCGGCGCTTGATCCGTCCGCGGGGGCGCGCTAGCTTCCCGCCCGCACGTCCTCTGCCATGCCATCCCGAGGCCACCGACGCATGTACCGCCGACCGGACTTCTCGCATCCCCGCTTCGCCGGCGCCCCCGAGGCGCGCTGGGAGCGCGCCCCCGCCGATGGGGTCCTCCCCGAGGGGTTCTTCTCCACGACGAACCTCCCCACCTACGTGCGCGTCGACGGGGAGTGGAAGCTCCCGCGAGACCCACGCATGGACTCGGCCATCGTGCTGGACCCCGACCGCGTCCCGCGGGTGCTGGAGGGGCGGTACGTCCGCGCGGGCGAGCCCGTGGCCATGGGGTTCGCGGAGGACGGCTCGGAGGGGATCTTCGTCCACGCCACCGGGCTCCTGGGCGACAACGAGGTGGGGCCCGAGGGGGAGTTCAAGTTCATGTCGTCCGAGGTCTCGCGCGAGAAGCCCACCGACTACGCGGAGATGGCGCGCGTCCTGGTGGAGGAGCGCGAGCGGGGCGGCCACTTCATCTGGGTGGTGGGCCCGGCGGTGCTCCACTCCCGCGGGCGCGACACCCTGGCCTGGTTCATCCGCAACGGCTACGTGGGCGTCCTCTTCGGGGGGAACGCCGTGGCGGTGCACGACATCGAGGCCGCCACCCTGGGCACCACCCTGGGGATGAACAACCGCGGCATCCCCGTGGAGGGAGGGCACGCCTTCCACATGCGCGCCATCAACCGCGTACGCAGGGCGGGCTCCATCCGCGCCGCGGTGGAGCAGGGGATCATCGAATCGGGGATCATGCACTCGCTGGTCACCAGCGGCGTCCCGTACGTGCTCACCGGCTCCATCCGCGACGACGGTCCCCTCCCGGACACCATCACCGACGTCATCCTCGGCCAGGAGGCCATGAAGGAGCACACGCGGCGCGCCACCGGCGTGATGATGATCGCCACCGCGCTGCACTCCATCGCCACCGGGAACATGCTCCCCTCCTACGTCTACCGCGAGGAGACGGGGGAGGTCCGGCCGCTCGCCACCATCTGCGTCGACTCTTCCGAGTTCGTGGTCTCCAAGCTCAAGGACCGCGGGACGCACCAGGCCTTCGGCGTCATCACCAACGCGCAGGACTTCCTCCACGTCCTCCGGCACTACGTCGAAGCGGAAGCCGCCGCGCGCGAGGCCGCCGCCGGCGAGCCGGTCCCGGCCTGACCCGGTGGAGCTGAACGCCAACCTCGCCGCAGCACTCGCGGAAGCTTCCCGCACCCTCCCGCCGGAGCGGATCGACCGGGTCTGGACCTTCCCGCCGCTTGTGGTGCGGGAGCGCGAGAGCGGGCTCGCGGTCCTGGCGGTGGTGCCGGAGGACGGGGGCGCAGAGGGGCGGCGGCAGGTCTTCACCCTCCGCTACGAGGCGGTGGTGGAGAAGGGGAGGGTGCGCCGCACCGACGCGCTGGAGGAGCAGGCGCTCGTCCCGCAGGAGCGGCTGGAGCGGGTCATCGACGGGGTGCTCCGCCGGCTGGATGCCGCCGCGGAGTCCCCCGTGCACCATGCCGTCGGGGGAGACCCCGCACGGTGGGTGGAGCTGCTGTCCGGGGGCGGGTCCGATCCGCTTGACTCCGGCAATCGAGAATAATTATCGTTACCAGGCCGCTCCGGTCCCGACCTCCTTCTCCCGCTTCGCGCCATGGCTCAAATCGCAGGCTCTCCGGCCACTGCCCAGAGCGAAGGGATGTCCCCCTTCATCCACCTCTTCCGCCGCTACCTGCGCCAGCAGGGGCTCCCGGTCACGCAGCAGCGCGAGGTGGTGGCCGACGTGGTCTTCAAGTCGTCGGAGCACCTCTCCGTGGAGGAGATCGAGACGGCGCTCCGCGCGCGCGGAGAGCGCATCGGGAAGGCCACCATCTACCGCACCATGGAGATCCTGGTGCGGAGCGGACTGGTGGAGGAGCACGACTTCGGCGAGGGGTTCAAGCGCTACGAGCACCTCTTCGGGCAGCAGCCGGTCCACGAGCACCTGATCTGCACCCACTGCAGCAGCGTCACCGAGTTCCAGGCGCCGGAGGTGGTCCGGGTGCAGGAGGAGGTGGCGAGGCGGCACGGCTTCCTCGCCAGCCGGCACCGGCTGGAGATCTACGGGATCTGCGCCGGCTGCCAGGAGAAGGGGGTCACGGTCACCTACCAGGGGCTCACCTGCCCGGCGCTGGAAGTGGCCTGAGGGGCCGGTTGACGCGGGGCCCCGGACCGGTTCTCTTCCGGGCCGTCCGTCCAGACCCGACCGGAACCCCGACCGCAGGAACTTCTGATGAGTGCTGAGATCCCCGCCGCGCTGCGCGACCTCCCCTGGGAGCTTCCCCGCAACTTCCTCGGCCTGGAGGGAGATGCGGGGGAGTGGGAGAGCGCGGGCGTGGTCATCCTCCCCATCCCCTACGAATCCACCGTCTCCTACCAGGGCGGCACCAAGCTGGGTCCCGCCGCCATCGTGGAGGCGTCGCGCTACATCGAGCTGTACGACCAGGAGCTGGACGCGGAGCCCGGCCCGGCCATCGGGGTCGCCACCCTTCCGGCGCTCCACCTCACCTCCGCCGGGCCCGAGGCCGCGGTGCGCGAGCTGCGCGAGGCGTACGACGCCATCCTGGCCGAGGCGGGAGACCGGCTGGTGATCGGGCTGGGCGGCGAGCACTCCATCAGCAGCGCTCCCATCCTGGCCTGTGCCGCGCGCCTTCCCGAGGGGCGGCGGCTCTCGGTGCTCCAGTTCGACGCCCACGGCGACCTGCGGATGGAGTACGAGGGCTCCCCCTGGTCGCACGCCGCCGTCATGGCGCGCTGCATCGACCAGGTGGACCTGGTGCAGGTGGGGATCCGCGCCATCACCTCCGAGGAGCGCGCCCTGATCCGCGAGCGGGAGGGGAGCATCGCCACCATCTTCGCCGACGAGATGTGGGACAACGAGGCGTGGATCGACCGTGCCATGCAGGCGCTCGGCGACGACGTCTTCATCACCTTCGACGTGGACTACTTCGACCCGTCGCTGATGCCGGCCACCGGCACCCCTGAGCCGGGCGGGCCGGCGTGGTACCCCACTATGAAGCTCCTCCGGCGCGTCTTCACCGAGAAGAACGTGGTGGGGGCCGACGTGGTGGAGCTGGCCCCCATCGGGGGGAACGCGGCGCCCGACTTCGTGGTCGCCAAGCTGGTGCACAAGATGGTGGGGTACCAGTGGCTGGCGCGGGAGGGGCGGGGCAGGGGGTAGACCTAACGCCCGTTTTTCGTTACATTTCAAGGCTACACCCCGCGGGCGGGCACCTCCTCCGAGGCGCCCGTCTTTCTTTGGGAAACGTCGGTACGCAACGCAGTCCAGGCCTTCGCGGCCCGGGAGAATACGGAATGTCGATTCGGAACATCGCGATCATCGCGCACGTCGACCACGGCAAGACCACGCTCGTGGACCACATGCTCCGCCAGGCGGGAACCTTCCGCGAGAACCAGCAGGTGGAGGAGCGCGTGATGGACTCCAACCCGCTGGAGCGCGAGCGGGGGATCACCATCCTGGCCAAGAACCTGTCGGTCCGCTGGGGCGACACCAAGATCAACATCGTCGACACCCCGGGGCACTCCGACTTCGGGGGCGAGGTGGAGCGCATCCTCCGTATGGTGGACGGCGTCATCCTCCTGGTGGACGCCGCGGAGGGACCCATGCCCCAGACCCGCTTCGTCACGCGCAAGGCGCTGGAGCTGGGGCTGCAGCCCGTGGTGGTCATCAACAAGATCGACCGCGGCGACGCCGACCCGCACCGCGTGCACGACGAGGTGCTGGAGCTCTTCATGGAGCTGGAGGCCGACGACCACCAGCTCGACTGCCCCTTCCTCTACGCTATCGGCCGCGAGGGCGTGGCCATGCGGAGCCCGGAGGACGAGCGGAAGGACCTGACGCCGCTCTTCGAGACCATCCTGGAGACCATCCCCGAGCCGCGCGCCAGCGAGGGGCCGTTCCAGATGCTCGTCTCCACCATCGACCACTCGCCCTACCTGGGGCGGCTGGCCATCGGGCGCATCGAGCGCGGCACCGGCCGGGTGGGCGACCCCGTCGTGGTGGTGGCGCATGGCGAGGACGCGCCGGTCACCCGGGCCCGGATCACGAAGCTCTTCACCTTCGACGGCCTGGAGCGCCACGAGGCCGAGTCCGCCTCCGCGGGCGACGTGGTGGCGCTGGCCGGCCTCCCCGAAGTGGAGATCGGAACCACCCTCTGCGACGCGGAGCACCCCGAGGCGCTGGAGGGGATCGCGGTGGAGGAGCCCACGGTCTCCGTGGACATCATGGTGAACAACTCGCCCTTCGCGGGGCGGGAAGGGAAGTACGTCACCTCGCGCCAGGTGCGCGACCGGCTCATGAAGGAGCTGGAGCGGAACGTGGCGCTCCGGGTGGAGGACACCGACTCGCCCGACACCCTGACGGTCTCCGGGCGCGGCGAGCTGCACCTGGGGATCCTCATGGAGACCATGCGGCGCGAGGGGTACGAGTTCGCGGTCTCGCGTCCGCGCGTGATCCTCAAGAAGGGTCCGGGCGGCGAGCTCCAGGAGCCGTACGAGGAGGTCACCATCGACCTCCCCGAGAGCTTCATGGGGCCGGTGATCGAGAAGCTGGGGCAGCGGCGCTGCGAGATGCTGGAGATGAAGAACCCCGGGGGCGGGCTGGTGCGCCTGGTGTACCGGGCCCCGGCGCGGGCCCTCTTCGGCTACCGCTCGGAGTTCCTCACCGACACGCGCGGCGAGGGGACGCTGCACCACCGGTTCCTGGAGTACGGCCCGTACGTGGGGCCCATGAACACCCGGAGCCGCGGGGTGCTGGTGAGCATGATCGGCGGCGAGTCGGTGGCGTACGCCATCGGGCTGCTCCAGGAGCGCTCCCGCTTCTTCATCGAGCCGGGCATCCCCGTGTACGAGGGGATGATCGTGGGCGAGAACTCGCGCTCGGGCGACATGGAGGTCAACGTCACCAAGGGGAAGAAGCTCACGAACATGCGGGCTTCGGGCTCCGACGACAACGTGCTCCTGGAGCCCCCGGTGCAGATGACGCTGGAGGACGCCATGGGGTACATCGCCGACGACGAGCTCATCGAGGTCACTCCCAAGTCCATCCGGCTCCGCAAGCGCCTCCTGAACGCGAGCGACCGGAAGAAGGCGTCGCGGGCGTCGGCATGACCCTCCGGGGAAGCCGCCGGGGCGTCCCCCGGAGCGCCGGCTGACATCTGTTTCCTCCCAAGCCCCGGAGAGCCCAGGCTCTCCGGGGCTTGACACATCGGGGGAGCGTTGTACTATTGCCGCGAATCGGCCGGTGGTCGGCATCCTCCTTGCCGTCCCAGCGATCCCGACGAACCCCCTTGTTCCCGCCTGACAGGAGACCTCGGAATGACGGACGTGATGGCGCGACCGGTGAGCGGCGATGATCTCGACCTCGACGAACTGATCGTCGCCAAGTTCGAAGAAGAGGAAGAGGACGCTTGGGAGAGCGACGACGAGTGGGACGACGAGGACGACTGGGACGACGAGGACGATTGGGACGACGAGGACGAGGACTGGAGCGAGGACGACGAAGACTGGGGCGACGACGAGGAGTGGGAGGACGAAGCGTAAGTCCGCCCTTGAAAAAACCGCCGGCACCCCTTACGTTTGTTCTCCCCACTACGACGGGTGCCGGTGACGGAGCCGGTCGGCAGGGGGTTGACGGATTGCAGGTAGAAGGCTAAATTAGCAGTCTGTCCGATGCGGGCCAGCGCCCGCGTACTGATTGAAAATCGAGGTTTGGATGTCTGTGTGGGCCTTGTCCGGGAGCATACCTTCTCCTGGGCTGGTGCAGTGCGCGAGGGGTGACCCGAGCGCGTGAGCACGGAGGCTCGTCAAAGGTAAATTCCGAATGGACACAACGATGTGTTCGTTCAACAGAGCTGTTCAGAATCTCTAATGGAGAGTTTGATCCTGGCTCAGGACGAACGCTGGCGGCGCGCTTAACACATGCAAGTCGAACGGGGAGAG
>Ga0247718_1000344_pt1 | contig 12767 bp, 10 predicted proteins | sample 21E_DmetaG_FD_189045 | JGI IMG/M metagenome (GOLD analysis project Ga0247718, IMG submission 189045) | Soil microbial communities from hillslope of Landscape Evolution Observatory, University of Arizona, Oracle, AZ, United States - 2-1-E_D | ecosystem: Engineered > Artificial ecosystem >...
CGGGCTCGTGCTTATCTTTGATGGCTTCCCCCGGGGGGGAGCACGCGTGCCGGGCGAGGCGCGCTCGCAGTGGTGAAACCGAGAATTACGAGGCCATGGCTTCTGCAGTCTACGTTCTGGGCATCAACGTCTTCCACGGCGACGTCTCCGCCGCCCTCCTCCGCGACGGCGTGCTGGTGGCCGCGGTGGAGGAGGAGCGCTTCCGGCGCGTCAAGCACTGGGCGGGATTCCCCACGCTCTCCATCCGCAAGTGCCTGGAGATGGCGGGGATCACGGGGGCCGACGTGGCGCACGTGGCCGTGAGCCGCGACCCCAAGGCCAACCTCCTCAAGAAGGGGATGTTCGCCCTCTCCAAGCGGCCGGACTTCGGGCTCATCCTGGACCGGGTGCGCAACGCCCGCAAGGTGCGCGACCTCACCGCCCCGCTGGCCGAGGCGCTGGGCGTCCCCGGCGAAGGGCTCCCCCGCATCCACTACGTGGAGCACCACCCGTCGCACCTGGCGAGCGCCTTCTTCGTCTCCCCCTTCGAGGAGGCGGCGGTCTGCGCCATCGACGGCTTCGGCGACTTCGTCAGCACCTCCATGGCCCACGGAAAGGGGAACCGCATGGAGATGCTGGAGCGGGTCTACTTCCCGCACTCGCTGGGGATGCTCTACACCGCCGTCACCCAGTTCCTGGGCTTCCCCCACTACGGGGACGAGTTCAAGGTGATGGGGCTGGCCCCCTACGGGAAGCCGGAGATGGTGGACCAGATCCGCCGGATGGTGCACCTGAAGCCGGGGGGGACCTTCGAGCTGGAGCTGAAGTACTTCCGCCACTGGTCGGACGGGGTGGAGATGGAGTGGGACGAGGGGTATCCCACCCTGGGGAGGGTGTACACCCCCGAGCTGGAGCGCCTTCTGGGGCCGGCGCGCGGGCCCAAGGAGCCGCTCACCGAGCGCCACGAGAGCATTGCCCGCTCGCTGCAGGCGGTGTACGAGGAGTGCGCCTTCCACGTCCTGAACGGGCTCTGGGAGCGCACCCGGAGCCCCCGCCTCTGCCTGGCCGGCGGGTGCGGGATGAACAGCGTCGCCAACGGGAAGATCCGGGCGAACACTCCGTTCCGCGAGGTCTACATCCAGCCCGCCGCCGGGGACAACGGCACGGCGCTGGGGGCGGCGTACTACGCCTGGCACCAGGTGCTCGACCAGCCCCGCGGCTTCGTGATGGAGCACGGGTACTGGGGAACCGAGTACCCCGAGGCCGACGTGACCGGGATCGTGGCAGCGCGCGACGACGAGGACTGGGAGTACTCCTGGGAGCGCTTCGACAGCGAGGAGGAGACCTGCCGCGCCACCGCCGCGCTCATCGCGGAAGGGAACGTGGTGGGGTGGTACCAGGGACGGATGGAGTGGGGATCCCGCGCGCTGGGGAACCGCAGCATCGTGGCCGACCCGCGCCGCGCCGACATCCGCGACCTGATCAACCTGAAGATCAAGTTCCGCGAGAAGTTCCGTCCCTTCGCGCCGTCCATTCTGGAGGAAGCGCTGCACGACTACTTCGTGGGGGCGGCGCCCGACCCGTTCATGCAGCAGGTGTACCCCGTGCGCGAGGACAAGCAGGCGGTGCTCCCCGCCATCACGCACGTGGACGGAAGCGGGCGGCTCCAGACGGTGAGCGAGCGCACCAACCCGCGCTACTACCGTCTCATCAAGGAGTTCGAAGCCATCACGGGGGTTCCGGTGGTGCTCAACACCAGCTTCAACGAGAACGAGCCCATCGTGGACACCCCGGAGCAGGCGCTCGACTGCTTCCTCCGGACCCGGATGGACGTGATCGTGGTGAACAACACCATCATCCGCCGCCAGCCGGCGGAGAAGCTGGCGACGGCGGGAGCGTGATGGCGAAGAAGCCCTCGGTCCTCTTCCTCAACCGCTTCTACTGGCCCGACGTCGCCGCGACGGGGCAGATGCTCACCGACCTCGCCGAAGACCTGGCCGCGGCCGGGTGGGAGGTGACGGTGGTCACCAGCCGGAGCGGGTACGACGGGGACGGGGGTCCGCTGGCGCGCGAGGAGGTGCGGCGGGGCGTGCGCATCCTCCGGGTCAACACCACGCGCTTCGGCCGCGACTCGCTCCTGGGGCGCGCCGGGGACTACGCCACCTACCTGTCCGGCGCGTTCGTGCGGCTCCTGCGCCTTCCCCGGCCGGACGTGGTGGTCCCCATGAGCGACCCCCCTCTCCTCCTTCTCCCCACGCTGATGGTAGGGAAGGTCCGGCGGTTCCGCACGGTGTACTGGCTCCAGGATCTCTACCCCCACCTGGCCGCGAAGCTGGGGGTGCTCCGGGAGGACGGGCCGCTGTACCGCCTCCTCCAGGCGGGGGTGCGGCGGCTGCACGCCCGCTGCGACGGCGTGGTGACGCTGGGGCCGCAGATGGCCCGCTGCGCCATCGAGGCGGGGGCCCCGGCGGAGCGCACGGCCTTTCTGCACAACTGGGCCGACGAGGAGGCCATCCGCCCCCTTCCGCCGGAGGAGAACCCCTTCCTCCGCGAGCAGGGGCTGGAAGGGAAGTTCGTGGTGCTGTACTCCGGGAACGCGGGGCGGGCGCACACCTTCGACGCGGTCCTGGAGGCGGCCCGCCGGCTCCGCGACGATCCCGGCGTGGTCTTCCTCTTCATCGGCGGGGGGAAGGCGCTTCCGCGCATCCGGGAGACGGTGCAGCGCGAGGGGCTGGAGAACATCCGCTTCCTCGGATACCTCCCGCGCAACCAGCTCCGCTACTCGCTCTCGGCCGCCAGCGTGGCGCTGGTGACCGAGAACCCGGAGGTGGCCGGGCTCCTGGTCCCGAGCAAGACGTACGGAATCCTCGCCAGCGGCCGGCCGCTCCTGTTCGTGGGCTCGGAGCAGAGCGACGTGGCCGCGGTGGTCCGGGAGCACGGGTGCGGGGTGGTGGTCTCTCCCGACGACCCCGACGCGCTGGTGAGCGCCATCCGCCGGCTGCACGCCTCCCCCGAGGTCGCGCGCGAGATGGGGATGCGCGGGCGGGCCGCGGCGGAGCGGATCTACGACCGCAGGGGGGCCGCGCGCCGCTGGGAGAAGGTGATCGCCGGCTTCATCCATCCGGGGCGGAGGGTGGAGGCCAGGACCCGCCGCCGGATGTCCGCAAAGGCTGCTTCGACTAGACTTATCCGCTAGTCGCCATTATATTTAACGGCTTCCCGCGAAGCCTCTGGAGGCCCGCGGGATCGACACTTCGACGACCCATGAGACGACTTCTCTCGCTCCTCTTCGTGCTCGCCTCGCTCCTGGCCGCGGCTCCGGCGCCTGCCCAGGTGCTCGCGTCGGACACCGCCGAGGCGGTGTTCGCGTACGGGGACCGCATGGTCATTCTGGTCTGGCGGCAGGACGACCTGAGCGGCGAGTTCGCCATCGGCTCCAACGGGACCATCGTCCACCCGCTCTACCAGTCGGTGCAGGTCGTAGGGCTGACCGTCACGCAGACGGAGGAGCGGCTTCGCGAGTTTCTGAGGCGCTTCGAGCAGAACCCGCAGCTGGTGGTCCAGCCCCTCTTCCGCGTGACGGTGGGCGGGGAGGTGAACGCCCCCGAGGTGTACGAGTTCGGCCCCGAGGTCACCATCGGCCGCGCCATCGCGCTCGCCGGTGGCGTGACTCCCCGGGGACAGCTCAGCCGCGTTCGTCTCATTCGCGGGGGAGTCCGCCGCCATCTCGACCTGCGAAACCCGGCCCACGCGCAGATGCGCGTGCGGTCGTCCGACCAGATCGAAGTCAGGCGGCGCGTCCACCTCGTCCAGGACGTGCTCATTCCCGCGGGCGGTGTCGTCTTCGCCCTCAACCAGCTCTGGGCCGGGTCCCGCACTCTCTTCGGCTTCTAAGCGCGTGCCGTCCCCCAACCCCGTAGGACCATGACCGACCAGAACAACCTTCCCGAACTGCGCTCCCATTCCGGGCGGAGCGTCGCCTACCCGGCCGGTGTCCACCGCCCGGAGGTGGATCCCGCCGCGGAGGCGGAAGGCTCGGAGATCCGGGAGTACTTCGACGCCATCCGCCGCCGTGTGTGGCTGGTAGTGGTCGCGGTGGTGGTGTCGCTCGGGGTCGCGGGGTACCTGGCCTCCCTGGAGGAGGACACCTACCGCGCGTCCGCGGTGGTGCTGCTCCGCGAGGACGGCGGCAACATGAACGCGAAGCTCGGCGCGCTGGGCGGGATCTCCTCGGTGCTCGGGATGGGCGGCGGGAACTCGCTGGGCACCGAGCTCGAGCTGCTCCGCAGCCGCAAGCTGGGCGGCGAGGTGGTGGACATGACCGGTCTGCGCCTCCAGCGGCACAAGGACGAGCGGGAGTTTCCCCTGGGGCTCCTCGAGAACGTGAGCGTGGCTCCCTCCACGCCGGCTCACGGCCCGGAGGAGTTTCTGGAGCTCACCTTCTCTGGCCGCGAAGTCCGCGCACGGGGCTTCGACAAGGAGGTGACGGGCACCTACGGCGTCCCCATGGAGATCGCGGGGGTGCAGTTCACCGTGTCGGGGCCGCCTCCCGAGAAGGTGACGAGCGGGCGGCTGGTGGTGCTCACGCGCAACGGGGCCATCGACCTCTTCCAGCGCGACTTCTTCGCGCAGCAGCGGGAGCGGACCAACATCGTCGACATGGGCTTCACCTCCGACGATCCCCTCGTCTCGCAGCGGGTGACCAATGCGGCGATGCAGGTGTTCAAGGCCTCCAACGCCGAGCGCTCCAGCCAGGAGTCGCGTCGCCGGCTCGCGATCATGCAGGAGCAGATCACCAACGTGGACGCGCAGCTCCAGCGGGCGCAGAACGAGCTGACGGCCTTCCGCGAGCGGCAGACGGCGTACAGCACGACCGCGCGCCTGCAGCAGCGCCAGGGGGAGATGGACCAGGTGCAGGTGCAGTACGAGGCGATGGTGGCCGAGCGCGCGGTGTACCAGCGCTACCTGGACCGCCTCCGCTCGCCCGACGCCACGCGCGTGGGGGACCTGGAGACGGTGCTCGCCGTCCCGGAGATCGCTTCCAACCCCCTGGTGTCGCGTCTCTCCACGGAGATGATGGACTACCAGGTCTCCCGCGACACGATGACCGCGGGGGCGTGGGGGAAGGCGGCTTCGAACCCCGACGTTCAGAAGATGGACCAGCTCGTGCGCGACACCCGGACGCGGCTGGTCGCGGCGCTCGCGGGGCACATCGCCGCGCTGGACGGGAAGCTCGCCGCGGTGCAGCAGCGGCAGCGGATGGGAGCGCAGGCCATCGGCGAGCTCCCGCGGCAGGACGCGGAAGAGCTGCGGCTGACCCAGCAGGTGGAGGGGTACGGGAAGATGGCAATCTTCCTGCGTGAGCAGTACAGCACGCTCCAGCTCGGCAGTGCGGCGGACGGCGGCCGGGTGGAACTGGTGGACGCCGCGCTCCCCGGCTGGAAGGTGGGGAGCGGCCGGATCCAGATGCTCGTCTTCGGTCTGCTCTTCGGGCTCGCGCTCGGAGGCGGCGGGGCGGTCCTCCTGGAGAAGACCAACACCCGCATCCGCCGCCGCGACGAGATGGAGCGCATCCTGCAGATCCCGGGTCTCGCGGTGATCCCGCAGATCGCGTCGGCGGGGGCGCGGCGCACGGCGCTCCGTCTCCCGGCCCGCCGGGCGAACGGGAACGGGAAGTCCCCGACCGGCGACGGCGAGCTGATCGCCACGCAGGTGTTCTCTTCGGGCGCCGAGGCGTACCGGACGCTGCGCACCAACCTGATCTTCTCTCAGGCGGTGCAGTCGCTCCGGACGGTGGTAGTGACCAGCCCCGCCGTCGGCGAGGGGCGGACCACGGTGGCCGCGAACCTGGCGGTGACCTTCGCGCAGCAGGGGATGCGCGTCCTGCTGGTGGACTGCGACCTGCGCAGCCCGCGCATCCACGCCCTCTTCGGGGTGGGACGCGAGCCGGGGCTGACGCAGCTCGTCCGCGGCGAGGCGGCGGCGGCCGAGGTGATCCGCGAGACCCGCGTCGACGGGCTCTCGGTGATCCCCGCGGGGCGCGCGCTGCGCACCAACCCCTCGGACCTGCTGGGCGGCGCGGCGATGCGCGCGACGCTCGACACACTGGAGCAGAGCTTCGACCTGGTGGTGCTGGACACGCCGCCGCTCATGGCGACCACCGCGGGCACGGCCGTGCTCGCCACGGTGGCGGACGGGGTCCTGCTGGTGGTGCGGGCCGGCCACACCGACCGCGACGCGGCGCAGCGGGCGCTCCAGCAGCTCGCCGCGGTGGGGGCCCGGGTGGTGGGCGCGGTGCTGAACGACACCGACTCCCACGATGAGCCCGGCGCGTTCTTGGCGTACGAAGAGCCGGCGGGGCAGGGGGCGTGAGCCCCCCGCGGTCGCCGAACACGGGAATCATCAACTCCGGCTAGGGTTATGCGAATTGCAGTCGTGGGATCCGGGTACGTGGGATTGGTCGTGGGCGCGTGTCTGGCGGAGACCGGGAACGACGTGGTCTGCGCCGACATCGACGCGGGGAAGATCGCACGGCTGAACGCGGGGGAGATCCCCATCTACGAGCCGGGGCTGGAGCCGCTCGTGGAGCGCAACCTGGAGGAGGGCCGCCTCACCTTCACCACCGACGTCGGCCAGGCGGTGGCGGCGGCCGAGATCATCTTCATCGCTGTGGGGACGCCCCCGGGCGAGGACGGCTCCGCCGACCTGCAGCACGTGCTGGCGGTGGCGGAGACCATCGGCAGGAACATGCCGGCGGACGGCCCCGAGAAGATCGTCATCACCAAGAGCACGGTGCCGGTGGGGACCGCCCGGAAGGTGCGCGACGCGATCCGCAAGCACACCAGCCGGCCCTTCCACGTCTGCTCGAACCCCGAGTTCCTCAAGGAGGGGGCGGCGGTGCAGGACTTCATGAAGCCCGACCGCGTGGTGGTGGGGGTGGAGTCCGAGTACGCCCGCGAGAAGCTGGACGAGCTCTACTCCCCGTTCGTGCGGACGGGGAACCCCATTCTGTTCATGGACATCGCCAGCGCGGAGATCACCAAGTACGCGGCCAACGCGATGCTGGCGACCCGCATCTCGTTCATGAACACCATGGCGGCGCTCTGTGAGGCGGTGGGTGCCGACGTCTCCAAGGTGCGGCAGGGGATCGGGACCGACGAGCGGATCGGGCAGAGCTTCCTCTTCGCCGGGATCGGCTACGGCGGCTCCTGCTTCCCCAAGGACGTGAAGGCGCTGGTGCACACGCTCCGCGTGGAGGGGGTGGACCCGGTGATCCTGGAGGGAGTGGAGAAGGTGAACGCCGCGCAGAAGGAGCTCCTGCTGGAGCGGATCACCGGCCGCTTCGGCGAGGATCTCTCGGGGCACACCTTCGCCGTCTGGGGGCTCTCGTTCAAGCCCGAGACGGACGACATGCGCGAGGCGCCGTCGCTCACCGTGGTGCGCGGGCTGGTGGAGCGCGGGGCGAGGGTGCGGGCGCACGACCCCGAAGCACGCCACGAGGCGGAGCGGTACTTCGGCGACCTGGTGGAGTCCGGGGGGGTCACGCTCTGCGAGCACAACTACGACTGCCTGGACGATGCGTCGGCGCTCTGCATCCTCACGGAGTGGGGGCCGTACCGCCGTCCGGACTTCGACCGCATCCGCGAGTCGCTGCGCGAGCCGGTGGTCTTCGACGGCCGCAACCTGTGGGAGCCGGAGAAGATGCGGGAGAAGGGCTTCCACTACGTCTCCATCGGCCGTCCCGCCGTCGCCCCGCTCGCCGTGGTGGCGGAGCGGGAGGTCGCGGCGAACTGAGGGCGGCGGGGATGCGCGTCCTCATCACCGGCGCCGGGGGCTTCCTCGGCTCCCACCTCTGCGACCGCTTCCTGGCGGACGGGCACGAGGTGGTGGGGGTGGACAACTTCGTCACCGGGAGCCCGGAGAACCTGGCGCACCTGGAGGGGGAGTCCCGCTTCCGCTTCGTGGAGCACGACGTGACGGAGCCGCTGCGGGTGGAGGAGGCGCTGGACGGGGTCCTCCACTTCGCGAGCCCCGCCAGCCCGGTGGACTACCTGGAGCTCCCCATCGAAACGCTGAAGGTGGGGGCGCACGGCACGCTGAACACGCTGGAGCTGGCGAGGGAGCACGGCGCGCGCTACCTGCTGGCCTCCACCTCGGAGGTGTACGGGGACCCGCTGGTGCATCCCCAGCAGGAGAGCTACTGGGGGAACGTGAACCCGGTGGGGCCGCGGAGCGTCTACGACGAGGCCAAGCGCTTTGCCGAGGCGATGACGATGGCGTTCCACCGGCACCACGGGGTGTCGGCGGGGATCGTCCGCATCTTCAACACCTACGGGCCGCGGATGCGCCCGGCCGACGGCCGGGTGGTGTCCAACTTCGTGGTGCAGGCGCTCCGCGGCGACCCCATCTCCATCTACGGCGAGGGGGAGCAGACGCGCTCCTTCACCTACGTGGACGACCTGGTGGAGGGGATCTATCGCCTCTTCCATTCGGACCGGGTGGAGCCGACCAACGTCGGGAACCCCGGGGAGTTCACCATCCGCGAGCTGGCGGAGCTGGTGCTGGAGATGACGGGGAGCGGCTCCGAGCTGACTTTCCTCCCGCTCCCCACGGACGATCCCAAGCAGCGGAAGCCGGACATCACGGTGGCCCGCGAGGTGCTGGGGTGGGAGCCTCAGGTGCCGCTCCGCGCGGGGCTGGAGCGCACCATCCCGTACTTCCGGCAGATGGTGGAGGAGCAGGGGGCGGCGGCGCGCACGTGGGACGGCGCGGTGCTCCCCGACGCGGCGAGGGCGGCGCTCGGCGCCTGAGCCGGGCGGGTGAGGGTGTGCGAAAGGGCCGCTCCGGGACGATGTCCCGGGGCGGCCCTTTCCCTTCCGGATGGGTTCGGGACACGGGTACGGAACATGCCGATGTGGGTTCTCCCGACCGGGCCGCGGTCGGGGTTTCCAGGACCGAGGCGGGCACCGGGCCGGTGCTCCCGTCCGATCCGCCGTACGAGCGCGGAGGGATGAGCATGAACGTCCTGCTGGCCGTGGAGGGGGGATCGGGCGGAGCGGCGCTCCGCGACGCTCTGGAGGAGATGGGGCACCACGTGGTGGGCCCCGCGGCCGCGGCGCGCGACGCGGCGCTCCTCGCCCGCCGGGGGGGAGTGGAGCTCGCGCTGGTGGCGCTCCCCGCGGCGCCGCAGGTGGCGGAGGCGATCGCGGGTGATTCGGCTCTCCCGGTGGTGCTGGTCTGCGCGGGGAACGCCCCCGGGGTGCAGGAGTGCATGGCGCGCCTCCCGGTGTTCGCCTGCCTGGAGGAGCCGGTGTCGGCCCAGACGCTCTCGAACGCGCTGAGCGTGGCGCGCGCCCGCTTCGAGGAGTGGTGCGCGCTCCGGGCGCGGGTGGTGGAGCTGTCGCGCGAGCTGGCGGGGCGGAAGACGGTGGAGCGCGCCAAGGGGATCCTCATGGAGGTGCGCGGCCTCTCGGAGGGGGATGCCTACCGGCTGCTGCGCCGCGAGAGCCAGAACCGCCGCGTCTCGCTGGCGCAGGTGGCGAGCACCGTGGTTTCCATGGAGGGGGTGTTTCGCGCCGGGGCAGCGAAGGGGGAGGCATAGCGGACGAAGCGCGCTCTCCCCGCGCCCTGGAGCTGGTGCCGGTCGGCGGGACTGGGGAGGGGCTTCTCCTCTACCTGGGGCGGGAGCTGGACCGCAGGTTCGGCACCCGCTCTTTCGTTGGGCCGCGGCTCCCGCTCCGGGAGGAATGGCTGGACCCGGAGAGCGGCCAGTACGATTCGGGGGCCATCCTCGACGCGCTGCTCGACCGCCACGCGGCGCTGGGGCAGGGGCCGGAGTCGCTCTGGTCGCTGGGGGTGGCGGAGGTGGACCTGGGGGCGCCGGGACGCACCTTCGTGTTCGGGGAGGCGACGGTGGGCGGGCCCTGCGCCGTGATCGGGGTGGCGCGCCTGGGGGAAGGGTGGCCGTTCCGGCGCCGCCTGCGCGTACGGGCGCTCACCGAGGCGGTGCATGAGCTGGGGCACGTGGCCGGGCTGGGGCACTGCGGCGATGCCGGCTGCGTGATGGCTCCCTCTCCGGGGGTGGAGGGGGTGGACCGCAAGGGGAGTGAGTTCTGCGCCGGGTGCGCGCGCTCTCTCGCCGCTCTCCTGGCAGAACGTTCTGCTTGATCTCTCCCCGACGGAAGATTACCTTGCCTGGTCCTCAGATGCTTCTACGCGTACTCGCTTTGCCGTTCATTCTCGTCTGTCCGTCCATCGCTTCCGCCAGGCAGAGATCTTGACCAATCCGGTTTCTCCCCGCTCTCTCCGGCGTGCGTACCTGGACTGGGTAGAGGAGCAGGTGGAGCAGTACAAGGAGTCCGTTCCGCGTGCGGACCTCCTCCGGCTCGCCGACGAGGTGGTGACGGAGCTGCGCGTGAGCCAGGCGGGGCAGTACCAGCTCACCGAGCTCCTCCTCTGCGACGCCATCGACCGCCACATCTTCCGGGTCCTGAAGCTCCCGGGGTACCGCGCGTGGGCGGCGCAGCGGCGCGATTCGTTCAGCATCCGGATTGCACCGGTGCAGCTTCCGCCTTCCGTGGAGGAGGCTCGGGAGGAAGAGGAGGAAGTCGCCTACGCGAAGCGGCCGAGCGTCGCTTAGACACGCTCTGACGTGGCGAACTGACACGCCCCCGCGCAGGAGAGCGCGGGGGCGTGCTTGTAAATGCCGGTTTGCGAGGGAGTTGCGATTCCGGGCGCAGCGGGTATGGCGCGTGCACCCGGGGAGGCGCAGGTCGGTGCTCTCTCTTCAACCCGGCGGTGCCATGTCCACGATCCACGACCCGAAGAAGCTGCCCGTACCCCTGCCGGCCGGTCCGGTGGGGATCGTCGTGCGGGGTGAGGCTTCGGAGCGCCCGGCTCCCCGCGCGGTGGCGTTCATCTGGGGAATGGAGGTGCTTCCCGCGCCTTCGCTTCCGTTCGGGCGGTGGAAGCCGGGCATCCTGTCGGCCGCGTAGACTCTTTCCTACTTCACAGCCACGATCCGGTCGATCACCTTCGGGTCGTCCGGGAGCTGCCCCGCCTTCGGCAGCCGCCGCACCAGCTCCCGCCAGGCCGGGTCCACCGCGAACGCCCGCCTGAAGAGCGGCAGCGACTCGTCCACCCGCCCGGCGTTCACCAGCATCACCGCGTGCCAGAACACCATCTCGCCGTTGGTGGCCCGATCCGGCACCATGGCCTGGGCGGCGGCGTACTCGCGGATGGCTCCCTCCACGTCCCCCTTCGTCACCGCTTCGTCCCCCGCGTTCATCCGCCGGTAGGCGCGCGCCAGGTGCACCAGCCTGCGCAGCTCCGCCACGGGGGCCGGGTGGTCTTCCACCCTGAGGTCGAAGAGCCGGTCCACCCAGGGGCGCCCCGTCGGCTTACCGCTCACCACGACGATCGCGGCGGACTGCTTCCCGCGGATGTCGCCCCCCGCGCGCTCGGCGGCCTCCAGCGCGGCGAGCAGGCGCTCGGTCAGGTCGCCCTGCGTGCTCTCGAAGGCCTGCGCCATGGGGTCCCAGGTGTTGCCGCGCATCAGGTTGGCCTGCACCGAGTACCCCTTCCCGACGCGGTGGCCGGCGGCTTCGATGGCCTTCCCCCCGGTCCAGGCGTCCACGTTGCACGCGGCGTCCACCATGGCCACCTGGCGCACGGCGGTGTGCGCGTCGGTGTTCAGGAGCCCCTTCAGCGCCTCGGGGGCGGTCTTCCCGGCGCGCATCAGCTCCAGCCCCAGCGGGCCGTACGAGACTTCCACGAAGCTCTGCGTGGCGACGGCGCCGACCCCGGCTTCGGCCCAGGGGACGATGGGGCCCACCGAGAACCAGTGCGACTGCACGGCTACCCCCAGCTCTCCGGTCTGGGGGTCGCACGCGACGATGGAGTAGGTGTTCACCGGGCGCGGCGGTACTCCCCGCGCGGGGGCCTGCGCGCCCGCGTGGGGCGCGGCCGTGGTGAGGGCGAGGGCGAGCGCGGCTGCGCCCAGGAGTCGATCGGCCTGCATGGCGGTCTCGGATGCGGGTTCGGGTGGGGATTCGTCCGGCCAAACTAGAGAGGGCCCGGGAGGCGGGCAAGTGAGCCGCGGCGGGCGCGGCGCTTGCGTTCGCGCGCCTCCATGGCTCTTCGCGTCGCCGTCGTGGGGGCCGGTCCGGCCGGCCTCTCCACCGCCCACGTCCTGTTGGGCGCGGGTGCCGGCCCCGTCGTCTTCGAGGCGCGTCCGGTGGTGGGCGGGCGCACCCGCACCGACGAGGTGGACGGCTTCCGGGTGGATACCGGCTGCCAGCTCTTCGGCTCCATGTACACCGCCTTCTTCCACCTGCTGCGCCAGGCGGGAGCGGGCGGAGTGGCGGCGCGGGCGCCCGGGCGCGATGCCATCTACCGGCGCGGGCGCATCCACGAGGTGGTGTTCGGGAGCGTTCCCAGCATGCTCGCTTCCGGCGCCGTTCCCCTGGGGGTGAAGCTCCGCCTGGGCGCCACCTACCTCCCCTTCCTCTCGCGGCACGGCAGTGTGCTGGACATGCACGCGCTGGAGCGCGCGGCGGCGGCGGGGCTGGACCGCGAATCCATCGGCGAGTGGGGACGGCGCGAGATGGGGCGCGACTTCGTGGAGCAGCTCGTCTCTCCGCTCCTGGCTACGGGTTACGGGATGCTCCCGGAGGAGGCGACGGCCGCCTTCTACCACATGCTCGCCCACCACGGGACGAACGTGGAGATCTACGGGCTCCGCGAGGGGGCGGATGCGTTCTGCCGCGTGCTGGCGGCGCGGGTGGGGG
>Ga0247718_1000345_pt1 | contig 12758 bp, 8 predicted proteins | sample 21E_DmetaG_FD_189045 | JGI IMG/M metagenome (GOLD analysis project Ga0247718, IMG submission 189045) | Soil microbial communities from hillslope of Landscape Evolution Observatory, University of Arizona, Oracle, AZ, United States - 2-1-E_D | ecosystem: Engineered > Artificial ecosystem > Mesocosm...
GCGGTAGGCCAACGCAGTGTAACCACTCAGGCAACAAGGGGCCCAGGCGGTCACTGTGGGCCTGAGGCCCCCGCCCGCTTGGGGCGGGAATCACATTACCCGCGGGCCCAGGGGTCGACCCGCCCCCCCGACTCGTCGCGCCGTCGACCACCACCGCGTTATTTTGTAAAAAAATAGTGATTGAGAACCCCTTTATCGTTCCATGTTTATTGCTGATATCACGGCTGATGGCTGGCCAACCGAGGCGAGAGAGGTAGAGCCTCGCTTACCTCGGGGTCTGCGTCAGTTCGCCCGTCGCAAGGAGCGTTTAGGAATGGTTTCACGAGCTTCAAGATACACCGTTGCCGCGCTGATGCTTACTCTCACAGCAGCGCCCCTGGTCACGCCCGGCTCGCCAGTCCCGGGCCTGCCGACCCTCGACTTCGGCGAGTCTCGGGTCGTCATCCTTGACCCAACCAGCCTTCTCGCCGCGGCGCGCGGGGGTCAAGCCCTCCTGCTGCCCACCATCGAGGGCTTCACGGAAGTGCGGCTGGTGTACAGCGGCGAGCCCGTGCGGGTCATCCACCTCCAAGAGGGTGGAGAGGCCACGGAGTCCACCTACCAGACCAACATCTGGACCATCCACTCGTCTGAATCCGGAGACGCCTTGGGCATTGCCCTGCTCCGGGCCGACACCCTCCGCGCCCGCCTTGATACCGCTGCGGGTATCAACATGATCGAACCTCTCGCCGGCTATGTCCCCACTGCGGGTGGTTCCGAGTACCTCGTCTACCGCCCAGGCAACAAGCCCCGCCCCGTCGGTGCCGTCGACGGCTTCGAGCCCGGCGCGGTGCCCCCGGCTTCGGGCGACCACGACCACGGGGACCACCACGAGGACCAGCCGGCCCCCGGGGGGGACTTCGGCGTCGCAACCCACACCGTGACCAGGACTCTGACCGTGTACGTTGACTCCGGGTTCGTAAACAACTACGGCGGGATGACGTGGCCGGACCAGGCCCGGTACTTCGTCGGAATGGTGAACAATCGCATGAAGGATGTCGGCCTCCAATACTCCGTGATGGCCCTCGCCTACGATGCTGGCTTCGACACCAACAACATCGGAGATTCGTGGAACCGCATCGCGAGCCGTGACTACATGGGGAGCCAAGTCCGCGGCGCCTTCGTGTACCGTGACTGGGACGGCTGCACCATTGGTCAGGCCACCCAGCCGGGTTCCACGATGCACATCCAGCTCGCCGCCGACGCCTGCCACAGCTACTACACCCCCATCAACGACTTCGACCGGTACTACCTGATGACCCACGAGTTTGCGCATAACCAGGACGCCGACCATAACTCTGCCGATGGGTGGTGCGAAGACTACTTCTGCTGGCACTTCGGTCGCGATATTACCCACTCGAGTGCCTGGCACCACTACCACGACTACTTGAGTTCGAGGAACGTTCTCCGCATGAAGGCGCACCTGGGAACAAAACACTAAACAGAGGAACCGGAGATGGCCAGACTTCTCGCGCTTGTGATCGCGCTCGCGACCCTCCTCACAGGCTGCCTCGCCGATGTCGACGGATCTAAGTCCGCGCCCCGGACGTGCGGCCTCAGTGTCCACCCCGCTTCCGGCGAGGCGAACGCGACCGCACCGAACCTGAACAACACCTTCCTCGAAGCCCATCCGACGTTGAGGGCCCAGTTCGAGAAGCCTGGCCTTTCCGGCGGAGTTGGCGCCACAGTCTCCTGCGAAGAGGGAGAACAAACCCTCGAAGCGCTCACCGCGCTAGGCGCCCCGGGGCGGGACTACCCGGGACAGGGGGGTGAGCGCGTCATTCAGTACGCCAACGCCACCTACCGTGTGACCGTCGAGGGACCCCCCCGCGGGTGAGGCGGAGCGCGACCGAATCCGGGGCCTCAGTCGCCAACTCCCACCTCCCGGAGGCACGCAGCCACCCCAGAAACACCGCGGAGACCGGAGACTACTGAGAGCAACCCACAACCTGCCTATCGGTGATGAGGCGGCCGAGACGGGTGGCCCCTGCGCACCGCCTGCCCGCTCGCGCCCCGACACCATCGGCTGCCGAGGTCCCTGATTTGTGCATGGGAGCCCGGTGGCCTCGCCCAGTCTTGGGCTTGGCCTGGGACCTTAGGCCACCGGTGTGCCCCCCTTCGTCGCCTTGTTGCCCGGCTCGAAATGTGGGGGATGCGTCCACCGTCAGCCGAACACCATTCCCTATCTGTTGCGACTCTGGGCTGTATCAGGAACCGTAAGGCTCTGCTCAGATTGCCTGGAATTAGCCAGTAAAGGCGATGCGTCGGACGGATCTGGAACCGCTTCCACCCCTAGCGGCAAGGAGGGCAAGGACTGTGTGGAACTGCAAGACTCCCCTACGGTGACCAATTCGTAGCGTTCGGCGTTTGAGTATGCCACGACGCATATCTGGCCGGTGCTGTGACCAAAACGGAGCCCAGCCGGCGGCCGCGGGGCCGCCTCAGTGGTCCCCGATGCGGCGCTCGCTGGGGCGGCTGCGGTAGTGCCGCCAGGCCTCTTCGACGGAGGCGCGGCCCACGGCGGAGGCGGGCGCCTCGGGGGTGCCCCCGGGGAGGTCTTTCACCGCTTCGGCCACGGCTTCCGCCGTGGGGCTCCCGAGGGCGGCAAGCCGGAGGCCCATCAGGAGGATGCCAAGGCCCGCGAGGAGGAGCACGACGGAGAGCGCCTGCAGGAGCACGGCGGCGGCGAGGTGGGGCCACGTGAAGGAGGCGAGGGAGAGGAGCATCAGGGTGGAGCCGAACACGAGAAGGGCGGCCACGAAGTTGCGGTGGTTGGCCTTCAGGAGGGCGGCGGCGCGTTCGGCGGCAAGCTGCGCGGCCGAAGGCGAAGGCCCGGTGGCCACGGGCACCTTCTTGGGGGGCGACCCGCCGCGCAGGCGCGTCACGAGGGCCGCAAGATCGAGCCCCATGCGCTCCGCGGAGGCCGACACCTCTGCGGGGGAGAGGTCGGCCGTCTCGGCGACGGCGAGGAACAGGTCGAGGCGCGACCGGTCGATGCGGGGGCCAAGCGCCTGGAAGGCCCCGTAGGGGTCGCCCTCCTGCGCGGCGCGCGCGAGGAACTCCGCGTCCACTCCCGCCTCGTCGAGGGCCCGCGTGAAGCGTTCGGCAGGGAGGCCGAGACGCCCGGCGAGCACGCTGGAGTCGATGGCGCGGGAGGGAGCCACGTTCGGGCAGTGGCGCTCGCGCCACTTAAAGGTATGGCGCAGCCCCGTCGAGGGAGCAACGACGCGCCCACCGGCTCGTCAGCAAGAAGCTATTTGCCCTTCTTTCCCGTACGTGATGGATGTGTCCCTTGCGCTCACGGCGCATGGGGGCGCCTGGTTCAGGTGAGAAGACATGGTCGACGCGTCCCTTAACCCCCGGGAGATTGCCAACCGCCAGTTCGACTTGGCGGCCAACCTCCTCGGCCTCGACGAGAGCACACGCAACGTCCTCCGCCACCCGCAGACCGTCCTGAAGGTGGGCGTCCCCGTGCGGATGGACAACGGGACCGTCAAGGTTTTCACCGGCTTCCGCAGCCAATACAACAACGCCCGCGGCCCCTACAAGGGCGGCATCCGGTACCACCCCCAGGTGACGGAGGACGAGGTCATTGCCCTCAGCGCCTGGATGACGTGGAAGTGCGCCGTGATGGACCTCCCCTACGGCGGCGGCAAGGGCGGCATCATCTGCGACCCGAAGACGATGAGCCCCCGCGAGCTCGAGCAGCTCACGCGCAACTACACGCAGGCCATCGCGCCCCTCGTGGGCCCCGAGCGCGACATTCCCGCGCCCGACGTGTACACGAACAGCCAGACCATGGCCTGGTTCATGGACGAGTACAGCCGCGTCACGGGCAAGTACTCGCCCGGAGTCATCACCGGCAAGCCCATTGAGCTCGGCGGCAGCCTCGGCCGCGACAAGGCCACGAGCTTCGGTGCCCTCGTGTGCGCCCGGGAAGCCTTCCGCGTGAAGGGCCTCCGCACCCAGGGTGCAACCATCGCCATCCAGGGCTTCGGGAACGCGGGCAGCAACTGCGCGCTCCTCTCCGAACGCTTCCTGCCCGGCGCGAAGATTGTGGCCGTGAGCGACTCCGCGGGCGGCGTCTACAACCCCGACGGCTTCGACGTGAAGAAGCTCCTAGAGCACAAGGACAAGACGGGCCAGGTGAAGGGCTTCCCCGGCGCCAAGGAGATCACGAACCAGGAGCTCCTCGAACTCCAGGTGGACCTCCTCATCCCCGCGGCCCTCGAGAACCAGATCACGAAGGACAACGCGGCCCGCGTGAAGGCCAAGGTGCTCGTGGAGGCCGCCAACGGGCCAACGACGCCCGACGCGGACGACATCCTGTTCAAGAACGGCGTCATGCTCGTACCCGATATCCTCGCGAACGCGGGCGGCGTCACCGTGAGCTACTACGAGTGGCTCCAGGGCATCTACGAGCACCCGTGGACGCTCGAGGAAGTGAACACGAAGCTCGAGGACCGCATGACGAAGTCCTTCACCGCCGTCCACACCATGGGCACGGCGAAGAAGGTGCACCTCCGCACCGCCGCCTACCTCGTGGCCGTGGACCGTGTCGCGCGCGCCCTGAAGCTTCGCGGTGGAGGCGCGTAGACCGCCCCGGGCTCGGCCTGGCCGCCGCCCTGCCGCGGCGGCCAACCCCTTCTTTTTCGGCCCCAAATCGAAACCTTATAAGTGGGTGTGCCCGTTCTCCCAGGCATCATGTCGAAGGTCCGAGAGCGATCCTGCGGGGCCGTGGTGTACACCCAAGGCCCCAGCGGGCGCGAGTATCTCCTCCTTCGCTACGGCGCCGGCCACTGGGGCTTCCCAAAGGGACACGTGGAAGGCAACGAGAGCGACATTGAAGCCGCCCAACGGGAGCTCACGGAGGAGACGAGCATCCCGCGGGACAAGCAGCGCCTCATCCCCGGGTTCATGGAGCGCACCGACTACAGCTTCCGGCGGGGCCGCACCCTCGTAGAGAAAGAGGTGCGGTTCTTCATCGTGGAGTCCGCCACGCGGGACGTCACCATCAGCCAGGAGCACACGGACCACGTTTGGATGCCCTTCGATCAGGCCATCGACCTCATCACCTTCCAAGGCCTCAAGCGCGTGCTGCGCCTCGCGGACGATTTCCTGCAGAACGGCGGCCGCCTCCCCCGCGCCTTCTGATCAGCGCGCAAGGAAGGCGGCGAGCTCCGTTACGCGGCCCACCCGCAGCGTGCACGGCCCCTCCAAAGGGTCGCCCGGGCGGTGGAACAGGTGGCTGCGCGCATCGCCAGGGCCGCCCGCGACATGGACGGCGCGCATCCCAAGCTGCAGGGCCGGGAGCACGTCGAGCGCATAGGAATCACCCACCATCAGCACCTCCTCGGGACGGAAGCCCATCTGGCCGAGGGCGAACTCGAAGATGGCGGGATCCGGCTTCCGGAGCCCCACCTCCCCTGCGAGGACCACCGGATCGAAGTAGGGCGCCAGGCGGAAGCGAAGGAGGACGCGGCGCTGCATCTGGCCGGAGCCGTTGCTAAGGAGGCCCAGGCGCAGGCCTGCGGCACGAAGCGCCTCAAGAAACTCCCCAACGCCCTCGTAGGGCGCGAGGGCCTCAAGGCGCGCCTCCGTGTAATGCTCCCCCAGGAGAGCTCCCTGCGAGGGATCGCCGCCGGCGCGCGCGAGAAGACGGGAGAGGCGCTCCGCGGGGTAAGCCCACGTGCCCGTCCTGTGGTAGGCGTCGCGCACCTCACGGAGGAGGTCGGCGTGCTGCTCGATGATCTGGGAGACGGTGAGACCGTTGAAAGCCTCGTGAAACCGCGCGACAGTACGCTCGAGCGCGAGCGCGTCCGCCTCCGAGGAGCGAAGCAGCGTATCGTCGAGGTCGAAGAGGATGGCGCGCGGCCGCCACCCGTCCTCAAAGGTGAGCAAGGACGACATTGCAGTGGCCGCTCGGCTCCACGTTCTCGTAGACGCGCGCGATCTTTCCCGTCGCGTCGATGAGGAAGGTCGTGCGGGTGACGCCCATGAATTCCTTCCCGAACAGCTTCTTGAGGCCCCACACGCCGTAGGCCTTCGCGGCCTTCTGCTCGGTGTCGGCAAGGAGCTGGAAGTTCAGGCCGTACTTCTTCTTGAACGCCTGGTGGCTCTCGACGGAATCAGGAGAAACCCCGAGCACCACCGCGTTCTTCTCACCGAAAGCGCTGAGCATCTCCTGGAAGCCCTGAGCCTCCGTGGTGCAGCCGGGCGTGTCGTCCTTCGGGTAGAAGTAGAGCACGACCCTGCGTCCCCGGAAGGAGGAGAGGCGGACGGGCTTCCCCGAGTCGTCGAGCAGTTCGAAATCCGGCGCCACCGCGCCCACCTGAGGAACCGTCATCGCTATCCCGAAGGCCCATCGCGCAACCCGCACATGAGGCTTACTGGCGAGAAGGCTTCTCCGACTCCCACACCGAGCTCCGCCGCTCCCCCTCGAGCAGCATAGGGGGCTGCAGCGCTGGAAGGGAAGGCGCCCGCGAGGAACCGTCGAGCAGGTCCCGCACCCCCGTGGCAAGTCCCGCAAGCGAGCCGGCGCCGCGCGCCGCCGACTTCACGACCGAGGTGGCAAGATGCCGCGGCAGATCCCTCGCGGGGAGACCATCCCAGATGGCGCGACCCGTCCGCCGCGCAGCCCACCCCACAAGCCCGAGGAGGGCGGCCCCCGCTACAACAGGAGAACGCGCGAGCGCACCTGCAAGAAGCCCGGTCACGCACCCGGCCTCCACCGCGGCCTGGTGAGAAACACGGAGGAACGAGCGGTCTGCCTCACGGCTCCGAGCCGTCCCGGACCGCATCCGCTCGAGGTGCCGCGCAAAGCAACGCACATCGCTCTTCGCGTACCACCACTGCTTTCGCAGATACCGACCAAGCGCCTGGTTCTCCACCGGCACATGCGTCACGACCACCGCTGGATCGTACACCACCCGGTGGCCGCGCCCCACGATGCGCCAATACAGATCCCAGTCCTCGCCACAGTGCAACGTCTCGTCGAAACCCCCCGCCTCGAGGAGCACGTCGCGACGGTAGGCCACGTTGCTGGTGATGAAACCGCGATAGAACCCCTGCGCATTCCAATCCTCGAAGGCCGCAAGCCACCACTCTTCCGGACCCACGCGCAGCGCGCCGCCCACACCTGCAATGCCCGGTTCAGCCCGGAAACGGCGGGCAAGCGCGCTCAGCCAACCGCGGTCGGGAAGACAATCCCCATCGATGAAAGCCACCACGTCGCCCTCCGCGGCTCGAATCCCGCGGTTGCGCGCTTCCCCGACCCCCACGCCACCATCGGGAATCACGCGGACAGGGTAGCGCGACAGGAGCTCGGGAGTGCCATCCGTGGAATGCCCGTCCACGACGATGACCTCGAGGTCCCCCCGATAGTCCTGGCTGAGGAGCGCCTCTAGGCACGCCTCAAGCTGCGCACGCTCGTTCCGGACGGGGATGACGACAGAGAAGAGCATGACCGACGGCCACCAGCCCACGCAGGGCCGAAACTTCTCGGGGGCCGAAGGGAAAGAAGGTTCTGACCGACGCCCTCAAAGGGCTGGAAAGAACACGAGCAAGCCGAAGGCGGAGGCTTCGCTCAAGGGTAAGGAAGTGATGAAGAAGAAGAGTGAAGTGTGGAGGTTGACAGCGTTGGCACCTTCCCGGTGGGTCTCCCACACCAGTACCAAGGCCTACGCAGGTGGGCTTAACTGCCGGGTTCGGAATGAGACCGGGTGAACCCCACCGCCATGGCCGTCATACCCCCACACTTAGTCATATGCTCGCCAGTAAAGGCTTGCACATGAGAGTGAAGGATACACGAATGGATTCGCGCATCATTTGAGCACAAACGCGATCATGTTTAAAGGTTGAATCAACACGAGTATGCTGCGGCGAACATACGGATGGTTAGTAACGCCGGGCTGAATACCTCGCCGAAGCTTGGTACTTACACCCGCGTCCTATCAAACTCGTCTTTTACGAGAATCCAACTGCCTCGTCTTTGGGTGTGTTTCGGGCTTAGATGCTTTCAGCCCTTATCACGTCCGGCGTAGCTGCTCGGCAATGCCTTGTCAGACAACCGATGGACCAGAGGCCAGGAATCCTAGTTCCTCTCGTACTATAGGACTCTTCCCGTCAGGCAGTAACGCTTCCAAAAGATAGCAACAAACCTGTCTCACGACGGTCTAAACCCAGCTCACGATCCCTTTTAATGGGCGAACAACCCCACCCTTGGCAGCTGCTGCACCACCAGGATAGGGAGAACCGACATCGAAGTAGCAAGCCTCCAGGTCGATATGGGCTCTTGCTGGAGACGACTCAGTTATCCCCGTGGTAACTTTTCTGTTATCTTTCGGCCTCACCAGGAAGCCTGAAAGGTTCGCTAGGCCCTGCTTTCGCATCGCCGATGGTTGTTGGGCCCATCGACGTCAAGTAGTCTTTTGCCCTTGCACTCTACGGCCGATTCCTGACCGGCCTGAGACTACCTTTGGGCGCGCTTGATATCTTTTCGAGCGCGTGGCGCCCCACCCAAACTGCCCACCTATGGGGGTCCTGCCGAAGCAGTAAGCGGTACGGAACCGTAAGGGCGGTGTTTCATCGGCCGCTCCAGCCCACCCGGAAGTGGGCCTTCGACGCGTCCCGCCTACCCTACGCATACGATTCCATACCGCAGCCACAGACTGCAGTAAAGCTCAACGGGGTCTTCGCTTCCCTTTGGAAGGTACTAGACTGTGCGCTAGTACAGTTGTTTTCACGGGCTTGTTTGTGGGGACAGTAGCGCCCTCGTTGGACCATTGATGCAAGCCGCCAATTAAGCGGCAAGGTATTACGCTACCTTAAGAGGGTCATAGTTACCCCCGCCGTTTAACGGTCCTTCGTCCGGTTGAACCCGGTTTTCAGATACCGCCACTGGGCAGGATTCAGCCCCTATACACACCATTTCTGGCTAGCAGGGACCTATGTTTTGATTAAACAGTCGGAGCGCCCTTGTCACTGCGACCAGTCTCTTTCGAGGCTGGCACTCCTTATCCCGAAGTTACGGAGCTAATTTGCCGAGTTCCCTCACAAACGTTAACGCCCACACGCCTTGGCCTTCTCAGCCAGGGGCACCTGTGTCAGATCTTGGTACGGACAACGTGGTTGACTCTTACTCCTTTTCACGGGCACCAGGCATCTCCGAAAGACTCCCGAAGGAGCCCCGCTCGCACATTCGCCCGGTTCTCACCATTACGGTTCTCCCCGGACTTCGATGCTTGGAAACGGCGACGGCCGTTCTCCAGATAGCCCGATGCGTAGAATAAGACAAAGACCACACTGGTACAGGAATATTAACCTGTTTCCCTTTCGCGCACTCTCGGTTAAGGAGTGGCTTAGGACCGACTAACCCTCGACTGACGAACATCGTCGAGGAAACCTGGCCCTTCCGGCGGAGCCGATTCTCACGGCTCTATGCTGTTACTCACACCAGGATTCTTATACGAACGCGCTCCATAGGACCTTAAAGCCCTACTTCTACGCACGCACGTCACCACCCTACTCATCTCCCTAAGGAGTGGTGCAGTATCGGTGACCGACTTAGCCCCGTCCATTTTCCGGGCCCATGATCTCGACCAGTGATCTGTTACGAACTCTTTAAAGGATTGCTGCTTCTAAGCACACCTTCTAGTTGTCTTAGACCACGGACACCGTTCGATTTTTAACACTTAGTCGGCACTTTGGGACCTTAACTGCACGCTGGGTTATTTCCCTTTTGGACTACAAGATTACCCCGGTAGCCCTCACTGCCCTGGATCTACGACGCTTGCATGTTCGGAGTTTTACAGCCCACCGAGGGATTTCTCCCCCTAAATGGACGATAGGTCGCTCTACCACACAAGCTATCTCCCCAGAGGTCTGCCTGCGAGCAGTCTCGGGTGGAACCAGCTATCCCCAGTCTCGATTGGACTTTCACCCCTATACCCAGGTCAACCAAAGGATTTGCACATCACAAATGGGTCGGACCTCCACCCCACTTTCGTAGGGCTTCATCCTGCCCAGGCATAGATCGGCTGGCTTCGGGTCTCCCTCCAGTGACTCCAGACGAGCACATCTCGGCCCTCGTAAACTGCGGCCCTGTTGCTTTCGCTACGGCTCCCCACTTCAAGTGGTTAACCTCGCCACTGGATAGAACTCCCTGGTCCGTTTTTCAAAACGTACGCATGAACGCTGCTTTCGCTTTAGCGCCCATACTAGCTGTGACCGTATGGTTTCAGGGTCTTTGCACCTCCCGTCAGGGGTACTTTGCAGCTTTCTCTCACGATACTACTGCGCTATCGGTCTCGGGACGTATTTAGGGTTCGAGGTTGGTGCCCCCGTGTTCGCGAGCGATTTCCAACGCACGCTACTCAAGAGACTCGGAATCACCCGCTTACTTGCCTCTACGAGACTATCACTCTCTATGGTAAGCCGTTCCAGGCCATTTCGAGTTCGTAAGGGTGGGTGTACCCGAGTCTGCAACTCCACATTTCCACTGGGTTTCCCCAGCGGATTCGGATTGCCCTATACCGCTTTCGATCGCCTTTACTAACGGTATCTCGGTTGATTTCTTTTCCTCTGCCTACTAAGATGCTTCAATCCGGCAGGTTACCTTTCCCGAAGGGAATGACACCTCAGGGGTGTCAGGATGTCCAATTCAGCCATCGACGGATCAAAGACTCCATGCGTCTACCCGTCGCTTATCGCAGCTTGGCACGACCTTCTTCGGCGCCCGAGCCGAGCCATCCTCCATACGGCGTAACAGTCGCCATATACAGCGTGTTGACTCAACTAACTTTCATGATCGCGTTTGCATCGACCGTCATCGGCTCGCCCGGAGGGGTCTTACAGCCTGGGCCGTCACACATCAGAGCACGGTGGCGCTCGTCTGCGTGTTCAATCGTAAATGCACGGAAATCGTGCGATTGAATGTGATTGCGGATGAGCTCGAAAGTTCAACTCTCGAGCAGTGGTAAGCTCGTTTGCGGTGGACACGACGGGATTTGAACCCGTGGCCTCTTGATTGCAAATCAAGCGATCTTCCAGCTGATCTACGTGCCCGCTGGGGGACCGCAGATAGCGGTTTTTGTATTTAATGATTACGAACCAAGTGCTTTAGACCTGCAACCCGAGCGGATTTAGGTGCTTGCTTCACTCCGTCAGCGTATCTTCGAGAACTCCGTAGAGCTCTTGAGGATAGCCGCAGGTTTTGTTTTGTCGAAGGAGGTGATCCATCCGCAGGTTCCCCTACGGATACCTTGTTACGACTTAACCCTCCTTGCTGAGCCCAAGTTTGAACACCCCATGAAGAAGTGCCCTCACTTGGACCCAACTCAGATGGTTTGACGGGCGGTGTGTGCAAGGAGCAGGGGCATATTCACCGCGCCATTTTGAGACGCGATTACTACGGAATCCAGCTTCATGCGGGCGAGTTTCAGCCCGCAATCCGAACTACGAACGGGTTTCGGGATTGACGTCCCCTCTCGGGGTAGTTACCCATTGTCCCGTCCTTTGTAGCGCGCGTGTAGCCCTGGAAATTCGGGGCATACTGACCTACCGTTGCCCTATCCTTCCTCTGACTTAGCGCCAGCGGTCTCCGTAATGTGCCCTCCAACCGGAGTTGAAGGTAGCAATTACGGATAAGGGTCTCGTTCGTTATCTGACTTAACAGAACGCCTTACGGTACGAACTGACGGCGGCCATGCACCACCTCTCCATAATTCAGCTAAGGTCATCAACCTGAGCCACATACTATGGTCGATCCAGGTGAGCTTCCCGGCGTTGAATCCAATTAAACCGCACGCTCCTCCCGTTGCGGTGCTCCCCCGCCAATTCCTTTAAGTTTCAACCTTGCGGCCGTACTCCCCAGGCAGTGGGCTTAACAACTTCTCTCCGGCACCGGCTGCCCCCGTAGGACTGCCGACACCAAGCCCACAGCGTTTACACCCTGGACTACCCGGGTATCTAATCCGGTTTGCGCCCCAGGGCTTCGTCCCTCACCGTCGGAGCCGTTCTATCACGACGCCTTCGCCACCGGTGGTCCCCCGAGGATTACAGAATTTCACCTCTACCCTCGGAGTACCTCGTGACTCTCCCGGTCCCAAGTCTGGCGGTCTACCCGCAATTCGAACGGTTGAGCCGTTCGATTTACACAGGCATCTACCAAACCGGCTACGGACGTTTTAGGCCCAATAATAACGGCCACCACTTGGGCTGCAGGTATTACCGCGGCGGCTGGCACCCGTCTTACCCAGCCCTTACTCTCCAAGCTTTTTAGGCTTGAAAACAGCCAGGACATTGTCCTGGCACTTGGAATTCCCGCATCACTGTTTCCAGTATTGTGCAGTTTTCGCGCCTGCTGCGCCCCGTAGGGCCTGAACTCATGTCTCAGAGTTCATCTCCGGGCGACGTCTCTCAACGCCCGTACCCGTCGAAGGCTAGTGAGGCCGTTACCCTCACTACAACCTGATAGGCCGCAGAGCAATCCTAAGGCACCGGAGTTTTCGTCCAGAAGTCATTCCAGAGCTCCTGAACTATGGGGTATTATCCTCAGTTTCCCGAGGTTATCCCCCACCTTAGGGCATGTTCTCCACGTGTTACTGAGCGGTCTGCCGAGGGCCGAACCCTCTCGACTCGCATGGCTTAGGCGAATTCCAATAGCGGTGGTCTCTGGCAGGATCAACCAGAATTGGCGGAGTGAAGCAAGTATCACCATC
>Ga0247718_1000346_pt1 | contig 12751 bp, 9 predicted proteins | sample 21E_DmetaG_FD_189045 | JGI IMG/M metagenome (GOLD analysis project Ga0247718, IMG submission 189045) | Soil microbial communities from hillslope of Landscape Evolution Observatory, University of Arizona, Oracle, AZ, United States - 2-1-E_D | ecosystem: Engineered > Artificial ecosystem > Mesocosm...
CACCGAGAGAACCGCCAACCTGACGTACTCGAACGAATCCGGCGCTCTTAACGAGTCGATGTCCGACGTCTTCGGCGCGATGGTCGAACTCTACGCCCGCGGCGGCGGCACCCCGACCGCCGACACGTGGAAGATCGGCGAGCAGGCCTACACGCCGAGCAACGGCACGGCCGACGCACTTCGCCACATGGACGACCCGCACAAAGCCGGAAACGGCGGATACACGGCCGACGACGACCCGGATCATTACGCTGAACGATACACAGGAACAGCCGATAATGGCGGCGTTCATATCAATTCCGGAATCGCCAACAAAGCGTTTTTCCTGGCGGTCGTCGGCGGCACGCACCACCGCAGCGGCGTCACGGTGACAGGCATCGGCACCACCGATGCGGCGAAGATCTGGTATCGCGCCCTGACGACCTATATGACATCCGGGACCGATTTTGCGGGAGCACGCACGGCGATGCTCAACGCGGCGACGGATCTGTTCGGCTCGACAAGCTCGCAGTACAACACGATCGCGACGACGTGGTGCGCGGTCGGCGTCGGAAGCTGCCCGACGTCGGGCGGCGGAGGCGAGTTGCTTGTCAACGGCGGCTTTGAGGGAAGCGCTTCCCCATGGGCCGGCTCCGGTTCGGGTTACTTTTACACGGCGAACGGAAACTACCCGCACAGCGGGACCGGCTACATCTACTTCGGCGTGAACAACAGCGTCACCGGACAGTCGTACCAGCAGGTATCCATACCTTCTTCGGCGACCGGCTCGCTAACGTTCTGGCTGAATGTCACCTCGAACGAGACGACCACCACGACGCAGTACGATAAGCTGTTCGTCGAGATCCGCGACACATCCGGCAATCTGCTGACAACGCTCGCGACCTACAGCAACCTGAACAAGGGAACAGCCGGAGCGTACTCGCAAAAGTCGTTCAGCGTCTCGGGCTACCGCGGACAGACGGTCCGTGTACAGTTCCGCGCGACGACCGACAGCTCGGCGACGACCACTTTCAGGGTCGACGACGTTTCATTGCGCTAGGCCGACAAGTTTCAACGGACAAAAAAAGGAAGCTCCCTCAAGGGAGCTTCCTTTTTTCCATTTGCTTGATAGCAGATATCAGCGAATAAAGGCCCCCGCTGCCGGCACATCGGCCGACACGCCGAATTGCGCTGCGGTAAATCCGCCGGTGCTGCTGTTGAGCCGATACCAGACGCCGTCCGAGGGACGGAAGACCGAAATGTCCGAACGGCGATCGCCGTCGTAGTCACCGACAGTGGGAATGTCTCCCGACATTCCGAACGCCGCCGCGTTCAGCGTTCCCGACGAGCTTTGCAGGATATACCAAACGCCGTTGCTCGGCCTGAAAACCGCCACGTCGGCCCTGCTGTCGCCGTCGAAATCGCCTGTTACCGCCTTATCGCCAACCATCCCGAACTGAACACCGTGCGAAGCCCCCGTGCTGCTGTTTACGCGGTACCAGGTACCATTGGACGGCCGGAAAACATTAATATCCGCGCGGTTGTCACCGTCATAGTCCGCCGGGAGCGGTACGTCCCCCGACATCCCCCATTGCTGCGTCGATACGCCGCCGCTGGAACTCAAGAGTTGATACCACACACCGGTATCCGGCCGAAATACGGTCGGATCGGCCCGACCGTCCGCGTCAAAATCGGCGGGCACCGGAATATCGGTCGCATTGCCAAATGTCACGGCGCTGTACGTGTTGGTTCCGCTCGAAAATCGGTGCCAGACCCCGGACCGGTACACGCCGGCATCGGTCCGCCCGTCCCCGTCATAGTCGGCAGGGACGGCCGTGTCAATCCCTTGTCCGAACTGAAATGAAGCAATGCCGTACGAGCTTAGATTGAGATACCAAACACCGTTGGAGGGACGCCAAACGGCGATGTCCGATCTGGAATCCCCATCGAAATCAAAAGCCGTCCCAGTTCCTGTCCGCGGCAACGGCGTCGGTGTCGGTATAGGCGTGGGCGTCGGGGTTACCGTTGGAGTGGGCGTGGGCGTCGGCCCGGGACTGTTCGAAAGGCATGAACCGTATGTCGTCGCGTGCGTAGTAATCTCGGTCCTGGAAAACGTGCAAAACGATAATGCTGTCGACGACCTGAGTTGAGCATTCATCACGGTATCCGCGCAGCTCTGCGTGGCATCAACGTGGTTACCGCCAAAATTGTGGCCCAGCTCGTGCGTCGGGACCAGGAATTTGCCTGGAGCCCACTGGATGTACCCACTCAGACCGTAAGAATAGGCTGCCGCCCGGCAGATCACGCCGACCCAGGCAAGGCCGGCCGAGCGGGCCGCCGTTTTGCCCGAAAAGAGATGAGCGGCATCGCGCGGGACGCTTGAATTCGGAAGATTCGTATTCCAGTGCGTGCCGAAGCTCGTAAGGATCGTCTCCATGCTCGAGGCGTTATACGTGTCGGGTGTCGACCAAGTGTGCTGATAGACGACCGCGATCCGGATCCCGAGCTCGTTCTGGAACACGCCGTCGGCCATGTTCAGGATGCTCAAGATCTCGTTGTTCGCCTCTGCCGCCCCGCCGAGGGCCGTAACGTATTCGTGATCGGCGTCGGTCGCGAGCTCAAGTATCCGCGAAGCAGGTCCGAACGTCGCTGCCTGAGCGGTGACTCCGGCCATGCCGCTCTCGATCCTGGTTGGGACGTCGGCATTGCAGAAGAACGTATTATCGACGAGCGAATCTTCTTCCTTATACACGACAAACTCGCCCTCGACGGCCTGATTTGTGTATTTTCTGGCGCGCTCGATATACAGCTTTTCGCCGTTCGCGACAAAATATCCCTCAATTTTGGGACCGTCGATCGAAAGGCGAACAACAGAAGTCGAATCTCCACCGACAATACCCTTGAACGTCCTGACTTCTGGCGTCGCGGCCATCCGGACGCCGGGATTGAGGGAGTCTTCAGACTTGTAGCGGTATGAGCGAAGGTCATTCGGCGTGAGGTCGAGCTCGAAGTTGCGGCCTCGAGCATGAAAGGATAATCGTTTGCTCCCCCTTGAATCATCGGACCGGGCGCCGTTGATCTTGACTAGATCAAACTTCCGGAATGAGCGCCCCAGGTCTTGTCTTGCACGGTCGTTTTGACCGAGCGCCGCAAACACGCAGACCATGACCACAACTGCTGTTGCAGCCATACCCTTAAACATCAAGAGTGCAATTTTCATTTTTAAGTTCTGTTACCGAAAAATGGTATGGTTGAGGTGATCCAGACGGGCAGTTAGAGGAAGTCCGCCTCTTGTAAAATTAGATTCCTAATTTGTTCACTGTTCCGCTGAAAGGTCAGAACGACCAAAGCCATCAGGTCAATTTGACCTGTATTAACTGCAACCATACCGCACGAAAACGCCTTCCGCAATGCTAAAAACAGCGATTGGACTAATTTGGAAGAAGATGCCCCGCTCAATGAGAACAGGGATCGTCCGAACCACTCAGACCAAATTTACTGTTTCCGTCGCGGTCGTCGTCGTAAACGAACATCAGCAGGTACTCCTGCTCGATCATGTACTGCGGCCGCGATGTGGTTGGGGATTTCCAGGCGGCTTCTTGGATGCCGGCGAGCAACCGGCCGATGCCTTGAAAAGAGAGGTTCGCGAGGAGATCGGCATTGACCTCGCCGGATTGCGGCTCGTCCGAGCCGGAACGACGGCCCGCCATGTCGAGATTCTCTTCACTGCCCGCCCTGTCGGAGAACCTTTGGTCCTGAGTAGAGAGATATACCAAGTCTCGTGGTTTTCCCTTAACGCGCTGCCCGACGGCCTGACCACCATCCAGCGAGCTGTGATAAAAGAGGTGGTGCGCTCAGGAGTTTGATATCGCAACGACCGGTGGATAGAATCGAGACTTTGCGAAATAATCAAGTTTTTATTTGAGGAGAAAAGAATGGTTGATCTTGTGCCTTCGCCGGAATCAGTGATGCAGATACTCGTCAAGACCGGCGCATACCGAAAAGGACATTTTGTTTATCCTAATGGCAAGCACGCGTCGCATTATTTCCAGATGCCGCTGGCATTTCGTTACTACGACAACGCCCGGATTTTGTCGGTCGGATTGAGCCGACTGTTCAGAATGGAAAAATCTATTTCCAGTCGGCTGCCCAAAGTCTCGATCGTCAGCCCGAGCCCTGGCGGAATTATGGTGGCCTTTGGTGTCCGCGAAGCACTCGGTGCCGAGCAGATCTACTGGGCCGAGCTCGAAAACGGCAAACGGCAATTCCGCCAGTACATCAACAGCGGCGAGATGAATCCGGCAATCGTGGTCGACGACATTGTCCGGTCAGGCCATGCGATGCGCGAAGGAATCGATCTGCTGAAGGATTTGGGCATCGAGGTGATCGGCTGCGGCGCGATCGTGCGGTTCGAGGACGGTCCGACCGACTTTGACGGCATCCCGGTTAAGAGCCTTCTGACTTTCGATGTGAACTTCTACAAGGACGAAGCGGAGTGGAAGACCTCCCGTAATGCTTCTTCGGCGGCCCAAGTCGAGACCGTCCGCTTTTAGGAGCCGCTGCTGCTCAGCTCGTTCAACTGCCTTTGCAGCTTGAGCCGCTCGGCAAACAATCTCAGAAATTCATCCCGGCGGGTGAGGTAAAGCCAAACGGCCTTTGCCCACCCGCTTAATTCTGCACCCTGCTCGAGCGCGTAAAGGGCAATGTATCCCAACGACATTGATAGCGGAAGCGAGATCAAAGCAGCCTGCCACCCGAATAAAAGGTAAACGATGACGGATGTGAAGATCCATGTAAGCGGCATAAAGATCATCGCCGCGAGAACCTTCACGGTGGATGCGACGTCGTCGGCGCCGTGGTGCGTTATGAGGTAGGCCAGCAATCTGCAAAGTTGATAGGCCGGAAGGTGCAGCAGCGAGCCGACGAACGCAAAGGGCAAAAGCACCAGCAGCCGCCAAGACCGCACGATCGCCTGCCGTACCACGAAGCCTTTCGAGAATCGCGACAGCGACAAATGAACCGGGTCGATGCCGCGGCGCTCAAGCTTGCGGTCATGGTCAATAAGTTGCGATTGGAGTCTCCGGTCGTGTTGGGATCTTTCCGGATCAACGCGCGATACGTACGCTCGGAGAAAGTCCAGTCGCTCGCCAAGCGTTTCCGATTCGCTCGCGGCCGCGAAGATCTGCTCGGCGATCCTCGCGGTGCGTAACTCCGCGTCAGACTCGGCGTTGAGTGTTACCTGTCGCAGAGAGTCCTCGATCCTTTGTGTCAATGCCCTGACCTGTTCTCGCGGCGGCTGGCCGTCTTTATCGAGCAGGATCCGTGGCACTACGAACGGTTCACCAAAATGGAGCAGAGCCTCGCTGCGAAACGTCGTCTTATTTGAGTAATAAAGACCGACCGGCACGATCATCGGCGCTAACGCGTCCGTGTCGTTTCCTTTCGCCGCGGCGCCAAGTGCGATACGGGCGGCTCCGGTTTTCGCGGGCAGCAACTTCGGCGAATTGTGCGACACACCCTCCGGGAAAAGAGCGATCGAGCCGCCGCGCTGCAGCACCTCACGCGCTGCCTCGAATGTTGCCTTGTTTCTCGACACGTCCTCGCCGGCGTCGATGCGGCGGTATAGCGGGAGCGCCTCGGCGGTCGTTAGTATCCAGGAGATCACCGGCATCTTGAATAACGTCGATTTGGCGAGGAATGAGATCTTTCGCGGCAAGGCGACAAACACGAGGGCCGGGTCGATCAACCCGTTAGGATGATTGAGCACAAAGATCAAGCCGCCCTTTTCCGGCACGTTATCCGCATTCACTGTCTCGATCCGCCGAAAGAACAATCTCAGCGCGATCCCGAAAGCGCCGAGCAAAAGCCTGAATGGCAGCGAAGCCCTGCGGTTCAGGATCAGATCGGGGAGCCGGAGTTGTTTGATCTTCGCTGGCATCCAAAAAGTAAAGCAGGCCGCCTGGCCTGCTCGTGCAGCTAAATTTATCTCGACATGGGCAGCTCCGAGAGCCGCAAGCCCCCGCGAGCCCGCACAACTTCAGATCTCGTGCCTGTTCGCGAGGGCTTTATCCATCGTCACCTCGTCGACGAATTCGAGATCCGATCCGACCGGCATCCCCATTGCGATTCTCGTCACGCGCACGCCGAGCGGCTTCAAAAGTCTCGCGATGTAATTCGCGGTCGCTTCGCCTTCGGTCGTTGGATTTGTTGCGATGATAACCTCGCGGACCTCCACACCTTCGTTGTTATCCGGCATCAGGCGCGGAAGCAGATTTGCCAGCATCAATTCGTCCGGGCCGACGCCGCGGATCGGCGAGAGCGATCCGTGCAGCACGTGATACAGGCCTTTGAAAGAGCGTGTCTTTTCGACCGCGACAAGGTTGTACGGCTCTTCGACGACGCAGATGATAGAGCGGTCGCGCTTCGGATTTGCGCAATAAAGGCACGGGTTGACGTCGGTCAGGTTGTTGCAGACCGAGCAGAATATGATTTTTTCTTTCACCTCGAGAAGCGCGTTTACAAAGCTGCGCACCTCGGCGTCAGGCCGGCGCATCACGTGAAATGCGAGGCGCTGCGCAGACTTTTGCCCTACACCGGGCAAGCGTTTGAATTCGTCGATCAACTTAGCGACGGGTTCTGAATAATCGAGCATTCCGTTCAAGCGCTGTGAGTCCCGCCTTTAGGCGGCCCCGCCTAGGAGCCTGCTAAAGCAGGGACTCAAAACTCGTTACATCATTCCGGGCGGGAGCATTCCGCCGAGTTTTCCTTTGAGTGATTCTTCGACCTTTCGGCGGGCTTCGTTGAGGGCCGCGACGGTGAGGTCCTGGATCATTTCGACGTCGCCGTCTTTGACGAGGTCGGGGGAGATGGTGAGCGAGAGCACTTCGAAATCGCCCCTCATTTTTACCGCGACGACGCCGCCGCCGGCAGAGGCGTCAACGGTTGTTTCCTTCATTTCGCGGGCCATCTTTTCCTGCATCTGCTGGGCCTGCTGCATCATCGAGTTCATGTCAAAACCACCAGGAAATTTCATAATAGTTCGTCCTCTCTAAGCTAATAATCGCCGAAAAATAGTGTGATTTCAGTATAACATCCGGCATCCGCGAAGTCCCGGCTCTGGCGGCTTTCGCCCGCCCCATGCGCGTGCTATAAACGAAGCACCGACTTATGGCCCGCTACGTCATCAAGCGGGGCGACGGAGCTCAGCTGCCCGAACGCCTCACACGCTACAAAAGCGAGCTCAACGAAGAGCAGTTTCGGGTGGTCACCGCGCCGCCCAAAGCTGCTCTCGTCGTCGCAGGTGCCGGCAGCGGCAAGACGCGTGTGATCACTTACCGCGTGGCGTATCTCATTGAGCAGGGCGTCTCGCCGCAGCGGATCATGCTCGCCACGTTCACCAACCGCGCCGCACGCGAGATGCTACGGCGCGTCGAGGCTCTCACGGGCAGCCAAAACGTCCATCGCGTCTGGGGCGGGACGTTTCACCGCATCGCGAATCTGATGCTGCGACGCCACGCGACGAGCATCGGCTTCGATCAAAACTACTCGATCCTTGATACGGAAGACGCTCGCGACCTCCTTAATCTCTGCATCGAGGACGCCGCGATCGACACGAAGGCGAAACGCTTTCCCAAAGCCGAAGTCCTGCAGGACATCGTCAGCTACGCGACCAATACGGATATGCCGATCGAGGACGTGATCGTTCGCAAGTATCCGTACTTCGAGATGCTCACATCGCAGATCAAACGCGTCGATTTCATCTACCACGATCGCAAACGCGAGCGAAATGTGATGGACTACGACGACCTGCTTCTCAACATGAAGCGCCTGCTCGTCGAAAGACGCGAGATCGCCGAGATCTACACCGAACAGTTCCAGCACATCCTCGTCGACGAGTATCAGGACACAAACCGCCTGCAGGCCGAGCTGATCGACCTGCTCGCCGTCAAACACCGTAACGTGATGGTCGTCGGCGACGATGCGCAAAGTATCTTCGCGTGGCGCGGAGCGGAGTTCACGAACATTTACGAGTTTCCAAAACGCTACCCCGAAGCGGCCGTGTACAAACTCGAAACCAACTACCGCTCGACTCCTGAGATCCTCGCGTTGGCAAACGTCTCGATCGCGAACAACCGCCGGCAGTTTCCCAAGATGCTGAAGGCGGTCAAGCGATCAATGGACTTCAAACCCGCACTCGTTCCCTGCTCCGACGTGGAGCAGCAATCCGCATTCATCGCATCGCGAATTCTCGAACTGCGTGATGAGGGCACCAGCCTCGAGGACATCGCCGTCATCTACCGCTCGCACTACCACTCGGTCGAACTGCAGCTTGAACTTTCGCGGCGAAACATTCCCTACCGAGTCCAGTCCGGCGTCCGCTTCTTCGAGCAGGCCCACATCAAGGACGTCGTTTCGTACCTGCGTGCGATTGTAAACCCGCGTGACGAACTTGCGTGGAAGCGCATACTCAAAATGATTCCGGGCGTCGGCCGCGCGACCGCCAACAGGATCTACGAAGCGGTAGTCAGAACCGCCTACAGTAGTGGGCGGTTGAACCTAAGCGGTGCAGCAGCCGAAGCTACGCCAAATGAGTCCTACGACAAACTACAACCACCCGCTACTGTAAGTGGCTCCGATCTGCTCGTAGTCACTCGGATCGACGCGCCGAACAACGTACGGTCCAAGCCGACGTGGCTCAATTTCATCAAATTACTGGAACTGCTCGTCGCCGATGAGAACCGCGATAAGCCGGCAAAGCAGATCGGCATCATTCTGGCCCATGGCTATGAGCAATATCTGCAAGAGAATTATGAGAATGCCGAATCGCGCGCCGATGACATCCGGGGCCTCGCTCAGTACGCCGGCCGTTACAACTCAACTGAAGAATTTCTCTCCGAGCTCGCACTGCTCTCGACCGAGCGCTTCAAAGAGCCGCAACCGTTGGTCGGCGAAGATGTCATCTCCGGCGGCGAGGACGACGAACTTCTCACGCTCACCAGCGTTCATCAGGCGAAAGGACTCGAATGGAAAGCAGTCTTTCTCATCTGGGCCGCCGAAGGAAAATTCCCCAGCCCGCGTTCGCTCAAAGAGATCGACAGCGAAGAAGAAGAACGCCGCCTCTGGTACGTCGCGCTGACAAGAGCGAAAGACGAGCTATATATCACGTACCCGTTGATGATGACCGACTACAATCGACAGACCGTTCTGCAAAAGCCCTCGCGCTTTGTAACTGAGTGCCCCCCGGCTTTGTTCGAGATCTGGAACCTGGAGGAAGAATCGGCGCCACGCGATCAGATGCTCACGGCCGGCGAGGCATCCGATTACATCAACTGAATCCGCAACGACACTTCCCAATCAGACCGATCAAACTTAATCTCCGCCCAAAGCAACCAAAGAAAAACTTCGACGCATCCAGAACGCTGAACGGGCGTCCATACCAGGTTCCATCCGGAACAAAACGCAAGACAAACTGTCTGACCAGCATTGGCAGACTCCTGGCTCTTTTGCGGGGGCATTAGCCGCATGTGGATACGTGTATGAAAAAATCAGAATTTATCGATGCGATCGAGATAAAAAGCCCGTGTGACGAAAGCTGGGATGAGATGACCGGCAATTCAAAGGTGAGGTTCTGCTCACACTGCTCGAAGAACGTGAACAACATCTCCGCCATGCGCCGCAAGGACGCGATGAGCCTTATTCGGCGCGAGAAAGGCAGGCTCTGCGTTCGATATCAGAAAGACCCCGCGACGGGAACGCCGATCTTTCTCGACAGCCTGCACCAGATCACCAGGAGGGCACCGTATTTGACGGCGGGAGCGATGGCCACGTCACTGGCGATGGCAACTGCCGCGTACGCGCAGGGAGAACCGATTCCCGTTACTATGAGCGGCAACGTAGTGATCAACGCGACGGCTTCGACCGAGGCGAAGACTACATCGCTCTCCGGCGCCGTCACGGATCAGAACGGTGCGGCCATTCCGTACGCGATCATTTCGCTAATCAACGAATTTACGGGCGAATACCGATCAGCGAGCGCGTCGAGCGAAGGCGTTTATGAATTCAAATCCGTTCCGCCGGGGCGGTATAAACTCCGTTTCGAGGCCGGTGGTTTCGAGACAAAGGAGATCGCCGATCTTGAGATCAGCGATGGAAATAATCTCCGCCGAGACGCACAACTGAGCGTGCCACAGATAGCCGAGGTCGTTAATGTTTCCGGAAGCGTAGAGCTGCAGGAATTCGTCACGATGGGCATCGTCGTTTGCGTCGAGGCCCAAAACCCGCTCGTGCAGGCTGTTCTGAGCGAGGACCTGGAAAACGTCAAGGCGCGCGTGATGATGCGGGCCCGGATCAACGTTAAGGACAAAACCTATGACGGGATGACACCACTGCACGCGGCGGTCGAGACAGGTAATCTCGAGATCCTGCAATTCCTCCTGGAAAGAGGCGCGAAACCCAATATCCGCGATTTTCAAAAGCGCACGCCGCTGATGATGATGGATGAAGACGCGACGCCAGAACTGCTCGACCTTCTCGTAAGATATGGAGCAAAGGTCCACCTCGTCGATAAACAGGGTAATAACGTGCTGCACCATTTCGCCGCCTATGACGAAAGCGTCGAAATCGTCCGCCAACTCGCGGCTCTTGGGGCAAACTACAATGCATCTAACAAGCAGGGAATCACGCCGCTGATGATCGCCGCCGAGAATGGGAATACTGACACGGTCCGAGTGCTGCTCGAGCTCGGCGCCGGAGTCGATCAAACCGATCGCGAAGGCAAGAGCGCGCTGGATCGTGCCGAGGAGCCCGAAGTACGATCGCTGCTTGAATCTCACGGGGCGATCGCCCGCAAGCGATAACCAATCACAAGATCAATTTCGATGTGCCGGGCGTGCCGTCCAACAGGCAGACCTGGCCACCACGCCGCTCGCCGTATGACGGTTTCGTGCTAGAATGCCGAATCGTAAGTCGCGTCAAGATAGAATCACCCGACCGCACTCACGAGTATGAAATACTGCCCGACCTGTCAGCGTCGTTACGACGAAGAGATAATGCGCTTCTGTACGAAGGACGGCACGCCGCTCATCGACGAAGAGCAGCCAAAATTCGTCGCGATACCGAGCGAGGATGTTGGCGGTGGGTCGGCCAATCTGACCGTTGATGCCCCGGATGAAGTCACGGTCGTTCGCCCGAATATCGGCGTGCCTCGTGGCGCTGACGCAGGTGACTCAGCGCGTGAGCGGCGGCCCGCAGCAGAGCGCATCGTCATCCCGACCTACGAGCAACGACCGCGCGAGCGTACACGTACGGCCGCGACGCATTATCCTGCGCCGTCCAAACAGAGTACCTTTAAAGTCGTCGTACTCACGATCATCGGGACTTTGAGCGTACTGGGTCTCGGCCTCCTTGGCTTTTCATTCCTGCAAGGTGACAGATCGTCCGGCCGCAATGCAAATCTCAATGCCAATCTGAACGCAAACCTGAATACCGGCTTTGATGCCAACGTCTACGTTAACGGCATCTCACCCGTCAACGCCAACACCAACCTTCGGACGCCGACGCCAACCCCGAAACCGAGCCCGAGTCCCACCGCAACGGCGACGCCGACCCCCACACCGACACCGGATAGGACTGCGACCCCGACACCGAGCCCAACCGCGACGGCCCCTACCCCGCGACCGACTTTATCGCCGGACACACGCCCGAGGCTTACTCCGACGCCCGAGTCCGAGCAGAGATCAGGCCCGCGAGTGAGCAGCTCACCGGCCAACAGGCTTCAATAATTCATTCCGAAAAAGACTCCGCCATGGCGACCGCCTTGCGCGGGTCAATGACACCCCAACCCTGCCGGTCGACCTCGTAGTTGGGGAGTCGTTCGGACGTTAAGATGAGGATCCGCTTGATCTGCGACGGGGTGAGTGCGGGATTCGCCTCGATCATCTGTGCGACCAGCGACGAAACGATCGGGGCCGAAAAGGATGTGCCGTCGACGTACTTGTAGCTTTTCGTGATCACGTTCTCGCGGCGGATCTTGAGCAGAATGATCTGGCGGATGCTGTGGGCGGGGCGGTCGAGGGCGGCATCAAGCTCTTCGTCGACTCCCGCATGCTGCTCGATGATCGAATGCAGCTGGTCATCGTCAGCCTTATCCAGGTTTTCGAGCAAAGCGGCTTGCTGAGCCGTCGGCGTGTTCGGCAAGATCGGGGCCGGCACCCAAATCGACGGCGCGATCACCTCCGGCTTCTGCAGGCCGTCGACGGTCGGGCCGTATGACGATCGATACATCCCGCGCCGAGCACGGTTGAGCGAGTTTTGATCGTCGAGCCCGCCAACTGCTATCGCGGAGGGAGCGCTCGCGGGCGGAACAACCGGATGACTCGGCAGATGACCGGCGTTGCCGACCGCACAGACGACGGTGATACCGGCCTGGCTACAGCGTTCAACGGCCTGGGAAAGGGGATCGTCGAGGTAGCTCCTTTCAAAGTCTCCGCCGGCCGAGATGTTAATCACGCGGATGTTGTATTTCTCCCGGTTGTCGAGAACCCACTCCAGCCCCTCGCGGATGTTGTCATCCGTGATACGACCCGTGCGCGCGAGTTTTACCAGCACGACATCGGCCTCGGGCGCCAAGCCGCGATAAAACCCATTCGAGAGATGACCATTGCCGGCCGCGACGACCGAGGTCATCATCCCGTGCCAGCTCGCCACATCGGGTTTGAAAAGCGACTCGAGCGAGCCTTCGCTCTCGAGCAGACTGCGGTACGCGAGGATGCGG
>Ga0247718_1000347_pt1 | contig 12731 bp, 13 predicted proteins | sample 21E_DmetaG_FD_189045 | JGI IMG/M metagenome (GOLD analysis project Ga0247718, IMG submission 189045) | Soil microbial communities from hillslope of Landscape Evolution Observatory, University of Arizona, Oracle, AZ, United States - 2-1-E_D | ecosystem: Engineered > Artificial ecosystem >...
ATGAGGCCGTTCGTTCACGCCTTCCTGTGGCTGATTGCCATACCGCTGGCCTTCGCCGTGCTCTGTCAGATGTGGGCGGCTCGCAGCGCAGCGGGCACCCGCGTTGCTGAAACGCTCGGGCTGCTCCCGGTGCCCGCGACGGCGCTCGTCCTGTTCATCGTCATCGCCGCCGTCGTTCCGCAACTCGGTCCGGCTGTGGCAACCGTGTTAGCGGTCGCGCCGCTTTACATCGCCTTTGCAGCGATGGCACCGCTGGTTGGCTGGGGCGTCGCGCGTCTCGTCAGGCTGGACGCGCCAGCGAGCCGCGCGGTCGCTTTCAGCGCAGCTACGCGCAATTCGCTTGTGGTATTACCGCTCGCGCTAGCTGTGCCCGGCGCGATACCGCTGCTGCCCGCCGTCATTGTCACTCAGACGCTTGTCGAGCTTGTTGCTTCGCTCATTTACATCAGGCTGATGCCGCTTCTGGGTAATAAATAGGATTCAATTGGAAATTGTCGTTCGTTTTCTCCACTTACTGGTTGATCTGCGCCGGAAGATATCAAGCTGAGCGCGGGTTGATTATGATCATATTATCCTACCTTCTAAATTTCACTCAAGTTGCGGGCCGGAAAGTTGCTGATTTTCTGGGTCGCCGCTTTTGCGGCGCGTAAACGCGTTATTCTCTCCATCCATTGGTCGCGCCGAACACGGCGTGGCTAAGGCGCACCTCGCCGAATTCGTTAAAAATCCGCCATGCGGTCGATCGGCGGACCGCACGCGTCCCGTGCTGGGTATGCTGGCGCTTACCGGATAACGGCACACGCAACGCGTGCGCCCGCCCCGCCGATCGGTTGCGTGACATGGTCATCGGGGCTGGCGTGAATAACCAGGGCGGACCCATCGGCATCGAGAAGGTTCGGCCGGGATGACGCTGCGTCCAGCGAGACAAGTGCCGAGAAGGCTTCGGCATTGACGGTGCCGTCCGCCGCCACATGAATATTCGGCAATTCCCCAAAGTCCGGCCCTTCCGGATTGAGAAGCCCGTGAGGTGTCTTGTGATCCTCGTGGTTGATATGCGCGCCCGATTTCTGGAAGCCTTGGTCGGAGCAATCGCCAGTCGCATGGAAATGCATGGCGTGCCAGCCAGGCGTCAGCCCGGACGCCGTCAGACGCAGAAGCACGCCACTGCGACCGTTGGTCAAGGTCACCTCTCCGATCTTGCCGCCGCCGGCCTGAACGATGTCGCTCTTGACGGCTTTCGGCGCGGAAGTTTGCGCAATCGCCGCGGTTGCCGTTGCGAGTCCCAGGATCGTCAAAGCCGCTATCCCATATTTCATCGCTCTATCTCCTTCCGCGTGAATTATTTACCCTCGTCCAATGGACTGCGGAGGGTCGCCGGTCAGTGCCCTTTCCGGACCCGGCCCAGACCGCTTGTCGCCGGAGGGATGGCTATGGGATATTCCTCGCCTTTTTGCGACCGACAAGAGGCAACATGCGATGCAGCACGAGGTCGCGATCTATGAAATGGTGTTTTAGAGCGCCCAACACATGTAAGGCGAGGACGACGTAGATCGCTTTAACCATGATCTTGTGCGAATCACCGAGCGCTCCTGCAACATCCTCGTCCTGCGGTAGTGGCAGGTTAGGGGCTGGCAGCACTCCATAGAGCGGGACTTCGGGCGTAGCGCCTGCTGACGCCGCGGCCCATCCCAGCAACGGGACACCGATCATCAGTACGTAGAAGACAATATGGGTGCCGCGCGCCAGCGCCCGTTCCCAAAACCACATATCTTGGGGGAAGGGCGGCCAGGGATGTGAGATCCGCCAACCCAGCCTGAACAGGCTCAACAGCAGCACCGTGATGCCGACAGACTTGTGGAGTTGGTAATAGCCGAGCTTTTGTGAAGGCGCCGCATCTTCCATCCAACCCCCGAACGTCGCATTGGCGAAGATGAGGATGAAGATCGTCCAATGGAGGATGATCGAAACAATGGAATAGCGAGATTTGGCTTCTTGCATCGATATGTCCCCGGCAGCCTCTGGCGAGGGTAGCATGAGTCCAAGCCCGTTGCTTGCAGCGCATGCTGACCGGTTACGCAGAAGCACTGTGAGCGCTTGTGCGGGCCGCAAGCCCAACGTGCTTCCGGCGCGCGCCGTGAGGTTAGCTTGGATCCCCAGACAATCACATCGCTGCTCTCGCCGGCAAACAGCAAACCAGATCATCCGGGCTAGACACGTGCGACCCAATGCTCGGCCATCACTCAATGATCTTTGCAAAGGCATCTTCTTTGGAAGGGACTTTTACATCAACTCATCGATCAGCAGCAAGCCAAGGAAGCCGACAAAGAACATCGCGCTAATGAGTGGACTGTCGGGTCGCTCGTGTGCTTCGACAAGCAACTCTTCGGTGACGAGGTAGAGCAGTGCCATCAGACCGAAACTCAGGAGGCCCACGATTACCGGCGTCGGTAACATGGCGACGGGCATGGCGACTGTGGTGCCTAGTGGCAAGAGCAGGCTGAGCCCGAATACGGTTGCGATCACGCGCAGTTTTGACGCGAGCGTCTCACTGAGTTCGGCCGTGACGGTGACACCGAGGAACAACACCTCCAGCGTCAGAGCAACGGTCAGAAGCACGCCAGCCTTCTGCCCAGCGATGAATGCCAGCCCGAGGACCAGGCCATCGACAAGAATGTCAATGCCGACAGCGCTGAGCATCGCCACCGGGCCTTTCGCGCGTCCTTCGAGCTCCTTTAGAAGCAACATAACGCCGACGCCGATCATGCCGCCGACGAGCGTGGCAAAGGGCGAGGCATCGTGTTTGATCTGCGGCAGGATTTCAGTCGCGGCCGCCGCGAACACCACGCCTGCGGCAAGATGCTGCATGGCGCTGACAAAGCTCGCGCTGGGCCTTCGCAACAGCGACAGGAGCGCCCCGGCCATAACGGCCGCGACCGGGATAATCGTATAGGCGATCGCTGGCATCAACACCCCCTCAGGCGCGAGCGCATTTGCGCGAGGGCTTACCCGGCTCGCGAACATCGATGTCCTTACCGGACACGGTAAGGGTCATGCCATTTCCGGCATAGGTGCTGTCGGGGGCGGGCGCTGTCAGCCGCGCTGACGGACCGGAAGACCCCTGCCTTACATTGATCGACAATTCGTCCTTGAGAAAATCCACATAAATGACGTCGCCACCGACGCACCGATAGGTATGGCTCGCAACGATCGGTGGCGGCATCGCGACGGGTGGAGCCTCCGCCTGGTTGTTGCTGGATGTGTCGGCCGTGTCGGTGCCGGAGCACCCGGCAAGCAAAGCGGCGCACGGCAATGCCAGCAGAATAAGGTTTCGCGCCCGCGCAGTCCGGCCCGGGAGGTCAGCTTCCTTGGAGGGGCATGTCATGGCAATCTCCTTTCGATGGTAGGTGCTTACGAGCGTGGGCATACCGATCCGACATGGGCAACAACGCCCGGTGCCGGACCGCGATCATTTGAAGCCCGGTTCGAACAGTGTGCCTCCAAAAAGGTTGAGGTCGCGCGCTTCGGCACGCCCCATCGCGGCCAGCAGTGTGAATCCGGCAACATATGCATCGCGTTCGGCGGTGACGAGCTGGACGCGGCTGTTGAGCAGTTCCTGCTCCGCGTTGAGCACGTCGAGAACATTGCGTGTGCCGACGCTGTTTTCCGCCCGAACCCCCTCCAGGGCGAGCGTGTTGGCCGCAATCGCGGTCTTGGACGACTGGATCACCGTCTGCGCGGCCAGATAGCGCGAATAGGCCGCGCGCGCTTCGGCAACGACGCGCCGTTCGATGAAGATGATTTGCTCGATCGCCTGGCTTTCGAGCGCGGTTGCGCGCCGCACCTGGGCGGCCGGCAGGCCGCCTTGATATAGCGGGATCGTCGCTGAAAGCCCGATGGTCGCCGTCGTTTGGGCCTGCTGGAACACGCGTCCGGGGATGTTGCTCGCGAGCGTACCGAGATAATTGTTGTAGCCGCTGCTTCCCACAACCGAGAGCGTGGGCAAGCGCGAGGCCGCCGCTTCACGGACATCGTAGCGCGCAGCCTTGGCATCGGCCTTCGCCGCGACAAGCTGCGGATTGTTTTCGACGGCAATGGCGACGGCATCGGCGGACGATCGTGGTAGACCCGGCAGCGCCGGCGGTGATTCCAGATCGCGTGCGGGCAGGCCGACGAAACGGAGATAATTTTCCAGGCTGGTATCGAGTTGCGCGAGCGCCGTTTCGAGCTGGCCTTGGGCCACGGCAAGACGTGCCTCCGATTGCGCGACATCGGTACGGGTCAGATCCCCGACCTCGAAGCGATCGTGCGTAGCCCGAAGGTTGGTTTCGAGGACAGCGACATTGCGACGGTTGAATCCTACGATCGCGTCATCGCGCATAACGTCCATGTAGACAGAGACGATTGCCGTGAAGAGATCGGCTTCGGTGAAGCGCAGGTTCGCACGGCCCGATTCCACGCGCGCATCGGCTGCACGGATCCCGTTCTTGACGCGGCCGCCCTGATAGAGCGGAAACGATACGTTGGCATTTGCGCTCGTGGCCCGCAAGGGCGCGGAGAAGCTATTGGCAGAACGCACGACAAATTCCTGATAGTCGGCGGTCGCGCTCAATGCCGGGCGCGCCGCCGCCTTCGCGATCGGCACACCTTCATCCGTGGCGCGCAAACCAGCCCGCGCCCCGGTCAGGCTGGGATTGGTGCGATAGGCATGGATCAACGCCTCGCGCAGGGTTTCGCCATGCGCGGGGCTCGCCGCGATAAGTGGTAGGGCAATCCAGGCGAATCTTGGGAATGAGTTCATAGCGTATCTCCATTTTTCTGAAAAGTAAGCAATCGCGCCGTCCTCGGCGCGGCGAGCGGCGGCAGCGAGGCTCAGCGCTTCAGACACGCGATGATCGCTGACATGACGGCCGCGGTCTCATCGACATCGCGCACTTTCACCACGTCCACGCCGGTCTGCGCGGCGGGATAGTCGTTGCCGCCCGGATAGATCGCATCGCCGAGGAACAGCATTCCCGCCAGCGGCACGCCGCTTTCCTCGCTTAGCCGCTTCAGGCCGTAGCCTTTGTCGACACCTTCGCGGGTCACATCGATCGACGTCGTGCCGCCAAGATTGACCGACAGGCCCGGCAGCGCCGCGCGCAGCGTCTCTTGAAGGGCGATGCGCTTGGCGCGGTCCGGGTCCCAGCTCTTCTTCGCGAGCAGTGGTGCGTTCTGGCCGAGGCCAGAGAAGGTAATCTGGCTTCCCCGATCTTCGACCCGAGCCCCCCAGGCCCGCTCATCGGCGACTCTCACTATTGACAGCGCGTGGTCAAAGGCAGCGCGGATCTTCGCCTTTTCCGCTTCATCGAACAACTCGGCATAGATTGTGCGCCACTCGCCGTTGATGAAGCGATAGAGCTTGGTGCCCGTGGTGGGCATCAGCCATAATCGATCACGCGCTGAGTCGGCCGGCAATCGCGAAGCGACTTGTCTATAGAATTGCGGCCAATCACCCCCCGAGATCACCGCGACATCCGCCAGCGCGAGCAGGCGGATGAGCAACGCTGCCATCTCGGCAGACAAGGGGCGTTTGCTTTCGGTAAGAGTGCCGTCGAGATCGAAGACGATCAGCCACTTCATGTCGCATCACCTGCTGGAGCGCGATCGGCGAGAAGGGGGTAGTGCATAGCTGACATCAGACTTTCTCTCGGCACAGATCCTTCATCGCAGCCACTGAATGACCGCCACTAAGATCAGGATGATTGCTGTGACGCCCACCACGACCAGCCTCTCCGCCCGCGGATCGCCGACATTCCTTATGCGCGCGGCGACCTGCCAGGCTGGCCGCAGCCGGACGCGCCAAGACCCCGCGACAATCCGGTCCAGTTCGGCGTCCGACAGACCGAAAAATGCTTTCACATCATCGCGCGCACGGCTTTTCAGGCCCATGACGCGCAGGATCGGATCGTCCCATGCGACGTCGATCGCACTCGGGCTGGAGAACAGCGGCCCTCGTTTGTCCTCGCCGGCCCAGGAGGGAGAGAGAAGCCCGATAATCTGGCGGGGATCGCGTTCCAGCAATACCGCCCAGCGGTCGAGCCGCACATGCCTATCCTCCTTGCGAACCTCGGGATCGGCCACACACCGATCGGCCCAAGCCCGATCGACCAGAACCCGCAGGCGCCGTTTCAGGCGGGCATCGGAGGACCAGATGTGCTTCACGGGCTGTCCGATGCGTCGATGTCGTCATGGGTTGCGCGCTTCAGCGGCCGCGAGCCGCGCAACGTCAGGAAGGTTGTCAGGCTAAGCACCAGCGCGATATCGTAAAGGCCGTAGCCCACCGCTGCCCCGAGAGCGCCGGTCGCCCACAGGCTGGCGGCAGTCGCCGTGCCAGACGCTTTCCCTTTATGCTTCAAGATCGCGCCACCACCGATGAAGCCGACGCCGGTAATCAAGCCCTCCAGCAGGCGCGCTTGTGCCGGCGAGGTGCGGCCGAGGATCGCGATCCCGACGAGCACGAAGCCGCAACTGGCGATCGCGACCAGCGGAAAGGTTCGAATGCCGGCGCTGCGTTCGTCCTTCTCGCGATCCCAACCAACGGGCAACGCGAGGGCATAGGCGATCGCCAGGCTGAAGATGTGCGTGAGGGATTCGGACCACGGTGGAAACGTCATTCGGCAGACCCCATCCGGATCGGGAATATGTCACAGGCTGCAGCCATGGATCTGTTCACCGTCGTCCCTCCGCATCGCGATAGGCGAGCAGTCGGAGAGCGTTGAACACCACGAGCAGCGTCGACCCTTCATGCACCGCCACTGCCGGGCCGATACCAAGTCCGAGAATGGTTGCCGGCACCAGGAGGGCGACCACACCCAGGCTGACGAACACATTCTGCAGGATCACCGAACGGGTGGTGCGGCTGAGCCCGACCGCAAAAGGCAAGTGCGACAGATCGTCGGCCATGAGCGCGACATCGGCCGTTTCCAGCGCGACGTCCGAACCCGCCGCGCCCATCGCGATCCCGACCGTCGCGCTCGCCATCGCCGGCGCGTCGTTGACGCCGTCGCCGACCATCGCGACTTTCGCTTCGGCGCGCAGCTTCTTGATCGCCTCCACCTTGTCCTCCGGCATGAGATCGCCCCATGCCTCTTCGATCCCCACTTCACGCGCGATCGCTTTGGCCGCCCGTTGATGGTCGCCGGAGATCATAATCATCCGCTTGATGCCGATTTCGTGCAGCCGCTTGAGCGCGGCCTTGGCCGTTTCGCGCGGCGTGTCGAGCAAGCCGATCGCGCCAAGATCGCGGCCATCGCGCTGCACGACCATGCTGGTCTGTCCACTCTCTCGCAATTGCTCGACGGCCTCCACCATCGCGGGAGACAGTGGCGGGATGCCATCGGCGCCGAACATTCCCGGCTTGCCAATCAGGACCTCATCTTCACCGACAAGGGCCGAGACGCCGCGACCCGTCAGGCTCTTCAGGCTTTCCGCCTGCGGGATGGAACGGTTTCCGACATGATCGCGCCCGTCACGTGCTATTGCTTGCGCCAGTGGATGATCGCTCAAGGATTCGACCGCTACTGTGATCGCCATAAGCTCCTGCTTGTCCACGCCGGTCGCCGGGATGATCTGCTCGATGCGCGGCTCGCCCATGGTGAGCGTGCCGGTCTTGTCGAAGGCGATAGCCTCGAGCGAGCCAAGCAGTTCGAGCGGGGCACCGCCCTTGACGAGAACGCCGCCTCGCGCGGCGCGGGCAACGCCCGACAGGACCGCGCTGGGCGTGGCAATAGCCAGTGCGCAGGGACTAGCTGCCACCAAGACGGCCATGGCGCGATAGAAGCTATCGCGAAACGGCTCATCCACGACTGTCCAGGCGAATAGGAGCAGCACGGCCAAAGCTAGGACCACCGGAACGAACACCCGCTCGAACCGATCTGTGAACCGCTGCGTGGGGGACTTCTGCGTCTCCGCTTCGCTCACCATTTTGACGACCTTCGCGAGCGTGCTTTCGCTAGAAAGACGCGTGACCTCGATATCGATCAGTCCGCTGCCGTTGATGGTCCCGGCGAATACGCGATAGGCTCGATCCAGCTTATCCGGATTGGCGCGTGCTGCATCGTCGTCTGTGACTGGCCGCTTGTCGACGGGCATGCTTTCGCCCGTCACCGGTGCCTGGTTGACCGACGTTGTGCCTTTGACGATGAAGCCGTCGGCGGGAACGCGCGTGTCAGGCCTCACTACGACGATATCGCCCCATACCAATTCCTCGACCGGCAATTCCTCGGTGCTTCCGTCGAGGCGACGAACGATAGCTGTCGGAGGCGTCAGCTCGGCGAGCGCTTCGATCGCCCGTCTTGCGCGACCCATCGCGTAATGTTCCAGAGCGTGTCCAAGGCTGAACAAAAAGAGGAGCAGGGCACCTTCCGCAAATGCACCCAGCGCCGCTGCACCCGCGGCTGCCACAAGCATAAGCGTATCGATCTCGAATTTGCGCAGCTTCAGATTCTCGATCGCCTCGCGCAGCGTGAAAAAGCCACCAAAGACATAGGCCGATACGTAGAGCGCGGTGGGGAGCCACAGCGGCGCGCCGGCAACGAGTTTCTCGATGGCAAAACCGATCGCGAGCAACCCGCCACAGGCAAGTGCGAAAATCAGCTCGGTGTTCGGGCCGAGGAAGGCGCCGTGAGCATGATCATGATCTGCATGATCCCTCCCGGCATGTTTGTGTCCGTCAGCCTCGCCGTGCTCTTCGCTGCCGGCCGGAGTCGGCCGGCTTGCAGTTGGCATGTTGCGCGGCGTTATTCTCAATTCAAGAAGTGCGTCTGAGATCTGTCGCTCGGTTAGTTTTTCCCGGTCGAACTCGACGCGGAGCTGGCCCGATGCGCTCGCGCCCGCTTCTATGATACCCGGAAGCGCCCGCAGCCGGCCGACGACTGTGCGGGCACGCCGCTGGTGGGCGATCCCCTCCACTTCATAGAAAAGATGCCCGAAACGTCCGGTGATCGCCGCACCTGCAGCGTGAGCACTTTCACGTATGCGGGATAAAGAGACGATTTCAGGATCATAGTGAATGCACAGTAGGGCAGGCGTACCATTGTCTGGTACCATGATGTGCGCTTGTTCGACCCCCGGCCGTGCGGCCAGTTCCGAGGTCAGACGCTCGACACACGCGTCGGAAGCGTCAGTGATCTCGGGCAATATGAGGGGAATATCGAGCTGAAGCTTTTGTGTCATGAGTGGTCCTGTCTTGTAGCAGGGCGCTGGCATGGCCCTGCACCCCTGGGATCGATCAGTGGGCTGTCAGGGAGGACGCGCTTGATCCTTGGGCGGGTCGAGCGGGGCTCGGCGGCAAACACGCGTAGGCTTGTCAGGGCGCATTATCGCGATGTCGCTGTTCGAAATTGCTACGTTCGCCTGGTCGCCAACATAGGTTAGGCCCATCGCAGGCGCTGTCAGGCGTTCAGGCTTGCCATCTGGCAGAACCCTGAGGTCGATTGTCAGCCCATCGAGTAGGAAATCTAGATCCACCCTCGAACGATCATCGCAGACATAGCTATGTCTGACGACTTGTCCCGCGATAGCTCTGCGATCATGATCGCTCTTGGCCGCATTGTCGGCGTCTGCTGAGCAACCTGCTGCACCGATGATGGCAATGATCCCGGTGAAGATAGCGATCGACCAACACGGCAGATTCTGCTGCTTCGAATGTTCTAAGAATCTCTTCACGGCCAGCCCCTCAGATGCAATCGCCGTGGGCGCCCAGGGTTGACGCCCACGGCGCGGACCCTTCTCACAAGCGCGCGGGGGGGCGATGGCTTGCGGGGGTCGATTGCCGACATGTCGTTAAAGCTGCTCTGGGAAAGAGTATTTGCGGCGGCGTGGGCGTGCTTTGTGGACCCAAGCATAACCGGGTAGGTAATGCTTGTATGGCGCAGGCTTTTTGCCACCGCTTTGATTTGGATCGCGCTAGTCATTGGCCCTGCCTGGCCGTGGTGGCATCTTGATAGGCCGCTGCCGATGCCGCGCAGATTGAGGCAATCTCGATTGCCTACGAAGAAGCGAGAGAAATGCAGCGTCCTGATGGCGCATTGTTCGCCGAAGTCCTTTTCGCATCAGTCGACCCAGCACCAGGCCAAAAATGCCTCGAACTTCGACGGCATGATGGATGCAAACTCCATTCGCGATCGGATCAATCTCGTAGTATTCGTCGAAGGTAAGGAAGCCGCGAACTCCCATTTCCCATCCTATTGTCCGGGGTTTGATGAGCTTGTTGATGATCATTTGTGTTTTCATCTTTCGATCCCCCCCAAAAAACAGCCACGTGATGTCCAATTCGGCTCCGTGCTCGATTTGGCCAGTGATGCGATAGACTGGATGCCAGCGAGCGAAGCCGTGGAGATCGGCGAGCAACGACCACACCCTGAGGGCGGACATGTTATAGTTGAATGCTGTTTCTTCCTTCATGGCTGTCTGTCCCAACGGTTCGCAGCCTCGCCGAACGGAAGGCCGCGTGAACGCGGCCTTCTTCCTCGCTCAGCATCGGATTCCTGCGATGAAGCAGGGCAGTCGGCATGCACGATCGCGCCGCCGTCCCTTGGAAATGGAACTCAAGGCAGGTCATGCGGCTGACTCTTTGACGGCAAGGTTGGCTTTGCCGCCGACGACCTCGACGGCCTCCAGCGTGATAAGCCCGATGTCTGCCGTCGCCGCGACCGTTGCGGCGAAGGGACGCAATTTGTCCTCGTCGTCAACGATCTCGATGACAACTGCCCGGTCGTTTTCGAAGACGTGGCGCTGATGGAGATGGGCCGAGCGGCCAAAGCCGAGCCGCGCTTCAAGCACGGTTACGCCAGCGAGCTTCCACTCTTGCGCAAGTGAGGCTACATATTCGAAAACCTTGCGGTCGCCAATGTAAGCTACGTCATCAGTATAAAGGCGAAGCAGTTTCATATTTTGATTCATTCTTTCTCTCCTTCACTTGTTATTGCCGAGGCGAGGGGTTCAACCTCTTTGCCTCGGCGTCGCCAGTTGAGTTTTACGCCCAGCACCACCTTGGCGATCGCGGGCAGTACGAGCAGGGTGAGAATGGTCGCCGCGATCAGGCCGCCGATGACCGTGGTTGCGAGGGGCTTTTGCACTTCCGCGCCAGTTCCGCGGGCGAGGGCCATTGGAACGAAGCCGATCGCGGGCACGAACCCAGTCATTACGACGGCCCGCATCTTTTCCGTCATGCCTTCCCGGATCGCTTCCACGAGCGACACGCCCCCGTCGAGGCGCTCGCGGATAGCCGTCATGACCACGAGGCCGTTCAGTACGGCAACGCCCGCTAGACAGATGAATCCCACGGCGGCCGAAACTGAGAAGGCGATCCCGGTCAGGGCCAGTGTGAAGACTCCGCCCGCCAGCCCCAGCGGCACCGCTAGAAACACCGCTGCCGCCCGCCCGAAGCCGCCCAACGCCATGTAGAGCAGCCCGAAGATTGCTGCGAAGCACAGCGGCACGACGATAGACAGGCGTTGTGAAGCCGCTTGCAGGCTTTGGAACTGCCCGCCCCATTCCAGATAGTATCCGGCGGGCAGCTTGACCTGCGCAATCTTTGCCTGCGCCTCGGCTACGAACGAACCTGCATCCCGTCCCTGGAGATTGGCTTGGATGACAACGCGCCGTTTGCCATTCTCACGGCTGATCTGGTTCAAGCCTTCGGTGAAGCGGATTTGCGCGACTTGCGACAATGGCACCGATCGCCTTACCTGCCCCTCTATTTGCGGAAGCAGGACGGGGAGAGCGAGTATCGTATCAAGATCGACGCGTGTCTTCTCAGGCACACGAACAGCAATGTTGAAGCGACGGTCGCCCTCGAACAGCAGGCCAGAGTCGCGCCCACCCATCGCGGCGGCCACGGTGTCCGCGACCTCCTGGACGGTAAGCCCGTAGCGTGCGATGGCGGCACGATCGAACCGAACATCGAGCGTTGGCGCACCGCCGGTTTGATCGGCCTTGACGCTTGCCGCCCCGGGGACCGACTGCAGCACCCGCACAATCTCGTTCGCTGACTGTGCCATCTTGTCAAGGTCGTCGCCGTAGAGCTTGATGGCGACGTCGCCACGCACCCCGGCGATCAACTCGTTGAAACGGAGCTGAATAGGCTGGCTAAGCTCGTAGAGCTGGCCCATCTTCCCGTTGGCCGCCTTCTCGACACGTTCGATTACATCGGCTTTGGACGTCACACCGCTCGGCCATTGATCCTGCGGCTTGAGGATGACGAAGCCGTCGGACACGTTAGGTGGCATGGGATCGGTTGCCACTTCGGCGGTGCCCGTCTTCGAGAACATCAGCTCGACTTCGGGCAATTTTGTCACGGCACGTTCTACGTTGCGCTGCATGGTAAGCGACTGTTCGAGGCTAACGGAAGGAACCCGCGTCGATGCGAGCGCCAGATTCTTTTCGTCGAGCTGGGGGATGAACTCCGAGCCCAACAGGCCGAAGGCCGGGATTGCGGCGACGAAGAAGGCGAAACCGCCGCCAATGAACAGCCACGGCCGCGCGAGTGCTTTGTCGAGAAGTGGCAGATAGCGTTCCTTGGACTTGCGGATCAGCCACACTTCCTTCTCGGCCACCTTGCCTCGGATGAGCAGGGCAACGAGCGCCGGAACGAAGGTGATGGCGAGCACAAAGGCCGCGACCAGCGCCAACATGATGGTGATTGCCATCGGCGAGAAGGTTTTGCCCTCGACACCGGTGAATGTCAGTAG
>Ga0247718_1000348_pt1 | contig 12724 bp, 8 predicted proteins | sample 21E_DmetaG_FD_189045 | JGI IMG/M metagenome (GOLD analysis project Ga0247718, IMG submission 189045) | Soil microbial communities from hillslope of Landscape Evolution Observatory, University of Arizona, Oracle, AZ, United States - 2-1-E_D | ecosystem: Engineered > Artificial ecosystem > Mesocosm...
CGAGCTTCTTGCGCGCCTCGGTCATCGGCACGTTGCGGATGTCGGGACGCTGCGGCACGTGCTCCGCGATCGCCTCGACGATGTCCATCACGCGCTCGTCGGCCTCGTCCGTCGCGTGGATCACGCCGGCCGCCGTGGGCGTCTCGAGGATGCGCAGGTACAACTCGGCCAGGTCGTGGTCATAAACACAGGGCCAGCGGTTCTTGCCGGGGCCCACCACTCTGATCAAACCGTTCAGGGCGTCCTTGATCAGCTCCGCGACGATGCCGCGGCCTCCGCCGTAGACGATGCCAGGCCTGACGACGACGGTGCGAAGGGCCGCTGAGAAGGCGGAGAGCACCTTGTCTTCGTGGGCGGGCCGCCACTCGGCATGCGGAGGAGGATCCAGCGGCGCATCTTCCTCAGCGGCTTTCGCCGTCTGTCCGAGGACCCAGACACCGGAGGTATAGATGAACACGCGGGACTTGCCGTCCGCCTGGCTCGCCTCGGTCTGGGCGCTCAGCATCGTGTCGAGGCCTTGCTTCTCGATCGCAATGCCGCGCGGCGACGCGTCCAACGCGGCATGGACGACGGCGTCCGCCGGCTTGACCGCGTGGGCATATGACTTGGGAGTGCCGAGCTCGCCAATGACCGGGGTGGCGCCAAGAGCGGCAAGCCGCTCGGCTTTCTCCGGATCGCGCGCCAGCGCCGTGACCCGGTGGCCACCTTTAATCATCGCGTCGAGCACGGCCGACCCGATGATTCCGGTGGCGCCCGTCAGGAAAACCTGCATACGTACGAATCTCTATTGTAACCAGACGTTCTGACTTTGCCGTAACTGGTGAGAATTCATCGGTTCGGGCGTCGGCCGGACTCGGTACGCGATTTGCGTGCCGTGGCTGCCGCGTGACACAATCAGTAGGTTGTCGGGCCGTCAGCCCGTCAGGTCGTCAGGTCGCCAAGAATTCGCTTGGCACCCGGGATTGCCTGGCTACCTGACAACCTGACGACCTGACAGCCTGAATGAGCAAAGACGATCTGATTGACATGCAAGGCACCGTGGTCGCGGTGCACAGCGGTGGCCTCTACCGCGTGCAGGTAGACGCCGGTCACGAAGTCCTCGCGCAGCTGAGCGGACGCATGCGGCGATTCCGTATCAAGGTGGTCCCGGGCGACCGGGTGACCGTCGGCATCTCGCCCTACGATCCGCAACGCGGGATCATCACCTTCCGCGCCCGATAAGGGCGGAGAAACATTGAACGGAAATTCCACATCGACGCGCCGGCCGGGCCGACGCCGGCCCGGTGGCCGTGGCGGCCGAAAAGGCCCGGCAAAATCGTTTTCGTCAAAACCGGCCACGCCGATGCCCGACCTGCCGTGGGAAATGGTCGACGTCGACGCCCCCCCGATTCCCTACGACTCGATGGGCTTCGACAAGCGGCTCGAGGCCGGCTTCCGCGGCCTGGGTTTCGAAGGCACGCGGCCGGTGCAGGGCGCGGTCATCCCGATGGCGCTCGAAGGCCACGACGTCGTGGCATGCGCGCAGACCGGCACAGGCAAGACCCTGGCGTTCGCCGCGCCAATCATTGAGCGACTGTTGAGCGAGTCACCGGGTTACGGTGATGCCGCGCGTGAAAGCTACACCCGCGCGCTGATCCTCGCGCCGACGCGCGAGCTCGCGGTGCAGATTGAGGACTCGCTGGTCGGGCTGACGTACCACACCCCGGTCACATCGGCCGCCGTGTTCGGCGGCGTCGAGATGGGGCCGCAGGAACGCGCCCTCCAGGCCGGCGTCGACATCGTCGTCGCCACGCCAGGCCGGCTGATGGATCACATGCGGCACAGCAACACCGATTTCGTCCGCGTGCAGTTCCTGGTGTTGGACGAAGCCGATCGCATGATGGACATGGGCTTCTGGCCAGACGTCCAGAAGATCATGTCGGCGCTGCCGCCTGATCGGCAGACCCTGCTCTTCTCCGCGACGCTGCCCGGTGAGATCCAGCGGATGGCGAAGGAGATGCTGAAGACGCCGCGCTACGTGCAGGTCGGCGCCAAGGGCGGCACGGCGCGCACCATCGATCACCAGATGGTGCAGGTCGAGCGTGACGCGAAGATTGACTGGCTGGCGACGTTCGCCAAGCGCGAGTCGGATGGTCCCGTGCTGGTGTTCGTGCGGCGCAAGATCGACGCCGATCGCGTGGCCCGGCACCTGATGGCCAAGAGCATCAAGGCGGCGGCGCTGCACGCCGATCGCACGCAGCAGGAACGGTTATCGGCGGTCGAGGGATTCCGGTCGGGCAAGCATCCCGTGCTGGTGGCCACCGACATCGCCGCGCGCGGCCTCGACATCGAGGGCATCGCGCACGTCATCAATTTCGAAGTACCCGATTCACCCGAGACCTACGTGCACCGAGTCGGTCGCACCGGACGGTCCGGCGCATCGGGTCACGCGGTGACCCTCGTGTCATCGCATGAACAGCGGTCGTGGGCCGCTGTGGAGACAGCACTTGGAATCACCTCCAGATAATTCAACGCCCCTCGACAAGCCCGCGGAGCCGGAGCAGTCACCGGCGGTGGCGCGGTTCCTGTCGTGCCGCTGGCGCAAGCCGACGGAAGACGGGATCCCGGATCACTGCACGCACCGCGACGTGTTGCCGATGGCCGGCAAGGAAGGCTTCAGCGCCGACTCGTGGTGCTCGGATTGCTCCCTCTACAAGGCGAAGCGCACCCCCCGCAAGCGCGAAGAGCCGCAGCAACAGCAGCCGAACGGCGACTGGCGTTTCCGCTACTGAGTTGAGCTTTGAATCACCGCGCCCCCGCGGTGATTAGTCGGAAAATTCCCTGGCGAGTTCGACCCACTCACCCTGCGGCGCCAGGCGCTCGTAGGCTTTCCAGTGCGCGCGCGCGTCGACCGAGCGGCCCATCTTCTCGAGGGTGACCGCGAGATAGAAATGCGCGTCCGGGTAATCGGGGTTCAGCGCGAGGGCTTCGCAGTACGACGCTTCGGCGCTGGCATACTGCGCGTGATCGTGATGAATGTTGCCGAGGTTGAAGTGCGCCTCGTAGTACGACGGGTCGAGCGCAATCGCGCGCTCGTAGAGCGCCTGCGCCTCGGCTAGCTCATCGCGTGAATAACGGATGTTCGCGAGGTTGATCAACGCCGCCACCAGGTCTGGATCCTCTTCCAGGGCGCGGCGGTAAGCCTTGACCGCCTCATCCGTCCGTTCCGGCGTCCCATCGTCAAGCAGCGAACCCATCAGGAAGTACTGTTCGGCAGAGCTAATCACGCCGAACACGCCGGTGCCGATGGTGCCCGGGGTGCCTGGTGTGCCCAAGGGAATGCTGCCCTGGGTGCCGGGTTCCGCTGATGACAGGCTATGGGGGACGCGCGGCTTCAGTTCAATGATCCGCGCGGGATGCGCTTCGAGGCGGAAATCAAAACGCAGCTGGCCGGTGCGGGTCGCCTGGAGGTTACGCACCACGGCGCGGAACGCCGTGCCTTGCTGCAGCTCACCCGCGATCTGGCGCAGCGCCGTGAGATCGGTAAATCCGAAGAAGCTGTCCTTCCCCTCACGATGAACAGGCTTCAGCAGCCCGCACTTCTCGAGATAGCGGAGGTGGTCGAGCCGCAACGACGGATACATCGCGAGAATGTCGCGGTGGCCGTAGCGCTGTTTCTTGTCTGTGGATTCGCTGGTGACGACTATCGCCTGGCCTCGCTTGGTGTCCTGCGATGGCGCGTCGTGCGGCGGATCGAATGGCAGATCAGGCATCGATCGGCTTCACGATGATGCAAAACGCGTGCGAAGTCAATGAGGGAACGCCTCGAGCATCGACGACGCGGATTCGAACCGAGCGGCGGGAGTGCAGTCGAGCGCACGCATGATCGCGGCACGCGCGGCATCCGGCATGTCTTGGGTGGGAACAGCGGGCTTGACCTGCAGCATCTGACCGATCAACTCAGGCAACGACGCGGCCCTGAACGGCAGCGTGCCCGTTACCATTTGGTAAGCGAGTACACCAATCGTGAACACATCGGCGCGCGCGTTCGGTGCGCCGCCCATCAGGATCTCGGGCGCCACGTAAGGCAGCTCGGTCTGGCTGGCCTCCTGCCCTCGCAACTCCTGCTCTCGCATGGTCGCCAGCACATCCTGGACGGACTTGATGCCAGCGGAAGAGATGACGATCTCCTCCGAACCAGAGGAGGCGGACCTGTCCGCCGTAGCGGCGAAGCCGCGAAGGCGGATCATGTCGGGGTTCACGCCGCAAACGAAGCCGCCGCGTGCATTAAGGGCCGCCACGGCGTCGAGCGCCTGCGCAATCAGGCCCGCGGCGCGCGGCCACGGAAATGGCCCCGCCTCCGCCATCGCCTGCCTAAGACTCGGCCCGTCGATCAGATCGGTCACGACGAACACACTGCGCTCGTCTTCGCCGAAATCGCGAACCTGCAACAAGCCTGGATGCGCCACCTGCAGCGTGCGCGCCTCGACCAGGAACCTGCCGCGGACGGCATCCCAGTGCGGCTGCTCGTCGCGTTTGAGCACGCGGATCGCGACCGGAATCCCCAGAGCTCGGTGAGTTGCCCGGTAGACAAGGCTGCCGAGCCGCCCACGCCCCAGCAATCCTCCGAGTTCGTACTTCGAAAGCAGGCCCGCGTCCGCAGGGAACGCCGCGGCTGCCGAAGGCTCTCCCGCCGCTGATTGCAGTGCCTCGACGAAGGCCGTTACCGACGGCCACCGCTTTTCGGGATCCTTCTCGATGGCCTTCATCACCGCGGCATCGACGGCAGCCGGAAGTCCGCTGCGCCGCGCGGCCGCGCTGACCGGGGCCTCTGTCAATGTCCTGGTGATGACCGTCGCCTGGTTGGCTGCGTCGAACGGGCGTCCGCCGGTCAGCATCTCGTACGCAATCACGCCCAGCGCGTACACGTCAGTCGCCGGCGTCACGTCGTCCCCGCGCATCTGTTCCGGCGCCGCGTACGCCAGCGTGCCCAGGAAGAACGCCGGATCGGTCAACCGCGTTTCCTCGCCGGTCTTCATCGCCGCGAGGCCAAAATCGATCACCTTGTAGACGCGCTCGCCTGACTCGTAGCGATGCGCGACAATGTTGGCCGGCTTAAGGTCGCGATGCGTGATGCCGCGATCGTGGGCCATCTGCAGCGCGGAGCCTACGCCGTCGAGAATCGCCGCCACGCGCGCGGGCGGCATCGGGGCCTCGAGATCGATCTCTTCACGAAGGCTCGGGCCGCTCAGCAGTTCCATCACCATGAACGGCTGATCAGCGGCATCGAATCCGAAATCAAGCAGTCCGACGATGTTGGGATGGCGAAGCTGCGCGCAGGCCCGGCTCTCGCGGAGGAAGCGCTGGCGGGACTCCGGTGGTGTATCAGGAGTCGCCTGCATCACCTTGATCGCGACCTCGTCTCCAAGGTGCATGCGGTGCGCGCGATAGACGTGGCCCATGCCGCCGGAACCAAGGGCGGCGATGATTTCGTACCGGTCGTCTATGCGGGCGCCAGTCGAGAGCACGAGAGCAGCTTATACGCGATGCAGATGATGGCGGAAGCTATTGCTTCGGCAGCACCTTCATTGAGCCGACGAAGCCGAAGGCGTCCGACGGCGATACACCAGGAACGAAGTCGTGCCCGAAGGCTCGGTGATCGCGGCGACGCGTTCCCACCCGCCCGGCGTCAGCCGGGATAACCACCCCTCGTTGGCAGCGGCAATCAGCCAACTACCAGCCTCAACACCGTTGAGATCGAACGTTGAGCCATCGACAAGAATCGGGGCCTCGGGCGGACGCGTTTCGTTCCACACCTGCGAGTAAAAGCGCGTGTAGGCATCGCCATAGGGCACGCGCTCGCTGACCAGCAGTGCGTCACCCTGCTCGCGGCGCTGGAACACCTCGGCCAGCGCGCCCTTGATATTCCCGCCGAACCACACGCTTGACGCGTCGCGATAACGGCCCATGTAGTCCCGGTAGAAACCGGCGAACTGCAATGGCACGCTGGCGATCAACACCACGGCCGCCGCCTGGCGCCAGGCCGCGCGCGAAGCCCACAGCTGCTCCAGTCCATGCACCGCCACCAGCGCGCCGAACGGCAATACGAACATCGCGCGATACCGATTGAGATCGAGGGTGCCCGTCGCCACCGCGGCCAGCGGCCCGGTGATGAATCCCAATACCAGCAGCCGCTCGAAGCGGGAACCGTGCCACAGCCTCGCGATGCCGAGCGGCAGAAGCACCGCGAACGCGATCGGAAAGAATCCGGCGGTGCGCGTGGAGTTCGTCATGCTGGTGTCGCCGGCCAGGAACAAGAACTCAGGATTGAAGTACTGCCACCAGGCGCCGAGGCGAAGTCGAACGCCCTCGACCGAGAGCGCGGGCGCGATGCCACTCGCCGCGCGGCCATCCATGCGATACGCCTGCAGTAATTCGGCGTAGCGCTCAGGATGCGCGACGTGCCAGAACACGATCGGCAAGAGCACCACGCCGAATCCAGCGGCGATCCACGCCAGTAGCCGCGGGTTGCGCCACGCGCGCACGCACCACACGGTTGCCGCGAGATACAGCGGCATCATGATGACGCCGGCGAGATAGCCGTAGATGCCGAGGCCAAGCGACGCCGTGCCGGCACCGAGCAGCCACGGCCGCGGACGCCGATCGTACTCGTGCAAAGCGATCAGCCACAGGAGTACAAATGGGAGCGGATAGATGACGCTGAGCGCCAGCCGGCTGTGAATGAACAGGCCAGGCGACAGCGCGAGCAGCAGCGCCGCCGCCAGCGGCATCCATGGACTCGTGGTCAGTCGCGCGTGGAGCACGAGCACCAGCACGACAATCAATACCCCGACCAGCGCCGTCGGGATGCGAACGGCGGCGTCGGACAACGGCATCACCGTCAACCCAAGCGCGGTCGCGTAGATCATCATCGGATCGCGGCCGGCGGGAAACTCGGGTTCCGAAAAGTAGACCGGCAGCAACCGGCCGTTCAGGTCCCGGCCGGTGCTGGCCACGGAAATCGCCTGCAGGGAGAAATTCACCTCGTCGTGGATCAGGTAGATCGGCGCGTGCGACAGCCGCGTGGCATAGAGCGCTGCCGTGCCAATCGCGACCAGGATCGCGGCGACGATCAGTAGCCTGCCTCGAAGCATCGGCATCTAATATGTCAGAAGATGGAGACCATGGACTCGCGGCGCCACGGCATCGTGCTCTACGACGGAACGTGCCTGTTCTGCCATGCCTCGATGCGATTCATCGCCGACCGCGATCCCGCGGGATACTTTCGTTTCGGCGCCCTGCAAGACCCGCGCGTCCGCGACATACTGGACCGCCACAATCTCACCGGCATCGTGGCGTCGAGCATGGTGCTGATCGAGAACGATCGCCCCTACCTTCGGTCGACCGCAGGGCTTCGCATCGCCCGTCGTCTGTCGTTCCCGTGGAGCCTCGCGGGAATCTTCCTGCTCGTCCCTCGGCCGATTCGCGACGTGGTGTACGCCGCCTTCGCCGCGCTGCGCGCGCGCATTGCCGGCACGACCGACAGCTGCGACATCCCGTCCGACGCCATTCGTCAACGGCTTATCTAGCGCGGCCGAACTGCCGGCGACAGCCGGTCCGCCACCGCAACCAGCGTCACGGCGACCAGGATCAGCAGCAACGGCTGCACCGTGGTCGTGTAGCGCATGTTGGTGAGCACGAATGAGATCGTGGCCGGAATATAGAGAATCAGCGCCAGCGGCAGCAACACCGCGTAACCCCGCTTCCATCCGATCCAGGCGCCGATGATCGCCAGCGCAAGATAGAACGACGACAGCAGCGTGCCCGCGCCGTAGACCAGGCGGCTGTTGGCAAACTGCTGCGCGGTCCCTAGGTCATCGGTGCCGATGATGATGAACAGCCTGATCGATCGGTACAGCACGCTCCAGGCATAGTCGATGGGTCCCCTGCGAATGTTGTCGAGCGCCAGAGCCATGTAGCGCTGCTGCTCGTGTGGCTGCACACGATAGTAGGCCCGATTGATCAGGATCTCTCCGGCGCGGAGACATTCCGTCTCCTGCGGCACCCTCGGCTCAGGGTCTGGCTGCGTGAAGCGATAGCGGCCGGCAAACAGCGCCTCCGCGATCCCAAGGTCAACGGTGAGGTCGGTGTACTCACCATTCCACTGCCGCGGCACCACGAGCCTGGACTCATCGACAAATCGCAGCGTGGCCGAAGTATCCGATAGCGTGATGGCCCTGAGCCGATCGATCGATGGCTCGCCGCGATCGAGTCCGCGAAGCATCTTCCGCAGCGCGGCCCGCAGGTCGGATTCGTCCAGGCGGCCGTCATGATTGGCATCCAGCTTCGCTTGTGCGGACACCGGCTCCGCCCACGCGAGGTGGCGGACCATCCCGACCACATCAAACAAGTCCAGCAACACATCGTCTACATCCAGGTTCTCGGTGTGGCGATTGCTGACGAAGTAGACGAACGGGTCGGCGTCTCCGCCAGCCGGCGTCAGGCTTGGAGCGGCGGCCACGTCCGCGGGCCACTCGGCTTCGACGTGGTGGTAGATACGCGCTTCACGGCCCACCGGTGGAATCGACCCTGCATAGCGGTTGCCCGCAACTGGCGTCATGGCGATGCGATTGAGCGGACCGCGATCGAGCCGGTAAACGAGATGGACCGATTCTGGAACGGTCTGCCCGCAGTTCATGCTGACGTTGAAGTCGACGGGCACACCGACCAGGCTGGTGTAATCGAACGGTGACGTCGCAAACACGCTCCGCGGATTGTGCGCGCGGCTCTCGATGTACGGGCCGGCCTGTAGCGTGCCGTACCACAACTGCACGCCCCCGTGGGTGCTGGTCGGCAGGAACTGCCCACTCAACTGGTAGTTTCTCCAGGTCCACGGCACCAGCAGCGCGAAGGCCACGACGGCAATGACGACACCCTGCTGAATGCGACGCCAGGTCCAAGGCCCCAGGAGCCAGTTCAGGCCGGCAAACACCAACGGCAGCAGCACCAGGTTCGGGCGAAACTGCGCGGCTATCCCGGTGCAGAGGCCGGCAGCGATGAACCATCGCCAGCGGTTTTCTTCACGGCCGCGCGCAAAGGCCAGGAGTGCCGCCATGAAGAGCGTGGTCGAAACCGAGTCCGTCGATTCCGTTGAGACGTAAACCGTGTTGAACGACAGGCCTGCAACCAGCAGCGTGGCCACCGCGGCAATCCGGCGATCGAACGCGCGCACGGTGTAGGCGTAGACCATGAGCGGCACGGTCGCGTTGAGGAGCGCCTGCACGAGAAGCGCGGGCAGCGGCGTCGGGCCAAAGAGCCAGTAGAACGGGGCAAGAAAATATCCGTAGCCCCACGGCACATCGAACGTCTCAAAGGGCCGGCCCTGCGCGAGTTCGATGGCAATCTGGTGGTACTGGTCGATGCCCTGCCAGCCCCACGGGTGCGGGGCCCAGACGAAGATGAAGACGAGGCCAATCGCGAGAGTGATGGCCGCGCCGGCCATGGGCACGGCCGGCGAGGCGGCAAGCCGGTCAACCAGCGCGCGTGCGTTCATGGCTCCAGCTCGCGGTTAAGGCACGCCACGAGTCTAGACGTGCTGGAGCTCTGATTCAGCCTCGTCCAGCAGGTGTTCAAACCACAGGTTCGAGATCTTCTCCTGGACGCTGTTCTGCCGCAGCCTGGCCTGGAGGTTGTCGAAGTCAACGCGGTCGAGTTCCTGGTCCTGGTTATAGCAGGAGAAGACGAACTCCTCGCGGCCGGTCTCCGGGTCGACATGGCGCTGCAGGCACTGCGCGCAGACTTCCTTCATCATGCACTGCATCGGCGAGTTGATGCTGCCGATGCCAACGTGCTTCGGATCCAGATGCGGCTGCAGGATGCCGTGGCGGGCCAGGCGAACCGCGTTCATCATGCGATCGGAGCCGATCGCAATGATCCGCGAGACGTCCTTCAGCGGAACGAGCGGCTCGCCGAACTTGCCTTCAGCGTAGGCCACCATTGCCTGGACGATGTTGCCGCGGAAGTGGTGATCCTGCGGCCGGTGCGCCTCGATCTCCACGCCAACGTCGCTCGACCAGATCACCTGGTCCGTGCCGGCCTCGATATCTTCACGCTTGAAGACGTCCGCGCCGTTCTTGTAGCCGGCGAAGTACAGCACGCGGTTGCCCTGCGCCTTCAGCGCCTTCGCGATCGAGAACAGCACCGCGTTGCCGAGACCCCCACCGGCCAGCAGCACGGCGGATCTCTCGGGAATCTCGGTCGGCGTTCCCGTGGGCCCCATCACCACGACAGGTTCACCGGGCTTGAGGTACGCGCACAGCCGGCTGGACACGCCCATTTCAAGCGTAATCAACGACAGCAGACCCTTCTCGGCATCCACCCACGCACCGGTGAGGGCCACGCCCTCCATCAGCATCGACGCGACGTGGCCGTTCACGTCCACGTTCTTCGTCAACCGCTCGAAGTTCTGAAGGCGATAAAACTGGCCGGGCTGGAAGTGCCGCGCGGCCGCCGGCGCCCGGACGATCACTTCGACGATCGTCGGCGTCAGCCGGATGACGCGCTCCACGCGGGCAAGCAGTTGATCGTCGAACTTCGCGACCAGTGCCTGCCACGCCGACTCTCGCTGCGGCTGCTGCGCGCGATCCAGCCGCGCGATCTCGTCCTCAAACAGCGCGACGACATGCGGGTAGCCGTGCTTGGCCGACGCCATCGCCTTGACGACGTTGCCGTTGTAGCGGGGATGGTTGTCGCCGTAGTAGGTGACGAACTTGCCGCCGGTGTTGTGCGAGGTGAAGAAGCCGTTAGCATCCGGCTCGAGCGCAAAACCGTTGGCGGTCTTCACCGCCTTGAAGCCCTGGAAGAACTTCTGCTTGCTGTCGAGCGTGAACGATCCGGGGTGTTCTTTCTCGTAGATCACGTTCGGCGCAGTGCCCGCGGCCACCAGCACGGTGCGAGCCGGCAACTCGACGCGCGAGCCATCGGCGCGCGTGAATGCCATCGCCTTCACGTGGCCGAACTGGTCGGGCACCGCTTCGATCGGGTTCATGTTCTCGGTGAAGGAAATGCCTTCCTGCAACGCGAGCGCGACCTCTTCGTGGTTCAAGCGATAGGCAGGCGCGTCCTGGATGCGCTTGCGGTAGGCGAGCGTGACGCCTCCCCATCCGCGGATCATGTCGATGAAGTTGGGCGCCTCGCCGGCAGCGGCGGCGCGGGCGCGCTCCGCCTTCACCGCAGCGCCGTGACTGCGGAACTCGTCCAGGATGCCGAGCTCTTCGGCGTCCATCATGCCGCGGACACGCGCTTCGCCAAGTTCGCGGACCAGCGCATCGTAGCGATCGGCTGTCTTCTCGACCTGGATCGGGTAATACGCCATCAATTCGGTGGCGGTATCCACGCCGGTGAGGCCGCCGCCAATCACCACCGCCGGCAGCCGAGCCTGCAGGTTCGACAGCGCGTCCTTCTTGAACGCGCCGGTGAGCTGCAGCGCCATCAGGAAGTCGCTCGCCTTGCGAATGCCGCGAATCAGGTTGTTCTTGATGTCGATGATCGTCGGCCGTCCGGCGCCGGCCGCAATGGCCACGTGATCGATGCCCGACGACCAGGCTTCCCGGATCGGCAAAGATCCGCCGAAGCGGACGCCGCCATAGATCTGCAGCTTGTCGCGGCGCGCCAGCGTGAGGTGAATCAGCGTCAGGAAGTTCTTGTCCCAGCGAACGGTGATGCCGTATTCAGAGACGCCGCCGAAGCCCTCGAGCACGCGTTCGTCGAGCGGGCGATAGATCTCGCTCCAGTCGCGGATCGGGCGCGGCGACACGCCGCGCGTCGCTGATCCCACCAGTTCCCCGGGCAGCGGCTCGATCTTGAGACCGTCGATGGCGACGACACCGAAGCCTTCGTTCAAGAGGTAATGCGCGAGGGTGTAGCCGGCCGGACCGAGGCCGACGACCAGCACGTTGCGCCCGTTGTACTCGAGCGCGTACGGGCGCTTGATGTTGAGCGGATTCCAGCGCGTCAGCAGGCCGTAGATCTCGACGCCCCACGGCATGTTCAGCACGTCGGTCAGCACGCCGGTTTCGATCTGCGGAATGTTGACCGGCTCCTGCTTCTGGTAGATGCAGGCCTTCATGCAGTCGTTGCAGATGCGGTGACCGGTGCCGGGGCACATCGGGTTGTCGACGGTGACAATCGCGAGCGCGCCGATGGCGTCACCGCGCTTGCGCACGGTGTGCATCTCCGAGATCTTCTCGTCCAGCGGGCACCCCGCCAGTGGAATGCCCAGCGGGTTCGGTGTGAGCTTGCCTTCCTTGTCGCGAATGCCCTTCGAGCAGGTGTCCTTGTCGCGTTCGTGGCACAGCACGCAGTAATGAATCTCGCTGAGCACTTCGCGGCGGGTGTAGCGGTTGTCGGTGAGCTTGAAACCCTGCCGCCGGCGCAGCTTCTCGTCCGGACCGTAGATCTCCTCGGGCACCGCGGCGTCAGGCCGCTGGATCTGCACCAGGTGGTCGTAATCCAGGTTCTCGGGGAAGCGGAACACCACCCATCCGCGATAGTTGGGATCGTGAATGTGCGCGGCGCACCACCGCTTCAGCGACTCAATCTCGGCTGCGACGGCTGCCTTGTCAGTTGCTTCGCGATCGAGCAGCGAGCAGCCGTACGCCGCAAGGGCCATCTCGTGATCGGAGACAGTCCGGTTCGCATCACTCGCCGCCGCAGGTGCCGCGGCGGCGAGTGATGCGAACCGGAC
>Ga0247718_1000350_pt1 | contig 12695 bp, 12 predicted proteins | sample 21E_DmetaG_FD_189045 | JGI IMG/M metagenome (GOLD analysis project Ga0247718, IMG submission 189045) | Soil microbial communities from hillslope of Landscape Evolution Observatory, University of Arizona, Oracle, AZ, United States - 2-1-E_D | ecosystem: Engineered > Artificial ecosystem >...
CGGCGACGGCGGAAACGGCGTTACGGCATTTCGGCGCGAGAAATTCGTTCCACGCGGGGGCCCATCCGGCGGAGACGGCGGGCGAGGCGGCGATGTATGGCTTGAATCTAATGAGGGCCTTAACACGCTTCTGCACCTTCGTTACAATCCCGAACACATCGCCGAACGAGGGAGGCATGGTGAGGGATCGAACCGTCACGGCAAGGACGGTGAAAGCATCACAGTGCAAGTTCCGGTTGGAACTCAGGTCTTCAATGCGAACACGGACGAGTTGCTTTTTGATTTCACCGAGCCGGGACAGAGATTTCTCGCCGCGCGAGGTGGAAAGGGTGGCTGGGGAAATTCACATTTTGCGACCTCGACCAGACAGGCACCTAAATTCCACTACAACGGACGACCCGGCGAAGAAAAGGATCTGCAGCTTGAGCTCAAGCTGATCGCCGATGTCGGACTCGTCGGGTTCCCTAACGCCGGTAAATCAACTCTCATCAGCGTCATCTCGGCCGCCAAACCTAAGATCGCCGACTATCCCTTCACGACGCTCGAACCGAATCTCGGCGTCGTCGATCTGGGGGAATACAAGACCTTTGTCGTCGCTGATATACCGGGCCTTATCAAAGGAGCATCAGAAGGAGCGGGGTTGGGCGACCGCTTCCTGCGCCACGTCGAGCGGACGAAATTAATCCTTCATCTCGTAGATGTGTCTTCTCTGTCCGGACGTGATCCGGTCGAGGATTATGAGATCATCAACCGCGAACTCGCCGCTTACAGCAGTGATCTTGCCGAAAGGCCGCAGATTGTGGTCGCTACCAAGATCGACGCCCTCGACGAACCCGAGAGGCTCGAAGCTCTACGAGCAAAGGCAGCGAGCGATAACCGCACTTTTTTTGAGATCTCTTCGGTCACCAATCGGGGCTTACGTGAGCTGGTCTCGTTTGTCGGGCGGCAGCTCGAGGAGATTGTAGACCGAGAACCTGATCTTCGCCTCGATGCCTCGTCGGCGGCCTAGTTTGAACGTTCTTCGAATGAAACGATTGGCATTTTACGGCGGCTCGTTTGACCCGGTCCATCTAGGGCATCTACTGATTGGGCAGCGGCTCGTGGATGAGTTCGAGCTTGATGAGTTCATCTACATTCCGGCCTTCCACGCCCCGCACAAGCGACAAAAAGTTCCAACTTCGGCGTTTGACCGTTACGCGATGCTGTGCCTCGCCACGGAATGCGATCCCAAACTACGAGTGTCCAGGATCGAGATCGAACAGCCGCAAAGGCCCTATACTTTTCAGACACTATCGCGGCTGCGTGCCGAACTTCCCGGCGACGAGATCTTTTTTGTGATGGGCGCTGATTCGTGGGTCGAAGTTACGACTTGGTACCGGTGGGAGGATCTGCTGTCATTGACCAATCATATCGTGGTCACGAGGCCTGGTTTCAAAATTGATACTGATCATGTTAGCGAATCGATACGCAACAGAGTCATCGACCGTCGCTCTGATTCCGCCGCAAGAACCAGCTCCGAACGATCACCATCCATTTACCTAACAGATCTAGTTAACCTGGACATTTCCGCGACGTCGATTCGAGAGGCAGCTGCGAACGGTTTCGCAAATTGGCGCCGAGATTTGCCCGAAAACGTTGCAAATTACATCGAAAAATATCAGATTTATAGTTAATGGAAGAATTAAAGGAGAAATCGCTCCATCGCACCACTGCCGTGATCGAGGTGCCGGATTCGCGCACCCCATATTCTGAACTCGACCCGGAGGTTCAACTGGCACTCCATAGTGCTTCCGAAAAAAAGGCAACTGATCTGGTCGTACTTGATCTCAGAGAGATAGCCAGTTTTGCCGAGTACTTCGTGATCGCCAGCGGATCCAATCAGAGACAGGTCCAGGCAATTTGTGACGAAATCATTGAGCAACTAAGAAATCAGCATGACAGTCGCCCGGTGCGGGTCGAGGGATACGCGACCGCCGAATGGGTGTTGCTTGACTATGGAGACTTTATCGCCCACGTGTTCAACAGGGAGTCGCGCGAATTCTATGATCTCGAGCGCTTGTGGCGCGACGCCCGTCGTGTCGATCTTCCGTCCGATCTTTAAGAGGATCGTGTTGGCCCGCCGATTTCTGTATCTCCCCGTTTTCGTATTCGCTGTCGCCGTCATTCTCACCAACGCACAATCCCTTCAGCAGTTCAGCGGAACGGTCCGTGATCGGAATGGTGATAAGGTCACGGGGGCAGTAGTATCGATCCGCGAGCCGATCAACCGCTCAGTCGTCAGCGATGATGAAGGGCGTTATTCGTTCGGGCCACTGCCTGTTGGCGAATACGTGGTTCATGTCTCCGCTACGGGGTTTGCGGAACGATCCCACGCAATAATTCTGACACCCGGTAAAAGCAGCTACGATCTAAACCTAGACGTTGGAACGCTCAATGCTACCGTAACAGCCGAGATCGGTCAGCAAGCCGATAAGCTCGATATCCCGCAACCGATAAATCTAATCGACGAGCGTCAGGTAACTGAACGTTTCAATCCGATCCTTGCTCAGGTCGCGCAGGAGGAGGCGGGCGTCAATCTGCAGCGGACCAGTCCAACACTGGGCGGTGTGTTCGTGCGCGGTCTGGTGGGAACAAAAGTAAATGTCTATGTCGACGGCGTGCGCTATACCACCAGCGCTCAGCGTGGCGGGATTAGCACGTTTTTCAATCTGATAGAGCCCACGTCTATCTCCTCAATGGAAATCCTGCGCGGGTCGAGCAGCGCGCAATATGGATCGGATGCACTCGGCGGTACTGTTGGCATCATCTTAAAGTCGCCGCGAATCGGCGATACAAAACCTGAGCTACATGGGGAGATCACTTCCCTATTCAATAGCGCCGATCGCGCATTTGGTGGATCGACACTTTTGAGTTACGGAACTAACCGTTTAGGAGGCTACGTTTTGGCAGCGGGCCGCCGGGTTGGGAATCTTCGCACCGCCAATGGGGTCGATTCGCACGCCGCCGTAACTCGGTTCCTCGGTCTTCCTTCGAATATTTTGGGCGAGCGACTGCCGGGAACCGGGTTCAGGCAATATGGTGGAGCATTCAGGCTCAATTATTCGCCGGTTCCGGCTCAGCAGCTCACCTTTCACTATTCGCGAAGCCAACAGGATGGCGGTAAGCGGTACGATCAGCTGCTCGGCGGCGAAGGCAATCTGATTGCCGACCTCCGAAACTTGATGTTGGACCTTGGTTACGTTCGATACGTCAGGCAAAAGTTCCTCGGCCTCGATGAGCTGTCGGTAGCAGCGAGCTTCAACAGCCAGCGCGAAGAGCGTGTGAACCAGGGCGGCCAGGGCGATCCCTTGGGCTCGATAACCCATCAATACGAGCGGACGACGGCCACGGGAATCAATTTGTTTCTTGGCCGCTCGTTCTCTGGAAGGCACACCGTAGTTATCGGCGGGGATGTCTATCGTGAGCAGCTAAACTCGCCTGCATATACTTTCGACCCGAGAAGAAATGCTTTTCGGCTCTCACGGCCGCGTGTTCCGGACGAGGCTCGTTACCTTCTCGGCGGCGTCTATGTCCAAGACGTGTGGCAAGCAATTCCCGATAGGCTGCGGGTCAGCGGCGCAGTGCGATGGAACAGCGCAAGCTATAGCGCAAGCGGCTCTGATAGCCCGATTGTCGATAAAGTCAGGTTATGGGGTGACGACTCGCTCGGCGTTAGTGACTTGTCGGGCCGGGTTGGGGCCGTCCTCCGCGTTCACGGGAATTTTCGCATTGCAGCGAGTTATAGCCGCGGCTTTCGGGCTCCGAATATCACGGACCTCGGCACACTCGGATTGACCGGTGACGGCTTTGAAGTTGACTATCAGTCGGCCGCCGCGCTCGGAGGCACCATCGGGTCTACGGCCGGGGCTGATGCGGTCAACACCGGCATCTCCTTGGGACCGCAGCGGTCCGAGGTCACCGATAATTTCGACTTCGGTGTTCGGTACGGATCAAAGCGATTCGCGACCGAAGCGACCGTTTTCCTGATCGACTTCCGCAATGCGATCGTCAAACAGGCCCTGATCTTGCCGCAGGGAGCGGTTGGCCGCTCGCTTGGTGATCAGACAATAATCAGCCAACTCCCAAATGGCGTTGTGTTTGTTCCCCTCTCAACCTCACCGGTACTCGTCCGAGCGAATTACACCGCCGCGCGCATCTACGGTTTGGAGTATGAGGCCGAGGCCCAAATTACGGGCAGCCTGAAGATTGCCGCCAACTTCACCTACCTCCGCGCGGAAGATAGCGATACCGGTCTGCCGCCAAATATCGAAGGCGGCACTCCGCCGCCGAGCGGTTTTGTGAGTTTCAAATACGAGCCGGGAGGTAAGAGCTATTGGGCCGAAGTATACTCAACGCTCGCAGCTAGGCAGGATCGCCTGTCAAGTCTTGATCTCGGCGATCGGCGGACAGGGGCGACGCGGTCGCGGGCTCAGATACAGAACTTTTTTCGTCGCGGGGCTTGTGTTCGCGGTTTGACCAATAATCCGGACGGCATCTGCGGCACAGGCGATGAGACAATTCTTTTGGCAACCGGAGAGACCGTCACTCAAGTGCAGAACCGGGTGCTCGGCGCGGGTGTAAATTCGGCGCCGCTGTTTACATATCTTCCCTCGTACGCCGTGGTCGGACTGCGGGGCGGCTACCGGCTAAGAGAAAGATCGCAGATCTTCTGGGCGCTTGAAAATGTCCTCGACGCTCAGCATCGTAATCCGAGCTGGGGGATAGACGGTCCGGGCCGAAGCTTCCGTCTCGGGTATACGTACCGTTTCTAACTGCTCGGGAAGGCTCATGAAACTCCGGATCGTCTGGGTCGGAAGAACCCGCAACAAGAATTACGAGGCCCTTCAGAACGAGTATCTTCGGCGCCTCGCCCACTTTGTAACTGTTGAAATTATCGAGGTTCGGGATGCTTCAGACGATAACCGCAAGGAAATCGAAGGCCAACGGATATTGGAAAAGCTGAATCAAACGTCTACCGTTTGCCTGCTCGATGTAGGCGGCAAATATCTCTCCTCCCAACAGCTCGCTGCCGAGCTGGAAAAGTGGCAGAACCGAGGCTTGAAGGAAATCGCCTTCGTGATCGGCGGTGCGGACGGCGTCTCGAACGCTGTTGGACAAAGGGCTGGTCTCAAGCTATCTTTATCGTTTATGACTTTCACGCACGAAATGGCGCGTGTGATCTTGTTGGAACAGCTTTATCGGTCCTACACAATATTAAGGGGTTTTCCATATCAAAAATGAGCAAATTGAATTTGAAGCAGATCAAGCAGAGACTTCTCGAAGAGCGTGAAACTCTGATTGGCAAGCTCAGTGGTAATGATCTCTCGATCGACGATTCCGAGACGCCGGATCCGGTCGACTTGGCAGTGCGAAATTACTCGAAAAACGTAATGCTCGCCGTCTCAGAGAATGAAAGCAGGCAGTTAGTGTTGATCGACGAAGCTCTACGCAGAATTGAGGACGACGAGTATGGTGAATGCATGAACTGCGAAGAAGCAATCAATCCGAAGCGACTCGCCGCAATCCCGTGGGCCCGGTATTGTCTGAATTGTCAGGCGTTGCTCGAGCAGGGCCTTCTCGACGAGGACGAATAAGATCGGGCCGTACTTAAGCTAAACATTCGGAGCGGGGAACGAATCGATTCGTTCCCCGCTTTTCGTTTTGTTGGACTAAAATACGTACCGTGCCGTTTTCGTCGTCCATTGTGGATCGCGTTACCTCGCTACTTTACCCGCAGGCATGCAGGTGCTGCGACAACCCTGTCGAATCGCTTCGAGATGGCTCGGCCTGTCAAAGTTGCTGGTCAGAGACACGCATGTACGGCAGCATCGTCGAGGCCTGCAGAAAGTGCGGGGCGCTCACCTCGCACGGTGTTGCGCCGGATTCTTGTGGGGAGTGTGAAGGGGCTCAATTCGACTCAGCTGTTGCTGCGGGCGTGTACGAGCGAGCTCTGGCGGCAGAAGTGTGGCGACTGAAAAAGGAACCCTACCTGTCAGCTCGAGCCCGTAACGCGCTGGATAGCGTCCTGCAGAAGTTCAGCATCGACCGATCAGCCTTGCTCATCCCGGTGCCGCAGTCACGAAAACGCGATCTCGAACGTGGGTTCAACCAGGCAGAGGTGATCGCCGAACATGTCGCCAAACGCATGCGCGTGCGAGTCGCCCGCGGTGTCTTGGTCAGAACATCTCACACACCGATGCACCGGGTCGCGATGGACCGAAAGGCGCGGGCCGTTACGGTAGAAAATGCCTTTGAGGTCAAAATCCCACGACTCGTGAATGGTCGGAACATTGTGCTGATTGATGATGTGTTGACCTCAGGTTCTACAGCCTCTTCTTGTGCACAGGTGCTGAAGAAAAACGGCGCGGAGAGGGTCAATGTCATTACCCTCGCCCGCGCCGTCATGCGCGATTGATCTACTGCTAGGTTCTCAGGGGGCGTCGTATCTCGCGGTAGGCTGATCGCCCTGCATTCCGAACTGCACCGCAAAAAATCCGGAGATACTTCTCTGCAGGTACCAGACGCCCTCGCTGGGTCTGAACACTCCGACATCATCTCGGCCGTCGGCATCATAATCGGCAACGACAGGAATGTCGCCGTTGACACCCCACTGCCGCGCGATAAAGCTGCCGGTCAAGCTCTGCAAGGTGTACCAAACGCCGTTAGACGGCCTGAAGACAGTCTGATCGCTGCGTCCGTCGCCGTCAAAGTCTCCAGCCGCCGGAACATCTCCGTTCAGACCGAATTGGATTGCCGAAAATGCCCGGTTAGTGCTGTTGAGCCGGTACCAGACGCCGTCGCTCGGCCGCCACAAAGCGATATCGTGCTTCCCGTCCGAATCGTAATCGCCCGGCGTCGGAACATCGCCATTCAACCCGAACTGAACCGCCGAAAATCCGCCATCCATCGTACGCAGAGTGTACCAGACGCCGGTCGACGGCCTGAACAATGTAAAATCGGCTCGAGCGTCGCCGTCATAGTCGCCAGCGACCGGGATATCACCCGCTGATCCGAAAGAGACACCTCCAACGGTCGAGTCGCTGCTCCGCAGAAAGTACCAGGTACCGTTCGACGGCCGAAAGACACCGAGATCCGTAATGTTGTCTCCATCGTAATCTTCCGGAGCGGCGATATCCTCGGACGTGCCGAACGGTTGGATCCGCACCGAGCCGTTCGAACTATTCAAGACATACCACACCCCGTTGGACGGACGATAAACCGCGATGTCCGACCTGAGATCACCGTCGAGATCGCTTGACGCTCGGGCTCGATAGATCTTGTCGATCTGCCCGTTAGTGTAAGCGACGTAGATCTCACCGTCCTCATCCTGCCCGAACGACGGAAGCAAACGAGGAGTGTCCACCAGAAGGACCTGCTGATTGTTCTGCCACATCCAGACCTCGCCCGAGCAGTAGTCGCCATAAGTGTATACGCCCAACGGCAGACTGCCCTGCGTTCCGCGGTAAACATAGCCGCCGGTTACGGAACAACGGCCGTTGACATGGGTGTACTCGAACAGAGGCATTATGTAGTTTGCCGGATCGCACAGACCCGGATCATTTCCGCTGCAGCGCGTGCCCTCGTAGACGCGCCATCCGTAGTTGCCGCCGCCGGTGGTGACTCGGTTGACCTCCTCCCTCGCCGTCGTGCCTGATTGCCCAACATCAGCGACCCAAAGCGAACCGTCGCCGCGGTCGAAGGACCATCGCCAGGGATTGCGTAGCCCGATCATCCAGATCTCCTGACAGGTAATCCCCGGCGTCGCACTTCCGCCGTCGCATCGCGAAGTTCCGGCTCCGGTAAAAGGATTTGTCGGCGGGATCGCGTACGAAAACTGCGAGCCTTGAGGAACGTTGACGTCGATCCGCAGCATCTTGCCTAACAGCAGTGAGCGGTTTTGGGCCCGGTTGCCGGGATCGTTCGCCGAGCCGCCGTCGCCCATTCCGATGTAAAGGTAACCGTCCGGCCCGAATTCGATCATTCCGCCGTTGTGATTGGAGAATGGCTGCGGGACCGTGAGGATGATCCGCTCCGAAGCGATATCGCCTTGATTCGGGTTATTGGGATTTGTTCGGTACTCCGCGATGACGGTTGCGAAGTCACCTGCGCGGGTGTAATTCGTGTAAAACCTGCCGTTCGTCGCAAACTGCGGATGAAACGTCATTCCGAGAAGACCACGCTCATCTCCGCCGCTGGTGGGTACAAAAATCCTCGAACTCAGATCAATAAAATCGGTAGCGTTCGAAGCGCCTGGCTGCAACACCTTGATGAGGCCGGTCTGCTGGACGATGAACAGGCGCTTCGAACCGTCGCCGGCGTGCCTGACAAGTATCGGCCTGCTCAGTCCTGTGACTCTCGGCTGAAGTCTCGGCGTGTAAGGAGCCGGCGTGCCCTGCCCGTAAGCGACGATGGCGGCTGTCGTGAGCGCGGACAGGAATAATAACGATACAGTGATGGTCTTCTTCATCAGTTCCCCCGTTTGTTGTCTAGTGGAGTGTGCGGCTGTGATCAATCTTGGTTTATGAGAATTGTAGACGTCGCCGGACACCGAAAGCAAGACAATCACAGTCGATAACGAACTTTCTTTCCGCCCCTGGTGAGATCCTCGACGTCGAGATTCTGAAGCCTCATCGTGATGTCCGCCGTCATCTTGAGGTCCGCGCGCTCGCCCTTTTTCAGATGAGCATATCCCGCCGCGGCGATCATCGCGGCGTTGTCCGTCGATAGGTGCCGAGAGGGAAAATAAACCGGCACGTCCAGTTCCGCCGCAACGGACTGGGCCGCCGACCGGAGGGCCATATTACATGCGACGCCGCCGGCGACGATCAACGTCTTTGGTTCGAGTTCGACGGCGAGTTTTCTCATCATTCCGACAAGCGATTCCACGACGCTTGCCTGAAAGCTTGCCGCGAGGTCTTTGATCTGTTGCGTCGCATCGTCGCCGTTTCGCAGCGGCTCGATCCCCTGTTCGCGGACGTAGCGCGAGACAGCGGTCTTCAGTCCGCTGAAGCTAAGATCTGGCCGACCGTCGGAGATCTTCGCCTTACTGAACTTCACCGCTTTCGGGTCGCCCTTACGCGCCAAGCGCTCGATAACAGGCCCGCCTGGATAGCCGAGCCCAAGCATCTTTGCGACCTTGTCGAACGCCTCGCCGGCTGCGTCGTCGCGCGTGCGTGAGACCACTTTGTATTTACCTTCTTCCGGAACAAAAAAGATGTTCGTATGCCCGCCAGAGACGATGAGTGCGAGCGTGGGATATTCGGCTGGCGGGTTTTCAAAGACGACCGAGTAGAAATGCCCTTCGATGTGGTTGACGCCAACGATCGGAATCTCAAGAGCAAAGGCCAGTGCCTTTGCATAACAAACTCCGACAAGCAGAGAACCGATCAACCCAGGTCCCTGCGTGACCGCGATTGCATCGATGTCAGCGAGAACCACGCCAGCTTCATGGAGCGCCTGGTCGACGATCGGTTTTATTTTTTCGAGGTGCTCGCGAGAAGCGAGTTCCGGGACGACGCCGCCGAACGGACGGTGAAGGTCGATCTGTGACGAGATCACGGACGACAATATCTCGTTCCCGTCACGCACTACGGCCGCGGCGGTCTCGTCGCACGAACTTTCGATCCCGAGGATCAGCATATCTTGATTCTTGCGGTTCGCCCAAGTAAGCGCAAACGTAAAAAGGCGTTCTTCCGAAGAAGAACGCCTTCGAGCCAAAACGCCAGATCATTACATACCTACCCCTTGCTCGTTAAATAAATTTGTCAAAACTGTAATGATCGAGTTCAGCTTATGACCGACTCTACCTAGATCCGCCCAGTCCTTCGCCATGACTCGGCCCGGTCGCCGGAACGGTCGGGTTGTTGTCGCTCACACGTGATAAGAGTCCGCCGAAAAACAGAATCGCGGCGATCAGGATGAAGGCCCCGACTGACAGGAGGGCCCAGTAAACTCCGCGATACGCTTTGGCTGTATCCTCGCGTACGTTTACTTCGCCACCTGTAACATTATCCATTCCCTTAGCCATACTCCTCTCCGCGATACGCAATCAACTGAGCAACACCCGTGCCAGATCGAAATGCTTCGATTATGGGGAATTCTACTTCCATAAAGCTAAACAGAGAATATTTTTAAGACGCTAGCCGTATGCATTGCGTACTAAGTTCGGCCAGCACGACATCGGAAGTCGAGAGCATCTCTAGTCGAAAATCAGGTAGGTCTGTTGTATCTTACACACTTGAAGCCATATGTCCGACGAGAAGCCATATTGGATCAAAATGGAGGATCGGGGCGACTACCTTTGGGTCGCTGTGGGCGGTGAACGGCAGGATGCTCGCGTCGCGGCGGCATATTGGAATGAGATAGCAGAGCGATGTTTCGAGACCGGAAAGGACAAGATTCTCGTCGAGAAAGATTTCCCCCAACCGGTCGAGCCGCCCGAGATGCTTCAGATGGCGAATCATCTCGGACGCATCCTGCCGGGTCGTACGGTAGCTTTTCACGATCGCCACGGACACGCCAGCATAAACGAACTCGGTAAGCGACTCGCCCGCAACCGCGACGTAATTATGCAGATCTTCGACAACATCGAGGAGGCAGAGAAGTGGCTCCTCGCGAATTAGCAACTCCTCTCGCTGTCACCCGTCATACCGACCTTGACGCCGCCGAGCATTAGATTTACAAAGAAAACACCGTTATTAAGAAGTTCAGATTAGTTTCTCGCAACTAAAGGAGGATTTGATGGGAAGAAAGATTCTCGGTGTCGTGGCCGGCTGGTTTACCGCTGCGGCGATATTTTTGTTAGTGGAAATGCTGGCCACCGGGCTTGCCCAGAACCCGCCCGGAAATATGTCCCATATGTCGTCGGCCGAAATCGCGCAGTACATGGCATCACTGCCAGCCGGCGTTTACATCGCGACTTGGATCGGGTATATCATCGGATCCTTCGGCGGCGGTTGGATGGCGACAAAGGTTTCGCAGGTGCGCGACAATCCGGCCTTTGCGGTCATAGTGGGCGTGATCTTGACGGTCGGAGGAATCTTGAACTTCTTTTACATGCGGCCGGGCCAGCCGATGTGGTTCGTGATCCTGTCGCTGCTCACTTACATTCCGCTCGCCTACGTCGGATACCTTCTTGCGCGGCGGCGGAGCTAATGAGACCCGTTATGACAAATGAAAAGGCTCGGCCAAAAGTAGGTCCGAGCCTTTGTGCTTTATCTCGCGAGCGTCAAGGTTGGGCCCTTGATTCTCCGGGATATGTTCGTTCGTCGTAGCCATGTTTACCGAATGAAAAAAAGCCTCCCAAAAGGACCGCGCCGATAATAGCAAGCAATGCGACGACACCGAGCATCGCCCAGGTTATCCCTGCGACACCTTTTGGCGTTTCGCGGGTTTCGCGGTTGTCGAACGCAATGGTAGCGTCCCTCTTATCTGTATCACTTCGCATCATTACTGCCTCCAGCGAAGAAAAGTCGCAACCTTCGTGCCAGCGAAACTATTTGGCCGTACTAGGGGCCAAGCCACTGTAGTATCGCCAGTTGGATTGGAAGTCTCTCGCCAGTTTCTGGTTAGTCAGTATCGCCCGGACCATCTCGACCGGGATAGAGCCCTCACGCAAAATGCGGTCGTGGAACTCGCGGTCGGTCATCTTCTTTGTGTCGACCAGTTCGCGGTGCAAATTGTAGAACTGAAGTCCGCCCATCATGTACGCGATCTGGTAGAGCGGACCGTAGTCGCCGGAGAATGAGCGGCGCACCTCGCCGAGGGCGTTCTCACGCTCGTGGCCGACGCGTTCGACGAGGAGATCGACAGCCTCCTGCGGCGTCATCTTCTCGAGGTGGAAGTTCAGACTAAAGATGATCCTCGCCGCGCGGTGCGAACGCCAAAAAAGCGCTCCGATCTTATCTTCCGGCGTCCGGTGGAATCCCTTGTCCCACAGCAAAAACTCCCAATACAACGCCCAGCCCTCGGTCCAGAAGGGCGTATAGAATGTGCTGCGATACGGCCTGTAGCGCCGCGTCATGAACTGCTGCAGATGGTGGCCGGGAATCAACTCGTGATGCGTGACCGCGCGCGAGAAGTGCGGGTTGTTGCCGCGCATCGACATCATTTTTTGCTCGTGCGTCATCCCGCTTGTCGGGTACGAGACGAGTATCGTCTCGCCGCCCAAAAAGAACGGCGCGATCAACTGCCGCTCGGGCGACATCATCTCCATCCGCCACGTTTCCTTGGCGAGCGGCGGGACGGTGAGAAGGTTGTTCTTCTCGACGAAATCGATCGCCTCGTGGGCGAGACGCTTGATCAGTTCAGGCTGTTTGCCCGGCTCGACGTACTTTTGTTTGACCGCTTCGAGCGCCTTCTTCCAGTCGTCGCCGAAGCCCATCTCGCGCGCGGCCTTTTTCATCTCGGCCTCGCACCACGCAAATTCTCTGTTCGCGATCTCGACCAGTTCCTCCGGCGTGTACGGGATCATCTCGAAGCGCAGTTCCTCGATCAACGCTTCCCTGCCGATCGGATCGCCGATGATCGTGGTCTTGTCGTCCGCCTTGATGCCGACCAGCTTCTCCGAAACAAACGTCGCGTATTTCCCCAACGCCTCGTCTGCTGCCTTGTACGGCTCCGCGTTCCACCACGTGAACATCGGGTCGTAGCCGTTA
>Ga0247718_1000352_pt1 | contig 12661 bp, 11 predicted proteins | sample 21E_DmetaG_FD_189045 | JGI IMG/M metagenome (GOLD analysis project Ga0247718, IMG submission 189045) | Soil microbial communities from hillslope of Landscape Evolution Observatory, University of Arizona, Oracle, AZ, United States - 2-1-E_D | ecosystem: Engineered > Artificial ecosystem >...
GCGTACGAGCGGTGGGTGGCGGAGGGGATGCACGGGGAGATGGGGTACCTGGCGCGCGAGGATGCCCTGGCGAAGCGGAAGCACCCGGTGGTGCTGGTCCCGGGGGCGCGCTCGGCGGTGGTGGTGGCGCTGGAGTACTTCAATTTCGACGAAGACCCGGATGTGACGAGGGACCCGTCGCGCGGGGTGGTGGCCCGGTACGCCCGCAACCTCGACTATCACGAGGTGATGAAGGAGCGGCTGATCGCGCTGCAGGAGTGGATCGGCGCGGATCTCACACCCGTGGGCGGGCGGGCGTACGTGGACACGGGAGCGCTGCTGGAGCGGGAGCTCGCGCAACGGGCGGGGCTGGGATGGTTCGGGCGGAACACAATGCTGATCCAGCCGCGGCGGGGGTCGTTCTACTTCCTGGGCGTGCTGCTGCTGGACGTGGAGCTGGAGTACGATGAGCCGTTCGCGAAGGAGCACTGCGGGCGGTGCTCGGCGTGCGTGGACGCCTGCCCCACGGGGGCGCTCCTGGGGCGCGACGAGACGGGAGCGCCGCGGATGGATGCGCGGCGCTGCATCTCGTATCTCACCATCGAGCTGAAGGGTGCCATCCCGCGGGAGATGCGTCCGCTGATCGGGAACCGGATCTACGGCTGCGACATCTGCCAGGAGGTCTGTCCGTGGAACTCGTTCGCGGAGCCGACGCGGGACGAGGCGCTCCTGGCGCGCGAGGGGCTGGACGGGCCGTCGCTGATCGAGTGGATGGGGATGACGCAGGAGGAGTTCTCGGCGCGCTTCAAGGGGAGCCCCATCAAGCGGGCCAAGCGGCGGGGGCTGCTGCGGAACGTGGCGGTGGCGCTGGGGAACTGGGGCTCGCCGGAGGCGGTGCCGGTGCTGGCGGCGGCGCTCAATGATGAGGAGCCGCTGGTGCGGGGGCACGCGGCGTGGGCGCTGGGCCGGATCGGGACGGAGGCGGCCCGGCAGGCGCTGCGGGGGAGAGCGGAGGTGGAGGATGATGATTGGGTGCGCGAGGAGTTGTCGCTCGCGCTATCCAGCTGACGGCCGACAGCGAAGTACTTCGGCGCGTCGGGTGCGCTGCGAAGCGTAACGACGACGAGCATCACGTCCAGGACCCACCAGTCGAGCAGGAGTCGCCGTTCCTCCAGTCCCACACGGTTCCAGATCTCGCCCAGGTTGCGCGTCTAGGTGGCTGGCCGCGCAGGCGCACCGGGATGATCGCGTATCCACACCCTGCTGTTCTCAGAAGAAGCTCTGCACGGCCTCGTCCAGCTGCTCGATCCCATCCAGGAGTCTGGGAAGCTCCACGCTACCGTCAGCCAGCAACCGAAGGGTGTCCCGATAGGTCCCCGGCTGCCAGGCGGCGTCGCAATAGGTGAGCCCCTGGTTCAGCAAGCTCAGAAAGCCGTCCCCGTCGCTAAGGAGGAGACGCACCGTGGCCAAGTCGAAGTAGCTCCAAGGCGCATTGTACGGCGGCTGGTTGGTAACCTGGGTTCCAAGCGCCCGCTCCGCCCTCGCCAGTTGCATGCGACGCCTGCCATCCAGGGTAAGCGCCCTATCCGCCCGCGCCTGCAGAATGATCTCGTTCAGCAGCGGGTATGGGTGACCGCGCGACACCTCGGTTGCTTGGCGGTATGCGGCCGCCGACTCGTCCCACTGCTCCCGCCGCTTCAGGACGCCGCCCAGCGAGGCCAGCGCGTCGAAGTCCCCGGGGTTCAGCTCGACCGCCTTCCGCAGCGCGGCCTCACCGTCGGGAGTGCCGCCCCTCCGTCCGGCCCTGTCCCAGAGCTTGTTCTGCGCGATCCCGATCTCCCGGTGTGCCTCCGCGTACTCGGGCGCGCGCAGGGCTGCCTCAGTGAAGTGTTCAAGCGCCTCTTCCCAGGATCCCCGGTCCTTGAGAAGGAGTCCTACCTTAAGTCGGAGCAGGGGATTCCCCGGATCGCCCTTCAGCGCCTCCCGGTACTTCACGATCGCCGTGGCGGGGTCATGGTTGCGGACCGCGTTCTCCGCCTCCTCCAGTACTTCCTCGATGTCGGCGTGCTCGCGACGCTGCACGCGGAGCGCCAGCTGCACCGGGCTGTCCAGCCGGTTGTGCCTCAGCGACTCGGTGAGCACCTGGGTGATCAGCTTCCGCGATTCCTCCGCTTTCTGCTCCGGCTGGTACTCGTACGGGAATGCCTTGATCCGGTTGATGTCGAAAGGAATGGGTGCGTCCGTCTGACGGAAGATGGCGGTGCCGGCCTCACGTGCGCGGTGGCGCGCTCCGAGTTCATAGAAGACGTTGGCGTTCAGACCTGAGATGTCGGCGAGGGCGAAACGCGAGTACTCGATGTACTGGAACATCTCCTGTCCGATGTCGCCGGTGAAGAAGTCCTTGTCCGTGCGACGCGGCTCCAACGTGCCGCCCTCAGGAAGCCCTACCACCGCCACAGAAGGGACGAAGATGCGGTTGTAGATATCGTCGAAGTCGATCTCCCGATCGCCAACCTGCTTGCGGCCGAACGGCATGATGACGAAGCACACCTTGGTATAGTCCATGGCGACCGTCTACTTTGGTGAAGCGTCCGCGCGGATGACGCGCTGGTGGTTCGGGGCCTTGAACGCCCAGCGCACATGTTCGTGGTGCGCAGTGCGACACAGTGGGAGTGCCGGGCGGCCTGTACCGGGCCGCTGTACCGGACTAGAGAGTCAGCACGAACCTGGATTCGAAACCGGCCTGTTCTGCGCGGCGGCGGAAGTCGTCAGTAACGTCATCCGTGCCCCGCGGTGCGCCCTCCCACACGACGACCGAGATCCGAGGCGACACATTTGCCAGCTCCAGCGCGCGGCTGACGATCCGCTCGTTGGCTCGCAAGTAGACCTCGGGATCATCCGGATCGCCGGATCCGACCTCCAGGCCCCCTTGATGATCGATCTCGGAAACGATGCGGTCAAAGAGTGGGCCCCAGTCTCCCGGCCTATCCACTACGGAGGTGGACCGGAAGGTGGCGCGGTCGAACGGAAGCACCACGTGCCGCTTTATCCCGGCGTTGCCAGCGGCATCGAGGGCAAGAAGGTCTGCCCCGCTCGCAGCCGAGCACACCAGGGCACGCACCGCGCCGGGCCGGAACAGCTCGGCCAGCTCAGTCCGAACCTTAGGCACGTTGCCCAAGGGGAAGCGGGGCTGGGGCGCGTCCGTCGCGTCCACCCGCCGCCCCGCGAGCGCAATGATCGATCCTCGGTCAGCGCCCGCAGCCACTTCCGCCTCCTGCTCCCGAGGCCGCGAGCTGACGTGCCCGGCCGGCTGCGCGAGCGGCGCGCTCAATTGCGTCCGCGAACTCGTGCACTTCCCAGTCGATCACCTCGGCGCCGCAATCCGTGAGGGCCTGCGGCGTCTCGACATCCGGGTCCAGGCGAATTCCAAGTACTCCATTCCCCTTCTCGAGACTCCACTGAACCTCGTCCGCCACCCACTTGCTGTCGAATGTCTTCTCCCCGATCAGCACCACCGTCACAGACGTCCCGGTGAGCTCTTCCTTGACCTTGCTCCGGATGTAGTCGTGGTTCTCGCTATTCACCGGATCGAGAAGGTGCCGCCCGACGAATTGCAGGTCCACGTTCTTGTTCCAGCGAAGGAGGTTGAACCCCTTCGCCCTCATCCGATCCAGGTGCTGGTATGAGATGAAGACTCGCCGTGCCATCGGTGCCTCGCTGCAGAGTGTGGAGGTATCTTGGACCGGTTGAGCGGGATCACACATGGTGACATCAGCCGAGAACCCGATTCAGGGCATGGCAGAACTCGCTTCGGTCCCATTTCACGACCATGACATCGTTCTCCCGCAGTTCGTTCGGAACGTTGCCGCTGGTGTCGGGAGCGCGCACGGCGACGATCCCCAGCCCCATGCTCTTCGCCAACTGCGCTTCGCGGTTGATCCAGGGGCTGTTGTGGACGGAGTCGCCCACTACGAAGACCGCCGCAGCGCAGGGCTCCATGACACGCCGGATCTCGCGATCAACGGCGGCCTCACCCTGCGCGGACACGTCCTGCTCCACGAATACCGGGGCCGCGTTGCACGGTCCTCGAGGTTGGAAGAAAACCCCGATGTTCCGGGCCGACGGGGCATCCTCCCTGAAGTTGTAAGACACGAATACACGCTTGCTCATCTTTTCCCTGTGCCGGAGGTGGTGGCAGAATCGGGAACCTTATCGTCGAGCGCGCAGCTGTGTGGGCCTGCGACTATGATGCCAAGGGCGCCAGCGAGTCCATCGCCCTGCACGCGGGGCACCGCCTGAGGAGTGCCTTGTTGCGGACGACCTCCCCACATCCGCTGCACCGCCACGTGTTGTTCTGTGAAGTAGTGACCGGTGTGCCCCTTACAGTGTTCGCGCCACCCCGGTGGAGGTATTCCGCGGCTGACTCCCATCCGAACGGATCCTTCCTCCCCCAACCAACGTAACGCTGGCCGGTTCGGAAAAGGTTGAATCGTTCAAGACGGTCGATCTCGGCCAGGTACTCTGCGGAGCGGTCTGGCTTCGCGCGAAGCACCTCGAGCAACGCCGCGGTGGTCGCCACGTCCACGCGCTTGTAGATGCGGAATGGGCGGGCGACGACATGTGCGATCTCGGGGGGAAGCTCGTCTGCCGGGATCCCGGGGTAGACAAAATGAACTTCTGTGGCGGCGAGGACGTAGTCCGGTGGGGTACGATTCGATATTCCGGGCGCGAACCAGCCAAGACGATAGAAGCCAGTGAGGACGCGCTGCGAATTCCGACGTGTAAGAAAAAAAAGGTATTCGTATCGACGGTTCACGACGCTGGCGCGCATCCCGTGAGCGCACGTCGAGAACAGGCCGTACGTTCCTGTCTCCAGGTTCGGATCGGCCTTGTTGTCACCTGGCTTGGTCACGGCCCGGACCGGAAGCCGGCTTAGGTCATCCGAATAATAGTACGTGGCGTATCCCATCGCAGGGCGGACAGGCGAAAGGTCGAGCCAGGGAGCGTTTGGTGGGCGCGGGCCGGATGGAGCGAGCATGACGAGGCCTCGGTACGGACGTATCCATTGCACAAGACAGATCCCCGAACGCAGGTCTGTACCCCGAACAAAACCCGGGGTTCACGACAGCCATGCCAGCGGAAGCCCAGGGTCGGGCCTGCCGGAGCGCGCGACGACTTGCCGCGGGTCATTGTGCTTAACCGCTCCCGCTGATGGCCTTCCCCGCGGCCACGTCATCGTGGGCCGCGGCAAGTCGTCGCGCCAGGTGCCGGGGAGGTGCCCACGCATGGTTCAAGAGCTTAACGGTCCACCGGTGGTGGAGCTCATCCTGAATTGCCCGTACCGGGTTGAGTAACTCGACGGGCGAGCCGACGAAGAGCCGGGGACCGTGGTGGGTAGTGGCAAGGACAGGACGTACGGGGGGATCTGCGAGGATCCCGGATTGCGCCCGGAAGTGATCCGAACAGCCATCCATGCAAGAGCTGAAGACCCGACGGGCCGGTGCGCGGGAGACGGTTGTTCTACCCAATCAAGCGATCCCGAGTAGACGCGTCACCTCGGCGTAGACGGCGTCCGGATCACCGTCGCCGGTCGAGACGGTTGGCGCCCGTGCCCGGCGCGCGAACGATTCGAACGAGTCGCAGAGCGCCTCGATCCAGCCGGTCGGAGCCTTCACCCGATCCGTACGTGATTCGGCGCGCGTCCGCCGAGCGACGCGGTCGATCAGCGTTTCAGGCGGCGCGGTCAGGACCACCACGCGATGCCCTCCGGCCCAGCTATGGAACAGACTCCGGATCTCGGCCAGATCCCTGCGCAGGCGATCGTACGCCGCACGATCCAGACGACCCTGGCGCAGGAACTCGGCTGCGTACACGTGCACGACTGCGGCTGGGTCCTGGTCCAGCACGGCCGGTCTGGAAGGATCGGCCCCCCGGACGAACTCGGCGGCCTGCTCTAGGAACCAGCGCTGGCTCCGCTCCACGACGTCTCCGCGCGCTCCGGAGAGCACGTGGGGAAGGAACGGGTTGTCGTGGTGAAGTTCCAGGTATACGGGCCATCGCCCTGCGAAACGGCGGACCAGCGTCGACTTCCCCACGCCAGTAGGACCGGCGATCGAGAGCACGAAGGGCACGTCCGGCGCTCCGAAGACTCTACGTGCCCGAGCCACCCGCTCCATCCGCCTCCTGCGCAACGGCTAACCCGGTCTCGGCAGGGGAGATCCGGCCTGAGGTAAGCCCGACCATTGTGCTGATCAGGGGCTGGACCTTGGCTCGCCATCGATCGTGCCGTTCCTGGTCTACGCGGTTCCGGTGATCGTCGTGCAGGTAACGCGTGTTCTCGTGAAGCAGCCGCTCGAGGGAGACCGTCAGCTCCCTGAGCTGCTGGTCGTTCCGATGTGCAGGCTCTTCGAGATGCCGTTCTAGCTCGCACAGCAGAAACCGCAGGCCCTCGAACGCTACTGCCACGCCATCGGGATCACGCTTGTCGCCGGGAATTAGGCTCGTCAAAACTTCGCGCCACTCCGAGGCATACGCCTCTCGCCCGGGCATACCGGACCACAGCAGGGCGGTGACCATCGCACAGAGCTTCTCCCGCTCGCCCGTGTAGTACTGGTCGACTTTGGGCACCTGTACCTTGGGCGGGCTGGATCCGGCATGCGCGAGCGCTGCGATGGTGGTGATGCTTCCGGCCTGGACCGACCTGATGCGGGCGCCCTTTTTTCCGCCTGCAGTCAGCAACTTGACCAGCCGGTTCTGCAGATCTGCGATCTCTGCGACGTTGACCAGCCACCAGTACCTGATCTCCTGCTTGCGGAAGTAGGCTACGCAGTCGAGCCAGAACCGTTCATTCTCTGCCCGTATCAAGAACTGGGCAAGACAGAAGGAGGGAAACTCGTTGTCGAGATCGGAGATCCTATCCGCACTCGGGCTTAGGAGCACAACCATTCCCCGGCTGGATCCCATGTCGGTCCGGAGCACTGACGCGACCTCCGCGAGCTGGTCGAGGTGGCCGTCGTAACGCAGGATCCGGGTGCCGTGGGTGAACGCGGGCTGGTCCTCGGCGCTGACAAGCGCCGGGTGCTGCCACCACCCTACCAGCTCGCGAAAGCGCCGGAGCTTCTCCTCGATGCGCGTTTCCGGGAATCCTGGGTAGAGAGCGCTGATCTCATCGTCGTTCGGGGCCTTTCCGATCCGGCAAACGACATCCGCAGCCTTGCCGGCGACCGCCTGCACGTTCGCGAGCAACTGCCGGTAGACCATTGCCACCGTCTCCCCATCCACGACGATGGCCCCCTTGGTCCGCATCGCGGTAGCCGCTCCCGGACGCATGTATGGCAGCGTGGTTCGCGCACCAGCCAGTACCGTTCGCCCCGCATATCCCGCGGGGACCTTTTCGAGCCTGATCTCCGGCTGGTCCGGGTCGATTTCGATGAGACGGCACACGTCGCGCCGGTCGAACGTCCGCCCGCTGGGCGACGGGCCCGCGATCACCAGCACCTGCCGCGGTGACAACTTCGGATCATCGTAGCTCGAGACGTAATCCATGTAGGCGACCGCCTCGTGCTTGTGCCCGTGGAGCACGATGGCAATGTCGTTCTCCACCAGAAACTGTCTCAGCCGCCCCAGGTTGGTAAACGACTCGAAGCTCTTGACCTCCTCGGCATCGGAGACCGGGAGCAGCTGATGGTGCAGCACACCGATGCGCAGCGGCGTCGGGAACTCCCGGCCGCGAGTTGCGACCGGATCACCGCCCCGCAGGCGGGTTGCCGTTCGCAGTATCGTCTTGATCGCATCCATCTGTTCCGGTGAGACGCGCGCTGCGTCAACCACCCGGAGCTTCTTCAATGCCTTTACAGCTTCGGTGTCATCACCCAGCGCTGTTTCCATGTCCTGCCACTGCGCGTCCGAGATCCCCGTGTCGATTCTGACATGCGCGAAATGGGAGGTGTTGATCGGGACGATCTCGATGTCCCCGAGACGGACCAGGTGGCGGCGGAGATCGTCCTCTGTCTCCGGCGACTTGGTGTCGATGCCTTCCAGCCACGGCGTGACGAAGCGTACTCGCCGCATCCGGTCCTCGAAGGGCTCGTACCTCTGGCGTTCGCCCGGGTGGTATCCGGTGCTGACATCGTGGTTGCCGGGAACGACGAGGATGCATTCAGGTTCAGGCAGTACCCCGTCCAGCTCACTGAGGAGTTCGAAGAACGCATCGTACCCACCCGGATCGTTCTGGTGGGCGATGTCTCCGCTCATGACAATCGCGTCCAGCCTCCGGCCCTCCCCGCCGAGCCGCTCCCTCAGGCTCCGCAGCGTGTGCCGGAGCACCGCATGGTGAGTCTCACGCTGTCCGGGCGGAACGAGACCGACCTTGTGGTCGTCCATCGCGGGGCTTTTCTCGCTCGCGACCAGGTGGAGGTCGGACAGGTGCAGGATCAGCGGCATTCGCCGGCCCTTTCAGCGGACAAGAGGGTGGGTCGTCATCGGTTAGCGGGTCGAGCTACCGGGCGGGGGCGATCACGGGGCTCCGCCCGGCGCGGCGGCTCTCGCACGGGTTCGCTCCTCCCAGCGGCTCCACAACAGGGCCAGGGCGGGATTGGAGATAGCGCCGGCACAGTCCTCCGTGACGTCCGTCCAGCCGTTCCTGCGAGCGGTGTCGGCTGCGGCCACTCGAAGCGCGTGCTCGTAGGCGGGAGGCATGTCGCCGGCGAGGGCGAGGGAGCGCAGCTCCCGGGGATTCAGGCCCGGCCGCATCATCCCCGCGAGCCGCCCCATCACGCCGGACATCGTCCGCTCCCACGACGGTCGGTCGAGCGCGAAGCTGTCGGTATTCGGCGGAAGCGCCACCGGAACCATGCTCTCTACCACCGCGTCGAGGTCGCGCATGTAAATGTGCAGGCTGTCGCTGATGTGTTGATAGGAGCCGGGCACGACCCCAAGCCACCCCGCCATGATCTCTTGCAGGGTGGTGAACTGTACGACGTTGTGCGGCACGCCGAGGAACAGGTCGTTGCTGCGCAGGACCTGCATCCACTCGAGCTTCCCATCCCGGACCTTCGGAAAAGCGACGACGTTGCAGGGGATGTCCCGGCTGGCCGGCACACCGTCCTCGTCTGGAAGGTCGACGGCCGCGTCCCAGATCTGCAGCACGGCCTGCCGCGTATCGGGACGTGCCTCGAGGGCATGGAAGACGCGGTCGATCTGGTCCAGTCCGAAGTGCGACCGGAGCCGGTAGCCGTAGGCGCCGTGGTATTCAGCGTCATTCCCACAGTACAGCGACAGACGCGGGTTCCAGTGCAACGGGAGCGCCGAGTCACGGCGCCCGCTCACGATCCAGAAAACCTCGACCAGCGCGAAAGCGGGGTTGAGCGCGGGTGTGCGGCTCACGATCCAGCGCTCACTCGGCTCCTCGACCTTCATCGCGACGTGCAGGAGCTCCATCGTGTCTCCGCCGCGTCCTTCCTGCCGCCGAGCGGGCCCGTCGGCGCTGAACAGAGTGGCGGCTGCCCTCCATGCCTCGTCGGCGGTACGGCCGTTCACGACGAACATGGCTCCTCCTCCGGCCCGTCGGCTCCGGCGAGCGGGGTCGAGGCCCTAGAGTTTTCCCATTCGGCCTGCCGCCCGACAAGGTCGTTGATTCTCCACTTCGGCGGATACCAGTACGGCAGCGTTCCGCGCGAGGCGTGGAACTTCTGCTTAATCCGGGTCCGCCCGCTGCGGCCAGTTGCCTCTGGGTGGCGGACGCGCGCGTACTTGTCCACCTCGCAGAAGAGATTCTGGCAGTCGATGTACTGCAAAGGCCGTCCCCAGAGTGAACGGAAGCCGAGCCCCAGCCGCTCGAACTCCTCCTCCTGGCGATCGGCCATGAGACGAATCACATCCGCCTCGCCGAAGCCGCCCAAGGATTGGAAGGTCTTGCGGATTCCATCGAGCGCCCCCGGGCCGGGGACTACGAAGTCCATCTCGCTGAACGACGTCAGCGTACTGTAGTTGAGGTCGGTGACATACTGATAGGCCAGGAAGTCTCCGATTGTCGGGTAGGCGCGAAGCAACTCGAAGGCGTGCCGCATGGTCCGCGCCTCGGCGATCCGCTCCGGGAGGTGATCCGCCATCATGCGTTCGATGAGTCGAAGATGCATGTGGTGTTTGCGCCCCCCACCCCCCCGCACCCCACCGGTGGGCATGATGTAGGCAGCCGAGTAGATGGGCTGCCCTGCCTGAAGCGCCAGCGTCAACACGCGGTCGTAGTCGTCGAACCGATAGGTATCGAACCGCACTTCGGTCAGGGCGGCCGACAAGCGCTCCCAGGTTTCGATTCGATTGAAGATCTTGAACAGGATCACGCGAAAGAAGACCTCCCGAGGGGTCTGCTCTCCACGGTAGATTACGTTCCTGATCAGGAATTGGCTGACCCGGTCCGAAGCGCGATAGGCATTGGTGAACTTGTACTGCGTCAGAATCGGATCGGACGTCCACGGACGGGGCGCGCCCTCAAAACGACGGAAGAACACGGCCTGCCGTTCCGCGGCAAACTGCCAGTACGTGTCGTAGACCTGGGTCGGCCTGGGCGCCTCAAGCCGAGAAATGACTTCGACCGTGTGATTTCGTAGTGCCGGGCGACGCGAGGCCGCTGTGCCCACGTCGGGTAGGCCGCCCCGGAGATCCGGAGACTCTCCGGGGCGACCGCTAACCCCGAGGTCAAATTGCAGATCCGCGGGATCCGGATGCCCGCAGACCGGCTTGGTGGAGGAGGTGCCAGGGTCGGCCTGCCAGGGTCTCCCCGTGCGCGGGTTCTTCAGGACTCTCTCTCCGCGTGCGGGCGTGAAGGCAATTGGCTCCTCTGTTGGAGCTGGTTCCGAATGCTGCCGAGCACCAACGCTGACGCTTCGGCGACGGAGCGATCATTATCCAAGCGAAACACGGACGATCGCTTGGCCTCTCGATCGGCGAGCACCTCGTAAGCCATACTCCGTGCGGCGAATGTTTCGGAGGAGCATCCCTCCCTGAGAGATTTGGCACGCCGGAGGAGATAGATGACGTCGGGGCTCACCTCCCCCCAGTGGCGGAGTTCAAGCTCAATCATCGCCTGAAGCGTGTCGTGGCGAACTCCCGCCTCCATTCCATAGACCCAAGTTGACCACCAGAAGCGGTCGAGCAGTACGACGACGCCCGATTCAAGAAGATGCCGGACGGCCCGATCGATAGTATCCAGATGCGCGGCCACGTGCAGGAGCTGTAGGCTCGCAGGCGTTATACTTTCCACGCCTAGGAGCGCCGAGTCGTGGTGCAGTGCGTAGACCAGGGCACCGAGAGTTCCTGGCTCACGGCCCGGGAACGCGTGGGTCGCGACATTGTAGCCTTCGATCGCAAGTTCCTGCGCGACCACGCCGATAAGCGTCGTCTTGCCGACCCCATCCGGCCCCTCAAATACGAAGAGGTGTCCGGCTCCTGTGCTGGGAACCGCGCTCGGAGCGGGATGGACGGGGTTACTCTCTTTGTGATGACTCAAGATGCGAGCACCTGCAATCAGAGCACCTGTTCGGCATGCTTGGTTGTGGTCGGTACCGTGAGCCGGGAACGAGCTGGGATAACAGAAACCAAGATAGTCGAGACAGGTCCGCCTCGACAGGTACCCGCTCTGCGGTACCTGCCAGAGTCCGCAGGGAACTGGTTGCAGCACCCCGAAGCCGGTGCCGCAGCGGCGCCTTCGAGCGGAGCACCGGACATAGGAGCGGGACTACCAAACCGCCTCGGCAGATCTGCGAGCGTGCGCCCAACGCGCTCGCGCCGTGGTCGACACACGCGGGGAGGTGTTGCGGGAACTGGTGACCGTGAGCCGTGAGGCGTCTTGACGGTCAGAGCAGGAGAGCCCCCCATCGTTGGGGAGGGCCGGTTGGTACGCTCGACGGACAGCAGGTTCAAGACCACACGCCGGCTATCTCCTTTTCTTCAGCAATGTTCTGCGCCCGGTCTCCAGGGGGATCAGGAAACGCGGAAGTGGGAAATCCTCCCAGGAGGTGTGTCCGTGGAACTCGTTCGCGGAGCCCACGCGCGACGAGGCGCTGATGGCGCGCGAGGGGCTGGACGGGCCGTCGCTGATCGCGTGGATGGGGATGAGCCAGGAGGAGTTCAGCGTGCGCTTCAAGGGGAGCCCCATCAAGCGGGCCAAGCGCCGCGGTCTGCTGCGCAACGTGGCGGTGGCGCTGGGGAACTGGGGCTCGCCGGAGGCGGTGCCCGCGCTGGCGGCGGCGCTCAACGACGAGGAGCCCCTGGTGCGCGGGCACGCGGCGTGGGCGCTGGGGCGCATTGGCACCGAGGCGGCCCGGCAATCTCTGCTGGGGAGAACGGAGGTGGAGGAGGACGGGTGGGTGCGGGAGGAACTGGCATTCGCGCTGTCGGATGCACCGATGGATCAGCCGTCGCAGGTCGGATGACGGCCTGAGCCAAGCTGTCACGGAGGATGGGCCGCCGCATGTCCGCTTCCGGGACGGCCCCATCCCAATAGCGAACACCCCCAGTGTCGCCCTCCACAGGTGTCCTGCGCGCAAGTCGTTGAACAGCAACGGCATGTCGAGCCATACCCGCGCGGCACGGTTCTCCCATTGCTCACCCTGTCCGTCCGCGTGCCCGGTCCCGGCCTCACGCCTCCACCACCCCCTCCCCGGAAACGGCATCCATGTACGAC
>Ga0247718_1000353_pt1 | contig 12648 bp, 9 predicted proteins | sample 21E_DmetaG_FD_189045 | JGI IMG/M metagenome (GOLD analysis project Ga0247718, IMG submission 189045) | Soil microbial communities from hillslope of Landscape Evolution Observatory, University of Arizona, Oracle, AZ, United States - 2-1-E_D | ecosystem: Engineered > Artificial ecosystem > Mesocosm...
GCTGCTGCGCACCGGCTACCGGGACGCCGCCGACGTGGTGGGCGCCGGGCTGGTGGGCACCTGGGGCCCGTACGACGGCGACCCGATCCCCCCGGTGACGCTCGACCACGTGCTGGCCGACCGGCGGGTACGGGTGCTGGACTTCGCGGTGCACCCGGTGCCGGGCAGCGACCACCGCGCGGTGCTCGCCGTGCTGGCGCCACCGTCCGACTGAGCGCCGAGCCCGGCGCGCTGTCGCACCGCCCGGTGCCGCTCCGGCGCCGAACCCGCGCGCGCCGGACCCGCTCGGCCGTACTCCAGTGTCGTTATCCGCGCTCCATAACAGCAGTGGAGTACGGCCGAGCGGGTCCGGCGCCGAACCCGCGCGCGCCGGACCCGCTCGGCCGTACTCCAGTGTCGTTATCCGCGCTCCATAACAGCAGTGGAGTACGGCTCGGCGTCGGCGCGGGCGGCCGGGCCGGCGTCCAGCCCGTAGGCGAGCGCGTCGACCAGCGCCCGCCAACTGGCCTCGACCACGTTCTCGTGCACGCCCACCGTGGTCCAGTCCCGGCCCGCGCCGTCAGCGGTCTCCACCAGCACCCGGGTGATCGCGCCGGTGCCGTGCGAGCCCTCCAGGATCCGGACCTTGTAGTCGGCCAGCTCGAACCCGGACAGCTCGGGATAGTGCCGCGACAGCGCCATCCGCAGCGCCTCGTCCAGCGCGTTGACCGGGCCGTTGCCCTCGGCGGTGGCGATGACCCGCTCGCCGCGCACCCGGATCTTCACGGTGGCCTCGGAGACCACCGCGCCGTCCTCGCGGTGCTCGACCAGGACCCGGTAGGACTCCAGCGCGAACGGCCGCACCGGGCCCTCGCCCGGCAGCTCCGCGCGCACCAGCAGCGCCAGCGAGGCGTCCGCCGCCTCGAAGGACCAGCCGGCCGCCTCCAGCTCCTTGACCCGGTTGGTGACCCGGGACAGCACCTCGGGATGACCGGCCAGGTCCAGCCCGAGCTCTCGGGACTTGAGCTCCAGGCTGGCCCGGCCGGCCATCTCGGTAACCAGGATCTTCATGTCGTTGCCGACGGTGGCCGGGTCCACGTGGTTGTAGAGGGCCGGGTCCACCTTGATCGCGCTCGCGTGCAGGCCCGCCTTGTGGGCGAAGGCCGAGGCCCCGACGTAGGCCTGGTGGGTGTCGGGTGCGATGTTCGCGATCTCCGCGATGGCGTGCGAGACGCGCACCATCTGTTCCAGGCAGCCGTCCGGTAGGACGGGCAGCCCGAGCTTGAGCTGGAGGTTGGCGACCACGGCGAACAGGTCGGCGTTGCCGGGGCGCTCGCCGTAGCCGTTGGCCGTGCACTGGACGTGCCGCACGCCGGCCTCCACGGCGGCGATCGTGTTGGCGACCGCGCAGGCGGTGTCGTTCTGGCAGTGGATGCCGAGCCGCTCCGGGCCGGCGTCGCCGAGCCGCTGCCCGATCTCGCCGATCGCCGCCGCGACCCGCGACGGCAGCATGCCGCCGTTGGTGTCGCACAGCACCACGGCCTCCGCGCCGGCGGCCAGCGCGGTGCGCACGACCTCCACCGGGTACGCCGGGTCGGCGCGGTAGCCGTCGAAGAAGTGCTCGCAGTCCAGGAAGACCCGGCGGCCCTGCGCCGCGACGTAGGACACGGTGTCGCGCACCATGGCCAGGTTCTCCTCCAGCGTGGTGCGCAGCGCCCGGGCCACGTGCCGGGGGTCGGACTTGGCGACCAGGCAGACCGCGGGGGTCTGCGCGTCCAGCAGCGCGCGGACCTGCGGGTCGGTGCGCACGTCTGCCCCGGCCCGGCGGGTGGCGCCGAAGGCCACCAGCACGGCGTGCCGCAGGTTCAGCTCGGTGCGCGCCCGGGCGAAGAACTCGGTGTCCTTGGGCAGTGCGCCCGGCCAGCCGCCCTCGATGAAGCCCACGCCGAACTCGTCGAGCAGCCGCGCCACGGCCAGCTTGTCGGCCACCGAGTAGCTGATGCCCTCCCGCTGGGCCCCGTCGCGCAGCGTCGTGTCGTACACCTGGAAGGTCATGGCGGCGCCTCTCCTGCGGGCTGGACGTTCTTGGCCTGGGTCGGTGGAGCGGATGCGGACCAACAAAAAGACCCCCCGCGGATGCGGGAGGTCTGCGCGCTCGGCGGTGCGGGGCCGGCGCGCTAGCTGCCAATAATGAGCAGAGAGTTGGTCATGGAGCACACTCTGCCAGTGACGTACGGATTTGGGAAGTCGGGTCCACATTACGGGACAGCATCCGCGAGTGGTGATCGCCTTCACAACGGCGGCGGGCGCGACGGTCCCCCGGACGGCTCGTTTGCAGAATTGGAACCACTCCAGTTACGACCGCCGCTCCCCAGGAGGTTTGGTGCTCACCGTCGGCGACCACTTTCCCGCGTACGAACTGACCGCATGCGTCTCCCTGGACCCCGAACGCGCGTTCGCCACCGTCGACCACAAGTCGGCGGAGGGCAAGTGGCGGGTGGTGTTCTTCTGGCCCAAGGACTTCACCTTCGTCTGTCCGACCGAGATCGCCGAGTTCGGGCGCCTGCACGACGAGTTCGCGGACCGGGACGCTCAGGTGCTCGGCGTGTCGGTGGACTCCGAGTACGTGCACTACGCCTGGCGCAAGGACCACCCCGACCTGCGCGAGCTGCCGTTCCCGATGCTGGCCGACGTCAAGCGCGAGCTGTCGGAGGCGGCGGGCGTGCTGGGCGAGGACGGCGTGGCGCAGCGGGCCACCTTCATCGTCGACCCCAACAACCAGATCCAGTTCGTCATGGTGACCGCCGGCTCGGTCGGGCGCAACGTCGCCGAGGTGCTGCGGGTGCTCGACGCCCTGCAGACCGACGAGCTGTGCCCGTGCAACTGGCAGTCCGGCGGCGCCACGCTCAACCCCGCGAAGCTGCTGGCCGGCGCGTGATGGGGCTGCCCGCGATCCAGGCGGCGCTGCCGGCGTACGCCAAGGACATCAGGCTCAACCTCGGCACGGTGCTCGGCGCGTCGCCGCTGACCCCCGAGCAGTGCTGGGGTGCCGCCCTGGCGTGCGCGGTGGCCGCCCGCAACCCGGTGGTGCTGCGGGAGCTGGCGGCCGAGGCGCAGGCGCACCTGAAGCCGGACACCGTGGCGGCGGCCAAGGGTGCGGCCGCCGTGATGGCGATGAACAACGTCTACTACCGCGGCAAGCACCTGCTGGAGGACGAGGCGTACGCCTCGCTGCCGGCGCGGCTGCGGATGCAGCTGATCGCCACCGCGACCCGCGACGGCGCGGTGGCCAAGGCCGACTTCGAGCTGTGGTGCCTGGCGGTGTCGGCCGTGACCGGCTGCGGGGCCTGCCTGCGGGCGCACGAGCGGGAGCTGCGGGCCGCCGGGGCCACCCGGGAGCAGGTGCACGAGGCGCTGCGCATCGCCGCGGTGGTGCACGCCGCCGCCGTGGCGCTGGACGCCGAGACGGCGCTCGCCGCCGACCCCGCGCCGGAGGCCGGCTGATCCCGACGCCGCAGTGATCCGTTTGCCGCGGCCGGGGCCGGGTACGGAGGTGGGGAACGCAGTCGACACGGCAGGAGGAAAGGCAGTGAGCACGCTCGATCCGCAGAGCACGCACTACCCGACCCCGGGTCCGGAGGACGGCACGTACCGCAGCTCCCCCGGGACCGGCTTCGCCGGCACCGGCGCCTCCGGGGCCGGGTTCAGCCCTTGGAGCTATCGGGACGAGGTGTCCCTGGCCGGCGCTGACCTGGTCGGCTACAAGGTGGAGGCCACCGACGGCGGCATCGGCAAGATCGACGAAGCGACCCACGAGGTCGGTTCGGCCGCCCTGGTGGTGGACACCGGCCCGTGGATCTTCGGCAAGAAGGTCCTGCTGCCGGCCGGTACCGTGAGCCACGTCGACCACGAGGACCGCAAGGTCTACGTGGACCGCTCGAAGGACCAGATCAAGGACGCTCCCGAGTTCGACCCGGACAACCATACCGATCCGGTGTACCGGGACAAGCTCGGCAGCTACTACGGCGACACCTACGAGCAGACCGACCGGACCCACGTACCGTCCACGCAGCCCCGCTTCTGAGCGAGCGGATCCGGTCCAGGGGCCTGCGGCACTGCGCCGCAGGCCCCTGGCCTGTGCAGGCACGCCCGGCATGGGGCCGTCGCGCGGAAGCACCGCAAAGGACCTCGCGGCCGTGGTGCGGACCAGGGACGGCAACGGTCTCGCGCGGGGTGCGGGCCGCGAGAAGGGACCCGCAGGTCGGTCCGGCCCGGACCGGCGGCGGGCCGGCGCGGTCAGCTGACCCGGTGCACCCAGCCGTACGGGTCGGCGGCGCGTCCCCGCTGGAGATCGACCAGCGTCTGCCGCAGTGCCATGGTGACCTCACCCGGCTGGCCGTCGGAGACGGTGAACTCCCCGTCGGGGCGGCGCACCGTACCGATCGGCGTGATCACTGCGGCGGTGCCGCAGGCGAACACCTCGCGCAGTGCACCGCTGGCCGCGTCGTCCCGCCACTGGTCGATGGTGACCTGGCGCTCCACGACCTCGTGCCCGCGGTCGGCCGCCAGGCGCAGCACCGAGTCGCGGGTGATGCCGGGCAGGATCGTGCCGGTCAGCGGCGGGGTGACCACGGTCCCGTCGGCGTACACGAAGAAGACGTTCATCCCGCCGAGCTCCTCGACGTAGCGGCGGTGCACCGCGTCCAGGAAGACCACCTGGTCGCAGCTGTGCGCGATGGCCTCCGCCTGCGCACACAGTGAGGCGGCGTAGTTCCCGCCGGTCTTCGCCGCGCCGGTGCCGCCCGGCGCCGCGCGGGTGTAGTCGTCCGGGGCCCACACCGTGACCGGGGTGACCCCGCCCGAGAAGTACGAGCCCACCGGCGAGGCGATCAACACGTACAGGTACTCCCGGGCGGGGCGCACGCCCAGGAACGCCTCGCTGGCGAACTGGAAGGGCCGCAGGTAGAGGCTGCCGTCCTCGGCCGCGGGGATCCACTGCCGGTCGATGCGCACGAGGTGCTCCAGCGAGTCCAGGAACACCTGCTCGGGCAGCGGCGCCATCGCCATCCGGCGGGCCGAGGCGACGAACCGGCGGGCGTTGGCGTCCGGCCGGAAGAGGGTGACCCCGCCATCTGCCGCGGCGTACGCCTTGAGGCCCTCGAAGACCTCCTGGGCGTAGTGCAGCACCGCGGTCGCCGGATCCAGCGACAGCGGCCCCCTGGCCTCCACGCGGGCGTCGTACCAGCCCTTGCCCTCGGCGTAGCGGACGGTGACCATGTGGTCGGTGAAGATCCGGCCGAACCCCGGGTTGGCCAGCAGCGCCGCCCGCTCGGCCTCGGACACCGGTTGAGGATGTGGACGGATCTCGAAGTCGAGCGAGTCACCACCGCTCACGGCACGCCTCCAGATGCTGGGAAAGAGTGGTCAAACCTTATCCGGAACGCTCGTTAAGCGGGAGCCCGCGCGCCGACCCGACCACTCGCCCCTCGGCCAGCCTGCCGAGTGCGGCGCGGCCGCTGGTACCGCAAACCCCGGCGGGGCCCGTGGGCACCGCCCCCGGTGGCCCGGTCCAGCACCGCGGACCCCGGCGGCCCCGTAGCACCGCCGACGCCGGCCGCCGGCTGAGCCCGCCAGCCCGCGCGGTGCCCCGCGGGCCGCCCGCGCGGACGGGAACGGCGCCGGCCCAGGGCGGTCAGCGAGGGTCCCTCGCCGATCGCCGGAGGCTCGTCTCCGGCGAGCTGTCGGAGGCGTCCCGCCGGGGCAGCCTCGGCGAAACGATGCCGGCCTAGAGGGCTGCGGCGATCCGCGCACCGACCTCCGCCGTGCGTACCGGGGCGCCGTTGCGGTTGGCCAGTTCGGCGCCGACGGCGTCGTGCACCCGCCGCGCCTCGTCGGGGTGACCGAGATGGTCGAGCAGCAGGGCCACCGACAGGATAGCGGCCACCGGGTCGGCCACGCCGCGGCCCGCGATGTCCGGCGCGGAGCCGTGCACCGGCTCGAACATCGACGGGTGGGTCCGCTCCGGGTTGACACTGCCGCTGGCCGCCAGCCCGATCCCCCCGGTCACCGCCGCGGCGAGATCGGTGAGGATGTCGCCGAACAGGTTGTCCGTCACCACGACGTCGTACCGCTGCGGCTGACTGACCAGGAACATCGCGGCCGCGTCGACGTGCTGATACTCGGTGTGCACGTCCGGGTGTTCGGCGGCGACCGCGGCGAAGGCGCGCGCCCACAGCGACCCGGCGTGGGTCAGCACGTTGGTCTTGTGCACCAGGGTGACGGTGCGCCGCTCCCGCCGCGCCGCACGGGCGAACGCGTCGCGGATCACCCGCTCCACGCCATGCCGCGTATTCAGGCTCTCCTCGGTCGCCACCTCGGCCGGGGTGTCCCGGTGCAGGGCGCCGCCCGCGCCCGCGTACAGGCCCTCGGTGCCCTCCCGGACCACCACCAGGTCGATCTCGCCGGGCTTGACGTTGGCCAGCGGGCCGGGCACGCCCGGCCACAGCCGCACGGGGCGCAGGTTGACGTACTGGTCGAAGGCGAACCGCAGGCGCAGCAGCAGGCCGCGCTCCAGCACCCCCGGCGGCACGCTGGGGTCGCCCACGGCACCGAGCAGGATCGCGTCGTGGCCGGCGAGTTCGGCGAGCACGGAGTCGGGCAGCACCTCGCCGGTGCGGTGGTAGCGCGCCGCGCCGAGGTCGTAGTCGGTGGTCTCGACGCCGGGCAGCACCGCGCGGAGCACCAGAAGCGCCTGCGCCACGACCTCGGGCCCGATGCCGTCCCCGGCCACCACGGCGATCCGCGCCACCTCACCACTCCTTCCCACCGAGCGAGCGCCGGCACGGGCGCACGCCCGCCGACCCCCGAAGACTACGCCACGTCCCGCCATTCAGTACGTCCGTCCTACCATTCGGACACGAGGGACGGTCAGTCCTGCTTCCTCCGCCGGTCACCGGAGCCCCGCCGCCGCACGGCAACGGGCCCCCGCGATCTCGGCAAGGGATCGCGGGGGCCCGCTTGTCGCACGGGTACGCGTGGCTCGCGCACCGGGGGGATGGTCACCCAGCGCCGGCGGCACGCGTCACCCGAAGACGCGACCGGACCAGCACTGCGTAACCAGTTGAACACGCTAGAGTGCGGCCGCCTGCTTTCGCAAGATACGCAGCCCGCTCACCCGTCCGTCCGGTTCACTCCTCCCGCAGGTCCACCGCGCTGGCCGCCGTGGCGCCCACCGCCGCGGCCACCGAGGTGAGCAGGTCCGCCCCGACCGGGGAGTCCACGGTGAGGGTCATCAGCGCCTCCCCACCGGCGGAGCGCCGGGCCACCTGCATCGCCGCGATGTTCACCCCGGCCTCGCCCAGGATCGTCCCGACCGCGCCCACCACGCCCGGGCGGTCGGCGTACCGGAAGAACAGCAGGATGCCCTCGGCCGCCAGCTCCAGGTCGAAGCCGTCCACCTCGGTCAGCTTCACCACGTCCCGCGCCGGGGTGCTGACGACGGTGCCGGCGACTCCCACCGACCGACCGTCCGGCAGGGCGCCGCGCACCGACACCAGGTGCTGGTGGTCCGCCGACTCCGGCGCGGTGGTCAGGCCGACCTCCACCCCCCGGTCGCCGGCCACCAACGGCGCGTTGACGTACGTGACCTGCTCCTCGACCACCCCGACGAACAGGCCCTTGGTGGCGGCCAGCTTCAACACCGACACGTCGTGCGTGACCACCTCGCCGCGCACGTCCACGGTCACGCTGGCGGCCACCCCGCCGGCGACCGCGGTGAACACGCGGCCCAGCTTCTCGGCCAGCGGCAGCAGCGGCCGGACCTCCTCGGCCACCACGCCGCCGGTCTGCACGTTGACCGCGTCCGGCACGAACTCGCCCTCCAGCGCCAGCTTCACGCTGCGCGCGACGGCCAGGCCCGCCTTGTCCTGCGCCTCGTGCGTGGACGCCCCCAGGTGCGGGGTGGCCACCACCGAGTCGAACCCGAACAGCGGCGAGGAGGTGCACGGCTCCTTGGCGTACACGTCGATGCCGGCGCCGGCGACCCGGCCCTCGGCGATCGCGTCGGCGAGCGCCTGCTCGTCGATCAGCCCGCCCCGCGCGGCGTTGACGATCCGCACGCCGGGCTTGCACAGGGCCAGCTCCTTGGCGCCGATGAGGCCCAGGGTCTCCGGCGTCTTCGGCAGGTGGATCGAGATGAAGTCGCTCTCCCGCAGCAGCTCCTCCAGGCCGACCAGCCGCACCCCCAGCTGCGCGGCGCGCGCCGGCTGCACGTAGGGGTCGTAGGCGATCAGCCGGGTGCCGAAGGCCGCCATCCGCTGCGCGAACAGCACGCCGATGCGCCCCAGGCCCACCACGCCGACGGTCTTGCCCTGCACCTCGACGCCGGTGTAGCGGGAGCGCTTCCACTCCCCCGCCTTGAGCGCCGCGCTGGCGCTGGCGGTGTTGCGGGCCACGGCCAACAGCAGCGCCACCGCCTGCTCCGCGGCGGACACGATGTTGGACGTCGGAGCGTTCACCACCATCACGCCGCGCGCCGTCGCCGCGGCCACGTCGACGTTGTCCAGGCCCACCCCGGCCCGGGCCACGACCTTGAGCCGCGACGCCGCGGCGATCGCCTCGGCGTCGATCTGGGTGGCGCTGCGGACCAGGACCGCGTCGGCCGCGGCGAGCGCGGCGAGCAGCGCGGGGCGGTCGGTGCCGTCCACGTGGCGCACGTCGAAGTCGTGGGCGAGCACGTCGATGGCGGCGGGGGCGAGTTCTTCGGCAATGAGTACGACGGGAGCCATGGGACCTCGTTGTGTCGTCGTTGGCGGGGCGACCGCGCGGCCGCGGTTCGCGGCCGGCCCGTTGGGGCGGCGCCGGCCGAAGGGCGACGGCGCCGGACCCGGTCCGCGGCCGAGGGGCCGGGACCCGCGGGGAACCGGGCGCGACCCTGCGCCCGCCACCCCGCCACGCCCACGCGCCGCGGATGCCTTACCCGGCGATCCTAGGCCGCCGACCCGACCGGCCGGTCGGGTACCCGACCACGGGTGTCGGCATTCACAGCCGCCTGGGCGTAACCCTTCGCCGGAGCCGGCCGCACCGGCGGCCTGCCGGTGGTGCCGCTCAGGCGGTCTCGGTGATCGGCCGGTCCACCCAGCTCATCATCGCCCGCAGCCGGCGCCCGGTCTCCTCGATCGGGTGCGCGGCGCCCTGCTCGCGCAGCTTGGTGAAGTGCGGACGGCCGGCGTCGTCCTCGGCGACCCACTCCCGGGCGAACTCACCCGAGCGGATCTCCTCCAGAATCCGGCGCATCTCGTCCTTGACCCGATCGTCGATCACCCGAGGACCACGGGTCACGTCGCCGTACTCGGCGGTGTCGGAGACGCTGTAGCGCATCCGCGCGATGCCGCCCTCGTACATGAGGTCGACGATCAGCTTCAGCTCGTGCAGGCACTCGAAGTAGGCCACCTCGGGCGCGTAGCCGGCCTCCGTGAGCACCTCGAAGCCGGCCTGCACCAGCGCCGTGGCGCCGCCGCACAGCACCGCCTGCTCGCCGAACAGGTCGGTCTCGGTCTCCTCGGCGAACGTGGTCCGGATCACCCCGGCCCGGGTGCCGCCGATGGCCTTGGCGTACGCCAGCGCCAACGGGAACGCCGAGCCGGTGGCGTCCTGCTCCACCGCCACCAGGCAGGGCACCCCCTTGCCCTCGACGAACTGCCGGCGGACCAGATGTCCCGGGCCCTTCGGTGCCACCATCGCCACGTCGACGTCGGCGGGGGGCGTGATCAGGCCGTACCGGATGTTCAGGCCGTGGCCGAAGAACAGCGCCTTGCCGGCCGACAGCGTCGGGGCGACCGCCTCGGCGTAGACGGACCGCTGGGCGGTGTCCGGGGCGAGCAGCATGACCAGGTCGGCCTCGGCAGCGGCCTCGGCGGGCGTGACCACCCGCAGCCCCTCCTCCTGGGCCTTGGGCCGGCTCCTGGAGCCCTCGGGCAGCCCCACCCGCACGTCCACGCCCGAGTCGCGCAGCGACAGGGCGTGCGCGTGCCCCTGGCTGCCGTACCCGATCACGGCGACCCGGCGCTCCGCGAGCCGGGACAGGTCGGCGTCGTCGTCGTAGAAGACCTCAGCGGTCATGTTCTCCCTTTCGTGTGCGGCCGCGGCGCGGCGGCGGATGCTGGCCGCCGCAGGGCGGCGCGTGGGTACTCCGTGGGGCGGCGCGGGCACCGCCGCGAAACAGCGGCGCACGGGCACCGCCGCGAAACAGCGGCGCACGGGCACCGCCGCGAAACAGCGGCGCACGGGCACCGCCGCGAAACAGCGGCGGCGTGGGCGGCCGCGGCCGCGGGCCGGGCGTCACGCGGCCCGCAGCACCGGCCCGGCGGTGATGGCGCGCGAGCCGCGGCCGATCGCGACCAGGCCGGACTGCACCATCTCCTTGACCCCGAAGGGCTCCAGGTCCCGCAGCAACGCGTCCAGCTTGTCGGCGGTGCCGGTGGCCTCGATGGTCAGCGTGTCCGGACCGACGTCCACCACCCGCGCCCGGAACAGCTGGACCGTCTCCAGCACCTGGGACCGGGCGGCGCGGTCGGCCCGGACCTTCACCAGCAGCAGCTCCCGCTCCACGGCCTGGGCCGGGTCCAGCTCGACGATCTTGAGTACGTTGACGAGCTTGTTGAGCTGCTTGGTGACCTGCTCCAGCGGCGAAGACTCGGCGTTGACCACGATGGTGATCCGGGAGACCTCCGGGTGCTCGGTCTCCCCGACCGCCAGCGAGTCGATGTTGAAACCGCGCCGGGAGAACAGGCCGGCGACCCGGGCCAGCACCCCGGGCTTGTTCTCCACCAGGACGGACAGCGTGTGCCTGCTCATGCGTTCCCCTAGAGGTCGTCGTCGTCGAAGGCCGGGCGCATGCCCCGGGCGAACATGATCTCGTCATTGCTCGTCCCGGCGGCCACCATCGGCCACACCATGGCGTCCTTGCCGACGACGAAGTCCACCACCACGGGGGCGTCGGACACGGCCATGGCCGCCTCGATCGTGGCGTCCACGTCCGCGGCCGAGGTGCAGCGCAGGCCGACGCAGCCGAGGGCCTCGGCGAGCTTGACGAAGTCCGGCACGTAGCGGTGGGTGCCTAGATCGGTGTTGGAGTAGCGCTCGCCGTAGAACAGGGTCTGCCACTGGCGCACCATGCCGAGACTGCCGTTGTTGATCACGGCGACCTTGATCGGGATGCCCTCCAGCGCGCAGGTGGCCAGCTCCTGGTTGGTCATCTGGAAGCAGCCGTCGCCGTCGATCGCCCACACGGTGGCCTCGGGTCGGCCGACCTTCGCGCCCATGGCGGCCGGCACGGCGTAGCCCATGGTGCCCAGGCCACCGGAGTTGAGCCAGGTGCGCGGGTTCTCGTACGAGATGAACTGCGACGCCCACATCTGGTGCTGGCCGACCCCGGCGACGAAGACGGTCTCCGGCCCGGCCAGTTCGCCCAGCCGCTGGATGACGAACTGCGGGGCGAGGGAGCCGTCGGGCGGCTCCTCCCAGCCCAGCGGGTAACGCCCACGCAGGTCGTTCAGCTGCTGCCACCAGTCACGCAGCTCCGCGCGGGCGATCCCGCCGGCCGATCCGGTCGGGGCCGCGTCACCGGCCAGCTCCCCGCGCAGCGCGGTGATCAGATCCTCGATGACGAACCGGGCGTCGCCCACGATCGGCACGTCCGCCACCCGGTTCTTGCCGATCTCCGCCGGATCGATGTCCGCGTGCACCACCGTGGCGCCCGGGGCGAACGAGTCGAGCTTGCCGGTGACCCGGTCGTCGAACCGCGTGCCGAGCGCCACGAGCAGGTCGGCGCGCTGCAGCGCGTACACCGCGGCGACCGTGCCGTGCATGCCCGGCATGCCGAGATGCTGCGGGTGCGAGTCCGGGAACGCGCCGCGGGCCATGAGCGTGGTCACCACCGGCGCTCCGGTCACCTCGGCCAGCCGGCGCAGCGCCTCGGTGGCCTCGGCCTTCAGCACGCCGCCGCCCACGTAGAGCACCGGGCGGCGGGCGGTGCGCAGCAGCCGGGCCGCCTCCCGGATCTGCTTGCCGTGCGGGTGCAGGGTGGGCCGGTAGCCCGGCAGGTCCAGGGTCGGCGGCCAGCTGAACGTGGTCTGTGCCTGCAACACGTCCTTGGGGATGTCGACCAGGACCGGGCCGGGGCGCCCGGTGGCGGCCAGGTGGAACGCCTCGGCGAGCACCCGGGGGATCTCCTCGCCGCTCTGCACCAGGTAGTTGTGCTTGGTGACCGGCAGGGTGATGCCCTGGATGTCGGCCTCCTGGAAGGCGTCCGAGCCGATCGCCGCGCGCGCCACCTGCCCGGTGATCGCCACCAGGGGCACCGAGTCCATGTACGCGTCGGCGATCGGGGTGACCAGGTTGGTGGCGCCGGGCCCGGAGGTGGCGATGCACACCCCGACGCCGCCGGTGGCCTGGGCGTAGCCGGTGGCCGCGTGCCCCGCGCCCTGTTCGTGCCGGACCAGGATGTGGCGCACGGTCGAGTCGTAGAGCGGGTCGTACGCGGGCAGGATCGCCCCACCCGGGATGCCGAACGCGACCCGCACACCCAGCGCCTCCAGCGAGCGCACCAGCGCGCTGGCCCCGCTCATCTGCGTGGGCGGCACGACCGCGGGGGCGCCGGCAGTCCCGGCC
>Ga0247718_1000354_pt1 | contig 12647 bp, 6 predicted proteins | sample 21E_DmetaG_FD_189045 | JGI IMG/M metagenome (GOLD analysis project Ga0247718, IMG submission 189045) | Soil microbial communities from hillslope of Landscape Evolution Observatory, University of Arizona, Oracle, AZ, United States - 2-1-E_D | ecosystem: Engineered > Artificial ecosystem > Mesocosm...
GGAGTGCGGACGCCGCTTCACCACGGTCGAGGAGATGTCCCTGGCCGTGGTGAAGCGGTGCGGCGTCACCGAGCCGTTCAGCCGCGCGAAGGTCGTCAGCGGCGTCCGGAAGGCCTGCCAGGGCCGCCCGGTCGACGAGGACGCCCTCGCGCTGCTCGCCCAGCAGGTCGAGGAGCAGCTGCGCGCCGCCGGCAGCCCCGAGGTGCCGGCGCACGACGTCGGCCTGGCGATCCTCGAGCCCCTGCGGGCGCTCGACGTCGTCGCCTACCTGCGCTTCGCCTCCGTGTACCGGTCGTTCGAGTCGCTCGACGACTTCGAGGCCGAGATCACCGCCCTGCGCGCCGGTGCCCCGTCCGTCGACGAGGTGCCCGCCCAGCTGGTCCCCGCCAGCTAGTCCAGACGTGAATGCCGCGGCCCCCGCGGACGTTGAACCCCTACAGAACCCCCTCGAAGGAGACCCCGGCATGACGGAGACGGTCAGCGGCGCGCCCCAGCAGACCCGGCGCAAGGCCTCGCGCCTGCGGGTCGAGCGCGTCTACACGACCCCCGGCGTCCACCCGTACGACGAGGTGGAGTGGGAGCGCCGCGACGTCGTCATGACCAACTGGCGCGACGGCTCGGTCAACTTCGAGCAGCGGGGCGTCGAGTTCCCGGCCTCGTGGTCGGTCAACGCCGCCAACATCGTCACGACGAAGTACTTCCGCGGCGCCGTCGGCACCCCGCAGCGCGAGCAGTCGCTGCGCCAGGTCATCGACCGCGTCGTGAAGAAGTACCGCGCGGCGGGCGAGGAGCACGGCTACTTCGCCGCCCCCGACGACGCCGAGGTCTTCGAGCACGAGCTGACCTGGATGCTGCTGCACCAGCACTTCAGCTTCAACAGCCCCGTGTGGTTCAACGTCGGCACCGCGGCGCCGCAGCAGGTCTCCGCCTGCTTCATCCTCGCCGTCGACGACACGATGGACAGCATCCTCAACTGGTACAAGGAGGAGGGGAAGATCTTCCAGGGCGGCTCCGGCGCCGGCCTGAACCTCTCCCGCATCCGCTCGTCCAAGGAGCTGCTCTCCTCCGGCGGCACCGCCTCCGGCCCGGTCTCCTTCATGCGCGGCGCCGACGCCTCCGCCGGCACCATCAAGAGCGGTGGCGCCACGCGCCGCGCCGCCAAGATGGTCGTGCTCGACGTCGACCACCCCGACATCGAGGAGTTCGTCGAGACCAAGGCCAAGGAGGAGCACAAGATCCGTGCCCTCCGCGACGCCGGCTTCGACATGGACCTCGGCGGCGCCGACATCACGAGCGTCCAGTACCAGAACGCCAACAACTCGGTGCGTGTGAGCGACGAGTTCATGCGCGCGGTCGAGGAGGGCAGCGCGTTCTCCCTGCGCGCCCGCCTCGACGGCTCCGCGATCGAGGACGTCGACGCCCGCAGCCTCTGGACGAAGATCGCCCAGGCCGCCTGGGAGTGCGCCGACCCCGGCATCCAGTACGACGACACGATCAACGACTGGCACACCAACCCGGAGTCGGGCCGCATCACGGCGTCGAACCCGTGCTCGGAGTACATGTCGCTGGACAACTCGTCCTGCAACCTCGCCTCGCTGAACCTCATGAAGTACCTGCGCGAGGACGGCACGTTCGACAGCAAGAAGTTCGCCAAGTCGGTCGAGCTGATCATCACCGCGATGGACATCTCGATCTGCTTCGCCGACTTCCCGACCGAGGCGATCGGCGAGACCACTCGCGCCTACCGCCAGCTCGGCATCGGCTACGCCAACCTCGGCGCGCTGCTCATGGCCACCGGCCACGCCTACGACTCCGAGGGCGGCCGCACGCTCGCCGCGGCGATCACCTCGCTCATGACCGGCACCGCCTACAAGCGCTCGGCCGAGATCGCCGGCGTCGTCGGCGCCTACGACGGCTACGCCCGCAACGAGGCCGGCCACAAGCGCGTCATGCGCAAGCACGCCGCCGCCAACGACAACGTCCGCCCGGTCGGCGCCGACGACGCGCGGATCCTGCACGAGGCCACCAAGGCCTGGCAGGAGTGCCTCGCGGTCGGCGAGAAGAACGGCTGGCGCAACGCCCAGGCCTCCGTGCTCGCGCCCACCGGCACGATCGGCCTGATGATGGACTGCGACACCACCGGCGTGGAGCCCGACCTCGCCCTGGTGAAGTTCAAGAAGCTCGTCGGCGGCGGCTCGATGCAGATCGTCAACCAGACGGTGCCGCCGGCGCTGCGCTCCCTGGGCTACCAGGAGGAGCAGGTCGAGGCGATCGTCGAGCACATCGCCGAGCACGGCAACGTCGTCGACGCGCCCGGCCTGCGCCCCGAGCACTACGAGGTGTTCGACTGCGCGATGGGGGAGCGGTCCATCAAGCCGATGGGCCACGTGCGGATGATGGCGGCCGTCCAGCCGTTCATCTCCGGCGCGATCTCCAAGACGGTCAACCTGCCCGAGACGGCGACCGTCGAGGACATCGAGGACGTCTACTACCAGGGCTGGAAGCTCGGCCTCAAGGCGCTCGCGGTGTACCGCGACAACTGCAAGGTCGGCCAGCCGCTGTCGGCGGGCTCGTCAGCGTCGTCCTCCGGCACCGCCTCGGCCGAGGCCGCGCCGGTCGTCGAGTACCGCCCGACGCGCAAGCGCCTGCCGCGCTCGCGCCCGTCGCAGACCGTGTCGTTCTCCGTCGCCGGCGCCGAGGGCTACATGACGGCCGGCTCGTACCCGGACGACGGCCTCGGCGAGGTCTTCATCAAGATGTCGAAGCAGGGCTCGACCCTGGCCGGCGTCATGGACGCCTTCTCCGTCGCCATCTCGATCGGCCTGCAGTACGGCGTCCCGCTCGAGGCGTACGTCTCCAAGTACGTCAACATGCGCTTCGAGCCGGCCGGCATGACCGACGACCCGGACGTCCGCATCGCGCAGTCGGTGATGGACTACCTGTTCCGCCGCCTGGCGCTCGACCACCTGCCGTACGAGACGCGCGCCGAGCTCGGCATCTTCTCGGCCGAGGAGCGCGCCGCGCAGGTCGCCGGGGCGTCGTACTCGGTGGACTCGCCGTCGGACGTCGACGTCGAGGGGCTGCAGGCGTCGGTGCCGGTCGAGCCGGCTCGCCAGGTGGCCGTGGACCCGGCGCCGGCTCCGCGGCAGGTGGGGTCCTCCACCGAGCTGCTCGAGATGCAGCAGGGGCGGGTCGCCGACGCGCCGCTGTGCATGACGTGCGGGACGAAGATGCGCCCGGCTGGGAGCTGCTACGTGTGCGAGGGGTGCGGGAGCACCAGCGGCTGCTCGTAGCCGCGCGGCTTGGTGACGAGGGGCGGTGGCGAAAGCAACCGCCCCTCGGCCGTTGCCATGGGCTCCGTAGTGCGGCGAGAGCCGTGGCGGCACCCGCTCATGCCGATGTGCGGATGTCCAGGTGCGGCGCCTTCCGCCTTGCCGATCAACTCCAAGGCGACGGGTCTAGGACCGACTTCGGCTTATCGCGCTACGTTGACCGGCGCCGGCGAGCCTTACGGTCGAGGATGCGACCGTTTCCGCCACTCCAGTGGCGTCCTAACGCATGGAGATGACTCGGTGACGCTGCTGCATGGCTTCGGGGTGACTGGCTACCGCAGCATTCGCGGAGAACTACAACTGCTCGGGCCGCTGGCGAAGGTGAACCTCGTTGCTGGCCAGAACAACTCCGGAAAGTCCAACCTGCTGCGCTTTGCCCACCAGTATCTGGGCGCCAGAGGCGCAAAGTCGCCTGCTGACCTCGACCGTCCGCGGCAAGGCGACGCAGCGGAGTTCGAGGTGGCCATCGCGTTCCGATTAACCGATGAGCACTTCGAGCAAGCGGCCGCTGGCGGACGCGTCAGCAGGCACATCGTCAGCCCGCACCTTGAGAACTTGCTCTCGGACCCGCTACTACGCAGGACTCACGACGACCTGGTCTGGCTCCGCTACATCGGGACCCCGCCTGAGCGGCATAGAGCAGGCCAATGGCACCTGTCACCAGACATGCTGCAAGCGCTGGTGCCTCAACACGGCAGGGCAGCCCAGAGTCTCGCGGCGAACCTAACCAACGGAACGTCAAGCGATGCGGCAGAGAATCTGCGCCGCGTTCTTGACCTGTTCTCTCCCATAGACCAGCTTCCGCGAGTGAAATCCGTCGAGGCTTTTCGAGAGATCACACCAGGCGACCAAGAGGCCGAGCCTGGCGACTTCTACACGGGCGCAGGGCTTATCCGAGGGCTTCAACGGCTTCAACAGCCCCAACTCGACAAGCAGGAGGACAAGGAGCGCTTCGACGCCGTCAACCGGTTCGTGAAGCGGGTCCTTGATGACGACTCAGCGCGGCTTGACGTTCCGCACGACGCCCAGTCGATCCTGGTCCACCGGGGCGACTTAGTCCTGCCACTAGACCACCTAGGCACCGGGGTCCATCAGGTCATCATCCTGGCCGTAGCAGCGACCCTGTTCCGTGACAGCCTTGTCTGCATCGAGGAACCTGAGGTTCACCTCCATCCGCTCCTGCAACGCAAACTGATCCGCTACCTCTCCGACCACACGCAGAATCAGTACCTGATCGCGACACACAGCGCGCACATGCTCGACCACGAACGAGCTACCGTCTTCCACGTCCAGCACACGCACAACGGCACCGAAGTGCAGCGAGCCGGAACACCCCAGCAGGTCGCGGATGTCTGTGCCGATCTGGGCTACCGGCCCTCCGACCTCCTGCAAGCAAACGCTGTGATCTGGGTGGAGGGACCCTCAGACCGCATCTACTTGCGGCACTGGATCAGCCTGCTCGACAGCAACCTGGTGGAGGGGATCCACTACTCGATCATGTTCTATGGCGGGCGGCTGCTGAACCACTTGACCGCCGCCGATCCGGAGGTCCAGGACTTCATCTCGTTGCGTCGCCTCAATCGGCACATCGCCGTCCTCATCGACAGCGACAAGAAGACGGCGCACGACAAGATCAATGACACCAAACGGCGCGTCCGCGACGAGTTTGATGACCCGGATTATCCGGGATTCGCCTGGATCACCGACGGAAGAACCATCGAGAACTACGTCCCACTCGAAATCCTGAAGGCTGCGGTCGCGACGCGGCACTCATCGTTGCGGCTCACGTACACGGGCGGCAAGTGGGACGACCCCCTCACCGTTACGCCCACGAAGCGCGTCGACAAGATCCACGTCGCACACGACGCGTGCGCCCTGTGGGCGGCCGCCGACCTCGACCATCGTGACCTTCGACGGCAGACGCGTCGGCTCGTGCTCTTCATCCGGGAGGCAAACGGCTTGAGCGAATGAAGCGCTGGCAGTCCGCGCACCGCTCCTGCGCGCCGGCTCGTAGCCGAGTTGCGGACGCTGCGGCGTGAACCTCATCTGCCGCGAGGCCCGCGACGCGGGCGCACAGTCAGGCCGTCACGGAAGCCCGACGGAAGACGTCCACAGGCATCGGATACCGGAGCCGGTACGTGATCGCGATCGGTTTACTGCCTACGTGCGACTCGTAAGTCGCCGGTCCGAGGCACGTGTAGGCCTGCGTCCCCCCGACTTCGTTCACCTTGGACTCGCGCACGAAGAGCAGGACGTGGGTGCCGTTCTCCCGCTGCGTCAGATACCGCCGGCCCACGGGGGAATCGACGGACGTCCGGTTCTGCGACTCCCAGTGGAAGAGCTCCGGGGACAAGGCGTAGTCGCGGTACATCGTCGTCGGGGAGTAGTCCCGCTCGCTCTTCTTGAGGGTGACGAAGAAGGCGTCGGTCCGGAGGTCCTCCGCCCAGAGGACTCCCTCTCGGAAGGAGGACGGCAGTCGCTTCAATGAGCAGTAGTCGAGGCCAGCCAGGACCTCCTCGAGCGAGTACCGGGCGTCGGTGCGCAGGGTGACCTGCTGAAGGCCAGGCTCAAGCGGGCGGGTGACGTGCTCAGCCGTCGCCAAACCAAGGGCCAGAATCTGCCGGATCTCATCGCAGACGGCCGGGTGGCGTCGCAGATGCCGCAGTCCCTCGCCGTAGTCGTCGAAGCCACCGCCGTTGCGCCAGAAGCTGAAGAAGAGCATGCGGGCGAATCGCTGCTCGCGCTCCGAGAGCTGGTCGTACTCGACGTGTGAGGTAAGGAGTCTCGTGTAGACCTCCACCCGTTCGCGGTCGTCTGCGTGCGCGAAGGCGGCGGTGCGTCTCAGGAGCGACTCCTCGTCGGGACCCGGCGCGGGCACGGGGAGACCGGCGGCCCGACGGAGAGCAGTCCAAGAGCCGTACCGGAGGACGTCAGTCAGCTCTCGACCGCTCCGCGACAGCCATGTGGCGAGATCCATGTCCCCGTGGGAGCGGAGCTCGGCGGCGAGCTCCCTACGGTTGAGTTGCAGCTGGCGCTTGACGTTCTCCAACACCACCGACCGCGCGACGGGGTCCAGGACGAGCTCGCAGCCTGACGGCAGGAAAGCGAAGCCGTGTTCCACCTGCTGCTGTAGCTGCTGCCGGTTGGCACCAGTCAGGGCGCGGTACTTGAGGTCGAAGCGGAACTCGCGGCGTTGTTGGCCGATGAAGTCCAGGACTGTCAGCACAGGCTTGTCCGCGGTCCTACGCAGGCCGCGGCCGAGCTGCTGCAGGAACACCGTGGCGGACTGGGTGGGTCTCAGGAGCAGGAGCGTGTCGACGTCCGGAACATCCAGGCCCTCGTTGAAGAGGTCGACGGCGAACAGGACATTGACCTCTCGCTCCCGCAGCTTGCGAAGCGCAGCCGTCCGCTCCTCACGGGTGCTGGTGCCTGAGACAGCGAGGGCAGGGACGCCCCGGTCGGTGAAGCCGCGAGCCATGTGTTCCGCGTGAGCGACGGACACGCAGAAGCCAAGTGCCCGCATCCTCCCGAGGTCGACGACCTTGTCCCGGAGCTGGGACAGCACGAGGCGCAGCCGCGCGTCGTCGGCGGTGTAAAGGTTGGTCAACGCGCTCGCGTCGTAGTCGCCTCGGCGCCAGGTGAGCTGGCTGAGGTCCGTCCCGTCGCTGACGCCGAAGTAGTGGAAGGGACACAGCAGATCTGCTTCGAGGGCGTCCCAGAGCCGGAGCTCGGCAGCAGCGCGTCCGCCGAAGAAGCCGCGGACGTCGACGCCGTCTGTCCGCTCGGGGGTAGCAGTGAGTCCGAGCAGCTCCCGCGGTTCGAGCCTGTCGAGGAGTCGCCGGTAGGTCGCCGCCTCGGCGTGATGAAACTCGTCGACGACGACGACGTCGAAGGCGTCCGCCGCGAGCCGCTCCGCCCCGTACGCGGACAGACTCTGGACGCTGGCGAAGACGTGCCGCCAGCGCTCGGGCCGTTGACCGTCGACGTAGAGCTCGCCGAAGCTGCCGTCGGAGAGCACCTCTCGATAAGTGCGTAGCGATTGCTCGAGAATTTCCTTGCGATGGGCGATGAAGAGCAACGACGGCCGTTCGGGCATGCGCGCGTAGTCGAGAGCCGCCACCACGGTCTTGCCGGTGCCTGTGGCGGCGACGACGAGGTTGCGGTGCCGGTCGTGCGTCTCGCGCTCGACGGCGAGCTGGTCCAGGATCCGCTCCTGGTGCGGGTAAGGCCTGACTGTCAGGCCGCTCACCGCGAGCGTGACGTAGTTGGAGGCGGCCGTGCCACCCGCAACAGCCAGCGCTTCGTCGAGGCGGGCAGCGTCGAGCTCCGGGTCATAGGGGATGAAGGAGCCGTCCTCCCACAGGCTGTCGAAGGTCGCCTCGAATTTGTGCAGCAGCTCTGGCGTGTGGGCTCCGGACAATCGGACGTTCCATTCCAGCCCGTCGAGCAGGGCCGCCTTGCTGAGGTTCGACGAACCGACGTAGGCCGTGTCAGCGCCGCTCGCCCGGCGGAACAGCCAGGCCTTCGCGTGCAAGCGCGTCGAGCGCGTCTCGTAGTTGACTCGGACCTGCGCCCCGAAATCACGGACGAGGCGGTCGAGAGCGTGCCGTTCCGTTGCTCCCATGTAGGTGCTCGTCAGGACGCGGAGCGGCCGCCGTCGGTCGCGCAACGTCTGCAGCTGCTCCTCCAGCACCCGGAGGCCGTGCCACTTGATGAACGCGCACAGGAGGTCGACGCCGTCAGCGGAGGTCAGCTCAGCGCGGAGCTCCTCGCCGAGCTTGGGGTCGCTGCCGGCGTTCGTCAGAAGGGCGGGGCGAGACAGCGGAACCCTCGGGCGGGTGCGTAGAAGGCGCCAGACGCCTGGCTCCTCCTGCCTCGCGACCGCGAGCAACTGCCGGGGCCCGGCGATGATGCGGTCCGCACTGCCGAGATCTGCCAGAAGCTCGTTGACCCTGCTCACGCGAGCCTCAGCCGGGAGATCTTCCAGCGCTCGGACGAGCGCCCGGCCCACGTACTCGCTGAGGATGCCCGGCGACTCGGCGTCCCCGACCGGCGCGTCGTCATGGAGGAGCCCTTCGACCTGCTCCTGCAACGCTTCGGTCAACAGGCGCTCATAGGCGCCTGTGGGCAGCTCGGACATGCGGCGCAGCTTCGCAGACACCGGACATGAAGACGCCGGCTTCACAACATCAGAGGGGCAGCGGCTCGCCCTTGAAGACCTGGGCACTGTGCCAGCTCACATGCTCGAGGGCCGGCGCCGGCGTGCCGGGACGGCGACTGACCGCACGACCGTTCAGGGCATAGACGGCCTTCCCCGCCTCGGTACGAGCGGTGTACCGACCACTGACCAGGACTCGAAGGTTGGCGTCCAGGCCCAGCACACCTCGATCGAAGAGTTTGTGGTGCAGCGAGCAGAGCGCGAGTCCGTTGTCAGCGTCGTCGGGACCGCCGTAGGAGAACCACCGGACGTGTGCCGCCTCGAGCCCCACGGCGCCGGATCCGAGCTGTCCGTCGAAGCCGCAGAAGGCGCACTGCCGGTCCCAGGCTTCGATGATCCAGGTCGACCACGCAGCGCTTCGCCTGCGCGGGCCCGCCACAGGTCCCTCGCCTCGCAGCACGAGCTCGGTGTCGAAGCCCGTTGCCAGGAGGACGTCCGGCACTAGTGATTCTGGGAAGTGGCTCGACGCGAGGATCCGGGCGGTGTCTAAGGCACGCTCGGGGTCCGACAGCAGGGCCGCCTCGACGGAGGAGGTGAATCGGCCCGTCGGCTGGTGCGCACGCAGTGGGCCGACGTTGTCCATCGGGACTTCCGCGTCGAGCTCCCAGACGCCGTCGGACCGCAATCGTGTGAAGGGGTAGGCCGCGGACTGCGCTCTGCCGGTCTTGGAAGGCGGGCCGAAATCCTCCAGAAGCGACGCCAAACGGTCCTCCGCCTCCGACCACGGCAGGGCGCTGGCACCCGTTTGCAGCAGGCGGCTGACGGCGAGCAGTGCCAGCAAGGGCTTGTGCGGCGAGCGGCGGCCGTCCTGCTGGTGAAGGCGCAAGGACAGCAGCCGCTCGAGAGGATCCTCGCGGCGCGCGTCCACGTCGACAGGGTCGCACGGTGCCGTTCCGGGAGGCGGTTCTGCCGTCGATGTGCAGGACCCACGCTCGCCGACGGATGGTCAAATCCTTGCGTGACGAGGCAGCTCCCACCCACCGGCGCGGCGGTGGCCGTGACCCTCGTCGGGATGCTGCCGGTCTACCTGCTCGGCGGCCTCGCGGTGCAGGTGCGCGCCGACCTCGGCCTCGAGCGCAGCGGCCTCGGCGCGCTCGTCGCCGCCTTCTTCGGGGGAGCGGCGCTGGGGTCGGTGCTGGGCGGCCGCGTCGCCGACCGCTTCGGCCCGCCGCGGGTCATGCGCGCCGCCGCGGCGCTCGGCGCACTCGCCCTGGCGGCGGCCGGTGCGGCGCCGAGCACCACGTGGCTGGCAGCCGCGCTCGTCCTGGCGGGCGCGGCGAGCGGCGCCGGGCAGCCGGCGTCGAACGCGCTCATCGCCCGCGCGGTCGCCCGGCACCGGCGCGCCACGGCGTACGGCGCGAAGCAGGCGGCCATCCCGGCGGGCGTGCTGCTCGGCGGGCTCGCCGTGCCGGCGTTCGGCGTCACGGTCGGCTGGCGGTGGGCGTACGCCACGGCGGCGGTGCTGGCCCTGGCCGTGCCGCTGCTCGTCCCCGACGCCACCGCCCCGCCGGAGACCGCGCCGCCGCGCCGGCGCACGTCCACCGCCGAGCGGGCCGCGCAGGCGGCCGGGCCGTACCGGCTGCTGCCGCTGGTGGTGCTCGCGGTGGGCACCACGGCCGGCGCCGCGGTGGGCAACGCCATCGGCGGCTTCTACGTCGAGACGGCGGTCGACGCCGGCCTCGCGCCCGGCACCGCGGGGCTCACCGCGGCGCTCGGCAGCGCGCTCGGCGTGCTGGCCCGGCTCCTCGTCGGCGCCCTGGCCGACCGGCGCGACGGGCGCTGGTTCCTCGTCGTCGCGGCGATGACGGCCGCCGGTGCGCCCGCTGCGCTGCTGCTCGCCACCGGCTCGACAGCCGCGCTGCTGCCGGCGGTGGTGCTGGCCTACGGCGTCGGCTGGGCGTGGGCGGGGCTATTCAACCACGCCGTGACGCTCATGCACCCGGACGCTCCCGGGCGCGCCACCGGCGTGACGCAGAGCGGCGTCGCGGTCGGCGGGGCCCTCGGCCCGCTGGCCTTCGGCGCGCTCGCCGACGCCGCGTCGCTGAGCACCGCCTGGACCGCCACGGCCGGCGTCGCGCTCGTCGCGGCCGTGGCGGTGGTCGCGGGCCGGGCGCTGCTGCTGCGCGACCGGCCCGCGCTCCGCGAGGCGCTCGGCTCCTAGAACTCGATGCCGAGCGCGACGCCGCCGAGCAGGTAGACCGCCGCGGTGATGAGCACGATGCCGACGACGTTGAGCACCGCGCCGGCGCGCAGCATCGAGCCGATGGTCACGTGGCCGGAGCCGAAGACGATGGCGTTCGGCGGCGTCGCCACCGGGAGCATGAAGGCGCACGTCGCCGCCAGGGCCGCCGGCACGAGCAGCAGGAGCGGGGCGACCTCGAGGCCCACCGCCACGCCGCCGAGCACGGGCAGGAACGCGGCCGCCGTCGCGGTGTTGCTCGTGACCTCGGTGAGCAGCAGCACCACGCCCGCGACGCCGGCGATGAGCAGGACGACGGGCAGGACGCCCAGGCCGCTCACCTGCGAGCCGATGAAGACGTCGAGCTCGGAGGCCTGCACGGCCGCGGCCAGCGACAGGCCGCCGCCGAACAGCAGCAGCACGCCCCAGGGCAGCTGCTGGGCGGTGCGCCAGTCGAGCGTCGGGACACCCCGTCGCGCGTCGACCGGGATGAGGAACAGCGCCAGGGCTGCGGCGATGGCGATCGAGGTGTCGTTGAGCTGCGCCATGAACGGCAGCACGCCGGTCAGCGCGTCCCAGCCGGCGAGCGGCTGGCGGAACACCCACAGCAGCGCCGTCGTGACGAAGACGGCGAGCACCGTCCACTCGCCGCGGCTCATGGGCCCGAGCGCCTTGATCTCCGAGTCGATGAGCTCCTTGCCGCCGGGGATCTCGCGCAGGCCGGAGCGGAACACCAGCTTGGTGAGCACGAGCCAGGCGAGCACGAGGAACACCGAGGCCAGCGGCAGGCCGAGCGCCATCCACTGGCCGAAGCCGAGGTCGATGTCGTACTGCTGCTCGACGAAGCCGGCGAGGATGAGGTTCGGCGGCGTGCCGATGAGCGTGGCGAGCGACCCGATGCTCGCCGCGTAGGCGATGCCGAGCATGAGCGCGACGGCGAAGTTGCGGGTGTCGCGGTCCTTCACCATCGTGGTCGCGGCGCCCGCAGCGTCGTCGGGCACGGCGCCGGTGCGCTGCAGGACGAGCAGCAGCACCGACAGGCCGATGGGCAGCATCATCACGGTGGTGGCGGTGTTGCTGACCCACATGCTGACGAACGCCGTGGCGAGCATGAAGCCGGCGACCAGCCGGTCGGGCTTCGTGCCCACCGCCCGCACGACGAGCAGCGCGATGCGCTTGTGCAGGTCCCAGCGCTGCATCGCGAGGGCGAGCATGAACCCGCCCATGAACAGGAAGATGTTCGGGTCCGCGTAGGGCGCTGTCGCCTCGTCGACGGGGAGCACGCCGAGCAGCGGGAACAGGACGATCGGCAGCAGCGCGGTGGCGGGCAGGGGGATCGCCTCGGTCATCCACCACACCGCGAGGAGGACGCCGACCGCCGCTGTCGTGCGTCCGGCGGTGCCGAGGTCGTCGTTGAGGCTCAGCAGCGCGTAGACGAGCAGGGCCAGCACGGGGCCGGCGATGCGGCCGATCCACGTCCGGACGACGGGGACGTCGCTGTCGGCGACGCTCGGCTGGTCCTCGACGGGCCGGCCGGTGCCGACGGGGCTGCGCGGAGGGGCGGGGTCTCGGCCCTCCGGTCGCGCGGGGGTGGTGCGCTCCTGCGACTCGGTGCTCACGGTGTCCTCCGGGTCTCTGCTCGGCCACCCGGGTGTGTCCCACCGGGACAGGTCCGTCACACCTCGCGGTCAGCGCAGGGCAGCGGCGATCGACGCCCGCGGGCGCGCGGAGGGCAGCACCGCCATGACCCGCTGCAGCGCCTCGCGCTCCGACCCGCCGGCCACGCGCGCGCCGTGCACGGCGGCGACGACGGGCGTGCGGGTGTGCGCGTGCACGCAGTGCAGCAGCACGGTCTTGCCCTCGGCGCGCAGGTCCCGCACGGCGTCGGCGGCGTCGTCGAGGACGGTGCGCAGGTCGG
>Ga0247718_1000355_pt1 | contig 12639 bp, 14 predicted proteins | sample 21E_DmetaG_FD_189045 | JGI IMG/M metagenome (GOLD analysis project Ga0247718, IMG submission 189045) | Soil microbial communities from hillslope of Landscape Evolution Observatory, University of Arizona, Oracle, AZ, United States - 2-1-E_D | ecosystem: Engineered > Artificial ecosystem >...
ACCAAGTCAGGCCGCGTGCACGCGGCCTGACTTGGTAATCGCGGTGCGAATCATCCGCGCCGCTGCGCCTGCCAGGGCGTAAGGCCCCGGCGGCCACAATCGTGCAATCCGCGCGTCGAGCCGCGCCAGTTGCGCCGCACTGAGCACTTCGGTCGCCGAGCGTCCGGCGATGGCTGCTTCATCCCACGGCACGATGATCTGCTGGGGGGGACGTCCCAAAACCGACAGTGAAATGTCGGCAGGTGCGGCGCCAGCTTCCAGCGCGACGATCGCGGTAATTGCTGACCGCAACGCCTCTGGCGCGGAACCAAACAACCGCATGCGCGACACGCCGCCTTCGGTCACGCCCTTCTCGATCACGCTTGCTTGCGACGCCCCGGCGCAGATGATCGGCGCCACCTGGTTGAGTCCAGCCACGCGCCTCACGAGCGCGAGGCCGGCTTCATCTTTCCACTCCGTGCCGGGCGGCTTGGCGGCGTCCGCCACGACGATCACGGCCGCGCCGACCACCGCGGCGACATCGCCGGTCCCGTTCATCACCGTGTGATATCGATCGACCGGCGCCGATTGCGCCACATCCAGTGCTTTGCCGGCGGCCACCGTCGCGAGATCGTCCACAACGACGATGCGTGAGACGACGTCCAGGGCGGCAAGCTGCCTTGCCAGCGCCCCGCCGATTTCGCCCGCGCCAAGGATCACCGCCGTCGACACAGGACTATTCTATAGAGGATGGTTGCACTGGTCACGGGCGGCACGCGCGGAATCGGCTACGCGGTGGCCGAGGCGCTCCTGAGGAGCGGCCACTCCGTCGCCTTCACAGGCACGACAGACGATGGCGTGGTGAAGGCGGAACATGGCCTGGCCGCGGTTGGCGGTGGTCACGTCGCCGGCATCGTCTGCGACGTGCGCGATCCTGCCGCGACCGAGCGCGCCGTGCGTACGGCGGTGGCGCGGTTTGGCGGCCTCGACGTTCTTGTGAATGGCGCCGGCGTCGGCGTGGGCGTGCCGATTGCCGAGATGCCGCACGAGGAGTGGGATCGCATCATCGGCACCAACCTCACCGGCGTCTTCAATTGCTGCAAGTCCGCCATTCCCCACCTCCGCACGCGTGGCGGCGGCTGGATCATCAACATCTCGAGCCTCTCGTCGACCGGACCGTTTGCCGGCGGCGCCGCCTACTGCGCGTCGAAAGCCGGCGTGAACGCGTTCAGCGACGCGCTGATGCAGGAACTGCGCGACGACAACATCCGCGTATCAACTGTGCTTCCAGGATCGGTGGCGACGGGCTTCTCCGGCCGCGGTGCGGACCACGGCGCCGACTGGAAGCTGCACGCTGAAGACGTGGCGCGCGTGATCGTAGATCTGCTCGGTCACCCGGGGCGCAGCCTTCCGAGCCGGGTCGAGATTCGGCCCTCGAGACCGAAGAAGGGTTAGCGGAGGCTGGCTGCCAGGACGGCGGCCGACTGCGAATGGTTCGCCGCATCGTTCGGCTGACCGCCGATCGTCTTGAGCAGCACCTTCAATTCGTTGACGTCCAGCACTTCGTCGTCTCCACCGATGGCCGAGGTGAGGCGCAGGCGCGCCTTGCCCTTGGTCGTCAGGATCGCCGAAGCTTGCGTGATGTTGCCGTGAATGATGCCGCGCGCGTGCAACTCCGCGACGCCATCGGCAATCTCCGAAACGATCTCGGCGGCCCGACGGGGATGGCACGGCTCGCCGTGGAAGAGTTCCTTCAGCGAACGGCCCTGGACAAACTCGGATGCCGCCAGGCGCCGGCCCTGGTGATCGACGATCGCGAACACACTTACCAGTGCCGGGTGAAACACGCCGACCAGGCGCGCGTCGAGGGTTGGCGCGTCGACGAGCAGCACCGTTTGCGCCGTCTCCTGGTCGCGTGCCTTGATCCCAGCGGCGCTGCTCTCGAGCCTGACGAATCGATTGGCGATCAACGCATTCAACTGATCGTGAACAGCCATTTGGGCAGGTCGACGTTGCCGCCGGTCACCATCGCGACGACGCGCTGGCCTGGCGCGGATGCCTTGCCGGCCATGATCGCCGCCACGGCGGCTGCGCCGGCGCCTTCGACGATCAGTCGCTCTTCGGTAGCAAGACCCTTCATCGCGCGCGTCAGGTCTTCTTCGCTGACCGTGACCACGCGGTCCACCACCCTCTGGACAATCGGAAAGGTGATCGAGCCCGGCTCGAGATTGCCGACCAGGCCATCGGCCAGCGATGCGCGCGGCGTGATCTCGGTGATGCGCCCGGCTTCGAGGCTCAGCGTGAACGGCGACGATGCTTCGACCTCGACGCCGACTACGGTCGCGCGTGGCGCCGCGGCTTTGACAGCCAGCCCGATGCCGCTCGCCAGCCCGCCACCGCCAATCGGGACGACCACGACGTCGAAGTCCGGGATCGATTCAACGATCTCGAGTCCAATCGTGCCGGCTCCCGCTATGACGTCAGGATGGCTGTAGGGTGAAATGTAGATGCCCCCTTCCGCTGCGGCGAACGCTTTCGCCTGCCGCTCGGCGGTGTCGTAATCCTCGCAGTCGGAGTGCAGCACCGCGCCGTGACGGCGAATCGCCGCCTGCTTGGCTTCCGGCGCGTCGGCCGGCGTGAAGATGACGCACGGAATGCCGAGTTCCTCAGCCGCCAGCGCCAGCGAGCGTCCGTGATTGCCGGCCGAGGCGGCAACTACCGTCGGCGTGTCGCTATCGATGCCCTCGCTCAGCTTCAACGCCGCATTGAAGGCGCCACGAATCTTGAAGGAGTTGGTGAGGTTCAGCGACTCGATCTTCAGCGAGACTTGGCCGTCGGCGATCGATGACAGCCACGCGGAGGGCAAGAGCGGCGAGCGCGGAATCCGCGATCCGATCCGGCGCCGCGCTTCGTAAATGTCGCTGACGGTCGGGAGCGGCATCGTTGCGGTTATCCTACCTGAATGATCCTCGAAAGTGCGGCCGTCGGACCATTCTTCAAGAACGGCTACATCGTCGGTTGCGAGCGCACCCGGCAGGCGGTGTTCATCGACCCGGGCGACGAGGTCGAGGAACTGCTCGCGTACATCGCCGCCGAGCAATTACAGATCTCGCACATCCTGCTGACGCACGCCCACGTCGATCACGTGTCCGGCGTTGCAGCGGCCAAGCGCGCGCTCGGCGCCCCGATCTACCTGCACCGGGACGACCAGTTGATCTACGACAACGCGGTGCGCACCGGGCTGATGTTCGGATTGACGGTGGAGCAGCCGCCTCCCGTCGATCGCTACTACGAAGGCGAGGGGCCAATCGCCTTCGGCGATTACCAGTTCCGCGTCAAGCACACTCCTGGACACTGTCCCGGCAACGTCTGTCTCGCTTTGACGAAGAACGGGGAGAGCAGGGCTCCAGACCTGTTCGTCGGCGACACGCTGTTTGCCGGTTCGATTGGCAGGACCGACTTGCCGGGTGGCGACTACGAGGTCCTGATGAAGGCGATTACCGAAGTGCTGTTCGCGTATCCGGATGAATCGATCGTCTTCTCAGGGCACGGTCCCGAGACGACGATCGGCCGCGAGCGCGCGACCAACCCGTTCGTCCTCGAGTACCTGGCGCGGCGCTAGGTCGTCCAGGTCGTGCGCGGGTTGCCGCCGGGGTCGTTGGCTTCCGAATTGGCGATGAACGTCACGCGGCCGATGGCGAGCTTGTCGCCGTGCGCGAGCGTTGCCTTGGCGATCTTCTTTCCATTGACGAAGGTGCCGTTGGTGCTGCCGAGGTCTTCGATCTCGAGCTGATTGCGCTCATCGAGCGTGAACCGGCAGTGCACGCGCGAGACCAGCGCCGCATCCACCACGAAGTCCGCCCGCGGAGCCCGCCCCAACGTCTTCAGCGTTCCCGGCAACAGGCGGAACGTCAATCCCGCTTCCTGTGGTTCAACGGACTGCAAAATCCACATCGCTATGCGAAGTGTAAAGTTTAAAGAGAAAACTTAAAAGAAATAGTTGTGGTACAAGACGCCGATGGCCAGGCCGGCGAGCGGGCACCGCACTGCGCGCGTCCTGATCTACACGCACCGCTGGCTCGGCGTCGGCCTCGGCGTGCTCTTCGTGGTGTGGTTCGTTTCCGGCGTCATCATGATGTACGCGCGCATGCCTGCGCTGGACGATGCAGAGCGGCTGGCGCGGCTCCCCGCCATCAATCCCGCATCGATTCGAGAAGCGCCTCCGGGCGGCGAGATTGCGCGGCTGACCATCAGCACGCTCGAAGGCCGGCCGGTCTATCGGATCACCACGAATGGCCGCACCGAGTTCGTGTTCGCAGACGCCGGCGGGCGGGTGCCGGCGGTCGATGCCGGCCAGGCGATGCGCATCGCTCGCGCGTTTGATGGCGGGCATCGCGAGCTTCGTTACGATGCACGGCTGGCTGATGCGGACCAGTGGTCCTTCGGCATCCGCGGCCGAATGCCGGCGCACCGGATCGCCGTGGAGGATGCTGCAGGCACCGAGCTGTACGTCACCGAAGCCGGCGGCGAAGTGGTTCTCAAGACCAACGCGTCCGGCCGCTTCTGGGGGTGGACCGGCGCAGTGTTGCATTGGCTCTACTTCACGCCGTTCAGGCGCAATGGCGCGCTCTGGAACGGGATGATCGTGTGGGTGTCAATCGCCGGCACGGTGATGTGCCTCGCCGGAGTGGCGTGGGGCGCATGGCGGCTGGCGCCACTGCGCGGATATCGCCTCAAGCGTGAACGGCACTGGTCGCCCTATGCAGGCTGGATGCGCTGGCATCACTATGCGGGACTGATCTTTGGCGTCGTGACGACGACCTGGATCTTCAGCGGGCTGCTGTCGATGGATCCGTGGGACTGGCACCCCGGCACGGCGCCTACTCGCGAGCAGCGTCAACGCGTGTCGGGCGGCGCGATCGACGCGCGCGAACTCACCGTTGAACGGCTGCGCGCCGTTGTCGGGGCTTACGCAGATGCGCCGCCAAAGGAAGTCGAGATCGTTCGTTATCGCGGACGCCACTTCGCCTTGTCCGCCGCCGGTCTCGTGCCGTTCGATGACCCGCACTCTGGTCCGGTGCCGCGGTTGGCTGACGACTCGGTCGTCGAGAGCGCGAAGCTCGCGATGGCGGACGTGCCGATCGACGACATGGCCTGGCTCAACGACTACGACGCCTATTATTACGATCGCGATCGCCGGTTATCGCTGCCGGTCCTGCGCGTGCAATATGCGGATCCGCAACGCACGTGGCTGTACTTCGATCCGGCACGCGCGGGAGTGGTGCGTAAGGAAGAGCGGCTGACGCGCGTCAATCGCTGGCTCTATCACGGCCTCCACAGCCTGGATTTCCCGTTCCTCTACTACAAGCGACCGCTGTGGGACATCGTCGTCATCGGCCTGAGCATCGGTGGATTGATCTTGAGCGCCACGACGCTGACCGCATCGTGGCGGAGGGTGCGAAAGGCTATTGCTTCGGGGTGGCGATCCGGAACGGGTAGTAGCGGGTGAGATCTCCCGACGACAGGATCAGGAAGAAGTACGAACGATCGCCTCCCTCTGGAACCTTCACCGCCCTCCGCAACTCCGCGATCCGCTCGGGCTTTTCAAGGTCTGCGGCGCGTGCCGCAACGGTCGACACCGCCAGCGGCCTGATGAACACCGGTATCAAGCGGCGCTCTGCATATTCGGACTTGAACAGCTCCTCGGATGCGACCAGCACGCCCTTCGGCGCCCATCCGGTCAGGCTGCAGCGAAAGTAGCTGACGTCGGTGACGGTCGGAATGTCGCGCGCAGCGCCCGAGGTGATCTGCAGAAAGCCGGCGCGCATCATCTCCGCATAGGTCTTCAGCGGAATCTGTTCGGTCGCCGTGTGCAGGATGACGGGCGCCGCCTGCTGTGCGGCCGGCAACGCAATCATCGCGACGGCCAGGACGGCGGCCGCGATGACGCTATGCGCCCGGCGGTTTCGGGCGTCCATAGTCGGGCCGGTAATGTCGATGGCAGGTGGTGCAGGACTCCATCAACTGATCGCTGAGCGCGCTGATCGCCTCGACGTTCTTCGCCTTTGCCGCCTTCACCGCCGCCGCGCCCGCATCGAGCATAAGCTTCGAGTCGGCCATCCACTGCTTCTGATCGCGCGCGCGCCCCGGCATCATCAACAGGTTCGCGGATTCCGCCAGCATCAGCGCCTGGCCCTCGAGCGCCGTCCACTCGGCGTCGGTCTTGGGCGTCCGCGACTCGATGTAGAACAGCGCGTCAGACGCCGGATAGATGATCTTCACCATCAGGTCGCTCATCGATCCGACGTTGCGGGTCGGCGGGCGGTCTGATGATGCGGCCTGCGCGAGGGCGCCGGCCAGCGCAATCGACAGCGCAAGGGTCTTCATCGAGCGCAGTCTAACACCGGGGCAGGCGATATAGAATTCGCCGCAACGGAGGCCACATGAGGCGTTTGCTGTTTTGTGCAATGACTGCGGGGCTTGTCGTCGGCAGTATTCAGCTCGATGCGCAGGCTCCAGCTGCTCCGCAGCCTGTAGCCACCGAGATCAAGCCCAACGACTACAAGGACGATGCGTCCTGGTTATGCAAACCGGGACGCAAAGGTGATGCGTGCGACGTTGACCTCACCACGACCATCGTCGCCGCCGACGGAACGTTGACGCGGGAAGCGTTCACCGCCGATCCCAAGGCGCCGGTCGACTGTTTCTACGTGTATCCGACCGTCTCGACGGATGCGACACCGAACAGCGACATGACGCCGGACCCCGCGGAGAAGAACGTCGTCCTTCAGCAGTTCGCGCGCTTCGCGTCGAAGTGCCGAACCTTCGCGCCGTCCTACCGGCAGATCACGCTGCGCGGTTTACAGGCCGCACTGGCGACCGGCGCCGAGCCGCTGACGCTGTTCACCAGGGGCGTGCAGTACGACGACGTGCGCGACGCATGGCTGCACTACCTGCAGAACGACAACGGGGGCCGCGGCGTCGTCCTCGTGGGTCATTCGCAAGGCGCATACATCCTGCAAGGCCTGATCGCGAACGAGATCGACGGCAAGCCGGTGCAGAAGCAGTTGGTCGGCGCGTACATCCTGGGCTCCACGTTTCTCACGCCGAAAGGCAAGGAAGTCGGCGGCCAGTTCAAGCAGATCCCGCTGTGCCGCAAGGCGGGACAGATCGGCTGCGTCATCAACTACTCGGCGTTCCGCTCCAACGTGCCCCCACCGGGCAATACGCTGTTTGGTCGGAGCGCCGATCCGGCGATGACGGGAAACTGCACCAACCCGGCCACGCTCGGCGCCGGCAACGCGCCGTTGCGCGCGTATCTCTCGGCCACCGGCAGGTTGATCGCCATGAGCGGCGGCACTCCAAAGCCGTGGGCTGCCGACAAGACCGTGGATACGCCGTTCGTGAGCCTGCCTGGCATGCTGACGGCCGAATGCAAGACCAACGAGTTTGCGACCTACCTGGAGGTCACCGTCAAGGGCGATCCTGCTGATCCGCGCGTTGACGACATCACGGGCGATCTCGGAGCGGCAGCCAAACCCCTCGCCAACTGGGGCCTGCACCTTGTCGACGTGAACCTGACGATGGGCAACCTGCTCGACGTCGTCGAGCAACAGGCAAAGGCTTACCGCTCTCGACGCTGAGCGAACACCGCCAGGCTGGTCGCGACCGAGCGGCCGGCAGGGTTGTCGGATGACAGGTTGACGATGGCAGGCGTCCCGTCGGCGCCTTCCATCGCCATCGTCGTGGAACCACCGCCATCGAGATTGAGGGCGTCGTAGACGCCGAACTCGCGGATCAGCACGTCAGCGACTTCGCCCAGGCGCATCCCCTCGCTGCTCTTTCCCGCGTCGACCGTGAATAGCGTCAAGGTCCGGCGATCGCGCGACAGCCCGATCGCGGTGCGCGCCGTCCTCACATCGGCCCAGGCCTTCGCGTTCGAGTAGTCGTTCGGACCACCCGGATCGAGCTCCGCGTCGAAGTGATTGTCGTCGCGGTAGACGGGCACGCTGGCAATGCCCGCGGTCACGATCTGCGATGAGCCGGCGAGGACGTTCCAGAGCTCCACCTTCTCGATGACGTGCTTCTGATCGGGCTGTGAGGGATCGTAGTGAACGATGGACGCGTTGTTGGCGCGATCGATGTTGATTGCGGGAGCAAATGGCACCAGCGCATAGGTCTGGGTGGGTATCTCGAATGCTGAGAACACGCGCCCTTCGGACACGCCGAGGCCGATTGCCCAGGCCGTTTTGTCCTGGGACGGGAAGGGGAGGAAGAAGTGACCGTTGATGGCGAGCTGCGCTCGCTGCTCCTTCAGAAACTCGAGTGTGGTCTGGCGAACTACCTCGCGATCACCGCCTCCTGGCGACACCTTGAAGCGGATTCCCGGCGCTGCGAGGTCGATCTGCGCCACGTGCATGCGAAGCGGGCGGGGAGCCGAATCAGATCGATCGAAGTACGTAATCCCGACGAATGGCTGCGTGCTCTGCCAGCCGGCGATGGCGTTCGTCCACGCGGCTGAACTAAGAGAACTAAGAAGAACTAAGAAAAGCATCGCGCCGACACAGACGCCGTTCATATGACAGTGACGCACACGATCAATTGGCCATGACACTTTCATGAGAAGCCCATGAGCTAATCTTAAGTTCCCCACTCGAATCTCCACCATACGATGGGCTGGAGTTTCGATTCATGTCACAACTGACTTTTCCCCGCCTCCTGGACGCGCAGCAGCTGCTGAAGCGCGACCGGCACAGCGCCCTCGCTGAGATGAACGAGGTGTTCCGGGGCGGCCGGTTGCCTGAGACTGCGCTCGACGGGCGGACGCACGGCCAGATGATCGCCGTTGACATCGCGCCCGGCATCACTCCGGTTGCCGACGCTCTTCTCACGAACCACATGCCCTGGTGCGGTAAGACGTTCAACGCCGCCGAAGCCACAGGTAACAACCTGCTCTATACCAGCTTTCTTCCGGTGGCGCGCGTGCTGTTCCCTGGCTACCGCGGCTACGTGCCTGAAGGCGGCGGCCGCATGACCGCGTTCCCGTTTCGCACTTACGCGGGCACAGGCCTCAAAGATCCGGATCGCCAGGTGTTGAAGATCGACTACGACACTCCGGCGAATCCGTTCCTGATGCGCCGCATCCTCGACGAGCTCGTCCAGGTCAACGACAACTTCTACTTCGGCAAGGCGTACTTCAAGCTGTCGTCGAAGTCGGCGCACCTCCTTTTCTACTTCGCACTGCAACGGGCATGACCCGCTGCTTCTGAAGATGGCACAGCCCCCCGTGACCATTCTTTCGCCTCTGGAACGGCAGACGCTTTCGGCGTTTTGCGACACGCTCGTCCCGCGGCTCGGCGCGGACGCCGGCGAGGACCCGCGCTTGATGGCGTTGTCGGCGGAAGACGTCGGCCTGGCGAAGCTGGTTGAGGACGCGCTGGCAGCTGTCACGGATGCGGACCAGCAGTCCGAGCTGCGCCTGTTCCTTGGACTGCTCGAAGGCCGCGCATTCAATGGTCTGATCGGCGGGCACTGGCAGCCGTTCAGCCGCCTGCCGCTCGAGGCCAGGACGAAGATTCTCTTCACGCTCGCCAAGCATCCGATTCCGCCGCTTCGCAAGGGCTTCTCCGGGATTGCCAGGCTGGCGCTCTCGACGTTCTACTCGGCGCAGCCTGCCACCGAGCCGAACCGGTCGCATGCGTCCTTCAACTACTCTGTTCCGCCTCGTCCCCACACGAGTTCATCGCAGCCGATCGCGTTGCTGGACGTCGGCGCCGCCGCGCAGTTGAGCTGCGACGTGTTGATCGTGGGATCCGGGGCTGGCGGAGGAGTGGCTGCCGCGGAGCTCACGGCTGCCGGCCACGACGTGCTCGTCGTCGAGAAGGGCCAGTACTTCCCGGACGCGCGCTTCGATGGCCGCGAACTCGACGCGCGCGAGCACCTGTATGAGCGGCGAGGCGCGCTGGCGACGGCCGATGGCGGAATCGTGATCCTTGCCGGCAGCACGCTTGGCGGCGGCACCACCATTAACTGGGGCGGCGCGTTGCGTCCACCTGCGCAGTTGCTGCAGGACTGGGAGCGTGAATTCGGGTTCGCGGGTGCCGCCGGCGCCGGATTTCAGCGCAGCCTTGACGCGGTATCAGCGCGAATCTCCGTCGATGAAACGCGCCCCGACGATCCGAGCGTGAACACGCGCGTGTTCGAGGCCGGCCTGAACGCGCTTGGCTACAACGTCACACGAATCCCACGCAACGTGAAGAGCTGTGGGAGCGATTGCGGCTTCTGCCTGTTCGGTTGCCCGGCAGGCTCGAAACAAAGCACGGTCAAGACGTATCTGCAGGACGCGCTCGCGTGTGGCGCACGCATTGTCACCGGCGCTGAAGTGGATCGCGTGCTGCACCAGCGCGGCGCCGTCACCGGTGCGGTGGTGCGCGTGACCGATTCGCGTGGCGTCCGCCAGGTGACGGTGAACTGCAAGGCCGTGGTGCTGGCCGCCGGTGCCATCCACACGCCGGCAGTGCTGCTGCGCTCGGGGCTCGCCAACCGCAACATCGGCCGCCACCTGCACCTGCATCCAACGACCGGGACCAGCGGGCTGTTCAAGGAACCGATTCGCGCCTGGCAGGGTGCGCCCATGACCCGGCTGAGCGCGCAGTTCGCGGATCTCGATGCGAAGGGCTACGGCGTCCGGTTGATGAATGCGCCCGCACATCCGGGAACGCTCGCCTTTGCCACGCCGTGGTTGTCTGGCCGCAGGCACAAGCAGGTGATGCAGGAAAGCGAGCACACCGCGAACATCCTCGTGGTCACCCGCGATCGGCAGGCCGGGCGCGTGACGCTGTCAGCCGCTGGTGCGCCGCGAGTGGAGTACTCGATGTCGAGGCAGGATGCCGGTCACATGTTGACGGGCATCAAGGAAGCGATGCGCGTGCACGTGGCCGCCGGCGCCGTGTCGGTGCATTCGCCGCAGAGCACCAGGCCCATGTTCCGCCCCGCGCGAGACGGCGCATTCGATCGCTTTCTCGACGGCGTCGGCCGTCACGGCGTCCGCGTCCACGACGTGGCGATGTTCAGCGCGCACCAGATGTCGTCTGCGCGCATTGCGCATAGTCCCAGTCTCGGCGTTGCCGACCCGGGCGGTCAGACGTTCGAGGTCAAGCGGCTGTTCATCACCGACGGCAGCGTGCTGCCGACGTGCAGCGGCGTCAACCCGATGCTGACGATCCTCGGGACCGCGCACTTTCTTTCACAGCAGATCAAGGCACAGCTATGAACAAGCCTCCTATTGATCTCGCCCTGGAGACGCACCTCGATGCGTCGATCGTGCCGCCGGGTCCGTTTCAGCATTCGGCCAGGCCGGCGAACGTGTTCGTCACCGGCGGCACCGGCTTTCTTGGCGCCTACATGATCGCCGACCTGTTGCGGTTTACGACCGCCAACGTGTACTGCCTCGTGCGTGCCGCCGATGCGGCGACCGGCAAGCGCCGATTGCTCGACAACATGGCGCACTACGCGGTGGCTCATCACGAAGTCGAGTCGCGCGTGTTTGCGGTCTGTGGCGACATCGAGCGTCCGCGATTTGCCGTGGACGACCAGGCGTACGAGTGGCTGGCGGTGAACGTCGACAGCATCTATCACCTCGCGGCCTCGGTCAGCTTCATGCCCGGCTACGAGCAGATGAAGTCGATCAACGTGACTGGCCTGACCCACGTGCTGCAACTGGCGTGCGACCGGCGGACCAAGATCGTCCACTACACCTCGACCTACGCGGTCTTCAACGCCGATGCCTATGCGATGGCGGATCGCGTCTATGAAACGCGGCTCACCGGCAGCGGCGAAGGCTTCATTCGCGGCTACGACCGTTCGAAATGGGTGGCGGAGCAGATCGTGCGCCTGGCCCAGGAGCGCGGCGTGCCCGTGAACACGTATCGCGCCGGATTCATCTCCGGTGACAGCGCCACGGGCATTCATAACAAGATGGACCCGGTTGCGCAGGTGTTCGCCGTGGCCCTGTGCACCGGGCACGCCTTCCCGATCGATGCGCTGCTTCACCTGACGCCTGTGGACTACTGCAGCGCGGCGCTCGTCAGGCTCTCGCTCAATCCGCAGACGACCAACGGCATCTTCCACCTGGTCCAGGAACATCCGTTGAGCTGCCGCGACATCGTCGAGTGGCTCGCCGATGAAGGCTATCCGCTGCGAATCGTCGACTTCCCGGACTGGTACGAACAGCTCAAGCAGTTGTGCAAGCGGCACCCGCAATTCATCCCCGTGCTCTACCTGTTCAGCCTGAAAGGCGCCACGCCGTTCGGTGAGGGCGAGAACATCTCGAACCTGCAGTTCGACGCCAGCAACGTGCATCGGCATCTCGAGGCGGCCTATCACTGCCCCAAGCTGCAGAGTTCCTTGCTGCGCCGCTACTTCAGCTACATTGCCAGCCCCGAGCGCAGCTACCAGGTGATGCCGCGGCAGATGACGGCGGTGCGCGCATGAGCCGCGCACCAATCGCCATCGTTGGTCTTGCCGGCACCTTCGCGGGCTCGCGGAACCTCGGCGAATACTGGGACAACATCCTCCGGGAAGTCGACAGCATCATCGAGGTGCCGGCGACCCATTTTGCGATCGACGACTACTACGATCCCGATCCAAAGGCGCAGGACA
>Ga0247718_1000356_pt1 | contig 12625 bp, 13 predicted proteins | sample 21E_DmetaG_FD_189045 | JGI IMG/M metagenome (GOLD analysis project Ga0247718, IMG submission 189045) | Soil microbial communities from hillslope of Landscape Evolution Observatory, University of Arizona, Oracle, AZ, United States - 2-1-E_D | ecosystem: Engineered > Artificial ecosystem >...
CGCGATCGAGCAGATGCGCGAACAGGTGCAGAACATCGAATGAGCCATCCCACGCAGCCCGACACGCACCGGGGGCCGGCGTGCCCCCGTCCCGGCACGGCACGGCGCCCATCCATGCCCGGGGGGCGCCCATGACGTCCGTCGCCGCCACGCCGCCGCCGCTGGACCTGCCAGGCAATCTGTTCGTCGTCGCCGCGCCCAGCGGCGCCGGCAAGTCCAGCCTGGTCAAGGCGCTGCTGACGCGCGAGCCGGGGCTGGCGGTGTCGGTCTCGCACACCACGCGCGCGCCGCGCGGCGCCGAGATCGACGGCCGCGAATACCACTTCGTCAGCGAGGCGACGTTCCGCGACATGGTGATGCACGGCGCCTTCTTCGAGTGGGCCGAGGTGCACGGCAACCTCTACGGCACCTCGCGCCCGGCGATCGAGCAGCGCCTGGGCGCCGGCCAGGACGTGGTGCTGGAGATCGACTGGCAGGGCGCGCTGCAGATCAAGCGCCTGTTTCCGGGGGCGGTGCTGGTGTTCATCCTGCCGCCGAGCTGGGACGAGCTGCAGCGCCGCCTGCGCGGCCGTGGCGAGGACGCCGAGGACGTGATCGCCACGCGGCTCGAGAACGCGCGCGAGGAGGTGGCCCAGGCGCCGCGCTTCGACTATGTCGTGATCAATGCCGTCTTCGACGCCGCGGTGGATGACCTGCAGGCGGTCGTCCAGGCTCAGCGGCTAAAATACGCCAGTCAGCGCCGCAGCAAGGCGGCCGTCTTCCAGGCCCTGCACCTGGACTGAAACGCATCCCCGGAAGGACCCCCGCCCATGGCCCGCATCACCGTCGAAGACTGCCTCGAGAAGATCCCGAACCGCTTCCAGCTCGTGCTGGCCGCGACCTACCGGGCCCGCATGCTCAGCCAGGGCCACGCGCCCCGGGTCGAGAGCAAGAACAAGCCCGGCGTGACCGCGCTGCGCGAGATCGCCGAAGGCCATGTCGGCCTGGAGATGCTGAAGAAGGTCCCGATCTGAGCCCTCGCGCTCACGGCCCGACGGCCCGCTTCGGCGGGCCGTCGGCATTTGCGGGTGCCGCGCTACCATGACCGCATGCCTTCCCGTGCCGTCCAAGCCGTCCGCAAGAAGCTGAGCCAGGCCCTGCCGGCCTTCATGCTCGGCGGCCCTGCCGCGCCCGAGGCGGTGGCCGTCGCCAGGTCGGAGGCCGACGCCGCCTCGTTCGCGTCGCTGACCAAGAAGCTCGACTACCTCGACGCGGCCGACTTCAAGCGCGTGCGCGAGGCCTACAAGTTCGCCGACGAGGCCCATCTCGGCCAGTTCCGCGCCAGCGGCCTGCCCTACATCACGCATCCGCTGGCCGTCGCGGGCCTGTGCGCCGACTGGAAGCTCGACGCACAGGCCATCATGGCCGCGCTGATGCACGACGCGATGGAGGACTGTGGCATCGGCAAGTCCGAGCTGATCGAGCGCTTCGGCGCGCCGACCGCCGAGCTCGTCGACGGCCTCACCAAGCTCGACAAGCTGCAGTTCAGCACCCGCGAGGAGTCGCAGGCCGAGAGCTTCCGCAAGATGCTGCTGGCGATGGCGCGCGACGTGCGCGTGATCCTCGTCAAGCTCGCCGACCGGCTGCACAACATGCGCACGATGGACGCGGTGCAGCCGGCCAAGCGCAGCCGCATCGCGCGCGAGACGCTCGACATCTACGCGCCGATCGCGCACCGCCTGGGCCTGAACCAGACCTACCGCGAGCTGCAGGAGCTGTCCTTCGAGCACATCCACCCGTGGCGGCACGCGGCGCTGAACAAGGCCGTCACGCGCGCCCGCGGGCACCGGAGGGACATCGTCGAGCGGGTGCAGCGCGAGGTCGAGCACGCCTTCAAGGACGCCAAGCTGGCCGTGCAGGTCAGCGGGCGCGAGAAGACGATCTACTCGATCTACAAGAAGATGGACGAGAAGCACCTGAGCTTCGCGCAGGTGAACGACATCTTCGGCTTCCGCGTCGTCGTCTCGACGCTGCCCGAGTGCTATCTCGCGCTGGGCGTGCTGCACCAGCTCTACAAGCCGCTGCCCGGGCGCTTCAAGGACTACATCGCGATCCCCAAGGCCAATGGCTACCAGTCGCTGCACACGACGTTGGTGAGCCCGCTCGGCACCGCGGTCGAGTTCCAGATCCGCACCGAGTCGATGCACCTGGTGGCCGAGAAGGGCATCGCCGCGCACTGGCTCTACAAGGCCCACGGCAGCGCCGATGCGCAGCACCTGGGCGCGATGTGGCTGCAGTCGCTGCTCGACATCCAGGACGAGACGCGCGACGCGGCCGAGTTCCTCGAGCACGTCAAGATCGACCTGTTCCCGGACTCGGTCTACGTGTTCACGCCGATGAGCAAGATCCTCGCGCTGCCGCGCGGTGCGACGCCGGTGGACTTCGCCTACGCGATCCACAGCGACGTCGGTGACCATTGCGTCGCCGCGACCGTCAACGGCGAGCCGGCCGCGCTGCGCACGCCGCTCAAGAGCGGCGACGTGGTCGAGATCGTCACCGCGCCGAGCGCGCGGCCCAACCCGGCCTGGCTGAACTTCGTGCGCACCGGCCGGGCGCGCTCGCGCATCCGGCACTACCTGAAGAACATGGAGGCCGAGGAGTCGCTCGCACTCGGCGAGAAGCTGCTCGCCCAGGCGATGCGTGCCGAGGGCCTGCAGCTGCCGCCCGGCGACGAGAGCGAAGGCAGCCCGCAGGCGCCGGTCTGGCAGGCGCTGCTGCGCTGGAGCGGGCTGAAGCGGCGCGAGGACCTGCTGGTCGAGATCGGACTGGGCAAGAAGATCCCGGCCATCGTCGCCAAGCGCCTGGCCAGCCTGCTGGCCGAGCACGGCGCACGCCCCGACGCGCTGACGCTGACGATGGGCCGCTACGCCGCCGACGAGGCGCTGGCCTCGCAGGGCACGGTGACGATCGACGGCAGCGAGGGCGCGACCGTGCAACTCGCCACCTGCTGCCGCCCGGTGCCGGGTGACGCGATCGTCGGCTACCTCGGCCGCGGCGAGGGCCTGATGGTGCACACGGCCGACTGCGGTGTCGGACGGCGCCAGTTCGGGCGCGACAGCGAGGCCTGGATCACCGTCGAATGGGCCGAGACGCCGGTGCGCGCCTTCGAGACCGCGGTCACCGTGCTGGTGACCAACGGCAAGGGCGTGCTCGCGCAGGTGGCGGCGGCGGTCAGCGGGGCCGAGGCCGACATCGTCCACATCGCCATGGGCGACGAGCACGCGGCCCAGATCGCCGAGCTGCGCCTGCTGGTCGCCGTGCGCGACCGGCTGCACCTCGCCGACACGCTGCGCGCGCTCAAGCGCTCGCCGCCGGTGCTGCGGGTCGCGCGCGTGAAACCTTGACCCACTCCCGTTGAGGAACGTGGACCACCCCCGTTGCGGCTTCGCCGCTCCCCCTCGAGGAGGCACCGCTGGCGGACCGGCAAAGCCGGATCCGCGGCGGTTGCTGGTAGGAAGGCTTCAGTGAACACCACCACCCAGGTTCTTCAAGGCATCAAGGTCATCGAACTCGGCCAGCTGATCGCCGGGCCCTTCGCGGCCAAGACGCTGGCCGACTTCGGCGCGCGCGTGATCAAGATCGAGCCGCCCAAGGGCGGCGATCCGCTGCGCACTTGGCGCAAGCTTAAAGATGGCACGTCCGTGTGGTGGGACGCGCAGTCGCGCAACAAGGAGTCGGTCGCGCTCGACCTGCGCCGCCCCGAGGCCCAGGCCCTCGTACGCGAGCTCGCGCGCGAGGCCGACGTGCTGATCGAGAACTTCCGTCCCGGCACGCTCGAGGGCTGGGGGCTGGGCTGGGAGACGCTGCACGCGCTGAACCCGCGTCTGATCATGCTGCGCCTGTCGGGCTTCGGCCAGACCGGCCCGCGCGCCGGCGAGCCCGGCTTCGCCGCGGTCGCCGAGGCCTACGCAGGCCTGCGCCACCTGAATGCCGAGCCCGGTCGCCCGCCGGTGCGGGCGGGCGTCTCGCTGGGCGACACCGTCGCCGGCCTGACGGGTGCCTTCGGCGTGCTGATGGCGCTCTACCAGCGCGATGCGCGCGGCGGCCAGGGGCAGATGATCGATCTCGCGCTCTACGAGGCGATGTTCAACCTGACCGAGAGCCTGCTGCCGGAGTACGACGCCTTCGGCGAGGTGCGCGAGCCCGCCGGCGGCGCACTGCCCGGCATCGCGCCGTCCAACGCCTACCCCTGCGGCGATGGCCGCTTCGTGCTGATCTCGGGCAACGGCGACAGCATCTTCAAGCGCCTGATGACGGCGATCGAGCGCAGCGATCTGGCCGATGACGCCGGGCTGGCGCGCAACGACGGCCGCGCCGCGCGCGTGGCCGAGCTCGATGCGGCGATCGGCGCCTGGACCGCCCGGCACACGCTCGAGCAGGTGCTCGCGGCGATGGCCGCCGCCGACGTGCCGGCCAGCCGCATCTACACCGTCGCCGATCTCGCCGCCGAGCCCCACTATGCGGCGCGCGGCAACCTCGAGCGCATCCCGGCACTGGCCGGCGGCACGGTCGCGGTGCCGGGCATCGTGCCCAAGCTCTCGGCCACGCCGGGCGCGGTGCACCGGCGCGCGCCGCGGCTGGGCGAGCAGACCGAGGCGGTGCTGCGCGAGCTCGGCCACGACGAGGCCGCGATCGCGGCGCTGCGCGCCCAGGGCGTGATCGGCTGAGACACCCCATGGATGCGCGTGCCCACGAACTGATTGCGACGCTCGGCCTGCAGCCCCATCCCGAGGGCGGCCACTACCGCGAGATCTACCGCGCGGCGGCTCCGGTCAGCCGGCCCGCCGACGGCGCGCTGCGCGCGGCGCTGACCGTCATCCATTTCCTGCTGCTGCGCGGCGCGAGCAGCCGCTGGCACCAGGTGCAGGCCGACGAGGTCTGGCAGTACATCGAGGGCGCCCCCCTGCAGCTGTGCGAATTCCCGGCCGGCGGCGGTGGCGGCCGGCGCAGCACGCTCGGCCCGCTCGCGCCCGGCCAGGCGCCGGTGCACGTGGTGCCGGCCGGCCACTGGCAGGCGGCGCAGACGCTCGGCGACTACACGCTGCTCGCCTGCACCGTGGCACCGGGCTTCGACTTCGCGGACTTCCGGCTGCTCGCCGAGCAGCCCGAGGGCGCGGTCGCCGCCCCCGAGAACCTGCCCTTCTGGCGCGCGCTGCTCTAGCGCGCCAGGCCGCGATAGACCGCCGACTCGAAGTCGACGTAGCCCGGATAGGACGCGCAGTCCTGGAAGGGCAGGATCTGCGAGGCCCAGAAGCCGCCGATGCCGTTGTGCCGGTCGATCCAGTAGAACAGGTTGGCGAGCCCGGCCCACGCCAGCGTGCCGGCCGGGCGCCCCGAGGGCGTGGCCTCCTCGTTGCGCTGGAAGGTGTAGGCCCAGGTCTTGCGGAAGCCGGGATCGAACTCGCCGTCGTTCGACAGCGAGGGGATCGACGTGCGCCAGCCGCCGCTGCTCACGCCCGCGGGCAGGCCGTTGCCGGCCATGAAGGCAACGGTCTCGGCCTTGAGCACGCGGCCGTGGGCCCCGGCGCCGTCGTTGAGGAACATGCGGATGAACTTCATGTACTCGCCGATGCTCGCGTACAGGCCGTGGCCGCCCATGTCCATCTCGGGAGGCTGCGGCAGGATCAGGTCGGGCAGCGGCGTGAGCTTGCCGTCGGCGGCGCGGTCGTGGATCGTCGCGCGGCGCGCGCGCATCGAGTCGCTCAGCACGAAGCCGATGTCGGCCATGCCCAGCGGCTCGAAGATGCGCTCGCGCATCACCTCGCCGAGGCGCCGGCCGCGGCAGGTCTCGACGATGCGGCCGGCCCAGTCGAGGTTGACGCCGTAGGTCCAGCGCTCGCCGGGCTCGTGCAGCAGCACGGTGCGGATCGACGCGAACTGGCTCGACACCACCGACGGGATGCCACGCGCGCCGCGGAACTTCAGGTCGTCGGCGCTGAAGAACTCGTAGCACAGGCCGGCGGTGTGCAGCAGCAGGTCCTTGACGGTGATGTCGCGCCGTGGCGCGCGCGTGCGCGGCTGGCCGTCGGCGTCAAAGCCCTCGAGCACCTGCAGCTCGGCGATCTCGGGCACCCAGCGCTTGGCCGCGGCCTCGAGGTCGACCACGCCCTCCTCGACCAGCTGCATCAGCGCGGTGCCGGTGATCGCCTTGGTGGTCGAGAACATCGCGAACACCGAGTCGGTGCTCATCGCGGCGCTGCCGCCGAGCTCGCGCAGACCGGCCGCGCCCTCGTAGAAGTTGCCCTGGCGGTCGGTGGCCATCGCCACCACGCCCGGCGCGCCGCCGGCGCGGCCCACGGTATAGGCGAGCACCGCATCGGCCGCCTGCTGGATCGATCGCGTCATCTTGTCTCCTGGTGATAAGGCGGCTCATCGCGGGTCGGCCGCCGGCGCACTCTAGCGGCGCGTCCCGCCGCCGGCGCCCACGACGCAGCGATCGCCCCGCCCGCGACACGGGTTCCCGCGACAATCCCGGCCATGACACCCCTGGACCGCCCCGCCCCCGTCGGCTTCGCCGAGGCGCTGCGCTTCTGGCTCAAGCTCGGCTTCATCAGCTTCGGCGGGCCGGCCGGCCAGATCGCGATCATGCACACCGAGCTGGTCGAGCGGCGCCGCTGGATCAGCGAGCGGCGTTTCCTGCACGCGCTGAACTACTGCATGCTGCTGCCCGGCCCCGAGGCTCAGCAGCTCGCCACCTACATCGGCTGGCTGATGCACCGGACCTGGGGCGGCCTCGTCGCTGGCGCGCTGTTCGTGCTGCCCTCGCTGTTCATCCTGATCGCGCTGTCGTGGATCTACGTCCGCTTCGGCGACGTGCCGCTGGTTGCGGGCCTGTTCTACGGCATCAAGCCGGCCGTCACCGCGCTGGTGCTGCACGCCGCCCACCGCATCGGCACGCGCGCGCTGAAGCACCCGGCGCTGTGGGGGATCGCGGCGGTGGCCTTCGTCGCGATCTTCGCCTTCGACACGCCCTTCCCCGCCATCGTTGCGGTGGCCGCACTGACCGGCTGGCTGGGCGCGAAGCGCGCCCCCGCGGTGTTCTCGGCCGCTGGCGCGCACGCGGCCGCGCGGGCGAGCTACGGGCCGGCGCTGATCGACGACGACACGCCGACGCCAGCGCATGCGCGCTTCGCGCGCAGCCACCTCGCGAAGGTGCTGGGCGCCGGCCTGGGACTGTGGGCCGTGGCGATGGCCGCGCTGGTCGCCAGCCAGGGACTGGGCGCGACGCTTGCGCAGATGGGCTGGTTCTTCACCAAGGCCGCGCTGCTGACCTTCGGCGGTGCCTACGCGGTGCTGCCTTATGTCTACCAGGGCGCGGTCGACCATTTCCAGTGGCTCAGCGCGCCGCAGATGATCGACGGCCTCGCGCTCGGCGAGACGACGCCCGGCCCGCTGATCATGGTGGTGGCCTTCGTCGGCTTCGTCGGCGGCTGGGGCCAGGCCGTGCTCGGGCCGGACGCGCTCTTCGTCGGTGCGGCGCTGGCGGCGTGCATCGCGACCTTCTTCACCTTCCTGCCTTCGTTCGTGTTCATCCTGGCCGGCGGGCCCCTGGTCGAGGCGACGCACGGGCGGCTCGGCTTCACCGCGCCGCTGACCGCGATCACCGCCGCGGTGGTCGGCGTCATCGTCAACCTGGCGCTGTTCTTCGCCTGGCACGTGCTGTGGCCGCGCGGCCTGGCCGGCGGCTTCGACGTGGCATCGGCCTTGATCGCCGTGGCCGCCGGGCTCGCGCTGTTTCGCTACAAGCTCGGCGTGCTGCCGCTGCTCGGCGCCTGCGCGGCCGCCGGCCTGGCCCTCACGCTGCTGCGCTAGGCGACGGGTAGCGGACCGCGACGATCTCGAGCGTCTGCGGCCCCGCGGGCGTGAGCAGCGTGATCTCGTCGCCCTCGCGCGCCTTGAGCAGCGCGCGCGCGACCGGCGCGATCCAGCTCACCTCGCCGGCCAGGCTGTCGGCCTCGTCGATGCCCTTGATCGTGACGGTGCGCTCGACGCCGTCGGGCGTCGCGTAGGTGACCGTGGCGCCGAAGAAGACCTGGTCGCTGCCGTGGTGCACGCTCGGATCGGCCACCTCGGCGATCTCGAGCCGCTTGGTCAGGAAGCGGATGCGGCGGTCGATTTCGCGCAGCCGCTTCTTGCCGTACAGGTAGTCACCGTTCTCGGAACGGTCGCCGTTCTTCGCGGCCCAGGACACGGTCTCGACGACCTTGGGACGCTCGTCGTCGATCAGCCCCAGCAGCTCGGCGCGCAGCCGCGCGTAGCCGGCGGGGGTGATGTAGTTCTTGCCACCCGCGGGCAGGGGCGGCAGGCCGGGGTCCTCGTCGTCCTCGGCCTCGCTCTCCTTCGTGAAGGCCTTGCTCATCGCTCCGGCTGGGTCCAGGCGCGCTCGGCCTCGGCGCGCGGCAGGAAGAAGGCCAGCTCGACGCTGCCGACGCGCAACATCAGCGCGGTCTCATCCTCGCTGCGCCCGGGCAGCCGCTGCAGCGACTGCGCGCTCAGGCTGCACAGCGCCGGCCGCTCGTTGGCCTTGGCCGACTCGGCGGCGAAGACCGGATGGGCGGCCTGCTCGAGCAGCGCGCCGACGACGAAGGCCAGCCCGCCGGCGTCGACGCCGGCGATGAACTCGCGGTCATTGAAATCGGTGAGCTGCAGCCCGCAGACCGCCGGGTTGCTGGTCTGCATGAACTGGACTTTCTTCAGCGGCGCGATCGGGTTCGACATGGTGCGTCGGAGCGGTGGGTTGGGCGGGCATGCAGCGTACCGCATGCGCCAGAATCGGTCGCCATGGCCGCCACCGCCCACCCGATCGACTGGGACGCTCCCGCGCCCGACTTCCACCTGCCCGGCACCGACGGCCAGGTCTGGCATCGCGACCGCTGCGCCGGCCCGGCCGGGCTGCTGGTGATGTTCATCTGCAACCACTGCCCCTATGTGCTGGCGGTGATCGAGCGGCTGGTGCGCGACGCCCACGCGCTGCAGGCGCTGGGCGTGGGCTGCGTCGCGATCTGCGCGAACGACGCCACCGCCTACCCGGAGGACGCGTTCGAGCGCATGCGCGAGTTCGCCGTGCGCCACGGCTTCGGCTTCCCCTACCTGCACGACGAGTCGCAGGCGGTCGCGCGCGCCTACGGCGCGGTGTGCACGCCGGACTTCTTCGGCTACAACCGCGCGCTGCAGCTGCAGTACCGCGGCCGCCTCGACGCCTCGGGCCGCCAGCCGGCCGCGCCCGACACGCCGCGCGAGCTCTACGAGGCGATGGCGCTGGTCGCGCGCACCGGGCGCGGCCCGTCCGGACAGACCGCGAGCATCGGCTGCTCGATCAAGTGGCGCGACTGAGGCGCCGCACCGCCTTGCCCCCGTCGCGACGCATGCGCGCCCTCGCCCGCCGGCTGTCATTCGCGCTGCTCGCGCTGCTGGCCGGCAGCGCCCTCGCCGACGCGCCGCGGCGCGTGAACGGGCTGACGACGCCGGACTCGGTGCTGGTGCTGGCCGACGGCCGCATCGTCGTCTCCGAGATCGGCGGCATCGGCAAGGACGGCGACGGCCGCCTGAGCGTGATCGACCCGCAGCGCGGCGCCCGCCCCTGGGCCACCGGGGGCCTCGACGACCCGAAGGGCCTGGCCGAGCGCCAGGGCTTCGTCTACGTGACCGACAAGACCCGCGTGCTGCGCGTCGACCGGCGGGGCCGCGTGTCGGTGTTCGCCGACGCGACCGCCTTCCCGCGCCCGCCCGTCCACCTGACCGACCTGGCCTTCGATGCGGCCGGCCAACTCTACGTCGCCGACGCCGGTGACCTGCAGCACGGCGGCGGAGGCGCGATCCACCGCATCTCGCCCGATGGCAGCGTCGCGCTGCTGGTCGACGAGGGGCTGAATCCGGCGATCCGCAGCCCCGGCGGCCTGCTGGCCGACGGCGCCGGCCGCCTGCTGGTGCTCGACTTCGCCAGCGGCGAGCTGCTGCGGCTGGACATCGCGAGCGCGCGCACCGAGCGCCTGGCCGACGGCTTCGGCGGCGGCACCGGCCTGGCGCGCGACGCGCGCGGGCGGCTCTACCTGTCCGACTGGCGCGGCGGCGCGGTCTGGCGGCTCGACCTGCAACGCCCCGGCGCGCTGCCGGTGCGCTACCACCAGGCCTTCCAGGCGGTGGCCGACGTCGCGCTGGCGCGCGACGGCCGGCACCTCCTCGTCGCCGACATGAAGGCCGGCGCCTTGATCTGGTTGCCCAAATGAAACACCGCCTGCCCCTGCTGACCGCCGCCGCCGCGCTGCTCGCGCTGGCCGGCTGTGCCACCCGCGCGCCGCTGCCGGCCGATCCCGGCTGGGCCCTGCACGGCCAGGACCTGGGCGCACAGCGCCACTCGCCGCTGGCGCAGATCCATGCCGGCAACGTCGAGCGGCTGCGTCCGGCCTGGACCTACCGCAGCGGCATCAGCGGCACCTTCCAGGCCACACCGATCGTCGTCGGTCGCACGATGTACCTGTCGCTGCCCTTGAGCAGCGTGGTCGCGCTCGACGCCGCCAGCGGCCGCGAGCTGTGGCGCTACACCCACCGCCTGGCGGTCGCCAAGCCCTGCTGCGGGCCGGCCAACCGGGGCGTCGCGGTGGCCGGCGGCAAGGTCTACGTCGGCACGGTCGACGGACGGCTGATCGCGCTCGATGCCGCCGACGGCCGGCCGCTGTGGGACGTGACCGTGGCCGACTACCAGGCCCGCACCGAGGCGATCGGCCAGCTCCAGCCCGGCGACCCGCTGGCCGTGGCCGGCACGATGGGCTCGACCGGCGTCAGCATCGGCGCCGCACCGCTGGTGCACGAAGGGCGGGTCTATGTCGGCATCAGCGGCGTCGGCTTCGGCCTGCACCCGGACGCCGGGCTGGCCGTCGTCGGCATCTCCGGGCGCTACGGCCGCCCGGGGCTGATGGCCGCCTTCGACGCCGCGACCGGCGAGCCGGTCTGGCGTTTCCAGATCACCGGCCCGGGCTGGGAGGGCGAGTTCCGCGCCGCCACCCCCGACGGGCTGGCGCTGCCGCGCGACACCGCGGCCGAGCGCGCCGCGGCGGCCGGCACCCCCGAGGCCTGGCGCCACGGCGGCGGCTCGGTCTACGCGACGCCGGCGATCGACGCCGAGCGCGGCCTGCTGATCTTCGGCAGCGGCAACCCGAGCCCGCAGATGGCCGACGCCTCGCGACCGGGCGACAACCTCTACACCTCGTCGCTGATCGCGCTGGACCTGAAGACCGGCCGGCGCGTCTGGCACTACCAGCAGGTGCCGCACGACCGCTGGGGCTACGACGTCGCCAGCGCGCCGGTGCTGCTCGAGCTCGAGCGGGGCGGCGAGCGCGTGCCCGCGGTCGCGCAGGCCAGCAAGCTCGGCTGGGTCTATGTGCACGACCGCCGCGACGGCCGGCTGCTGTTCAAGTCCGAGGCCTTCGTGCCGCAGTCGAACCTGCTCACACCGCCGCAGCCCGGCGCGGGCGTGCTGATCGCACCGGGCATCGCCGGCGGCGCGAACTGGTCGCCCTCGGCCTGGGACGCGCAGCGCGGCCTGTTCTTCGTCGGCGCGCTGCACCTGCCGACGCGCTACACGATGCACGGCGCGCCGCGCCCGGACGGCAGCGTGCTCGAGTACGCGAGCACGCGCGAGGAAGGTGCCTCCTGGGGCACGCTGAGCGCGCTCGACCTCGCCCACGGCGGGCGGCTGGCATGGCAGGTGCGCACCGAGGAGCCGCTGATCGGCGGCGTGCTCGCCACCGCCGGCGGGCTGGTGTTCAGCGGCGCCGGCCAGGGCTGGTTCGCCGCCTTCGACAGCGCCACCGGCCGGCGGCTGTGGCAGCACCGCTGCGAGGCCGGCGTCAACGCGCCGCCGATCAGCTATGCGGTCGACGGGCGTCAGTACATCGCGGTGGCGGCCGGCGGCAATGCGCTGTTCGGCTTCAAGCAGGGCGACACGCTCGAGGTGTTCGCGCTGCCCTGAGCGGCGGCCCCGTCCCCGCTCACCAGCGCCGCACGCGGCCGGTGTCGATGTGCACGAAGCGCTCGCCCGGGTAGTAGCCGACGCCGCCGGCCCCCAGCGACCAGGCCGCATCGCGCAGGTCGGCCAGCGCGACGCCGGGCAACCGCACGTCGATCGCGCGGCCCTCGGTGTGCAGGCTGGTCTTCGCGACGCCGCCGCCGCGGGTCGTGCGCAGCCGCTCGTTGGTCGCGGCGCAGCGGTAGCCCGAGATCACCTCGAAGGCGCCCGCGTGGCCCAGCGTCTGCCGCACGCGGTGCAGCAGATCGAAGAGCACCGGATCGATGCGGCCGATCTCGCCGCTGTAGTGGTCGCGCAGGAAATGGTTGAGCGCCCCGAGCGCCTGCGGCAGGTAGCCCTCGCCGGTCGCGTAGACGAGCTCGATGCGCTCTCCGGTGTGGGTGTGGTCCATCGACAGGGCCCGCGCACCGACGCCGGCGCGGGCCAGCCCCGGCACGCCGCCGGCGGCGGCCCAGGCGGCGGTGTGACGCAGGAAGCGGCGGCGGTCGTTCATGGCGTGGGCAGCAGTGGCGGGGCGGGCGGGCGCTGGCGCAAGGCGGCGTCGAGCGCGCGGTCGTGGCC